>ERZ773263.202-NODE-202-length-44537-cov-4.498831_pt1 | contig 44537 bp, 38 predicted proteins | sample MGYA00511076_ERZ773263 | MGnify/ENA primary metagenome ERZ773263 (study PRJEB29015, sample SAMEA2738155) | human oral metagenome | biome: human oral; feature: human-associated habitat; material: saliva | place: China | collected 2195 ... | reverse complement strand
CTCTTTCAATCCGAAGGGATTCAAGCACGCCATCAGACGGGACAAAATCCGTCTCATTCACTAGATAATAATACATCTCAATAGCACTCATGTCTTCACAACCATACGGTATCATTCCATAAAACTTTAGATTTTCCACATAGCGTTCGGCCAATTCGTCGCTGACTTCTAACGCCTTATCTAGCTGTAGCGCTTGCATGAAATAATCATCCCTTGGATCACCATAAATATCATCTGGCAATTGAACACTCTTGATGGTTGCATAGTCAATCCCCTGAACTTGCATATCAGACAGAAGCCTCACTGCCTTGAGGGCTAATTTATTGCCAATTCGATAGCCATAATCAATGTCGTGTTCAAAAACTGTCGGTCTAATAATATGCTCAGCAGTATCCAACAATGCTTGAGTGCTAGCCAATAGCCTCCAAGCACCGTTGTTCTTGTGTATGAGCACTTGATTGATTGTAAAATCATGCCGCCTCATAAACTCGGCAGTAGATTGCACAGACTCCGCGCCATAGCCATTCATTGCATCACGTGGCGAAAAACGCATTGAAAGATCGCTCGCTACCGCCCGAATCTCATCTGGATCATAATCGCCACTAGCAATAACTTCTTCTAAAATTACCAAATCGACATCGCGAGGAGGTGGTAACTGACGGTCGCTATGAACTAGAGACTCCAAAACCTGACGAGCCGCCCCACCCTTTACACCAATAAATGACGGTAGTTCGTCTAGATCAAAACCCAAATTAGCCCGCTCAATAGCATCGGCAGGTAATTCATATTCATATATTTCATTGCAGCGAGCTTCCGGGTTGCCAGGCTGCTCGCAATCATAATATTTCAGCTGGCAGGTAATTCCTCCAAATTCTACGCGGCGCTCGCCGCTATCAAGCACTTGCAAGGCGCAAGGTTGATGCATCTTCGCCTCTATATCACTCGGAGTCGGGCTTAATTTTTCCATAATTAATATTATAGCATAAACAATTTAAAAAGTCAATCAAAGAAGCCCTCTCATCACGCACTGGATCTAGTCCAGTCATCTCCAGGTCGATCCATAATATTTTTTCGCCTTACTCATACTATCTATTATGCGCTCGTTATCTGTTTATCTGACCATAAAAAGCTTCTTGCTGCTCGCTCGTTAACACATTCTGCACTTCAGCCCAAACCTTAGCCTCCGCCTCATGGACATTGTGACTATTTACCGCAGACCCGTCTAGGACCTGATGCAATTGACCCTTGGTGATAACTCGCTGATGTTGTAAATCAAACAATACTCTTACTTGTTTATTAGCCTTGTTTTTCATTGCGTCCACTATCAGCGCGATTTGCTCATCTGTTATGGCGGGGATTTTTTGCTGCCGCTCTGGACCAAGTATCAGCGAGCCGACTTTCGGCCGCGTCACACGAACCAAGTCACCATTAGGAGCAACTCTATCACCAAGGGATTCAGACACAGCGCTGCTACTCAAGGCTTGAGCAACTTGATTCTTGGTTACTGGTAAAATTGTGTTGAGTGTGTATCGACGACCATCACGCGTATCATACCACCACGGTAAAGCCAGGGCCAACTTCAGCGCCTCCGAGCCCATACGTCGCACTAAGCTGTGCGAACTAATTTCATACTCAGAAATACCACGTTCGCCAGTATGAACATTCTTGTATTGATTAACCGTTGTTCGTCCAATGCGCCGACTACCAGCTTTGGTATACAATAATTCCTGAAACCCGCGCACCAAAGCCACCGATATATTGTGTTTTTCCTCGCTGTTTAGTTCACCCATGTCGATATCGTTTGGATTAACCGACAGGCGCCGACATATTTTACTAAATTGATAGTGAATATTATCCGCCTTATTGGGATCAATACCATTAGTCAGGTAGACGTCATTGTCAGTACGACAGCCGTCATAAATCTCTCTGGTTTTCAAAAAAGCATCGTATTCGGCAAAAAAGTCATCTGTTGTATCGGGGCTGACAAATTCCTGGAACAATTCCTTTGGTTGATGCCAGGCGGCAAAGCCACCACCCGAGACGGAGGCTGCCATGGCCGATAATGCCAACACTTCACGTAAGCTTCCCCCATTCTTAATCATTTCTGCTAATGCCCGAGACAACTCTGGTGACAATGGCAAATTATCCATAAACTCACCAATTTTTGTGATCTGCCCCTCTCCATCAATTGCTTCCAGGGTTTCCAGCAAATCGTACGACTCTTGAATAACTTTTTTACTAGCAACAGGATGCATCAGGTATCGGTTCAGATCCTCAAAATCACCATTCAGATGGATAGCCGACAAAACGTTGCGCACAATATTCGTGTGATATATCTCCGGTGGAATATGCTGTTCACGGGACGCAATATCATAAAATCCTTTCAGCTCATCTGGCAAATAAATCTTATCGTAAGATATCGGACGAGCCAATACAAACTTAGCGCCATCAATATCACGACCGCCCCGCCCCGCCTGCTGCATCAGCTCTGCTTGAGTACACAATCGAGGTGGCAACCCCTCCGTGCCCTCTTCACCAATTTCTTTACTCTTCGTCAGTCCATTTGACAGCACCAAATCAACCTCGGGGATGGTGATACCAGACTGTCCAGCCGAGGTCGAAACGATGACAAACGACTCATCTTCTGCTGGTTTGGCAGTAAAAATCTCTCGGCGGGCAGCTTCTGATATGCCAGAATGTAGTTTGAAAAATCGTATTTTCCCGGATTGATGGCGAGTATGACGTTTGATTGACGCAATGGTCTCATCAATACTCCTCACACCTTCAACAAAGATTAGTGATTTTTTCGAGTCCTTACCATATTCAAGGTAGGCTTCGGATACGGTATTCACCTTATCTTCTTCAATATCAATATCATGCGGCCGACCCTCAATGGTTACGACTGGTAGTTCTGACCCATTAATATCTTCGTACATCGCCTGAGAAACTTCTGTATCAGGCGTGGCACTAGAAAAAGCCATATGCCATTTGTCGGTATTCTCTATCGATTTTGCCGCCAGGGCCGTAGCAAATTCCATCTCCAAATTGGCTTCATGTATTTCATCAACCAATATAAGCGTATTCTCGTCCTGCCAGTCGCTAGAAAATTGTTCCAGCTTTTTTGTAAAGGTTGCCGCTGTCATGAAACAGAGTCTGGTGTCCGGCGTTGCCTCAGTAGCACGTCCATGAATCTTTCCCACCAGGTGATCAGGATATTGCTTACCCAACTGTCCACGCAAACTCTGCTCGACATACTCAGTAACATTATCGACAATCACCCGCCGCGGCATCAACACCACAACACGATCAAACCGCTCAAGTGCATACTGAGCGGTTTGTGTCGTTTTACCACTACCTGTCGGTCCACACAACCAAGATATTTTGTTCTCTGAAAGTGTATCTAATATCTCTGCTTTATGCTTATACGCAGGCAATTCTTTGTCGCCAAGATCATAGCCAGCGAAAGAAGTTTCTGGTAGCTTACTATACCGTTTCCGTAATTCTTCAAGGCGTTGTCGCCTCTGTTCAGGTGATTCACCATAACAATACGACGACCGCCAAGGACCTTCAATATTTCGACTCAACAAATGGCTACTACTACGCTCTTTTGGCCTAGGTAAATAACCCGCCCTCCGGACTCCATCTTTCACGCTACACTCTCCTTTATACTCACATTGTAGATAGGAGAGTGTAAAATAGCAAACGTAAGCGTTTTAGTCTTTTTTCTTGTCTAATTTATCAAGTTTCAAAAAGTGAACAATTGCATAGACCACAAAGGCAACTGCCAACAAGGTGATCAATGAGCTGATAAATGCTCCGTACAAAAATTCACCCCGACGTCCAGCAAATTCAACAGTAAAAGATGCTGCCTGGAGACCCTGTTGTGATCCAACGATTAACTGCACAAGTGGGTCGATGAACGCTGTGACCAATTTCTTGACTGTATCACCAGCCGCAGTACCAATCGCCAAACCGACAGCCAGGCCAACGACACCCTGCTCGCGAATAAACATCATAAAGCCACCACCATGGCTTTTTACCGCGCCTACTTTTTCTTTCAACACTGCTACGCTTGGTTTTTTAATGATTGACTTTTTGGTTGTAGTTTTTTTGACTGCCACTTTCTTGGCTACTTTTTTCTCTGCCATATAGCTCCTTTACATTAAGTAACGCCTTGATTGTACCATACTATTACGGGATGGTTACAATCTCTCTGGTGCTACAATACCCAAAACGGTTAATCCCGCCTTCAAAATATCAGCATACACCGCCACCAGACCGACACGATGCACTTCTTTATCGCTGCCGACAACTTGATTTTTCTCGTAGTAACGATTGAACTCCTGTGCCAACTCAAACAGGTAGGCACAGATATGATGCGGCTCCAAGCTCTCGGTGGCACGGTTAACCGCCTCCGTATATTCACTCAATTTCCTGACTAACAGCCGGTCTTCGTCGAACAATTCCGTCGGGAACGTGGCTGCTTGTTCAGACTTTGCCAAAATCCCGCGCGCCCGAGCGTGTGCGTATTGCAGATAGCTACCGGTGTTACCCGTCAGGCTTACAGCTTCATTTATATCAAATATGACGTCGCCACCGATCTTCACCTTCAAGAATTGATAACGAAGCGCGCCAGCAATCACGTCGTCAGTTGGTTCACCGCCAGCATTTTCAATTGCCTTCTTAAACTCGTCAAACAGCCAGCCAATTGTAACAACCTCACCCGTTCGCGAGCTCATTTTTCCAGTTGTCAATTTAACCAGGCCAGTCGCATAATTAAACAATTTACCTTTCAATTCTGGAATCGCCAATTCACTAGCCGCGATCACCCCACGGAAATACGCCGCCTGCTCTTCGCCGTTGACCGTAATCGATAGGTCCAGATTTGGATAATCTTGATATTTCAACTGAATCAGCCCCATGTCGTGTGCACCGTACAGGCCGTTGCCGTGCGAACCGATGAACACGTTATCAAACGCACCGTATTGGCTGCCTTTGAAGATATACGCACCATCAGACTTCGTAAAGACCTCTGGGGTTTTTGCTTTAATCAAGGCCTTGCCTGGCACTTCGGTTTCGCTCTCGACATAGCGCCGCTCGATTGGCACATTACCCAGCCGCGCCACATTGGCATCAATTTCATCAAAACTCCAGGCTTTACAAATCTCATACACTTGCTTGTACAGCGGGTCGTCCAGCACAAACGATTGCTTGGCTAGCTCATCAATTTCTGCCCGCACCTCTGGCGATTCCTTAGCTGCCCGCGCCCCTTCAACATACATACGGCTCATAAACTCGTTGCGCTTGTCGGCCGGAATGGCGTCTAGTTTGCTGACATCACCGTCAATTTCGCGAAGAATCGCCCACATGCTCTTGCCGACATGTGTGCCGACGTCGCCGTGGTAACTCACTCGGTGTACTGACGCACCATCCACCGCTAGCAAATTCGCCATCGTGTCCGCCAAAATCGCATTCAAAGCGTGACCAATATGCATGGCCTTAAACGGATTTGGGCAATTGGTTTCAATGACCACTGTTTGCCCTGAGCGATTGGTGGCCGGTCGCACTTTCAATAACTCAAGCACCGCTTGATCGCTTAACGTCACGTTGATAAAGCCTGGTCCAGCCACGCTCACCTCGCCCAGTTCCTCATGACCGCGCAACTCTTCCGCGATTGCCTCGGCAATCTCGCGCGGATTCTTACCCAGCGGCTTCGCTAGCTGCAGCGCCACATTCGTCGCAAAGTCACCAAACTTTGGATCAGGACGCGTCAACTGCACTGATATTTCTTGATCAAAAAGTTGCTTCACCGCCTGATAAATAATCTGTTCCATAACCTACAGTATACAACAGAGGTGGTTTATTATCTAGCTAAAGTAACTACTTACACCGCTTCGTCAAGTTCTTCCAACTCCAAACTCAGCTTCGTCACCGAACTTGGACTGGCGCCTTTCACATGTTGCAATACATATGCTAGCGCTGACATATCATCTCGACTTAATACACTTTCCGTGAGCCCATGAACGTCTTTTTCTTCAGCCATTTTATTCCTTTTTGTTTTAATTTTTATATAGTAAAATGATATCACATTATTTTTAATTTGTCAATGAAAAGCTTCCGAGAGTTTCTTACTCGCAACCGTCGCAGATAGTCAAACTTGCTGGATCAATTGGCGCAGCAACAGTACCGTTTGCCTTTGCTTGATCGTCGGCTACATCTTGAGCAGCTTTCAAGGCAGCATCAATAGCGCTCAATTTCTCTTCCAATGTCATATCATCAGTAATAATTTGACTTGCGTTCATTTTCATTTTCCCCTATATTTAGTAGTTACTTAACTAATTGTACGCTAGATATAGTGCTTATGCAATAAAGTGCAGCCAATTTCCTGTTGTGGTTTTTTCATCAAGTTTGCCGATTGGTGCAACATATAATTGCGGATTCTGACAGCGTGGCATAAAGCTAGGCAATTTCTTCTTATAGGCCGCCATAGCCGCTTCTTTTTCAGATTCTGACACTTCAGTTACATTAGTTTTTAAGAAAACCGCTCGCTTTTTATCATCCCAAACCACAAACTCTACCTTGCCGCTGCGAAATGCGTTTACTGAATGTCGCGCAGTCGGTTCTGATATCCAAATTATTGAATCGTCCAGTCGTGCAAAATGTATTGGCGTCACCAGTGGTGTCCTATCAGCATTAACAGTAGCCAGGGCGCCAACTTCAACAGTATCTAATATTTCTTTTGCCAGTTCGTTCATAAAATTACATCCTTATTACTTCGTGGTATTAACTTCATAGCTAGTATTTGTACTCTCAAAGAAGTTTACCAATTCCAACGTGTCATTAGCGGCCGCCATCCATTTAGCTGGATTTGGCACATTATACTCTGGCTCAAAGCCCAATTCTTGCAAACGACGGTCCGTCATATGCATGACATATTGATTGACATAATCAGCGTTCAAGCCCAAAATGCCCTTTGGTAGCATATCTTTGTTATAAGCTTTTTCAAGCTCTACCGCCTGCAAAATCAAGCCACGAATCTCTTCGGCAAATTCCTGTGTTTGCAACTCTGGATTTTCATCCAAAATGGTTAGAAGTAAATTAATGCCAAATGTCAGGTGAAGATTTTCGTCACGCGTAATCCAGTCAAGAAGTGATCCAACATTACGTAGCAGATTACGCTGGCGGAAACTCATGCCGACCATAAAGCCTGAATAAAACCAGATACCTTCCAGGACGATGTTGTACGCCACCAATGACCTAACAAAATCTTTTTTGCCTTCCAATGAGTAAATATCCAAGTTTGGATCAAGCATCACATCCAGGTGCTTGTTCTGGAAATCTGCCTTGTCGGCCAGCGATTTTTTGCCAAAGCCCGCTGCGTAAATCTCCTCACGATCAAACGGAAAGGTTTCGATGATGTATTCAAAGGTCATGAAGTGGTTAGCTTCTTCCCACATCTGTTTTGATAGATATAATTGAGCTTCCGCCGCGTTGACATATGGATAAATACCGAATGCCAACGACTTATTGATTAACAATTCATTTGGATTCAAGTAGCTAATCACTGTTTTTAAAGCATGCTTTTCATCATCTGACAATTTTTCAAAATCCGCCAAGTCCTGGACTAATTGAACTTCATTTGGAAACCACGTATTGGCCACTGCTTGATTGTAAAGGTCGTACGCCCAAGGGTAACGAATTGGGTGAAGCGATAATCCATCACGCAGACCTGAACCTAAAATACCCATTTTTATATCCTCCTTATTTATTAATTTTCGCGAATCCAAATCCGCGTACTTTACTATTGGTGCGAACTTTTTGTTCGGCAATTTTATCAACTGAAACTGTCGTCTGCTCCGACTGATGACGTGGCTTAACGTGCAGGTAATATGTCGTCTTTAATCCACGCTTCCAAGCTTCTGAATAAATCTTCACATATTCATCAATATCACGCGTCTCCAGATACATATTGCGACTAATCGCCTGGTCAACCCACTTCTGAGCTCGTGCCGCCACTTCAATAAATGCGTACGGACTAAGCTGAAAACTTGTTTTATAAACATCCTTGATATTCTGCGGAATACCATCAATATCCTGAATATCGCCTTGCGCCGCAAAAATCTCATCCTTCAAATTGTCCCACAAATCAAGCTTCTTCAAATCGTGAACTAAATTATGGTTCACTTCCAAAAACTTACCGTTCAAAGTCGAGCGGCTGAAAATCTGCGCAAACTGCGGGTCAATTCCAGGGGTAGTTCCTGCTACGTGTCCAATGTTAGCCGTCGGCGCAATCGCCATCAAAGTTGCATTACGCATGCCCTTCTTTACCTTCTTACGCAAAACATCCCAGTCAAGTCGCATTTTTTGGTCTATTTTTACCTTAACGCCACGATCTTTAGACAACTTATCAACCGTATCAATCGGCAACAATCCCTTACTCCAGCCACTGCCAGCAAACGTTGGATAACTACCCAACTCCGCCGCCAAATCAGCTGACTGGTCAATGGCGTGATAGCTAATAAATTCCGTCAATTGATCAATTAAATCGTAAGCCTCTTTTGATTCATAACAATAGCCCAATTTTTCCAGCACGTCAGAAAAGCCCATCATGCCCAAGCCAATTGCCCGCGTCTGCTGATTAGAGTGCATTGCTTCTGGAATTGGGGTTTGAGTAATATCACACAAATTGTCCAATTGTCGTACCGCCGCACGAGCTGCCTCTTTCAATCGATCCCAGTCCCAAGTTTTATCCTCGCTCAGAAATGCCGATAAATTGATGCTTATCAAATTACAGGTTGCAATATTATTCTTATCTTGCGGCAAGGTAATCTCCGTACAAAGATTGCTCAGATGAATTGTACCGGTATTATTATTCAGCGCCCTCACGTTAATTGTATCTTTCCAAGTCAACCACGGATGCGATGTTGCTTGTAGGCTGGTCAAAATGCGCTTAAATTGCTGACGGGCCGACACCTTATCGAACGTACGCAATTTCCCAGCTTCCGCCATCTTTACATATTCTTTATATCGTGCCGAGAAATCTTCACCATATAATTCCGTCAAGTCTGGAGTTTCCGCGGGGTCAAACAAATACCAATCTTGGTCTTTCTCTACTCGCTTCATAAATTCATCAGAGATAAAGACCGCCGTATTAGCAAACCTGGTTCTTAGATACGGGTCGCCAGAGTTTTGGCGAAGATCGACAAATTGGTCAAAATTCAAATGCCAGTTCTCTATGTAAATCGCAGCCGCACCAGCTTTTTTACCCTTACGAGAAACTGCAAACAGCGCCGTATCAATCATCTTCATAAACGGAATCGGACCGGTTGATTCGGTGTTGGTAGTCTTAACCGGACTGCCCGCTGCCCGCAACTTCGTAAAACCAATGCCAATTCCACCCGTACCTTTGGCAATCCACATCGTGTCACGCACCGCCTTAGCAATTGATTCCATATCATCATCAACGTTAAGCAAGAAACAGTTACTAAGCTGCGGGAAGGAGCCGCCAGCATTAACTCGCGTTGAGCCGCCCGGGACATACTCCAGATTACTCATATGATTGTAAAACTCAATCGCTGTAGCAGTCGGATCAGCTTCATTATAACTAAGCCCCATAGCGATGCGCATATGAGTGAATTGCGGCGTTTCAATTGGCAAACCATTCTGCCTGCGAAGAGCGTAACGATTTTTATTGGTCACCACACCCAAATATTTACTTAAATCATCCCTTGCTGGGTCAAGTTCCGCCGCCAACTTTTTCAAATCAAACCGGCCATCTGCCATTCGCTTGTCTAGTAGCCCGTCTTTAACCGCAGCTTTAATAAACTTAGGAAATTCACGAGCGTGAAGCTTCTTCAATTCTGCCGCTGTTTCATAATCACCTAGAATCTGCTTGTAGACCGTTTTAAGCAGTAAACGTGCCGCAATCTTATCATAATCTGGGTCATCCTTAACATTCTGTAAAACAGTCTGAATCACTGCCTCATCTAACTGTTCAGTGGTAATACCGTCAAATAAAGTTAATTGCAGTTCAGTTGCCACCTGAACAACTTTAGAAATTTGATCCGGCAAACCATCACAAGCTTTCAAAATAGCTGCGTTAATTTTATTAGCATCAAATGGCTCTTTTGTGCCATCACGCTTAATCACGTTAATTTCTTTCACATACCCTCCTTAATTTACCCCGCCAAAACAGACCACCAGCACCTCATCTGGTAGCCCATCTTAATAGCTTGTGTTTTTGTTTATTTATGGGCTCGCTATACATATAGCGTACAATACTAACTATATCCGCTATATATAGTGTTTTGCAAGTAATTTGGTAAAAATTACAACCTATTTTTACTATAATCAGATACCGTATGAAATTTATATCAATCTGCAACGTCACTTATTTTCTGGACAAGCTTATTACTCATCTACCCGAAAACCATGATTAGCCTACATATGCGACACATATTCTGGAGATTCTTGGTATCCACAAAAACAAATTCCCGCTATTCACATCGCAATATCTCTGGCTGATACAATTTCTCTTGGATATTTTAAATGTTCGCTCAAAGTCAAATTTAAAACATTACCGTCACAATTGTTAGTTAGGATTTTTGCAATTGATTCTACTCTCATGTTCTGGTTTGTCATGGCGTAGGTAATTATGATATAGAAAGCCGTCGACACCAGATTGTCGCCAGCTCACTATCTACCATATAATACAAGTATGTCTACGGTATCATATATTAACAAAGAGTATTTCGGCAAAGATAAAAATAAAACCTATATAAAAGACGATTTTACTAATGTACTTCACTCTGTCATTCAGTACGAAGTAATTCTTCATATCCTCGTGGAAGTTTCAAAAGCACGACATAGCAAAGAAGAGCATGAAAATGGTAGCGTATCATTTGGTGATTTTGATCCAGACAATGCAGGCCTCTTAATGAACATATTTGAAACCTATGAAAAAGGATTTATGCTGGATGTTCGCCAGCTATTAACACCAAAAGAAGCTGGTGCTGGCGGAAAATTTATAAAAGATATCCAAGCGCTAAAGGTAGAAGATTTTATAGATTTCTATAAAAATAGCAAACGCATACCGCCCATATTACTGGGTGACTGGATAAACACCCGTGCTAAAAATAAATCCATAAAGGGCGTAGACTTTATAGACAACAACCATGCAAAAATCAAGCGGGCAGTTAATTATCTAGTAGAAAAAGCTCGAATATTTCAGAGTGAAGGATACTACAATAAAATAGTTAACGAGTATCAGGCACTAGAGTTTCACAAGGACCGTCAACCAGAAAAATATGATGTCTACGAAGAGTCCTCAGATCTTTCCTATATCATTATAAAAAAGACTACAAGAAGTCGTAAATCAAAAGTCAAGACCAGTATTATATCTGATTGTCTAAATGATTTTGCAGAAACCGTAATGGCCTACCAAGATCTGATAGCCAACAATACGAGCTTTTTTAATTCAGATTGGCCACTAGACGTCTATATAGAAAGAACTTTTGCTTTATTTTATAAAGAAATTCCCAATGACATCAAGAAAAAAGTTGTTCAAGATACAGCTAAATATCTTCGGAGATCTATAGAAATTGTTGGCTGGAATAATAAAAATAACTAAGATAATCAAAGAAGCTGTCTTCTTATCTTTTTAATAACATCAGGTAAAACAATATCTACTGCACGAATAAAATATTAGATAAACTCAAACACACTAGAGACTCCTCCGTGGCGGAAGGAGAGGGATTCGAACCCTCGAACAGATTGCTCCGTTACACGCGTTCCAGGCGTGCCAGTTCAACCACTCCTGCACCCTTCCTTGTTGATAATTATACCACAATTTTATTATCACTTATGGTTGCACTTATCAATACCTGTTCTTATAATAAAGAAAAGATGAAAGAAGCAATTCCACCACGCATTAGGCTTGTTAATGTCACCAAAAAATTTGGCTTTGGCGATGCTGAAATTCGCGCCTTAGATGATGTTAATTTAACCGTTAAAAAAGGTGAGTTTATCGCCATTATGGGCCCAAGCGGTTGCGGCAAGACTACTCTCTTAAATACCCTCGGTCTATTAGACCAGCCATCCGAAGGAGAATACTACCTAGATGACGTTGCCGTAGATAACCTAAATTCACGACGACGCGCTAAAATTCGCTCCAAACACATTGGCTTTGTTTTTCAAAATTTTAATCTAATTCCTCGCCTAACTGTAATTGAAAACGTAGCACTACCCTTAACCTACAAGGGACTCGGAAAAGTTAAACGCTTACAAGAGGCTAGTCGTATTCTAAAAACCTTTCACCTAGGCCAACGTGAATACTACATGCCACATCAATTATCCGGCGGTCAAGTCCAGCGTGTAGCAATTGCCAGGGCACTAGTTAATAGCCCATCAATTATCCTTGCCGACGAGCCAACAGGCAACCTTGATAGTAAATCAAGTCACCTTATCATGGAAGAGCTATCAGACCTGCATCGTCGTGGTAATACCATAATTATGGTTACTCATAACCCAGAATTAATTCATTACGCCAGCCGCGTCATCACTATGCTGGACGGTAAAATTGACACTGATGAACATAAAGAAAAACGTAAATTTACTAAGAAGCTTATTGAGGATGACGAAAAAGAAGTTAAACCTAGGAATAAAAAATCTTCGACTAAAAAGAAGGCAAAAAAATCATGAAAATATTGATAAGAAATCATTTCGAGAGTGCTACTCAAGCACTGAAGGCTAATCGTGGACGTACCTTTTTAACAGTCATGGGTGTGACGATTGGTATTGCCAGTATTACCATGGTTCTGTCCTTAACTAGTGGCATTAATCAACTATTCGGTGGTACCACTAAACATTCCAGTGAGCCTGTTGCTATAGTTAAGTCTGGCAATAAAAAAGATGTCACTAATCTGCTAACAGAGTCAGATAACACAACCACCGTTAATACTCTGACTGAGAAAGATTCTAAGGATATTAGTAAAATAACCAATACAAAAGCCGCGCCTATCGCCTTTTTACATACTGAACTACGCGCTCGTGATGGTAAAATTGATGCTCAAAACGCCACGCTAATTGGCAGCACGGAGTCTCTTAAAGACGTTGCTAATCTGCAAATTGCTCATGGAGAATTTATCAACGAAGTAGGCGGAGTTGTAGTTGGTCAACAGCTATCAATTGATTTATTCGGCACAGAGAAATCTATTGGTAATGTTATTTTTATTCGCAATCAACCCCTAACAGTTGTTGGCGTATTAAAAAATATCGAATATCCAGTTAGTTACCTGGATATAGATTTTAATAATGCCGCCATTGCACCTCTTTCGGTGGTTAAAAAATTCACACAAGGAACGCCGCAAATTCAGCAAATTGTCATGACTACCAATAGCCACCAAGATCTTGGATCAGCCATAGCATCTGCCGATAATATCCTGAAGAAAAACCACGATAGCGACAAAAATTATCGAATTGTTTCTGGCGATGAAATCAATGAAAAGAAATCTAACCTAGCAAAGTTTATCTCAATAATCCTCACAGTTATCGGTATCATCTCTCTATTAATCGGCGGAGTTGGTATTATGAACGTAATGTTAGTCAACGTTGCCGAACGTCAGCGAGAAGTTGGCGTTAGGCGAGCTGTTGGTGCTACAGGCTGGGACATTATTAACCAATTCTTAATCGAAGCAGCCATCATTGGACTACTAGGCGGTATATTTGGCTACGGATTAGGGATTGCCGGAGTTTATTTAGTAAGCTTATATCTTCCTCTCACGCCATACATATATTGGCAAACGGCCGTCTTATCAATTGGACTTTCGTTGATTATTGGCATAATTTCTGGTGTCTATCCAGCAGGCCGTGCCACCAAACGAGACCCAATTGAATCACTAAGATATTAACTTAACTCAGCCTTTAACTTTTCAATTAGATGGACTGGCCCCGGATTAACGCCGTTGAGAATTGCCGTATAAATACTAGCTGTATCAGCCAATACTAATCCCCACAATAATTGTTGCATCAACGTCCTTCCCTGGAGTTCCAGTACGTGCGCTTTTGGTCGCTTGCCACTTAGTAAGCGGTCGCTTAATTCCATCCGCTCGCGGATCCTAGGTCGTCCCAAATTACTACGAATATCAAAGATCGTAAACGGTTTTTCTACTGGATGTGACGACCAGCCAATAAACTCGTTATGGTTAAACTCTGGATACTGATTAGAGAACGCCAGATTCTTTGCTGATTCATTCCAACTAATCTTCCACTTGTAGGCTAGCGGCCAAGTTAATTCACCACCAAAAATAACTAATGTTTTACCAATTGTCATTTTAGCAATCTGCTTAGCTAGATTATTTACCTCTGGTACTGCAGGCGTCCAATGAGAAATTTCACCTTCCAGCCAGTCAGCGCTACCCGCCACCTGATTATATAAATCGCCGTCAATCACCCAAAAATGCTGTAATAATTTCAATAGCCCTCGCAAATGATAAACAGTCGACATGCGTGGCTGAGTGCCCGCTGGAATCTGAGCGTACGTAATATTGTCATTATTTGCTCGCTTAATCAATTCTCCGCCAGTTGACATTACTGCTAAGCAAGATTTTTTATCTAGTGCCTGCTGATAACAGCTCAACGTTTCTTCGGTATTACCTGAATGACTAACCGCAATAACCAACGTTCCTTCATCAACAAAACCAGGCAAATCATAACCCTTTACTACCTCTAGTGGAAGATGTAGCCAACCTGCAGTTAATACTCGAACCATATCTGCTGCCAGCGCTGACCCACCCATTCCAGCAATTACAATATTCTTAAAATCACGTCGCTGATTTGACCCCTCGTGAACTACTACTTCGTAGCGTGCTTGTTCCGGAATATTCAAAACACCACTAAGCACATCTCCTGGATCATACTGTTTTATCACATTTATGTCATCTAACATCTTGCACTCCTCAATTCACTCATGCTATAGTATAACATAATAAGCTTAAACAATTTAACATATAAGGTGGGTTATAAATGGATTCTCGAGCTAATCAATCAATCAGTGACGACCAGGAGTTAGCTAAGGTACTAGCTGGCGTATCACAAGATACAGATAATAATTTACAATTTGAAGAAACAAATAATATAGCTGCTCCAACGGTTAATCCTGCAACTATTTCACCAGATCCCGTTATTGCAGATGAAGATAATAGCCAGCCTGTAGTTGAGCCTTCTGTAAATCCAACACCAACGATATCCACGGATTCATCACACCCAACTACAGACCCTACACTTGACAGTATTAAGCAGACTGCTTTAAATGAACTTCGTCCGTTGGTTGATAAGCTTGATGTTTCACCAGAAGAAAAGTTTGATACTTACCTATTATTGCTACGCTCTACTGATGATAAAAGCCTTATTGCACCAGCACACAATGCGGCTATAGCTATTTCTGACGAAGCTCGTCGCGCTCAAGCCTTGCTGGATATCATTAAAGAGATTGATTATCTTTCAAACCCTCGCTAGTTAATTCCTCCAATAAAAAATCCCGCTGACTCTGGCGGGATTTTTATTACTAACAGAATGAACTTACATCATCCCCATACCCGGCATACCACCAGGTGCAGCTGGAGCTTCTGGCTCTGGCACGTCGACGACCAGTGCACCCATGGTTGCTGCCGTTGAAGCGATGGACACCGCGTTCTGCACCGCTTCCTTGGTGACGCGTGCTGGGTCGATGACGCCAGCTTTTTTGACATCCACTAATTCGTTCTCAGGCTTCATCACGTTAACACCAAATCCAGCCTTGCCCGCCTCGACTTGTGCCAAAAGTGCGTCGGCATTCAAGCCAGCGTTACGCATAATCTGTAGGAACGGCTGCTTCAAGGCGTCCTTTAGAATCTGCCGGCCAGCCGCGATGCTATCTGCACCAGTCACCTTCAGGCCGCCAGCCAAATTCACCAGTGTTACGCCACCACCGGCGACAATTCCCTCAGCCAAGGCTGCCTTGGTAGCCGCCACGGCGTCGTCCACGCGGAACTTCTTTTCGTCAATCTCCGTCTCGGTCGCGCCGCCGACTTTGATGACGGCAACTTTGCCAGATAGCGCCGCTGCCCGCTTGTCGAATTGTTCTTTTTCATATTCACTGGAAGCATTGTCGGATAGTGCCTTAATCTGAGCGATCTGTTCCTTCACGGCTGACGGCTTGCCCGCGCCCTCAACGATGGTAGTTTCGTCTTTACCGACAATCACCTTGCGCGCTGAACCCAAGACCTCCAAGCCAGCGTTCTCAAACGTCAAGCCGTGGTCTTCAGAAATCACCGTTGCGCCAGTCAAGACTGCGATGTCGCGCAAAATTTCCTTACGGCGGTCGCCAAAGCTTGGCGCCTTGACTGCCACAGTGTTAAATACACCCTTGAGCTTGTTGAGTACCAAAATACTCAGCGCTTCACCCTCAACTTCATCAGCGATCAGCACCACGTCCTTCTTACCGCTTTGTGCCAATTTCTCCAACATTGGCAGGAATTCTTGCACGCTAGAAATTTTCTTATCGGTGATCAAAATCGCTGGCTTTTCATAAACCGCCTCTTGCCGACCGGTGTCGGTAACGAAGAACGGGCTTACCCAACCCTTGTCTAGACTAAAGCCTTCAACGACCTCAGCCTCCAACTCCAAACCTTGACCAGCTTCAACTGTCACCACGCCGTCTTTGCCAACTTTCTCGATGACATTGGCGATCAATTTACCAATTTCCGCGTCACCCGCCGAAATGGTTGCCACTTCCGCCACGCGCTCAGATTTACCCTCAATTGGTTCAGCTAATTCGTTCAGCTCTTTGACGATTTCCGCGCCAGCCTGCTCGATGCCTTTGCGCAGCTCCATCGGGTTGTGGCCCGCTGCGATCAACCGGTTAGCTTCCTTCAAAATCGAATAGGTCAGCACCGTCACGGTGGTGGTGCCGTCGCCAGCTTGCTTGTTCAAGTTCTTGGCCGCCTGCTTGATCAAATCAGCACCAACTTTGTAACCCAGTGTCTCATCGTCGTTCTCTGGCAGCTCAATGCCTTCCGCCACCGTCACGCCGTCGTGCGTCACCGTTGGCCCGCCAAACCCCTTGGCGATCACCACGTTGCGGCCCTTTGGTCCGTAGGTTACCTTAACTGCGTTATACAGCGCCTCGGCACCGCCCAACACGCGAGCGCGCGCATCGTCATCGTAAAAAACTTTTTTTGCCATAGTTTAAACTCCCCTTTTCTCAAACAACCGTTGCTAAAATATCTTCCTCGCGGACGATCAAATATTCCGTACCGTCAATCTTTAGATCCGTGGTCGAATATTCCTTATAGATAATTCGATCGCCAATCTTAACATTCTTAACATCATCACCAACTGCTTTAATTTCAGCAATTACTGGCTTTTCTTTGGCGTTATCAGGCAAGTAAATTCCGCTCGCCGTTTGCGTTTTTGCTTCTTCCCGCACCGCTACCACACGGTCGCCAAGAGGCTGAATAGGTACGCTCACAATATCCTCCATTTCGTTAACAATAAACCTATTGTAACGCACCAATTTGGCACTCGTCAAGCTTGAGTGCTAATTTTAATTACAATCAGTCTGATATAATATCCTCATGCAATTATTCAAACACCTCTTAGAAAAAATCCTTGGATCTTACGTTAAAAAATATCTTAAATCTCATTCCAATGTTAAATTAATCACCGTGGTTGGTAGTGTCGGTAAAACCAGCGTCAAATCAGCAACCGCCACCGTTTTATCGGAAAAGTTTACCGTTCGTCACAGTCGCGGTAACCTGAACACCACCTTAAGTGCCCCCTTAGAAATTCTTGGAGTTGATGGACCAAAAAACGCCAAATCACCCCTAGATTGGCTAAAAGTGTTCTCCGCCGCCCGTTCTAGTATTAAAAATCCGCAATCGCCTGACATCATTATCCAAGAATGTGGCATTGATTGTCCGAGTGAAATGGCAACATTTATGCGCTACGTTCAGCCTGATATCGCTATAATCACCTCTGTCGCGCCAGAACATATGGAGTTTTTTAAAACAATTGACGTGGTGGCGCGCGAAGAATTGTCCATTAGCCAAGTTGCTAAAAAAACCATCTTCAATTTTCACGATATTGATAAAAAATATCACTCGCTTATAATTGGCGAGAAAATAAGCTACGGCGATGAATCTGCTGAAGTTCTCTTGCAAATTAAAGAAACTACTAGCGACGGCTACATTGCAACTTTACGGCACAATCAAGAAGAGTCACCCAACATCAATATCTCCGTATTAGGCAAGCACAACATCCGCTCTATCACTGGCGCGGCAGCAGCAGGACTAGCTTGCGGCATGAATATTGACGAAGTCGCAGTAGCCTTAACGAAAATTAAACCTGTCTCCGGTAGGATGAATATTCTACGCGGCACGCAAGGATGCACCCTACTAGACGACACCTATAACGCCAGTCCCGTTGCTATGGAAAATTCCCTAAAAACACTTTACTCTCTGGAAGTAAGTCGTAAAATTGCGGTTTTAGGCGACATGAATGAGCTTGGTGATTCCTCTAAGTTGGAGCATGAAAAAATTGGTAGACTGTGTAACCCCAAGCAGTTAGATTTACTGATTACCGTCGGTAAATTAGCAAAAAAACACCTTGCACCAATTGCCGAAAAAAATGGTTGCAAGGTTTTGTCATTTGACAAATCACCAGAAGCTGGAGAGTTCTTAAAGAGTAAAGGAATTAAAGACTCGACAATCCTTTTCAAGGGTTCACAGGGCGGCATCTATCTCGAGGAAGCCATTAAACCGCTACTCAATAACCCCGCTGACAGCCAAAAACTTGTCCGCCAATCAGAAACCTGGCTTAAAAAGAAACAGCAATTTTTCGATCAGCCTTATTAGTTTTAATTGATTCACTATCCGACAGACCAACGTATATAATTAGACCGCTTAAGTCTGTTCGCGTAAAAGCTGATAAATAGTTGGCCGAATTATTTATTTTTCTCTAGCCCGAGAATTTCTTTTACGACCGTCTTATCATTCCACGGAATTCGTTTACCGTTAACAATTCGATACTGCTCATGACCCATACCGGTAATTAGAACCGTATCGCCACGTACGGCTGATTTTAGTGCCTGATAAATCGCTTGTTTTCGATCAGCAATTTCCGTCATCTTATGAACCTTCTTTGTTCGCTCAATTCCCTGTCGAATCATTGCCCGAATATTATCTGGATTCTCACTATAGCTTTCTTCATCTGTTAGAAAAATTCTATCCGCCAAATTAGCCGCCAACTCCCCCATGATCGGTCGCTTTGTTTTATCTCGATCACCACACGCACCGAAGACTAAGAATAGCCTCCCTTTAGTAATTCTCCGTGTAGTTTTTAACAATTTCTCCAATGCGTCTGGCGTGTGCGCATAATCCACAATAATATCGATTCCGCGCTTATTATCCACTCGTTCAAAACGCCCTGGAATCGTCTCCAGATTTGCCACACCTTCTTGAATATCTTCTAGTTTTATACCGAGCAAATACGCCAAAGACACTGCCGCTGACATATTAAGTACGTTAAATTCACCAGGTAGATTAGTCGCCAACTCCAAATGGGTCTGATGGTCAATGAGCAGACTTGCTTCTGTGCCCTTTTTATAAAGCTTAATGTGCGTTATCCGAGCCTCAGCCTCCGGACTCACACCGTACGTCATCTTTTCGCCAGAAGCATTAAACTTATTGAAATATTCAAACCACTTATCATCACGATTTAACACGATGTATTTTGGCTGCTTTTCAAATAATTTAGCCTTTGCCTCTGCATATTCTTCCATCGTTTTATGGTAATCCAGATGGTCTTGGGTCAAGTTAGTCATCACCGCCGCCTCAATTGGCACGCCGTCAAACTTATGCTGAGATAACGCATGACTAGTTGCCTCTAAAATCACGTATTCGACACCTTCACGCTGAGCTGTCTGGAAAAAACTAAACAGCCTGGCCACAGTCGGGACAGTTGCATTCAAATCATTTATCTTCTCTTCGCCAGCAATTTCAATCACTGCCGTCGTAAACAATGCCGTCTTAAAGCCAGCCTCTTTCAGAATTTCATTAATGTAACAAGCCGTCGTCGTCTTACCATTCGTCCCCGTTACCGCAATAATTCTCAGGCCACGAGCTGGATTGCCATATCTCAGACTAATCATCTTCGTCCGCGCAATCCGATAGGCATTTTCAGTTTTCTCCAGAGCCCCTTTAGGCAGCGTCTTTCTAGCAATTTTTACCAACTCGTTTTTCATAATACTTATTTTACCACTTATATTTGTTATAATAAAAGCAAATGAGGATTTTGGGAATCGAGTCCAGTTGCGACGAAACGGCGGCGTCAATCGTTGAAGATGGCGAACGTTTACTTTCAAATGTCATCAATTCCCAAATCGATATTCATGCCGAATATGGCGGAGTTATTCCGGAAATTGCCGCCCGTAGCCACTTGGAAGTCATCAACCCGGTCATTAAAAAGGCCCTATCTGATGCAAATTGCACCTGGGATGATATTGACGCCATCGCTGTTACTTATGCACCAGGGCTTATCGGTTCACTATTAATCGGCACGCTCGCTGCCCGCACTCTCGCTATTATCCACCATAAACCGCTTTACAAAATACACCACGTTGAGGCTCATGTATACGCTAATTTTATCAATCAACAATCTGGGTATTTATCCCTATCATTACCAAAAAAACAACCGTCATTCCCCCTGCTCTCATTGATTGTCTCTGGCGGTCACTCGCAGCTCGTCCTTTTCCAAAATCATGGCGATTACCAGCTTATCGGTCAGACCCAAGATGATGCTGTTGGCGAGGCTTTCGATAAAGTCGCCAAAATTCTCGGTCTGCCCTACCCTGGTGGCCCGTCTATCTCCAAAGCTGCCAAACTCGGCGATCCGCACGCCTTCACTCTACCTATCGCCAAACTTCAAGGCAAATATGATTTTTCCTTCTCTGGCCTTAAGACGGCCGTTCTGAGGACTGTTCAGCGAGAAGTCGGTAAAGACTTTACTTTTCCTTCACACGAGCTTCCAGGGCTTGTAGACGATGAATTAAGGCACAATATGGCAGCCAGCTTCCAATACACCGCCATCAAAACTCTCATAGACAAAACCAAAAAAGCTTTTGACAATTTTCAGCCAGCTTCCGTCGTCATTGCTGGTGGTGTTGCCGCTAATCAAGAACTACGTCGCCAGCTACGCGAATCCCTACCAATTGAAATCGAATATGCCCCTATTCAGCTCTGTACCGATAATGCTGCCATGATCGCTGCACTCGGCTATTACCGCGCCCAAATTGACCAGCCCGCTAACCCGTACGACCTGGAAGTGCAGCCAAGTTTATCAATGACATCAATCTAACGTTGTGGAGATTACAACATGAATCAACATTTCTTACAATCAACAGTCTGGGAGCAATTCCAAAAATCACTCGGTCGAAAAGTCTTTCACAACAGAGGTGATGGTTGGGAGTATTTTGCTATATTAGAACATGGCACGGGCAATTCTCGACTATACTGCCCTTTTGGTCCAAGCGCTATCAATGAAGAAAAATTACGACTAGCCTTGAAAGACCTCGCTAGCCTAGGTAAAAAACTCGGTGTGACATTTCTTAGAATTGGGCCAATCAATCCAAATTTCACTACGATACTACATGATGAATCATGGAAAAAAGCCACTTACGTTCATCTACAGCCAGAATATACTCATGTTATTGATCTCCATCAGTCAGAAGACGAGATTATAGCTAACATGGCGCAGCCTGTCAGAAATTGCTACCGGAATTATCACAAAAAGGGCGTTACTGTCCATCAATCTCAAAATCCAGCTGATATCAAATATTTTCTTGAGTTAATCCATGAAGTTGCCAAAAGAACCGGCATGTCGCCGCATCCAGATTCATACTTTCATAAACAAGCTAGTTCCCTACTACCATCCAAAGATGCTTCGTTTTGGTACGCAAAGTGTAATGATAAAATAATTGCTACTGCCCTGTTTTTTGATTCAAAAACAACCCGAATTTATGCACATGCAGCGGCAGACTCTACGCCAGAATACCGTAAACTTAATGCCGGCACCGCCCTACTCACCGAAGCTATTATCGACGCAAAGCATCGCCAGATGGATCAGGTTGATTTATATGGAGTCGCCCCAGAAAATGCGCCAAAAAATCACCCCTGGGCTGGCTTTACAAAGTTTAAGCGATCGTTTGGCGGCAAAGATATCTATTCCGGTGCAACTTGGGAGTTGCCATTAAAACCGCTTCAATATTGGTTATACCGAGCTTACCAAACCATTAAAAAATAGCTCTCTTCTACTTGGTCGCACTACATAAAATATGTGATATAATTGAGACGTAATATAAACATGTGGAGAAAAATAAGGACACTATAAATGCAAGCTTTTACACGTGAAAAGTACTTGTATTTACTTTTGTCTTTTTTTCACATGAAAAAACCATGGAATTACTTATGCAGCTAGCCAAACAATACATACCAAATGATTACGAACCAAACATTTATGCCATATGGGAAACTAGTGGCGCTTTAGATCCAACAGGGGTAGGTAAGCCATATTCTATAGTTATGCCGCCGCCTAACGCTAATGGTAATTTACATATTGGACACGCTCTAGACATGAACCTAAAGGATATACTTATCCGCTATCACCGAATGAAGGGTGATGATGCGATATTTATTCCGGGTGCCGATCACGCTGGCTTCGAGACTTGGGTAGTGTATGAGAGGGAATTGACCAAGCAGGGGAAGAGTCGATTCGATTTTTCTCGAGATCAGCTCTATAGCCAAGTCTGGAATTTCGTCCAAGAGAAGCGCGGTAATATGGAACTGCAACTGCGCGCTCTAGGTATTAGTGCTTCTTGGAAACATCTAACTTTTACCTTGGATAATAAAGTTATTAGCACTGTATATGACACCTTCAAAAAGATGTGGGACGATGATCTAATCTACAGAGGTGAGCGCATCGTTAATTACTGCACTAAACACCAAACCAGTTTCGCTGATATTGAAGTAGAACATAAGAATGAAAAGGGGAAGTTATGGCAAATAGCTTACCCAACATTGGATAAAATTGGCGAGATTATCGTGGCTACCACTCGCCCCGAAACTATGCTTGGCGACATAGCAGTAGCAGTCCACCCAGATGACGAAAGATACAAGCACCTCATTGGTACACGCATTTTATTACCAATTGTTGATAAAGAAATTCCAATTATTGCAGACGAATACGTTGATATGAGTTACGGTACTGGCGCCGTTAAAATCACTCCAGCTCACGATCCGAACGATTTTGAAATTGCCAAACGACACGATTTGCCTTTAGAGTCAATCATTAGCCAAGCAGGCAAGATGATAAATGTTCCTGCACAATTCTTAGGGTTAACCCCAGAAGAAGCCCGCACTCGAGTTTTAGAAGCCCTAGACGCACTGGAATTACGCCGTGGTGAAAGTAATATTGAGCACGCTGTCGGTCATTGTTATAAATGTGGTAGCGTTATTGAACCAATGGTTAAGGAGCAATGGTTTATTAAAATGGAGCCTTTGGCCAAACCAGCAATTGATGCGCTTGAAAGGGGAGAGGTTACTTTTTATCCCACCTCTAAATGCCGCGAGCTTATCTCATATCTCAAGCAACTAAAGGATTGGAATATCTCGCGTCAAATTCCGTGGGGAATTCCAATTCCAGCATTTGTTAATGAAAATAATCCTAAAGATTGGATATTCGACACTCGTACTAATGAACAGAAGATCGTTGTGAATAACACAACATATATTAGAGAAGAAGACACCTTCGACACCTGGTTCTCATCCGGTCAATGGCCATACGTAGTAACTGACTATTTAAGCGACGGGGAACTAGCCAAATATTTCCCGACCAGCCTGATGGAAACTGGCATGGATATCATGCGCGCTTGGGTATCTCGAATGATTATGTTGAGTCTATACCGTACAGGTAAACTGCCTTTTAAAGAGGTTTATTTACACGGCATGGTCAATGATGAACACAACCAAAAAATGTCCAAATCTAAAGGCAACGTTATTAATCCAATGGAGCTGGTGGCTGAATTCGGTTCAGATGCCACGCGTATGGGAATTATCGCTGGTCGCGCCCCAGCCCAACATCAGGCCTTTAATAAAGGTTCTGTTATTGCTGCACGTAATTTCTGCAATAAACTCTGGAATATCGCCCGATTTGTTGAGGCGCAAATTGGCGATAATCATCAAATTGTCGAGCTGGAGCCACAAACTCTGGCCGACCACTGGATTATTCGTCAATTAAATGACGCTGCCAATAATGTGGCAGTTCGACTAGAGCAGTATCGTTTTTCTGAAGCGTCAGAAACGGTTTACCATACCATTTGGGATGACGTAGCTGACTGGTACATCGAATCATCTAAAACTTCAATTAACCGCCCGTTGTTATCATGGGTACTGGCGACTTCTCTAAAAATTGCACACCCGTTTGCACCGTTTGTTACGGAAACAATTTGGCAAACTCTTAACTATACCGACGGAATCTTAATGCGCGAGACTTGGCCGACTCCAGAAAAATTTGACCCAATTGCCGCTGAGCAATTCGAACAGTTAAAGACACTAGTCACCGAGGGTCGCTGGGTGATTGCTGAATTGCCAGGTAATAAAAAATATCGATTATTATACGGCAACGACAGTCTAATTTCTGATAACCAGGACACTATTAAACATCTGATGCGCCTCGAGTCAGTCGAACATACAGATCAGCCGCGTGGCCTTCGTTTAGCTGCGGCAAACAGGGAAGCCTGGCTGGATATTGATAGCGAAACTCTATATCAGCACCAGGAAAATCTTGAGGTTAGACTAGCGGAAGCACGCCAAAAATTGTCAGGATTACAGAAACGACTAGACAACCCAACTTACATTGAGAAAGCCCCAACACACCTTGTTGAGGAAACTCGCGAACAATTAGCCGAGCAGGAAAAAATCATTGCTCGGCTGGTTTCAGAATTAGAAGTAATTAGCTTGAAATAGTCTAGCTTACAGCGTCAAGATCAAGGTGATATCCATCAAAAGTATGTTGTCCGCGAGCAGCATATTTTTGACGCAGTCGCTTTTTATCGTTGTTACGAGGCATGGTCCTTGGACGCGCTGAGCTCTCCTTTAATACATTAGACAGATCTGAGTGTTCTGGATGGGTGTGTGGATTAGTTTCCGGCATTTTTCCGTCACTCTCAACATCACCATGAACACTATACATTTTCCAAGATGATAAAAATGCCTTATCAATGTTAGTATCATGAATAAATATACTAAACGCTACGTTTAAGCTCACTAGCATAGCTGTAGCAGTAAAAAACTGTTGCACTAAATTCATTTTGTTCTTTCTTTTTTGTATCTATTTTTTAGAATACTGGTTATTATGTTAGCATAAGATTTGTTTTTTGTCAAGTATATTTCACTACATAAAAATATTCGCCTCGTTTTGGCGAACATTTCATCTTGCAATCTTGGCGGAAGGGGAGGGATTCGAACCCTCGGTACGTTTTACCGCACGCCGGTTTTCAAGACCGGTACCTTCAACCACTCGGTCACCCTTCCATACTATCTCTGAATTTTGGCGGAGGAGGGGGGATTCGAACCCCCGCTACAGATCTCTCCATACTAACGATTTAGCAAACCGTCCCCTTCAGCCACTTGGGTACTCCTCCAAATTCACTATTTAGTGTATCATATAAGTGTAATAATTAACAGCTTTATGATAAATGAGGTATAATGTAATTATGATACAAGGATATATTTCTAAGATTGTCACGGCATTACTTACGATTGGATTAGGAGTAGCCCTAGCAGCCACACCGGTATCTGCTCTTGGTGAAGGTGGTGCTTCGGCTGGTATTGGTGCAGCCCGGGGGGATAATACTCCATCCAATCTAGTTAATGGCGATTCATCAATCATAAAGCGTGCCATAAATATTATGCTATTTGCAGTCGGCGTATTAAGTGTTGTTATGCTAATTTTTGGCGGTTTTCGCTATGTCATATCTGGTGGCAAGAAAGAATCAGTCACAAACGCTAAAAACACCATTTTATATGCAATTGTTGGTCTGCTAGTCGCAGTTTTTGCTTATGCTATCATTAACTTTATCCTTGGCGCAGCATTAAGCGGCGGTTCAACCACTAACGTTTAATTGTTCACTTATTCTTGCCGTGATATACTAACAGCATGAATGATAATCCAGAACAACAGGGATTCGAACCAACCTCATCAGATAGACTTGATCTAACTGAACCAATTGCCTGGAACGCCCCAGAAGGAGTGCAAGTTCAGCGTGGAAAAATTTGGTACATAATATTTGCGATTATCCTAGTTGGGCTAATAGCTTTAGCTATTCTAGTATTTAAGAACTGGACCTTTGCTGCCTTGCTACCTATTATGGCAGTGGCCTTATTTACCCTATCAAACAAAAATCCTCAGATTATTAATTATGCAATTAGCCCAAAGGGTGTTTATATTGCTGACGTTTTACATGATTTCAGTGAATTTCGTGCATTTGGATTATCAAATGAAAACAACCAGCACTCCATCATATTATTGCCAGTTAAGCGTTTTTCCCCAGGACTAACTATCTATTTTTCTGAAGCAGAAGGTGAGAAGATAGTCGATATGTTAGGTGCACGCCTACCAATGCAAGAAATTAAACCAGACGCTCTAGAAAAGCTCATTCGCTTAATAAAGCTATAGCTTGATTGGCCATATTTTATGTGGTAGAATACAAAAGTTCACCGCTTCCAGGCGGAGAAAGCTCTTTATATTTTTGTTATGGCCAATCGGATTTCCGAAAGGCTGTATGCACCCGTAGCTCAGCTGGATAGAGCGCTGGCTTGCGGAGCCAGAGGTCGTAAGTTCGAATCTTGCCGGGTGTACCAATTAAGCTTTATGGAGAGGTGCAGGAGTGGTTGAACTGGCCGCTCTCGAAAAGCGGTATGGGGCAACTCATCGAGGGTTCGAATCCCTCTCTCTCCGCCATGAATATTTATGAAAATAACCGTTATAACAATCGGGAAGAAACATGAAGCCTGGATTCAGCCAGGTGTTTTTCGTTTTTTAGAGCGCCTCAGGCCGCCATTTGCCACTGAGATGGTGATTCTACCACATTCAAGTTTTGAAGGCGACAGAGCACGTCAGGAAGAGTCAGAGCGTATACTTACACGTCTTAATCCAGACGATTTCATCATTCTGCTTGATGAACGCGGTAAAAATTTATCATCGCCGGAATTATCAAATCTAATTAGCAGTCATATAAATAAGCATGTTGTTTTTATTATTGGAGGGGCTTATGGGGTTAACGATGATTTACGCCAAAAATCTAACGTTGTCTGGTCTCTATCAAATCTAGTATTTCCACATCAGCTAGTCCGGCTAATCTTAGCTGAACAACTGTATCGTGCTCAAGAAATCTATCGCGGCAGCCAGTATCACCACTCATAATTTCGGACGACCGTGTCTGGCAATAACAGCAATCTCTACATGCTCAGCACCGTTTTTTCTTAAACATTCAGCTGCCGCCAACACAGTTGAACCAGTCGTAAAAATATCATCAATAATTATATATCGACGATTTTTATCTACCGAACCACTTAACTCAAAGAAGTCATTTGCTTGACGTTTTCTCTGGCGCGAAGACTTAGTAAAGTGTTGGGTGACATTATTTCTTCGTCGAAGCAGGGGTATGCACTCTATTTTTCTATTCCTGGCTAGTTTGTTAGCTATCTTTTCAATATGACCAAATCCGCGGCGACGGATATTTTGGGAAATTGTAGGTATTGGTACAATAACCGCCTCTTTCGGGAGAGAGGGTAGAGCGTCGTTCAAAAAATCACTCAACAGATTAGCGGCAGCTTGTAATCGGTTAAACTTATAATCATCAATTATTTCAGCCACCACGCCATTTCTTTTCGTAAAACACCAGATCATATCACAGGGGATTTTATGCTTTTTGCACAAGTTTCCGTTTTTTAAGGACTGACCACACAATACACAAATATCGTATTTCTGACTTATGATGTATTTTTTACAATCTATGCATAAAATACCCCCTATTTTATGACATCTATAACAGTAGTGTGGGGCAATAATAGATAATAGTGTATCAAACATTGTAATTTTTACGTTTTACACCTTTCACTGTTGATTATACCGCATATTATAGTTATACTAATAAGGACTTTGTCAATGAGCCTATTATAAAAGTGGAGGAAATTATGGCCCGAAAACAAGATGATAATATATTACTAACAGAAGATGAGTTGGCTGCAGCGTTTATTGACGATACAGATCAGCTACTACCTAATCTTAACGATGACAGCAACAGCAGTCCAGCTCCAGCGGCACCGGCTGAAGACAACTGGGAAGATGAAGCCGATGATCTAATGGGTCAATTAGCTGTTGACGTTTTTGAAACAGAGAACGACTTAATCATTAAAGCTCGTACTGCTGGAGTAGATCGCAACGACTTAGACGTCAGTATCTCTGACGGAATCTTAACTATCAGCGGCACACTGTCTAGTGGTGATGAAGCTGATGTACGCCAATGGCACATTCAGGAGTGTTACTGGGGCGAATTTAGTCGTACATTAGCATTGCCTACAGCCGTTAACGAAGAGGGCGTAAAGGCAGAGTTAAAAGATGGCGTTTTGACAATTACCTTTGAAAAGATAAAGCAAGAAAAAGCGAAGAAGATCCAGGTTCTCTAGAAACATTAGCAAAAAATACCGCCAATCTGTGGCGGTATTTTTAGATTATAAAAAAGAGCCTCGCTAACGAGGATCTTTTTCCAATCATAAAACTTATTATGATCCTGAAGTGAATTTATCGATGACCATATTAACGATAGCCCAGGCCAAAATAGAGACGACTAGACCAACAATAGCGTATAGAACCGTATTCTTAGCAGCCTGAACCTTATTGCTATCACCAGATGAAGTAGTATAACGAATACCACCCCAAATAAGCATAATAACGCTTAAGGCGCCGACTGCAAATAGGAATATATTAACAAACTGCTTAACTAGGCTCTCAGGACTAGAATTAACCTTATCTACACCCTCTCCTTGTGCACTGTCGATTCCACCCCTTAATGTAAAATCAGCAGCATTTGCAGCTGGAGCTACTGCCAAAGCGATTGTCGGCACAATTAGCAGTCCAGCTAGAATCATTTTTAATTTATTCATGTTATTTCTCCTTCTTTAGTGATGTTATTATTATACATTTTTCTCTGTTATTTGCAAAACTATTATGGTTTTAGACGAATTTATCGATAACCATATTAACGATAGCCCAAGCGAAAATAGCCACGATCAGACCAACTACTGCATAAATAAGTGAATTCTGTGCAGCTTTAGTTTTTGCAGCGTCACCAGCTGAGGTAACATAGCGAATACCGCTAAAAATAATCATGATAACAGATAAGGCGCCCACAACCCACAATAAAACATTAACGATAGTTTGTATTAAGCCACCCTTACCTTCAATTTGCTTGCCCTTCATTTCTGGAGTGGTAGCTATTTCTATACCATCAGCTATACCATCAGATGACTTAGCAGAGACACTACCAGAAAGGGAAGTAGTCAAAAGTGCCGACGCTCCAAAGACCATACAAATCATTAACGCTATCGATAATACTGTTTTTTTCATGTTCTCTCCTACTTAAAGTTACTAAACGCAAAGTTAACAATTGCTGCAGCAAATATTGAAACAACCAAACCAATGACAGCATATAAGATAGTATTTCTGGCTTTTGCTGTTTTCTGAGCATCACCACTAGAAGTTGCGAACATAATCCCACCGATAACAATCATAATGACCGAAATTACACCAACTGCCGTTAATAAAACTTGCACTATACTGCCTATGATGCCATTAACTTTACCTTCACCATCAGATTTATTATTACAGTAAACTGACCCAGAGCCATCACCTGCACAAATATCAATACCGTTACCAGCAGAAACTACAGGAGCGAATGCGCTAAACATTCCAATCATAACCATGCAGACGGTCAAAATTTTTGTAATATTTCTCATACTAAACCTTTCCTATAATATAACCTGTTATAGCAATAGCACTAGAGATAATCACCAGGCCAATAACGGCATATAAAATTGTATTTTTTGCGCTAGCGGTTTTTGCCGGGTCACCAGAAGACAGTGAATAGTTTATGCCAGCGATGACTATAACAATGACCGCTACGATACCAGCTATCTTTAGCACCAGGTTAATAATGACCATGATGTCAACTTGATTATCCGGCACTCCGACTTCGCTAGCGCTACCTAATAATCCAGCAAAAAATTCTAAATATTTCATACTATATTCCTATATTTGATGATATAAAACTAACAACTGCCACTGATGATAAAGCCACAACCAACCCAATCGCTGCATTCATGATTGTTTTTCGTCCATGAGCTACTTTATCAGAAGAGCCATTACTGGTCATTATAAGGAAGCCACCATACATGATATACCCAGTTGTAGCATAACCAACAACCTGCAAGAGATCTTCTATTATGTTAAGGACAATCTTCCAAATAAAATTGGCTTGTGCGTCAGCATCATCGCCAGGACTTCTAACTGCGCAATTGCCGTCTAATAGGCCATCATACCAAGGTTTTAAAGTCATAATCTTACCATCAGAGCAGGCCGCAGAAGAAGTCTCAGAGATAACAATATTAGCACCAAAAGCACCAACTACAATTAAAGATACTGCAAGTATGATATTTTTCATTAGTTAAAGACTCCCCCCGGAATGATAAAGTTGGTAATAGCCACCATAAATGCAAACATCAACAACCCAATAACCGTATTCATCCAAACTTCTCGGGCTTTTTTTACTTTATCTGGACTTCCTTCAGACGTAGTATATAAAAATGCACCATATACAACAGCTCCAAAAGCAGCAACACCAACACCAGCAGTTAAGATCTTGATAACTTGCTTGATTATGTTGATAATTGCCGTGCTACCTTCGCCTTCACAAGAAATAACAGAAGTTTCCGCGCCACCGCAACTGCCAGCAGCTAAAGCTATTCTGGGTATAAAAACACTTCCTGCGATTACTGTTGCGATAAATATACTGATTACAATATTTCTTTTTGTCATAAAATTTTCTCTTATACCTAAATTGTAAAATAGTCAAGCGAAAAAAGCAAATATTTTCCTTGAAAAGATGTAGGTAGTCTGTTAGTATATAAACTGCAATGTGCGCCCGTAGTGAAGTTGGCCTATCACGCCTCCCTGTCACGGAGGAGATCGCCGGTTCGAATCCGGTCGGGCGCGCCACAGATAATTCACCCTGGTAGGGTGTTTTTTTATGGAAAATATGCCATATTTATTGCATTTTTGTACAATTTGTGTTATGATATTGCCAATTGGACTGGAAGGTCTAAGAAGTTTTTATAATAAAATACCTGACAATGTCAGAGAAAGGACCCCAAGCGTTATGGTTCAAAATGGTGAACGACCTAACCCAAGCGGTTCAGAGAAAAGCTTACCAAAAAAAATAATGGCACTAATTGGTGCAACAGCATTCGCGCTTGGAGTAGCGGGATGTAATAGCGAAAGCTATAGTGAGCCAACTCCAGATGTTACAACATCTACGTCGCAGGAATATTCAGATCCGACTGCAGACTCAGAGGACGCTAGGGAGCCTGCACCTCAAGAGGTGTTGGATATGTACGAAAAAATGAATGGGCTGGATGAGCTTAAGGCTAAGCTAGACGACCAAAACAGAAAAGAAGACATAGATTTCAATGAATGGCGAGAATATATTACAAAATTTACGAACAACAACATAAGCGACGAGAATGACCGCATATCCCCTGATCAATATGGACCAACTCTTACCGACAAAGTAAGTCTTGGTGACGATATGGACCTTGTTATAAAGAACCAGGTTTACTCAATATTATACTTTGGTACTATGTGGAGGGATAGTATTCATTACGGATATCCACTTTCTGACGACCAAGCAAAAACCCTCAGAAACGTGATATTAGAAACTAACACATTAGGTCAAGCTAAATATCTCCTTTCTGAGATTTTTACTGATGATGATCTTAGTGATGGCAAAAATCATCCAGATTCAGTACTTGAACCCGGATTTAATTTTAAACTAGATACAATATTTAAAAATTCATCCTCAAGCTACAAATCTTTACTCGGAGCCTCTGACTCTAAAGAGAGAATTGGTTACGATACATATGAACCGAGCATTCTTAGCACGTCCTATTCTAATGATTCAGTGTGCGGCGATCCCCTTGCTAAAGTAACCTTTTGTACTAAAGTAGATGAAACATATCCACATAAAGAAGGTAAACCATTTAGAGGTTATATGAGGGAGGTCCAAAGACTCTATACATATACATTCGTCAACGATGATGGTAATACCGTTACTAGAACTCTGCTTGTTAGGGCATTTATGAAAGTTGCTGAATATGACAAACCTGAAGATTTGAACACGGCTGGAAATGTACAAAGTAAGAGCGATGAATTAGACAATAGTTACCAATATGAGGGAAGGAAAATATTAGCAACTCCAGTGATTGGCGCCATCAGTGTGGTATCTAAAGAAATGTCAGGTATAGAAACAGACGGACCAATACTTACAGAAGAAGAAGCAGGGGAAACCAAATATCTATCGGTAAAAGATATACCCGGAGTGGAAGATAGCATAAAATAATAAAGCCTTGCATGAACACCTTCATATGTGATTAAATGAAGGTGTTTATGTTTATCAAAAAACAATCGTCTAGCTGGACAGGGTGGTTTAAGAATTCTGTAATCTTTTTATGCTTATTGGCATTTTTTATAATGCCAGTTGCCAATATCCTGTCAGTTAACCCAGCTCTGGCTGCTAAAAATACAGGATACTTCGAAAGCCTATCAGATGGAGATAAATACAAATTTTTCCAGTATGCCACAGCGATGTCATATTGTTTTAGTGGCAAATCCCATAAAGACCATGGGAGTAGTCTGAATTTCAAAGTCCATAGAAACGTTGATGGTAGTCTGTCTAAGGGTATAGTTTTCAATTACGGCGCTCGTCCTACAAATACAAATGACTCTGTATATATTGGTACAATGTCGGAGGCATACGGTGGAAGCCCAATAGCAGGATATGCAAATGGTATTGTCTCCTGTATGGATAAAGATTTTCAAAAAGAAGCATTTAAAACCTTTCAAATAGAACCAAACGAACTGCTGTGTCAGATGGGATATAAGAAAAAAGGGCATAAAAACGCAAGCGTCGAAGAATGTATTAACTTAGGTAAAACTAATGATTTCGAAACTGAGGATTTACCCGCCCCTCCTGGTGACGTTAATTTTATAAACGCCCTCACGAATTTAACAGGGTACCCTAATAATGCGGAAGACAAAATACCTTACATAAAGTATCGTAAATATCTAGATTGGTCTATGGGTTGCGTTGATGGTAACGAGCTAAGTACATCTTCTGGTAATACACGGACACTTTCCGTTGTGAAAGATGGTAAAGTCTCAGAGGTTTATAGGTCAAAAGGTAGTGGCGACTATATGTGGAGTGCTGGTGATAACTATAAAGGCGATCCTCAGTTTAAATGTGACTCAATCACTCTCAAACTTAAAAAAGCAGCAAATGCATATGTTAATTCCTTAAAAGACGCTGCAACAAAAAATGCCTGCTCAACATTTACAGGGAAAGAGCTTGCCGCCTGTAAAGCCGGAATAGAACATAAGGGGGATCCTACATACTGTGAAAATAACTACTCAGGGGGCGCGTTAAGCGCCTGTAAACAAGGTCAGTCTGCTGAAATAGAAACTCCGTCAGAAGGTGACGGCGGCGGAGAAGAGGGAAAAAATTCGTGTGGAGTCGACGGTATAGGGTGGCTCGTTTGTCCTTTGATGAGTTTTGCTGGCAGCCTGGGAGACGCCTCCTACTCTGCAATATCGTACTTTCTATCTATCGACAAAGGAATCTTTAAGGACCAAGAAAATGGAGGATTAGAGCAAGCTTGGAAGTTCTTCCGAGATATTGCAAATGCCGTATTTGCCGTAATATTCCTGTGGGTAATATTCTCCCAAATAAGCAATGTAGGTGTCAGTAATTATGGAATTAAGAAAATTCTACCAAGGTTAATAATAGGAGCTTTGCTTGTAAACTTGTCTTTCTATCTCTGTCAATTGGCTGTAGACTTATCTAATATCCTCGGTTTTTCTCTTAAAGGAGTTCTGGAGGGGGCAGCATCAGGAGTTGGTACTCAATCGGCAGAGGTTGGCTCCTTCAACAACTTAATCGTTGGCGGGCTAGCAATAGTTGGAATAGGTCTGTTCATATTCCTTGCTGTAAGTATACCTACTATCATGGCTCTACTTTTGGCTTTACTCATCGTGCTAGTTATATTAATCGTTCGACAAGCCGCTATTATATTATTAATAGCAGTCTCTCCATTAGCATTTGCAGCATGGCTTCTACCAAACACTGAAAATTTATTCAAAAAATGGGTATCAGTGTTTAGAGGGTTGTTAATTGTATTCCCTGTAATATCTCTTCTGTACGGAGCTGGAAAGTTAGCGGGAGCCGTATTGGCTGCAGTCGGCACAGACGATCCAAACAATCCGAAAGAAACCATGCAGGTTGCAGCCTTGGCAGCGTCTATTTTACCATTAGGCGCCACGCCATTCGTATTAAAGAGCTCATTAAACTCATTAGGTAGTTTTGCAGGAAAACTTGGCGGATTGAGCGGTTTGGCTAATAAGAAGCTGGGTGGAGCTATCGCGAACAAGTCTAGAATAAATGACGTTAAAAATGCTTGGAAATCTCGATCTGCTAGAAAGCTAGCAGAAAGAAGGTCTGGCAATACTATGTACGGACGAGCCGCAAGTAATCTCAGAAATAGCAACTCACGGTTTAAAAAAGGTATTGGAATCGCAATGAATCCTGCAGCAGCCCTTGATGATAGCTGGGTTGGTCAAAAGATAGGTCTCAGTAGCGGTGCAGGGGCAGCACAAGAGGCTTACGATAAAAGTGCTATGGAAAAAGCTCAACGAGCAATCACGTATCAATACAGTGGAGATGCTGAGGCAGCCCTAAAGGACAAAAAAGCCGACAAGTACACTAGGATTGCAGCCGTTAACCAACTTAAGGGACAAGGCGCTCATGGTGCGGACGTAGTGGCTAATTACCTGAGAAATGGTGGAGAAGTGGATAGTGTAAGTATGGCTAATGCATTAACCGAAATGAAAGGGTCTCATGCTGGAGTTGCTCAAGCTGGAGTTAGCGCTCTTAATGCCCTTCAGAGTGGTCAATCAAACTTCTCACTCGGGGCGAAAGATAAATCGGGTAAATTCATCCCCGGTTCAGCAGATACTCCATTCAATACGTTAACTAGCCAAGGCGTAAGTAAATTATCCAATGAAGCTATTGCTAAACAAAATGCCGACGCTATCAACCGCAGCAGCCTTTCAAATAGTCAAGCTAGCGAAATACTAGGAGACGACAGACTTGTCTCTATAATGAGCCAAGATACCAGAAAAGCTTTGGAGAGTATATAAATAACACTCTACAGAAACAAGACCACAGTTTTTAGTATTAAAGTGTTATCTCTTGACTTTTTCCATCAAAAATGCTAATATAACCTCAGATGGAGTGGTTGATTTCCCGTAAGCAGCTTCTTAACAAGTGGCTGCAGTGGTTTGTATTGCTGATAGCAGGGATGCTGGTGGGCATTTTTCTTAATACCTTAGCACATTCAACCTCTGTTTACGCCGTAGACGCAGAATGGAGCGGCCATAATTTAACCTATAATAAAGAAAAATATACAAAAATAAGCGATGATAAGAAAATCAAACAATTTAACCTACCGGATAATTCGCTTGTTTATATTAATGAAGATAAGAATAAAAAAGAAACCAAGGTTATTTATTTCCCATCAAGCGAGATATCTTCACTAAGCTCGGCAACTTACGCGGTTTATTCATTTACGCCACCAAACACCTATGAGCAAACCAGCACCTCAACTATTTCAATTGAATCGCCATCTGAAAATTCAACCAGCACTTCCTGTGACGTACAGGGAATAGGTTGGATTATCTGTCCACTCTCCAATTGGTTAGCTGATGGCATAGATTATATGTACAGCGCACTTCAGGAATTCTTAAAAACTAAACCTTTAGAAACAACCAATCAAAACAGTGGAATTTATTTGGCGTGGGTTATTATGCGCAACATTAGCAACGTGGCGTTTATTGTGGCGTTTTTGGTGATTATCTACTCACAATTGACCTCTGTAGGAATTAGTAATTATGGTGTCAAAAAGATGATTCCTAGGTTAGTAATTGCGGCGGTGTTGGTCAATTTATCATTCACGTTTTGTGCTATTTTATTAGATTTATCAAACATAGCCGGCTACGCTTTCCAGGACGCCTTCATGGGAATTAAAAATACCATATCCACCGTAGGAGAAAATACGGGCGTAGGTTGGACATGGTCAGAAGTTATTGTGATGATATTATCCAACGGAGCTTTAGCTGGCGGGGTAGTCGCAACAGTAGCCATGGGGGCAGAGCTGCTACCATTGGCACTATCAGCATTAGTGGGAATAGGTCTAGTGCTTCTCTTAGTGCTTCTAATTATGGCAGCACGTCAAGCTTTAATTGTAATCTTAATTATCATTTCACCTTTAGCCTTCGTTTGTTATTTACTTCCTGGCACAGAAAAATGGTTTAAGAAATGGCGAGACTTATTCTTCACGATGTTAGTATTTTTCCCGGCATTCGCTGTAATATTCGGTGGGGCGCAATTGGCTGGAATAATAATTATCCAAAACGCCACTGGAGCAAATGGTGGAATAATGCAAATCTTAGGAATGGTAGTTCAAGTTATACCATTAGCCTTAGCACCTATAATTATGAAGCTCAGCGGCGGGGTATTAGGTAAATTCGCTGGGTTTGTTAATGACAAGAATAAAGGATTATACGACAGGACTAAGAACTTGTCTAAAGATCGTCGTGAGACCATTAAAAACAAGAAGTTGGCTAATGCCAATATGGCGCGATTCAACCCAAATCGTTTACGCCGTTGGGCAGATCATAAAGGTAGAGCATTCAAAAAAGATCTGGAAACTTCACAGAAAAACGCCGAGAATTCATTTAGAGATACAGCCAGGTATAAGAAGTTAGACTTAGACGCCAGACAGGCTTCCAGGCGTGCAGATCTGTTATCCGCACAAGATGACAATCGCTACACCGAAGCTACGCTGGGTCACGCACCAGCTGATACGTATGGAAAGTACGATCGTGCTCTACGAGCTAAGTCAACTAAATACTCAAATTGGCGAGACGCGCAACAAGCTCAATTTATATCAGACATTAAAGACCTAGAAACCGAAATTGCAGTGTCTGGACTAATTAAGAATAACGCTCAACGCCAGCAGCACAGTGAATTTGCAAAACAATTGATAAACAGTAAGGAACTTCGAGAGAAGGCTGGTGGACATGTCTTAGTGGATGATAAAGGTAATCTACTTGGCGCGGATGCCGCCTTAGCCTCTGCCATATCAACCAACCGCAGCGAATTCTCCAAGTCTGTTGATGAAGCTCATCAGATTATGAAGCATTATAAGCTGAGCTCTGGACAAAGACAAAAGATATCTTTAGGCAATTCCGTGACGCTTTCAGATGGAACGGTATTGGATAGTAATAACATATTTGTACGTGAAGCCGCAATTGAAGAGCAGATAAAATACGGAACCGTTACAGAAGTGGCTCAGCTTGTTAGCGAATTACCGCCAGAATTTTATTCTTCTGTGGCGGCAGCGCTAGCATCATCCGGCGTGAAAAACAAAGCTTCCTTTATGGGTGGTAAGTTAATTGACGATATGGTTAAGGGTGCTATTAATAACCGTCAAGATTTGCTCAATTATTGTGCTGAATGGCTACAGGGCGGTAAATATAAACCGGAAGCTTTGGCTAACACTGATGCTGATGGGGTTAAGTTATTGATAGAAGCTGTTAATAATACCTCTATAATTAGCAAAGAAAAACGCGCATCTATTAAGAAAACTATCGATACAATCCTCAGTGACGAAAGATTGTCAGCGAGTGTAATTGACGCAGCTAAAGATCAGTTCAAAAACCTTCGCAACATGCTATAATCATCGTATTTTTGGTATAATATAAGCAGTATGTCTATATATAAAGTTCCTCAGGATGTTGAGGCGGAGGATAAGCTACTTGGACCATTTAGTTTCCGGCAGTTTGTGTTTTTAATTATCGCAGTTGTTGGAATTGGTATTGCGTATGCTTTGAGCCAATTGTTGCTACCCTTATTTTTAATTCCAATGCCGGTTGTTTTGTTTTTTGGGGCTTTAGCTTTACCTCTTAAAAAAGATCAACCGATGGAAGTATACCTTGCGGCAGTTATTTCTTTTATGTTAAAACCGAAAAAACGCCTATGGCAGCCTGACGGTATTGAAACGTTAGTAGAAGTTGTCGCACCAAAAACTGAGGAGAAAATATATGGCAATAAATACGATCAAGCCGAGGTTCAGCGGCGATTGTCATACTTAGCAAACCTGGTAGACAGCCAAGGTTGGTCAATCCGTGGAGTTAATAACCCGAATAGTTCAATGCGCGCTGATTTATTTAACGAAGGCCAAGCGGCCAATGATATTCTAGATGAAAATAGCACTACAGCACAAAACATTAACCATCTAATTAGCCAATCAGATGTCCGTAGGCGACAGCAGATAATAGAGAAAATGCAAACAGGTCAACTATCTGAGCAACCATCTCAGACTAATAACGACTCAGAAAAACCGTCCGACTTACGCCTTCAGATAAATCCATACCCAACAATGCGCCAGTCAACCATCAATCCGCTGTCAGACAATAAACCTACAAATAGCCAGCCGACTGCCACGCCGCAAACTAGCTTAAACGACGTATCACCTGCTATAATAGATTTGGCAAATAATCACAGCGACCTTTCGGTTGAAACGATTTCACGTGAGGCGAATCGAATTCAGCAAGAAAATAAATTAGCAGAAGAGGAAGTAGTGATTTCATTACGTTAGGTGGGGTTTATGCAACCAGAGTTACAAAATCAGCAATTGAATCAGCAATTACCGCAAACCAATGCGGCTATTCCTAATATTCCTCAGCAATCCGCCGTAAATACAACCATAGCAGGATCTGCTACTACGCCAACCCCGGACAAGTCACCAGAAAATAAAAAACAGAGTGGACCAATCAGCACCCAAAATACTCTCCTGTTTTCTGAAATGCGTGAAAATATGATTATTATGAGTGATGGCAGTTTCCGAGCAGTAATTGAGTGTGAATCCATTAACTTTGACCTGATGAGTTCACGCGAAAGAGAAGGAATAGAGTTCAGCTATCAAAATTTTATCAATTCTTTGTATTTTCCAATTCAAATTCTGGTCCGTTCACGCCGGGTGGATATTGGGCCTTATCTAGACAGACTGGCTGATATCCGACGTAATCAAGATAACATGTTGCTCAATGTTCTGATGGATGATTATATGGACTTTATTGATGTTTTAGCGCAAGAAGCAAACATTATGGATAAAAGTTTTTACGTAGTTGTACCGTATTATCCTGCTGGTGAAGAAAATGCTTTCAAACAGCAGACAAAAGGACTATTCAGTAGTTTCTTCAGCGGAAAAAAAGAAGCGACTGTAACAAAAATTGATCAGGTTACATACACGAAGGCAAAGGATGAGATAAAAAATCGTATCGATTCAGTAATGAGCGGTTTGTTCCAAATTGGAGTAAAAAGCTGGCAATTAAACACCCGTCAGTTAGGTGAGTTATTCTACACTTCATATAATCCCGACACGTCATCACGCGAATCACTGTCAGAAATCGACCCGAGTGAACTCACTACTACCTACGTCACTAAAGGCACAGGACAAGCACCAACAGGAGAAAGACTATAATGGCAAAGAAGAAATTAGACGCTGTTGATATCGCTGCACAACAACGAGCGCGCGAACAAGCTGAAGTTGAGCAAGCCTTTTTAACCGGTGTCCGTACACTGCGTGATTTTATTGCACCAAGTAGCATTGAACTCCATTCCGATCATTTCCGACTAGGTTCAAAATATGGTCGTACTATGTATGTCTATGGCTATCCACGACAAATCTACACCGGCTGGCTCAGTTCAGTCATTAATATCGATGAAGTACTGGATATTAGTATGTTTATTTATCCGGTTGATACGCAAATTGTGTTGAATAATCTGCGCAAAAAAGTTACCCAGCTGGAAGCTAGTATGAATATCAATTCGGAAAAGGGACGCGTGCGTGATCCAGGACTGGAAGCTGCCTTACAAGACGCCGAAGAATTACGCGATCAGCTACAGATTGGGGCAGAGAAGTTCTTCCGCTACGGACTATACATTACAATTTATGCCGATAGTATGGATGAATTGAACTTTGTGCAACACAAAATTGAAACAATATTTGGACAACAATTAGTCTTCTCCAAAGTGGCCTCCAGCCAGCAAGAGCAGGGGCTCAATAGCACAGTTCCACAGCTAACCGATGAGCTACAAATTCGCCGCAATATGAATACGGGCGCAATTTCTACCAGTTTCCCATTCACTTCAGCTGACCTAACAGACAACAAGGGCGTTCTATATGGAATTAATATGCACAATAACGGTCTGGTGATTTTTGATAGGTTTAGCCTGGAAAATGCCAATATGGTGGTGTTTGCTAAATCTGGTGCCGGTAAATCATTTACTGTTAAATTAGAGGCTCTAAGGAGTATGATGGTTGGGTCAGACATTGTGATTATTGACCCAGAAAATGAGTATCAAAAACTTTGTGACGCAGTTGGCGGTAGCTATATTCGACTAAGTCTAAATAGCGATACAAGGATTAATCCTTTTGACTTACCGCGAGTCATCGATACCGACGAGGCGGACGATGCTTTAAGAGCAAACCTAGTAACACTGCATGGATTATTGCGACAAATGCTAGGCGGGGCACAAACAACAGCCGGCGGGCAAATTGTAGCTGGATTAACACCAGCGGAAGAGGCAGACATCGATCAAGCACTTATTGACACCTACGCTCGTGTCGGTATTACATCCGATCCACTGACTCACAATTCCACTCCTCCAACTATTTCTGACTTATATGACACCTTGCTTCACATGGGTGGCACTGGACCAAGCCTGGCACAGCGTCTACGCAAATTTACCTCTGGAACATTTGCTGGTATTTTCTCACAGCAAAGTAATATTGACATCAACAATAATATGGTAGTGTTTAATATTCGCGACCTTGAAGATGAACTTCGGCCAACCGCAATGTATATTGTCCTGAACCACATCTGGAATATTACACGCACTGACCAGAAAAAGCGCATGCTGATTGTGGACGAGGCCTGGCAATTGATGAAATATGATGATTCCGCCAATTTCTTATTCTCCCTAGCAAAGCGCGCCCGTAAGTATCAATTAGGATTAACCACTATCACTCAGGACGTGGAAGATTTCGTTGGTAGTAAGATGGGTCGCGCCATAGTCTCCAACTCATCAATGCAATTACTATTAAAACAATCCACCAGCGCTGTTGATGTCCTCGCTCAGGTATTTAAATTGACCGATGAAGAACAAAAACGACTATCTAATTTCCCAGTTGGTCAAGGCTTATTCTTTGCTGGGCAAAATCACGTTCATATCCAAATTCAAGCTAGCGACACTGAGTATAACCTGATTAACACCAATCCCGTAGCTCAACAGGTAAAGCCGTCTGATACACCAATTGGCGGTTACGGAGAAATATAAAATATGGCGCGAGTTGACTATACAACAGATTCCGAGACTGACAGTAGATTAAATCCTGCCGAGCAGGCTAGGTTCGATCAAATCTCGGCTGGACTTGATAGCGGTTCGGAATTAAGTGCTCGCGAAAAGGATATCTTAAACGACCTTGAGTCTCAATTTGATAATAAGGATTCTGAGTTGGATCCTAGTAGAAACGACTCCGCCAGTGAAGCAGTCAATGGGCAAGAATCTTCCGTACCTAATAATGGTTTTTATCAACCGTCTGGTAAAAGTAAAAAGAAAAGTCCAGTTACACTTAAATCCTTATTGAAAAAACGTGGACCAATTGCAGCTATTGCCGGAATATTGGGACTGGGCGGTGGAATTATGGGAATATTTCTTAGCCCAGCTACAATGCTACAAAATATTATGGAGAATTTCACCTGGAAAAACGACTCCGCCACATCCGCTAAAATATCCAGAAGCAAACAGGTTATGAACGGATTACTGGATTCTGAAGATAGTACAGGAGTCTGCGCTAATAGCAGTAAGAAGATAAGATGTAGAACAGGAAAGTTGTCCTATAAAGCACTAACTAAGTTCAAGAAATCGGGAATTATTCCAGTCGATGCTGACGGCAATGAAATGAAGCTGAAGAAAACTGGTTATCCAGAAAAAAAACCAACGCACTGGAAGGTGGAAGGATTAAACGATGGGAAACCTATTGAGTCGTCAAAATTAAAAGACGAATTGCTAAAGAAAGAGAATCGTAAAATTGCCAGTAAAGTCTATGGCAGAACTGGCTTATTTAAAATGCGTTTCCGCGCCTGGACAGGAAAGCATATGAGTAAGCTCTACAATAAGTTCAATCTTAAAAGAAACAGTGCGATGTCAAAAATCGATAAAAAACTTAAAGTAACAGAGAGGGTAAAAAAATTCCGAGAGGGGATGCCAAAATTTAATAACAGCACAGCCATCAATAACGTTAAGACCGGAATTAATAAGATGGGAGGCAAATTAAAAAAAGGGGCACTAGCCTACACTATTGCTGCTAGTTATTGCTTAGCTGTAAAAATTCCAAATATTATCGCAGCAGGAGTTACCGCAGTTCAGCTAGCCCCTCTGCTCGGATTGGTTATGGATGTAGTACTATCTCCTGGATCGCAGGCTAAAGCTTCTGGACTAGATAGTCAACCTGCCGCAGCATTATTATTAGGTCAGAAGGCTTCAGCTGCCGAATCTACAGGCAGTGGGTTCTCTCAAGAAACGATGGAAACTATAGGCGACATGCTCACTCAAAGAGGTAAAATGAAAGGGTCTGAAAACACCGAAGGATCAGCTCTGGACTCTCCATTTCTCCTTGCAGCAATGGGTGTCAATAATGACAAGCCAGGAATTGCTAAAAATTATGTGCCAGGATATTCAATAGTTACAAATCCCATAATTCGCAAAATCAATGACCTTAAAGGTGCTACTCAAGGAGCTTGTGACTTTATACTTAGCCCAATTACAATGTACGCTTTTATGGCCATAGAGAGTGTAGCTACCGCCGCTACCGGTGGATGGACTAAATTGTTGACTTGGGCAGGAAGCCAAACTATCGGTGCAATAGTTACAAAGGTAGCGGAGGTAGCGGTAGGCGAACAAGTTAAAACAATTCTTGAAGAACTAGCAAAGAAATTTCTTGTACCAAATAATGCCCAGTATAAGGATTTGGGTGATGCACTTGGTGTTGGAGCGGCAGCGTTCTTTGCAAGCGGATCTATGGGGCAGATGTTACCAGGGCTTAAAATGAGTCAATTGGCAGAATTCAATGGAATCCAAATAGCAAACGAAGAATTCCAAAAAGAAATGGACATAGCCTCTTTAAGTCCATTTGATACATCAAGTAGATATACATTCTTAGGTAGTATATTCCATAATATGGGTAATATGATGATGGCTAATGGAACTTATAGTAAAACTCCAGTAGCAATGCTATCTAATATTCTCAGGCTACCCTCTATGGCATTGTCTTATTCATCCACTGCAAAAGCAGCAAACGGTATGTATTCTGATAAATATTGTGGATACGCAAAAGACTTTTATATGGGAAGTGGGTCATCCGAAGATCCGGCTATAAATTTAGCAGGATTACCATGTACGGGTATAACTAAAAGCCAGGATAATATGTCGGTAGAGGAAGCTATACAGATTGCCGAAGATGAAGGATGGATAAAGAAAGATGCAGATATTCCAGATGGCGCAACAATATCCGATCTCATGACTAATGGATACATAGTTGAAGGTACACCCCTTTACGATTTCATTGAAGATTGTAGTGACGCGAGTAGCGGAAATTACTGGTTTAATAGTGGCGGATGTGTAGCACCAACAAATTCAAAACAAGCAGCGACAACTACTACAAGTACTACTTACAAAGACGCAGAAGGTAAAGATATTACCAACGAATCCTTCGGAGCTGAAAACTCCGCTAAGCAATACGACGATAGAAAACTTTCCGCAATGTCAGTATTACTAATTGATTTCCAAATTGCCCAATCAATCAATGGTGAAGATGACGAAGAAGACGCCCCTTCAACCACAACTAAAGCTCCAGACAATGGCGAGGCGGTTGGTGAGCCGCAATTAGAAGAAGCACAACAAGACGGATGGGGAGGTCATAGCAACGGAGAAA
>ERZ773263.201-NODE-201-length-44548-cov-5.665048_pt1 | contig 44548 bp, 25 predicted proteins | sample MGYA00511076_ERZ773263 | MGnify/ENA primary metagenome ERZ773263 (study PRJEB29015, sample SAMEA2738155) | human oral metagenome | biome: human oral; feature: human-associated habitat; material: saliva | place: China | collected 2195 ... | reverse complement strand
GCACGACTGGGGCCCAACCCAGGACACGGGCGAGCGGGAGGGCACCAGGAGCGCCAGTCTGTCCGATCAACAGATAGCTGAGCCGTGCGCGGACCACGGCGTCGTGCTTTGAGCGAGCAAAAAAGAGTCTAAAATAAATTGAAAAAATACTCTTGCAATGAGAGGGAAATACGGGTAATCTTATACTACGTAGAGGTACTGTGGTATTCGGATCTATAAGTGAAGGTGAAAGGTGGGAATGTGATGAGAAAGAGGTTTGCGGCATTGCTCGGCGCGCTTTTGCTCGCATTGGTGATACCTCTCACAGCGCAAGCAAAGGTTACGTATGACAAATCAATCTATCCTCCAGTGTCCTCTGCGGAGCGTCGTATGACAGTTCAGGTTGAGTCCGTGAAGGGTGACGTCATCGTCAGCAAGATGGTGGGGTCCACGGATAAGGCGTCCAACTACAAGGCGGTCAAAGAGGGTGGCCCACTCGATTACGATGGCGGCAGGTATGAAGGCAGCTTTGACATCGACCTAGCCACGGACGCCTCTGACGGCTCTACGGAGCCCGCGCAGGCAAGGATAGATTTCTGGTTGGCTGGGATGATGACCGGAAGGACGTACACCATCTACTGCGAGAAGAAGGGCAGCATCGCAGGAGACGGGGCGGACGTCCACGAGTCAGTCATCACTAAAACGTCTGACAAGAATGGTGTCATTGACGGTACGAGCAGCGGACACATGTTCATTACGGTTGAGGCGTCGGGCTCATATAGGTTCTCCATCAATTGCGAGCCCGTGAGTTCGACCCCCGACCCGGCTCCCAAGCCAGACCCGACTCCGACCCCTAAGCCCGATCCCACCCCCAAGCCAGACCCGACTCCGGTCCCTGATCCGAGGACTTCGGATGAGTTCGTATGGTTCGGGAAGTCCAACAGGACCGTAGGGTCTGGGTTGGAAGCCTATTGGGTAACCGATCGGAGGGCCTCGAACTACACGCCGGCAGAGGGCGATGTTGTCGTTAAGTCCTTCTTGCTCAGAGGTTCACTGAAGAATTTTGTGCTTGCGTACACCAACATCGACAGCAAGTACGCCCGAAAGCATGCTGTACTCTATATTCAGCATGCGAGTGGCTCCACGGAGACCAAGGATGCGATCATCAACAGCTACGGTACCGTCTCATACTCGATGGATGACGTGACTGACGACACCGTGTGTACCTTGGTCGTGAAGACCTCCTCTTCCGTGACACCGGACAACAACACGCCCAGGGACAACACGCCCAGGGACAACAACTCGAATCGCGCGACACCGGATTATAGCAGGTACCGGAAGTCGCTCAGCGACCGGACGACCTTCGCTGATGGAGTTGCGAGGTGGATATACATCGTTCCGACGGAACAGACTACCGGGACTCTTGATGACATGTATTGGAGTGACACGCGTGCCTCCAACTACACCCCGCTGCCGGGCGATCTCTGGGCGTCCTTTGTATTAAAGGGAACGTACAGAAACTTTGAGATTCGGGTTATGTTCGAAAGGCAGTTTGCTGGCAAAGAGGTTCTGCTGTATGTCGAGCATGATGATGGCAGCACGGAGGTCAAGGAGAGGACCTTGGATGCGAACGGCGAGGCAGTCTTCGAGATGGAGCGGCTGTCCACGTATACCTTGGTCTTGCGCGACGGCGTGACCCCCTCGGTGGTAAGACAGAGCGTAGGCAGGGTGGATACGAGCACAAGGTCTCCACAGACTGGAGTTGGCATGCCCCTGTCATCTACTATCGTGCCTGCGGTTGTGTCCGTGCTATCGGTCATCGCGGTCGCTGGCACAGTTGGAGTCCGCCGGAAGCTGAGGGCACAGTAGCGCGACTTCTTGAAGTATCATAGATCTTGTGAGGCAGGGTGAGAGCGGCCGTCTCTCACCCTGCTCGTGTGTGGGGAGGGGTTCATGCTGAAACAGGTGCTGACGCAAATGTGGCAGGCGCTGAGGCAGAGGACGATGGCATGGGGCGCAAGGCCCCGTATGGTCATCGTGGCAGTCGCCACGCTCGTCCTCGTTGTCGCGGCAGCCGCTGTGACGCTTCATCCGCCCGTCTCACCCAGCGTCGCGGAAGAGAAGCAGCGGGCGGCGGAAGATCCTGTTCCAACGGTGAGCACAGATTCCGATGAGGGGGAGGGTGAGGAGACCACAGACGTCGAGAACGCCGTGGACTTCTCCAAGCTCAAGGAGGAGAACCAAGACATCTATGCGTGGATCACGATTCCGGGGACCAACGTGAACAACCCTGTGCTGCAAAGCCCAGATGATGACACGTACTACCTCGATCACAATCGCTCGGGTAAGGCGTCTCCATACGGTGCCATCTTCTCACAGAGCATGAACGCACTCGACTTCTCTGACCCTGTGACGGTGCTCTATGGGCATAACACCGACGACCCCATCCACTTGTTCAGGTCGCTCCACAACTTCGAGGACGCAAACTTCTTTGCTGAGCATGACGTGATGTACGTCTTCACACCCGGCCGTGTTTTCATCTACAAGATCGTGGCCGCATATGAGTATGATGACCGGCACATCCTCAATTCGTTTGACTTCAAGAACCCCCAGGCGCTCCAGGAGTACTACAACTTTGTGCTTAATCCCGACTCATCAAGGCGCAACATTCGCGAGGGCGCCACGCTTGACGCTGCCACGGATAAGATCCTGCAGCTGAGCACCTGCATGGTCGAGGAATACCATGGCCCTCATCGTTTCATAGTTACGGGAGTGCTGAAAGACAATCGACCCATAGACAGCCAGTCTGCGATCAACTTGTCCACGCTCTAGGCGGGTGATCTTGCCGCAAGAGCCGCGAGTGGTCGCAAGGGCTGCGAGGGCCGTAAGTGACCGCAGGAGTGTACACAGATCGGTGCCAGGGGCCTCTCGGCGCCCGTTTGGGCCATTTGTGTACACTATTGAACTACGGACAGCCCCCGGGGTCGCAGGAGTGTACACAGATCGGTGCCAGGGGCCTCTCGGTGCCCGTTTGGGCTATTTGTGTACACTATTGAGCTTGCAAGCGGCCATGGAGCTGCAAGCGGCCATGGAGCTGCAAGCGGCCATGGAGCTGCAAGTGGCCTTGGGGTCACGAGCTGCTTTGGGGTTGTGGGCAGTTTCCCCGTGATGCCACAGAAAGCGTGGCGGCGTACGACGATGGGAGGGCGGGCATGACATTTAAGGTATCTGCGGATAGGATTTGCTGCATGGCTGATGAGGGGGTCGAGCTTGGTCATATCGAGTTCCACCAACTCACACCCGATACCGTGGACATCATCCATACATTTGTGGAACCTGCGGGGCGCGGGCAGGGCATTGCGGGCAGGTTGTGCCAGCGCCTTGCCGAAGAGCTGCGCGATCGCGGAATGCGGGCGCGTCTGAGTTGCAGTTATGCCCAAGGCTGGTTCGAGAAGCACGAGGAGTTCTCGGACGTCGTAGCGTGACCTCCCGCCGGTCGCCTCGGCGCTCGACCGCAGGCGGCAACAGAGAGCTTTGTCGCTATGTGGGAAGGAGTCGGTGGACCATGCGAGAAACGAGATACCTCTCTCATGCGTGGGGCCTGCTCACCAGGGATAGGGGCTGGTATACGCCCATCTTGACGTTATCCGTCTACATGCTCGTTCCAGTGGTGGGGTGGCTCGTTGTGCTGGGATACGAGATGGAGTGGGCCCGTCGTGTTGCCTGGGGCTTCGAAGGGCCTCCCCAGAGGCGGGGCATCGATATCCCTCGGTGTTTCCAGAGCGGTTGTCGTGCCTTTGTCGCGGTCCTCGGATGGTGCATTGTGTGGGTGGTGCTTTACTGCGCTGTCGCAATGGCGGTGACCCGCTCATATCTTGGCCCCCTTGCCGATGCGCTGGATACTTTGATGCTTATCAGGATGCTGCCCTGGCTTCTGCTGAGCGTCTGGAGCCCTGTCGGTTGGCCGCTTATCGCCGTAGTCTCGTTTTGCACGGTCCTCACGGTCATGGTGGGCGTGCGGGCAACCATCTATCAGGATTCTGCTGCAGGGTATCAGATCAGTCGCATTGTGGAGATGATCAAGCGTGATGCTGGCGGCTATGCCAAGATCTCGGGCCTAGTTGTGCTTGCCGCGCTCGTCTGCGAGTTCGCCCCGCTGTTACTGTCTTACGTGTTGGCTTTCATAGGTGTCTTCCTTGGCCTTGCGGGCGGCGTGCTCTTCGTTCTCTTTCTGTATCCAGTGATCTTCCTGCTGATGGCCGTCTACTGCACCGTTGTGTTCCTGCTGATCCACACCATGGTCGGGCTATGGATGAGGCAGTTCGATGTTCCGTCATGGGGCAAGAGCACAGACTCGCTGCCTGTAGGGCGGCAGCCAAGTTCGGATGCACGGTTGGGATCTTTGGGCGGGGGGGACCAGCATGCCGCGCAGCCCTACCAGCTCGGGCAGTCCCAGCTCCAGGGGCAGGGGCCAGGGGATCAGCTCCAGGGGCAGAATGCCTCTCCTGCGCCCGGTGCCGCATCTGGGGTACGTCCCCCTGACGTCGAGTGGGGCCTGTCTGCATCTGCGGGACTCTCTCGCGCCGACCAAGCGGGTACTCCATCTTCTCGCCCTGTTGATGGGGGTGACATACGTTCTTTTCCCAACGCATCCGCTCCAAGCGATCGACCCTCGCCTATCGATTTTACCGATCCGGTCTCACTTGCCATCGAGGCGCTTGCGTCGCAGTCTCCTCAGTCGGCAGGACCCCGCACCGCTCCGCAGTCCCCTCAAACGGTGGAGTCCCACGCCGCGTCGCAGTCCTCTCAAACGGCGAAACTCCACGCCGCGTCGCAGTCTCCTCAGTCGGCAGATGCCCAGACCTCCTTGGGCCCAGAGACGAACGGGGAGGACGTCCGCCCGAACGAGGGTCAGTAAGTCTTGATAAACGATGCTTTCGAAGCGCGGGCGCCACGTCCCCAAGGACTCGTGACGCACCGTCTGCTACCCCCTCCTGTGAAGTAATTGTGGCGTAGCCATGCGTGTGTCCATGCCACGTATGTTCTTTCTCACATTGTGCAATACTACTCACGCTGTAACATACTGCACAGTGTGAGCAAGAACTGGGGGTTTGCGGCATATGAGAACAGCTCTTCGGCAGGTTGGCACACAGCTGCGCAATCCGCGCATGACGGGAGACCGTCGCAGCGTTCGTACGCGCCGCGCCCTACGCGACGCCCTTGCGGCCGAGATAGAAGCCACCGGTGACCTCACTCAGGTTACGGTCACGGCCGTTACCGACCGCGCCAGCGTGACGCGTCGCACCTTCTACTCGCACTTCAAGGACATCAACGACCTCGTGGGCCAGATCGAGGCGGAGACCATCCGAGACCTCAAGGGCCTGGTTGGCAACATAGCAGCCGTGAACCTCGACATCCTGCAAGATGCCTTGGACGGCTTCGCCCCCTGCCCGGGTTCGGAGGAGCTGCTCTCATACTTCAAGGAGCACGGAGACTATCTCGCCGCGCTCCTCGGAGACGGAGGTGACCCCGCCTTTGTCGAGCGCCTTAAGCGCATGGCCCGCGATGTCATAGCCGCCCGTGCCGCCAAGGGCCTTGACCTTGAGCTCCTTGGTCCCATCTTCGACTACTACCTGACCTTCTCCATCAGCGCGGAGGTCGGGGTCCTTGTCCGCTGGCTTACGAGCGGCATGCATGAGTCCGTTGCCGTGATGGCTCGTGTCATGACCTCGCTGATGTTCGTGCGTCCCGGCGACCTCTATGGCAGGGCCATCGACTTTGACATTCCCACGATCGCGCTCGCGCTGCTGAGTGCCGGTGACGGCGCGGACACCGCAGGCCGGCGGAGCGTCGGTGACGGTGCCCGGCTCGTAGCTGGCGACTCAGGTCCACGTGTAGAGAGGGCGTCCGACAATGGCTAATCACGCAGCGTCCACCCAGGCTCAGGTTATGGCGGCGAAGCCCGTCGAGCTCAGGCAGCTTGGGGCGGAGCTCTATCCCGCAAATCGCATCGACCTCTCCCACATGGATCTGCGCCTTGGCATTGACGTGGGCTCCACGACGGTCAAGCTCGCCGTCATCGACGCAAGCGGCAGGCTGATCTACGCCAACTACGAGCGCCATCACACCGACGTCCGCGCCACGGCACGGGAGCTCTTCGCTCGCGCGAAGGCTGTCATAGGTAACCCGTCGATGCGCGTCTCGATCACGGGCTCTGGCGGCATGCTGCTCGCCAAGTGGCTCGACCTCGAGTTCGTGCAGGAGGTCATCGCCTCCAAGCGTGCTGTCGAGACCCTCATCCCCCAGACGGACTGTGCCATCGAGCTGGGCGGCGAGGACGCGAAGATCATCTACTTCGACAACGGCATCGAGCAGCGCATGAACGGCACCTGTGCGGGCGGTACAGGCGCCTTCATCGACCAGATGGCCTCGCTCATGAAGACGGATGCCTCTGGCCTGAACGACCTTGCCCGTGAGGCAACGCATATCTACCCCATCGCGTCGCGCTGTGGCGTCTTTGCCAAGTCCGATGTTCAGCCCCTCCTAAACGAGGGTGCCGCTCCCGCAGACATCGCGGCGTCCATCTTTCAGGCCGTCGCGAACCAGACGGTCAGCGGCCTTGCCTGCGGCCATCCCATCCGTGGCTACGTGGCTTTCCTGGGAGGACCCCTGCAGTATCTCTCCGAGCTGCGCCACCGCTTCTACGTCACGCTGAAGCTCGACGAGGAACACCGCGTCATCCCCCAAAACGCCCACCTCTTCGTGGCCACGGGCGCGGCGCTCGCCGGGGAGTCCGACAGGCGGGTGAGCTTCCAGGAGGTCGTCGACGCCCTCACCAACCTCAAGGACACGCAGGGCTCAGAGGTCGCCCGCCTTGAGCCCCTCTTTGCCGATGAGGTTGCCTACCAGGAGTTCAAGAAGCGCCACGACGCCCAGGTCGTCCCCAAGGGCAGGCTCGAGGGCTACCGAGGACGTGTGTTCATCGGTATCGACGCCGGCTCCACCACGATGAAGGCCGCCGTCGTGGGGGAGGCGGGAGAGCTCCTCTACACCTGGTACGACAACAACAACGGCGACATCCTGGGGACCGCCAAGAAGATCATGGACGACATCTACGACCGCCTGCCAGAGGGCTGTGCCATAGGGCACGTGACCACGACCGGCTACGGCGAGGGCATCCTGATCGAGGCCCTGCGCGCCGACTCCGGCGAGATAGAGACGGTCGCTCACCTGCGCGGCGCCAAGGCCTTCGTGCCCGACGTCGAGTTCATCCTGGACATAGGAGGCCAGGACATGAAGTGCCTGCAGGTCAAGGGGGGTGTCATCGAGCATATCATGCTCAACGAGGCCTGCTCGGCCGGCTGCGGCTCCTTCATCGCGAACTTCGCCGATTCCATGGGCATGACGGTGCAGGAGTTCGCACAGGCTGCCGTGCGCGGAGCGCGCCCCATCGACCTCGGCAGCCGCTGCACCGTCTTCATGAACTCCCGCGTGAAGCAGGCCCAGAAGGAGGGGGCGACCATCGGCGACGTGGCGGCGGGCCTCTCGTACTCCGTCATCAAGAACGCACTCTTCAAGGTCATCAAGCTGCGCGACTACGATGAGATCGGCAGATACGTCATCGTCCAGGGCGGCACCTTCATGAGTGACGCCACGCTCAGGGCCTTCGAGCTGCTCACGGGTCGCGACGTCATCCGACCGGACATCGCGGGCACCATGGGCGCCTACGGGGCAGCTCTGCTTGCCCGAGACCGGGCGGGCGCCACGGGCACATCCTCGCTCCTCTCGCGCGAGGAGATAGACAATCTCAAGGTCAAGCGCAGGAACTCGCACTGTGGCCTGTGCTCGAACAACTGCCAGCTCACCATCAACGACTTCGGCGGAGGCAGGCGCTTCATCACGGGAAACCGCTGCGAGAAGGGCTCCGGCAAGCCCAGACGCGAGCAGAGCAAGGCGCCGAACCTCTTTGACTTCAAGAACCGCCTGCTCTTTGACCGTCACTCGCTGCCGGTGGACGAGGCGCCCCGCGGCACGGTGGGCATCCCCCGCGCACTCAACATGTACGAGAACTATCCCTTCTGGCACACCTTCTTCACCAAGCTCGGCTTCTCGGTCATCCTCTCTGACAAGACCACCAAGAAGACCTACGAGGCGGGCATCGAGTCCATGCCGTCCGAGTCCGTGTGCTACCCGGCCAAGCTCAGCCACGGCCACATCATGAACTTGCTCGGCAAGGACCCCGACTTCATCTGGATGCCCTGCATCCGCTGGGAGCGACAGGAGGATGACTCCGCGACCAACCACTACAACTGCCCGATAGTCATGAGCTATCCGCAGTCTCTGGAGCTCAACGTCGACGAGCTCTCCTCCCCTAAGGTCGAGTACCTGGACCCCTTCATCCCCTACGACAACAAGAAGGAGCTCAAGCGCCGCCTCTTTGAGGTCATCGCCGTCCAGCGTGTCGAGGACGCCGCGTCCGGCAAGGGACGCGTGCGTGGGACGCCCATCACGCGCAGAGAGATAGACGCGGCCGTGAACGCGGCCTGGGAGGAGGACCTCGCCTTCAAGGAGGCCATGCACCGCAAGGGTGACGAGACCCTCAAGTGGATAGAGGACACGGGTTCTCACGGCATCGTGCTGGCGGGACGTCCCTACCACAACGACGGCGAGATAAACCATGCCATTCCCGAGCTGCTCCACGGCTTTGGCCTTGCGGTCCTCACCGAGGACTCCGTGGCCCACAAGATGATGCCCGAGCGGCCCATCCGTGTCGTGGACCAGTGGATGTACCACAGCCGTCTCTACCGCGCCGCCCGCTTTGTCGCGAGCAGGAACGACCTCGACCTCATCCAGCTGCAGTCCTTTGGCTGTGGCCTCGACGCTCTCACGACCGACCAGGTGCAGGAGATACTCGAGGCCTCCGGCAAGATATACACCGTGCTCAAGATAGACGAGGTCTCCAACCTCGGCGCCGCCCGCATTCGCGTGCGCTCGCTCATGGCCGCCCTCAAGGAGCAGAAGGCCGAGCTTGAGCGCCAGACGGCCGCCGGCATCGCGCTTGAGGCCGCGCCCGTGGGCGTGCGCATGGCCGATGGCTCCTTGGAGCGCGCCCGCCAGACCGACCTCTCCCGTCGCACGCCCGTGTATCGCGAGGCGAAGAGCGCCGCGTTCACGAAGCACAACTATACCAAGGAGATGCAGGCCAAGGGCTACACCATCCTTGCCCCGCAGATGGCGCCCATCCACTTCGACATCGTGGAGGCCCTGCTCAGGGCGGAGGGCTACAACTGCGTGCTCTTGCCCTCGGTCGACCACAAGGCCGTGGACACGGGCCTCAAGTACGTGAACAACGACATCTGCTACCCGTCCATCCTGGTCACGGGCCAGATCATGGAGGCCGTCCTCTCGGGTAAGTACGACCTCACGCGCACGGCGGTCCTGATCACCCAGACGGGCGGGGGGTGTCGCGCCACCAACTACATCGCCCTCATCCGCAAGGCCCTCAAGGACTCCGGCCACGAGGAGGTGCCGGTCATCTCCCTCACGGCGGCGAGCGGCCTTGGCGAGTCGTCGCCTGGCTTCAACCTCTTCAAGCCCGGCCTCATCGTCAAGGCGATCTACGCGCTGCTCTATGGGGATCTGATCATGCAGCTCCTGTATCGCACGCGTCCCTACGAGACCGAGAGGGGCTCTGCCAACAGGCTCTACGACAGCCTGATGAGGCGTGCCAAGACCCTGATACCTCGCACCGACCGCAAGAGCTTCTATCGCCTCTGCCGAGACACCATCGACCGCTTTGACACGCTGCCGCTCACGGACGACCGCAGCAAGCCGCGCGTCGGCGTCGTGGGAGAGATCCTGGTCAAGTTTCACCCGACGGCCAACAACCAGGTCGTGGACGTCATCGAGGGCGAGGGCTGCGAAGCCGACGTTCCGGGCCTTCTGGACTTCTTCCTCTTTGGCATGTCCAATGCGATCAACACCCACGACGAGCTGGGCACCAAGGCCATAAGTCGCCTCACGCACAGCGCGGGTATCAAGCTCGTGAGCTCCATGCGGGTGCCCATCAACAAGATGCTCGCCAAGTCCGAGAGGTTCTCTCCCTACGAGGACATCCATGAGCTCGCCCAGAAGGCAAGCTCCATCCTGTCGCTGTGCAACACGATGGGCGAGGGCTGGTTGCTCACGGCCGAGATGGTCGACCTCATCCAGCACGGCACGCCCAACATCGTGTGCTGCTCGCCCTTCGCCTGCCTGCCCAACCACGTCGTGGGCAAGTCGGTGATCAAGCGGCTGCGCCAGCTACATCCCGAGAGCAACATCGTGGCCGTGGACTACGACCCGGGCGCCTCTGAGGTGAACCAGCTCAATCGCATCAAGCTCATGATCTCGGTGGCAAAGGAGAACTTCAAGAGCGGAGGCGCGTTTAGGATCACGAACCCCGATGATCCCACCGAGCGCGTCCTGCCCGGCGAGAAGCTGCGCTTCCGCCGTCGCGGCGAGCTCGAGGACCTCATCGTCAACGAGGGAGGCGGGCAGAAGGGGGGCGTGTACGGCGGCATTCACCTCTCGTCGGAGCAGCTCGCCACCATCGAGCGGGCAAAGGAGAAGGCCGGCGTGAAGTAGGGCAGGCGGGGCCGAGCCGGGTGCGCGTGCCGCGCGGTGCCTGGCACGTACCGCACAACATGTGGATCCCGGCGTTCCGAACGTGCGTGATGTGAGTGAATCACTCACATCGTCGCCCCGAGCGTCGCCAAGTGAGTGGATCACTCACATCACATTGACGAAGTGAGTGAATCACTCACTTCGAGTACGCTTTCAGTAATCCTCTGACCTGCGGTAATAGAGTTTCCCTTCGTTAAGTCTGTGTCGGTTGCTGCCAAAAAATCACTCACATCACGATTGCGATGTGAGTGAATCACTCACATCGTGCCCGCCATATCCGCTACGTGACCGCCGTGCTCCCCCGCTTGCCATCGCAGGACTCATCTTGCCCGCAGGCCTTGGGCTGCCATCCGTACATGCAGACCGCGTACGGCCGCGAGGGGTATGGTGTTTCCTCTGATATGCCGAGCAATTATGGCTCTTCGGGGGTTTGTGTGGGTCGCTGCCTCGGCGAATCGCGTCGCAACAGTGTACACAAATGCCACCAAAACGGCATCGAGAGGCCATTTTAGCCAATCTGTGTACACTCCTGCGTCCCCACCCCGGCGGTGAGGGCCACGCCGTCGGAGCGGTGACGCAACCACCTATCCACACGAACTCACGAAGTCTCGCAATTACCCTCTGTTTTACCGACAGATTTCGCTCTATTTTGCTGGTTGACGAGGCTCTATTTTGCTGGTTCAATAATTCTTGGCAGACATATATGCTCTGAGACAACAAGCTGCATCAGATGGGAGGTCAGCCTATGGACCAGGGAAGTCTTAAGCCGGATGGATATCTGCCAAGGATTACCGACGCAGGTGTGTCACGCCTGCTCGATGAGTTTGGTGCTGTCGAGATCGTCGGACCGATGTGGTGTGGCAAAACCTGGACCTCTCTCGTTCGCCTCGAGCGTGACCAGGATAGGCCGCGAGGCCGAGCGCTCACTTGCCCGAGCGGACCCAACGACAGCACTTGTGGGGGGGAAAGCCGCATGCAATCGATGAGTAGCAAGATGTTCCGGCGATCTGGGATGAGGTTCGCTATCGCATCGACGAGATGGGCAACAGGAGCGGACAGCTCATCCTAACCGGTTCCTCTGAGCCTGATAAGGACAGGTTGCAGCATGGCGGGGCGGGACGCATAGCCACGTACCGGATGAGCACGATGACCCTTGCCGAGACGGGGGAGTCGAGCGGGGCGATCTCCCTCGCGGGTCTTTTCGGTGGGCGCTTTGAGCCACGGCTCGCACACCAGCGGCTTGAGCTATATGCGCGCGTGATCTGCAGGGGTGGGTAGCCAGCTCTTCGGTCTAAGACGGCGGGGACTGGCGACTACGCGTCGAGCTACCTTGACGCCCTGTTCGCCACCAGCATCACCCGACGGGGCCTTGACGGTAGGGTGGCGCGTCGCGTCGCCCGGCCGCTCGCGAGAAACCTGGGAAAGGCTCTCAAGTTCTCGACCATTGCCGCAGATGCCGGGATATCCGGTGCGGGTCCCAAGGCGAGTGCTTCCGTGGCGTCATCCTACGTCTCGGAACTTGTACGGCTTTACGTCGTCGATGAGGTCGGCGGGTGGGATGCCCCGATACGCTCAAGATCGCGGTTGAGGACGAAGCCAAAGAGGTACTTTGCCGACTCGTCGCTTGCGGTGTCGCTGCTCGGCATCACGCAGGAGAGAATCATGTCTGACGGGCAGCTGTTTGGCCTGCTCTTTGAGTCGCTTGCCATGCATGACCTGCGGGTCTACGCGTCCGCGCTACCCGGAGCACCCGCCGATTCGCTCCACTACTACCGCGACTCCGACGGCCTTGAGGTCGACGCTATCATCGAGCTGACGGACGGCCGCTGGGCGGGCATCGAGGTGAAGCTCGGGGAGGACAAGCTTGGGGAGGCTATCACCAGCCTGGATCGCCTCCGTCGCAAGGTGGCGAGAAATCCCATGGCGAGAAACCCAGCGCCGGCGTTCATGGCGGTGCTCGTGGGAGCCGGTGAGCTGGCGCGCTATGACAAGGACGCCGACGTCTACGTCATGCCGCTCACATGCTTAGGCCCCTGACAGAGCGGCGTCCAGTGGGGTGCCTGCGGGTACCACGAACCCGACGCCTAGGGGCATATCCCAGAAAGGCCCCTTTGCCGAAGTGCTTTGGGGGCAATGCATGTCCGGCGTGGGCCCGTGCGCGTGAGGTTCAGTGGCGGTTGAGGTCGGCGGCGATGTTGCCCCAAGAGCCGCAGTGCTTGGCGGCGCCGTGCGCGGCGAGCTCGGCATGGTGGTGCGCGGCGCCCGAGGCCCGAGGGCTTCCTGGCGCGCCTCGGAGAGTCCCTGTTTGGCCCAAGATTCCCACTGCAGTCCCACGTTCTGGAGTGGAGAAGATAGGCAGCGCAGACATATATGAGGTTGGCGAGGAAGTCGTTAGCTGAGGAACCGGGCTGGTGCGGTCCAAGCCTCACATGGGTGGCTTCAAAGCGACGGATTAGCTTTGACCCACTCACGCGCTTTTCTGTCTATAGCCTCACGTCTGGGTTCTTACCCTTAAGTATCTTGACTTTGTTGTTTTAGATAGTAAAATCAGAAAAAAACTCTAAATACAGAGTTAAAACGATTAGATCCTAGGTCTTGAAAGGCTAAAGGAGACGCAAAGATGCTCTGCCAGTTCACGTTCAGCAACTATCGGTCATTCCGGGACGAGATGACGTTTAGCATGCAGGCCACGCAGATGAAGGAGTTCTCGGACTCCCTCATTCCCGGCGGGGACTCGCAGAGGCTCCTGCCCGTCGCGGCAGTCTACGGCCCGAACGCCGGCGGGAAGACCAACTTGTACAGGGCCCTCGAGTACGTCTGCGGTGCCGTGGCGATGCCGATTACTGCACTCACGCATGGCGGGGACCATGGCAATAGGATGATCGGTCTGAGACGGTGCAATCCGTTCGCGTTCGATGCGGAGACCTTGGAGGCCCCCTCTGATTTCGAGCTGTACTTTAGGACGAACGGTTATGAGTACCGCTACGAACTCGAGGTCGCCAGCGACCAGGAGATAACCTACGAGGCGCTCAACCGTCGCAAGGTAGGAGGGTCGCGGCCCGCGATGCTGTTCACCCGGGAGGGTGGCGAGGTTGCCTTGGGCCCAATGCTGAAGCGCAGCGGGGTCTCCACGAACTTCAATGTCGCTATACCCTATCTCTCGTTCCTTGGTATGAACAGCGATCTCGACGCCGTGCAGGATGCGGCATCTTGGTTCGTAGGGTCGACGTTTCTGAACTACAACAGCGGATATCTGGAGTTCATGCTCGAGCAGATGCTCGACGAGGAGGACTCCGATTCGATCACGGGTCTCCTGCGGTCAGTCGACATAAGGATCGACGGCTTTCGGACGGAGGCTAATGACGCCGAACGGGGAAACCAGCGAGTCTTCGTGAGGCACAAGGTGAATGACGGAACATACGAGCTGCGGCTCTCGGAGGAGTCGGCCGGCACACAGAAGATGCTCGGGCTTGCAAAATTCCTGCTTAGGGCGCTTGCGCGCGGGACCTTCATCGCCGTTGACGAGCTGGACGCGAAGCTGCACCCGAAGCTCCTGCGGTTCGTGACACTGCTCTTCAAGAATCCGGAGATAAACCGTAACGGCGCCCAGCTCTTTTTCACGTCGCAGGATGTCTCGACGATGAGGAACGACGTCTTTCGCCGAGACGAGATCTGGTTCGCTGCAAAAGACGAGGATGAGTCGAGCCAGCTTTGGTCGCTCGCGGACATCCACGAGAGCAACGGCAACCTCGTGAGCAAGAACGCCGCGTTCGACCGGCAGTACCTTGCGGGGCGCTATGGCGCCGACCCGTATCTGTCGAGGATGGAAGAGTGGGTGCTTGCCCATGAGTAGAAAGCCCGTCAAGAGGGGCGACCGTAACAAGGCATGGAGGAGCTCAGTGAGGCAGGGCTCCCCGCGATATCGCACCGTCCAGATGACTAGGCACCTCGTGGTCACCGAGGGCACGGAGACGGAGCCAAGGTACTTCAACGGAATGAGGCTCTTGCTTGGAGAAGCCAATGGCAGGAAAGTCAACGTGGTGGTGCGCAGCACCGGCAAGCACACGATGGGCCTGCTCGAGTACGCGAAGGAAGCCTGCCGCAGGTCGCCCGATGTATACGATCATGTGTGGCTTGTATATGACAAGGACGATTTCTCCGACGAGAATAGCCAAGCCGGTTGTGCAAACGCGTCAAATGGTGGTATAAATCCTGCTGATAGCACCCCGCGCGCGAGCAGCAATGCAGCGAACCAGGCGGGGTCATCTTACTTCCCACTTCCCCACGCAATAACATTTGATGAACAGCTGCCCCAGATGGAGAGGCGTGGGCTTGTCGTTGAAGACAGGGATTTCGCAATCTCTAAGCTGCAAGACCTGAGCTACTATCGCCTCTGCGATTGACTGTCACGTCGACCCGTCAATCGACAGGACCTGAGCATCACCATGACCGAACGCCTCCGTGTGGTCGATGATGAAGACGATCCTCTCCTTCGACAGTTCTCCGACGAGCCGCTCCAGCTCGCGCACCGCATCGGCATCGAGGCCCGTCGTCGGCTCGTCGAGGACGAGGACGTCCGCACGCCTCGCCAGGGCCCTCGCAAGCGACAGCTTCTGGCGCTCGCCGCCCGAGAGGGCATAGCCGTCCTCGCCGACCACGGTCGAGTCGCCGTCCGGGAGGCGAGCCACGAGGCCGGCGACGCCGGACTGCTCGAGCGCGCGGGAGTAGTCTTCCTCGCTCACCTGGCCCAGGCCGTAGGTGACGTTGTTTCGGATGGTGTCGTTGAAGACGAAGGGGCGCTGCGACACGCAGGCGCAGCGGGCGAGCCAGCTCGCCTCGTCCATGTCCTTGAGGTCGATGCCGTCCACGCGGATGGTCCCGTCGTAGCCCCCAAGCAGCCTGAGGAGGATCTTGACGAGCGTGGTCTTGCCGCTGCCGTTGTTGCCCCTCAGGATGACGAGGGACGGGTTGTCCGCACAAAAGGAGAGGCCGCCAAAGAGGCGGCGCCCGGAGCCCGGATAGGAGAAGGAGAGGCCGGACACCTCGATCCTGCCCACCTTGCCAAGGACGGCAGCCCCCTGCCCGGGAGCCGCCTCGCCGCCGAAGAAGGTCTCGTCGATGCGGCGCATGCCCTCCAGGGCGGGCTGGACCGTGAAGGCCAGCGACATGGCCCCGATGATGGGGGCGTAGACCTTCCCCACGTACTGGGCGAAGGCGATGGTCTGGCCGAGCGTGAGCGACCCCTGCACGAGCCGCCACCCGCAGAGCACGTAGACGAGCACCTGCATGGCCGTGGCGAACACCCTCATGAACTCCGTCGTCGTCCCCGAGAGGGTGCTCTGCCGGATGCCCGCCTCCTTGAGCCGCTCCCCGCGGGCAAGCATCCCCTCCCGCTCCTGCGCCCTTCCCCCGCCGAGCCGTATCTCCTCGCGCCCCCGGACCGTCTCGTTGAGCTTGCCGGACCAGTCGGCGCCCGCCTCAAGGGACGCGTTGACCGCCTTGCGAAACGCGGCGGTGGCCCAGGCGACGAAGAGGCCGAGCAGGAGGCACGGGACGCACGCCAGGGACAGGACCACGATGTCCATCGACGCGAGGATCGCGATCGCGAAGGCCGCCTGGAGAAGCGTGCCCAGCCAGCTGAAGTTGCTTGGTAAAAACAGGGACGAGACCTGGCCCGCCCCGCCGACCCGCGAGGCGACGTAGCCGCTGCCCTTGTCAGAGAGGAAGTTGACCGGGAGCGAGAGCAGCCTGTCCACCACCGCGTCTCGGTACTCTGCCGCCACCGTCTGGCCGACGAGGGCGAACTGCCTGGTGGACACCACGTTGAGCACGCTCTGCGCGACGGCGGCGGCCGCGATGCAGCCCGCCCAGAGCGAGATGCGTCCGAAGTCCGCCGCAGAGAAGCCCTCGTCGATGAGTCGCTGCAGGAAGAGAGCCGGCAGCAGGGCCACGAGGGACCCGAGGACCGTGAGCAGGGCTGCGGCCAGCAGGCGCACCTTGTGCCTGAGCATGAGCGATGTGAGCAGCCTCATATCGTATCCTTCCCCGCGCTGCCTATGCGGGAGCGCGGCACGTGCGGTGGCACGTTACCGACCCCAGCCCCTCGTACCCAAGCCGGAGCTGAGGGGTGGGCCCAGCACGTCCGACCCCACCTCGCCTGCACAGAGGCGCAAGCCCCTGGTCTGCATATGCGGTCCCGCACTCGTTAGGCCCGCTCGTCGGGGCAGATGGCGAAGACGTGGGCGGGAAGGCCCGTCGCCCCCTCGATGCGCGGGAAGCTCACGAAGGCGATGGCGCCCGACTCGGGCACCTGGTCAAGGTTCGTCAGGGCCTCGACCTGCACGTGGCCGTGCGAGAGCACGTAGCGCTCGGCTGCGAGGTCGCCTGCGAGCGCGGCCTCCACGGACGCGTCCGTGTCAAAGGTCTCGTGGCCGTTGGCGGCGATGCCCCTCTCCTCATAGAGGTGCCGAAGGACGGGGATGGTCCAGCCGGGGCAATGCTCGGCTCCCTCGTCATCGAAGTTGTTCATGGCGTCGTTGTCCGGCCAGCGGGTGTGCCAGTCCGTGCGCAGGGCGACCAGTGAGCCCTCGGGGATACGCCCGTGCCGCGTCTCCCAGTCGGAGACGTCGTCGAGCGACACCGCGTAGTCGACGTTGTGGGCGACCTTGTCGCTCACGTCGATGACCACCAACGGAAAGGCGAGCGCCTGGTCGAGAAACGCCTCCGAGTTGGGCTTGCCTTTGACGAAGTGGCCAGGGAAGTCGATGTGGGTGCCAAACTGCCCCGGGAACGTGAAGGACTGGATCTGGCAGTCGAGGATGGGGTTGCCCCAGTCAAAGATCACGGTGCCGAGCTTAACGGCGCCCTCGGGCATGCCTCCCCAGTAGGGACTCTCGTTGTTGAGCCTGTGGGAGAGCTCGACCCACCTGTGTCCCTTGAGCGTGTCAAGAAGGCCCCAAAGGCCCGTCGCGTCGCTGTCTGTCATGGTGACTCCTCCTGCGCGGCCCTGTGATGCCGCGCGTCCGTCCGTCGGGGGCACCATCCTAGCACGTCGGCGGGCGGCCTCCTTGGCGCGACTGGGCGTGACCACCAAGACGCCGAGGATGGCGTGTGCCTGACCTCTGCAGCATGCGTGCGACTCAGAATGATCTTGTCGGCAAGATCATACCAGTAAGGTGGTTCTCTCCCACATAATAGCGAGCAACATCGTGTGTCTATCACTCTTTATAGGGATGATATATGTGGTAGAGTGAGTTTGCACAAGGAGTTACGCGGTGCTGCCAGTGGATGGCCGCGATCAGCTGCGAAGGGTTGTGCGCAATGGAACGAAAGCTCATGGACCGACTTCTGACATGGAAGGACGATGCCCATCGCAGGCCGCTAGTCTTGAGGGGAGCACGACAGACAGGCAAGACATGGCTTTTGGAGGAGTTTGGGAGACGAGCGTTCAGATCCACGGTGCGAATTGACTTCATGCGGGAGCCGGCTCTCCAAGGGCTGTTTGCCAAGGACCTCGATCCCGCGCGCATCGTCTCCGAGATCGGGATCGTTCGCAATACGAGCGTCGACCCCGCGACCACATTACTTGTCTTCGATGAGGTCCAGGAGGCTGCGCGCGGCCTTACCGCCCTCAAGTACTTCTGTGAGGACGCGCCCGAATACCACGTCGTGGCCGCCGGTTCGTACATGGGCATAGCCATGCGCAAAGGCGACACATCCTTCCCCACGGGAAAGGTCACGCTGTTGACGCTGCACCCCATGGACTTCATCGAGTTCCTCCGAGGGATTGGTGACATGCAGCTGGCCGACTACGTTATCTGCGCCGACGGAGCCACGCTTGCAAGCATGGGCAAGGTCCTGCAGAGTCGCCTGGCGGATCGTTTGCACGCGTATCTGGTGGTTGGGGGGATGCCCGCTGCTGTCTCACGGTACGCCGAGGCGGCGAGCGTTCGGGGCGTGCGCGACGTTCAGACAGACATCACTGAGGCATACGTTGCTGATTTTGCCAAGCACGCTCCCGCTCGCATCCTCGAGCGCATGCGACTGGTGTGGGCCTCCCTTCCCGCACAGCTTGCCAAGGAGAACAAGCGCTTTGTGTTCGGCGCGCTACGCAGGGGGGCGCGTGCGCGTGACTTCGAGGAGAGCATACAGTGGCTCGAGGATCTTGGTGCTGTGATCAGGGTTCCCCGTGCGTCGGCGCTCAGGATGCCTCTGGCCGGCTATGAGGACAGGGCGGCGTTTAAGCTCGTTGGCGTGGACGTCGGCCTGCTCGGTGCGCAGTCCGGTCTGCCGGAGGCAGCGATACTCGACGAGGGCAGGGCCTTCACTGAGTTCAAGGGATCGCTGACAGAGGCGTTCGTCGTGCAGGAGCTGGTGTGCGCAGGACTCAAGCCCTACTACTGGTCATCTCCCGACAGCCGAGCAGAGATAGGCGTCGTGACGCAGATTGGAGCTCGGCCGACGCCCATCGAGGTCAAGGCGGCCGAGAACCTCAGGTCAAAGAGCCTGGGTGTCGTCGCCAGGCGCTTCGGCCTAGATAGGGTGGTGAGGACGTCCCTTTCGGGCTATCGCGATGAGGGGTGGATGGTCAATGTGCCCCTGTGGGCGGTCGGGCAGTTGGGAAGGCTGCTCTAGGGAGCGCTGATTGCGTCGGATGAACATACAGGGATGCGCACTCAGGTCTGACTGGCAGCGCGAACCTCCGGCGGCCTCCAATCGGCGGACGATACGGACGGGCGACCCATCCTTCACGACCGTACTGTCCAGGGCCTCAACGACAAGTGGACGCGTTTAGAGATTGCCCCCGGAGTTAGGGTTTACCTTCCAGTGACCTCGCGTGCCGCCGACGCGCTCGATGACCTTGGCCTCGCGCAGGGACCGCTGAGCGCGCTCCACCTGCCTGTCGCTTCGCTGGATCTTGGCGGCTATGTCCTTGGCCGAGGCCTTGGGGTTTGCTCGGATCTCGGCGAGCACGACGGCCTCGGTGTCAGAAGGACGTCGCGCAGGACCTCCGACGTCCCCGACACCACCTCCGACATTACCGACATGGCTTCCGACGTCTCCGACGTCATCCCCGCCGTTTCCGACGTCGCCCCTGAGCTTCACGTGAACGGTGAGCCTCACGCGGTCGGGCTCGCCAAGCTCCTCGAGGAGGGGGCCGGCGACGCTTGCGTAGCGCGCGGCGTCCCTGAGAACGTCAAAGCCGCTGCCCGCCTTCTCTCCGAGCCCGATGAGGTTGAACATCTTGAACAGCGTGGGATTGCGTGGGTCCGAGACGCCGCCGCCCTCGATGACGTCTGCGGCAAGTCTCAGGCCCCCAGGGTTTGAGAACGTGACGTTCCCAGGGCGCCATATGACCACCACGCCCGTGCGACCATAGTAGTCGGCATGGACAAGGGCGTTGACCAGGCCTTCGCGCAGGGCCTTGTGTTGCGGCGTGTCGCTCACGCGATGCATTGCAGCGTCCAGCTCGAAGGGCACCGGGAGCTCCCGCGCAAGCATGGGCGAGGCCCTGCGGTAGAAGTCGTAGACGTTTCCGCTCCACTCCCCGTCATCAGAGCTTATGCGGTCGTCCCAGCGCCGCCTTGACTCCTGCCTTCGGCAGTCGAGGAAGTAGTTGGGGTACTCATCCGTGATGCGCCACGCCTCACCAAACATGAGCAGGCCCGCTCTCGTGGGATGCACCATCCCGTCCTCAGCAGACCTCCCCACGGCCCCCAGGCGCAGCAGGAACTCCTCGTTTCCCAGGTGCGTCCAGGGATGGTCCGGGCGGTAGCCAGCGAACACGTTGCGATACGCGCCGATCGTCTCCGCGCTCAGCGCGCCGAGGTCAATGGCGGGCAGTACCAGCTTGTCCGTTGCCCCCTCAGCGCTATCACGTGCCATCGCTCGCAACTCCTCGGCCGTGCAGTGGTAGTCGCCGTCCCCGTTGCGCCTAAAGCTGCCGCGCTTGGGGTTGTCATTGATGTAGACGGGTCGTAGCGTGCGGTCGGCACGTGGCACGTAAACGAGCAGCAGAGACTTCCCATCGATGGACTCTTGCGTGATGTCGGAGCCAAGCAAGAGGTTCGTGCTCACTTTCTGCTCGTTGTTGAGACCGTTCCAGAGGTCGCGCCTGAGCGCCTCAAGGTTCGCAATGCCGATGGCCCTCATGGTGCCATCGCTCTTCTCGGCGGCACCAAGGACAATGAGACCTCCTTGGGTATTGGCGAAGGAGGAGTAGGTCTCCCAGAAGCTTCTGGGGAGGCCGCCCTGCGCCTCCTTGAGCTCGAGTCTGTTGCCCTCGCGGTATCGCCAAAGCTCCTCTTGCCCAAACATGGCATCTCCTGCCGTAGCCGTGCGTCCCATGTCTTGTCAACGTCCACCCAAGTCTACACCCTGTGCCCCAAGATGCAGCTGGGCGCCTCTTCTTGTGTGGCGGCTCGAGTCATCCTCACCGCTGTCCGAGCGGCCACTTGCCTTTGAGGGGGCCCTTCCGCCTATGACCGCGTGTGGATGAGGGAACGCCTGCGGTCTCATCGGGTATCATCTCGGCAGTTTCTTGAAGATCGTGATCACCCGCGACGCTGCCAACGTGCGGGGGCGCCAAAAGCCCCTCGGCGTGCCTCGCTGCGCTCAATACGTCTGGCACAACAGACGATCGGGAGCGATTTCGAAGACGGTGCGAGGCACGCCTGCCCCGTCCCAGGATGCGCCTGCCAGGTCAGGAGGAGGACCATGTCCGAGAACCACAACATTGAGTACAAGAGCTCCTGGCGCGATGACTGGCTCAAGTGGATCTGCGGGTTCGCAAATGCGCAGGGCGGCGTCATCTACATCGGTGTCGACGATGATGGCAATGTGCTCGGGCTCGACAACCCGCACCGGCTGCTCGAGGACATCCCCAACAAAATCGTCAGCGTCTTGGGCATAGCACCGGCCGTCCGCATGGCGGGCAGTTCGCACGGCACGTTCATCGAGATCGACGTCAATCTCCAAGCGTTTCCCATAAGCTGCAAGGGTTTGTACTACATGTGTGTGGGCGCGACCAACCAACTGCTCAAGGGGGCCGCGCTTGACACCTTTTTGCTAAGAAGGCAGGGGCAAAGCTGGGACAGTGCTCCGGCGCCCGGCCTTTCGCTCGATGACCTTGACAAGGGTGCGATGGGCCGCTTCGTGGACGGTGCGCGCAGGAGGGGGCGCATACCTGACGAGGCCACCTTCGAGGGGCCGGGCGAGCTCATCGCGCACCTGAAGCTCATGAGGGACGGTTACCTGACCAATGCGGCCGCCCTGCTCTTCACGCGGGACCCGGAGGCCTTCATCCCGGGAAGTTCCGTGAAGGTCGGCTTCTTTGAGGGGCCAGAGATCCTCTACCAAGACGTCGTGGGCGGTCCTGTCATAGAGCAGGTGGACAAGACGATTGACCTGCTCTATGCCAAGTACTTGCGGGCCAAGATCTCCTATGACGGGATCTATCGCGTGGAGCGGTTCGCGTTTCCTCGTCCAGCCGTGCGTGAGGCCGTGGTGAACGCCGTGGCACACAAGCATTACGCCTCGGGCGCTCCGGTCCAGATTCGCGTATACGATGATCGGCTCATCGTCGGTAATGCATGCGTCCTCCCACAGGGTTGGACCATCAAGAGCCTCCTTGGCCTCCATGCGTCAGAGCCGCATAACCCGAAGGTCGCGAACGCGTTCTTTCTCGCTGGTCTCGTGGAGGGCTGGGGGCGCGGGATTCAGAAGATATTCACCGAGTGTAAGCTCGACGGCATCAAGCCGCCCGAGTACGGTCTTGCTGGGGGCAGCCTGCTCGTCACGTTTAGCGCTCCTGCCAGCCGTGTCGTGCGGACGGGTAGGGATCCGGCCGCGCTTGGCGCGACTTCGAACGATGGGCCGTGTGACAGGCTGAGCTGGGGCAGTGAGTCGGACAATAGATCGGACAACGGCAGCGCGTCGGACAATAATTCGGACAATAGATCGGACAATACGTCAGGCAAGGAGCATGAGGACCTCGACAAGAGGCTGGAGAGGCTGATCCGCGCCGATTCGGGCATCACGCAGTTATCCATGGCAAGGCAGCTGGGCGTTGCCCGCAGCACCGTCGCGCTTGCCCTGAGGCGGCTGCAGGATGACGGTCGTCTCAGGCGCATCGGTTCGAGGAGGTCGGGCGAGTGGCTCATCGACGAGGGTGGGAGCGGGAGGGGCTAGCCCATGGCCGACGCGGGTACGACAGCGAAGGCCGGGTGGGTCACGGTGGTCCCTTGTCGCGCACGTGGTGCTTGGGGGCGTCGCAGTCCGGTCAACAGTCCGTATCCCTCTCGGGCCGCAAGAGGCACTCAGGATTCAGGGCATCGCCGTCGGGTTTAACGCGTGAGTTGTGGGGGATGGACGACGCTTCACGTCCTCACGCCTCGAAATATCCGCCATCTCGACGATAGACGCGACGCGCGCAAGTGGGCGGCATGGCTCGCGCGAGGGCGGATACCTCTTGACAGGTTGGGGTCGGTGACGTATTCTAAAGATATCAGCGCCCACCCAAGGCTACGCGTTGTGTCCTGAAATGCGGTGGGCCATTTCTTTACCCTGACTTTCCGGCATTTCCTTACTCTCTGTTAGACCACCGCTGACATGATGACACTCCGCCCCTCCGCTACGACGCCGTCGACAGACAACACGTCGTGGGAAGACCAAGAGATGCCTGGCCTGATGCAGCAAGAGGCGAAGTAGCTTGCCATGTCAATGGTGGTCTAACAGAGAGTTTCCTTAACCCACCGGGCGCAGGCCCTGACCGTCGCCTGACCTGAAAGCCCGTACCTGGCTGCGGAAACCCTTAGGCCATCGCCTGCGTGCGGCGGCCACATCCGTTTCTGCGTGGCATGGGGGTTTCGCTTATCCCACAGGAGGTGGGATATACGTCAGTCACGACGTCGCGGGCAGCAACGAGCACGCCACCATTATCAGGTCGGCTGGGGGCGGCGCCGGAGCCGCAGGGGAGGACCGTGCGTGCCCGGGGTGGGTCGTCGACGGGGTGTGCGAGGCCTGCTACGGCCGGGAGCGCGGGATGTTCTCGTACGACCTAGTCACACCGGCGGGCTCGGGCCAGCGCCGGAGGGCTTCGGGGGTCCAGGAGGCACAACGCCCGTGCCGCGCGCCCGACGTTTAACGTGTCGCTCGGCGACACGTTCCTCTTGGACTCGTTCCTGCGCTCGAGCGGCCTGATGGCCCGCGCCGACGCGTGCGGCCACACCGACGTGACCGTCACACTCAACGTCTACGCGAGCACGGACCCGACTGCGAGATGACAGGCCGCCGAGATCGTCGCGATGGCGATGTCGGAGAGGGACGACGAGGAGGCCCTGGACCCCGCGCCGTCGACCCCACCGGCATCCCAGAGACGGTCTGCCGCACGGGGCGAGAGGCCGAGATCCGAGTTAGTCTCGTGAAGCTTCCTCCAGCGGCCGCCTTGGACCGTCTCGCGGATTGCGGTCGACCCGACGCCTAAGGCGTAACCTCCCCTTGCGCAAAGGCCGGCGAAAGGAGGGGTGAACATGGTGGGGCATGCGAGCAGGGCCGGGGCGCTCAAGAACAACTCGGCGCTCAACGACAGGTCGGAGTGGCTCTCGCCCAAGGACATCAGCGAGGTGCTTGGCGTGGGGAGGATCAAGGCGTACGAGATCTGCGCGGCGCTTCCCCACATCCACATCGGGCGTGCATACGCGTGTAACGCAAGACGGTGATGGGCGAGCTCATGGAAAAGGGATGGCTGCCGTAATGCCCCGCACGATGTCCCAAGAAACTTATAGGAAAGTTAAGCGTATGCTATATATTGTGTCTTGATGTGTAGTAAGACTGATGAGGTACAATATGTTGCTCATCGCTCAGATGTAGGAAAGTTGCGGGAAAGTTGGGCTACGCCCAGACGGGCACGTAGCGCATGTACCGTGGCGCGGTCGTCGGGTCGACCGCCTTGACCAGCTTGGCTTCGACTGCGGCCGACAGCAGCTTGGAGACGGTCGACGGGCTGGGCCCGTCCTTGCCGAAGCGGGCACGCAGGGACTGGTTGGACATGACGCCGCCGTTTGTGAAGCAGATGCAGGCGTGCCAGTAGCAGGCCATGACGCGATCCCACGAGTCCATTGAGCGGTAGGGCACATAGGACATGAGGGAGACCCTCATGCTGCCTCCCGCCTCCTCGTACTCCATGGCCTTCGGGGCAGGGAGATGCGAGGCCTCACACGATGAGATGATCCTGTCCCATCCGGTGCCAAGCTCCTCGCAGAAGCGGAAGCGTCTCATGAGGCTGGCGAGCCTCTGGTTCCTTGACTTCGGCGGATTGTCGACCAGTCGCATGGGGTCGACGAGGGACGTTCCGGGATTCGTGAAGTCTATCCTGTCGGAGAACACCTCGACGACGGGCCCACTACCCGTCACCGCGAGGTCCTGGTGGATAAGGGTGTTGGCGAGAATCTCGCGGATCGCCCTCTCGGGGTATGCGGTCGTCTGCTGCCGCACGGCGCCGATGATGTCCTCCTTTGCGGGGGTAAGGGTCATCACCATCTCGACAGTCGCCTCGAACTCGACGGCGTATCCCCCTTCGTAGTCCCTGCTGCGCAGCATCTCGGTGCGCCCCCGGCCCTCGTACTGGACGAGGCGCAGCGCTTTGCGCGCGACCGACGGGAAGTCCCTGAGGCGCCCTGCCAGCAGGAGCGCGCCGAGGTTCGTGACGGCGTAGCGCCCGTCGTCCTGACGCGAGAGGATCTCGTCGTCGCAGAGGTAGTGGGCGACCTCGTCCCGCGACTGCGGCATCGGCATGCCGAGCAGGCCGAAGTATTTGGGGTAGTCGAGCAGGGAGAGAGCGTCGCGGAGGTCGAGGCCCCCTCGTGCCGTGACGCTCTCGAAGTCCGATCTGGTGATGCGATCCCACACCTCGGATTCGATGGCCGGGTACTCTCTCAGCTTCTTGGTATAGCTGCCCACCCTTACGTACGGGACCCCCTCGAAGTCGACCGTGTGGTAGAAGGCGGCCTGGACCTCGAGCACCGTGATGTGTTTGCCGCCGACCTCGTCCTCGGCGAACTCGAAGGAGGCGTTGTCCGTGAGCTGGTGGTGGAGCCAGTTCTCGAGCTCCTCGTTCCCCCTCCTCTCGAGCCTATAGCAGAAGGAGCTGCCGACCACCTCGTGTGTCTCGTCATCGACGCCCCAGACCATGTACGCGGTCGAGATGTCAAGCCTGCAGGCGGAGTTCGCTAGCGCGCTGATCCTCTGTCCGATCATCTCCGGGTTAGAGTTATTCACCTTGAACTCGATCCACTCGGTCTCGGAGTCGTAGCGGCAGAGCTTCTCCACGAGCAGCGCGATGTCGATGTCAGCAACCATGTGGCTCCATCTCCCCAAGAGCAATGAGCGAGTCAATTCTACCGCAGCAGGACATGACGCTCAGTATGACCGCGACGCCCCGTCAGAGTCGTGCCCCGACATCCCGCCCAAGAGACTCCCAATCCCCTTCCATCCCCCCCAGCGGGCAAGCCTCACACACCGTCTGCTGGCCCCTCCCTTCCACATCTCGCTTGTGGTAGCGGCGGAGAGACTGCCCGTCTCGCCCGTGCCCCCCACCTTGCATGGTCTCTCCGCAGGGGACCGAAGGAGATTCCTCCTCCTGACGGACGGGAGGAAAGGACATGCAAACACAGCTGACACTCAACCTCGGCATCGGAATCCATAAGGGGTCGGACCAACTTTGTGCTTGCGAACGGGTCGCAGCTATTGCCGTTAGTGGCGGGTCGTGTACGCCGGTGAAGGCCTTGCGCAGCCCCCAGCTTGTCTGGAGAGGTGCTTAGACTATGGTAAGATACATATAAATTTAGTGATATAACGTGTAGTCGGGAACGTACCTCTGTGGGTGAGTTAGGAGTCGGGAGGGTGCACCTGGCGTGGGATGGTAGAACGGGGCACGTTCGTGGGCACGCCAAGGCGGGGAGGCGCTGGAGATGGACGCAAGCGAGGGGTGCGTGGGCATCTTGGTGCAGCCCGTCTCGTCAGTTGCCGACATGGCTTCAATGAACAGGGAGCTTTCCAGTGGCCGTACCGTATAGGAGGCTTTTAGGCAACTCGATCGCCCGTGAGCAGTGGCTCCTCAACGAGACGCGCATTGTGGCGCGCCTGCGCCTTGAGGGCATGGACGAGAGCGCCGTGATTGCCAAGGTGCGCTCCGAGAACCTCTTTCGGTACCCGACGGAGCGGACGTTGCAGAAGATCTCGCGAGCGTGCAACAAACGCGTCGATGCCCTTGCGGATGAGCGCCTTGTGAGGATGGTCGCGTACGGCATGCCGGACGCCGCCGCGCAGGCGAACCTCTATGCGATGATGCAACTCTACCCCCTGGTGCGCCACTTCATGACTACTGAGATCGCACACCGCTACGCCGAGCTCGACTACCGCTTCACGGCCATGGACATGAACGCCTACTTCACCGAGCTCGCCTCCGACTACGATAATTTTGCGACTGCGGCGGATTCTACCGTGGCAAAGCTCAAGCAGGTGCTGCGCAAGTGTCTTGTCGAGGCCGGCATCTCCACGTCCGACGGCGGGCTCCAGGTCGTCCTTCTGGATCCGGTGCTTGAGAACGTCCTACGCGAGCGTGACGACATGGCCGCACTCGCGGCATTCGGGATAGGGGAGGTAAGGTAGGTGCCTGCAACCTATATAGACAGGCCGAGCGACAATGCGGTCGCCGAGTTCGAGGCGCGTAGCAAGGTTCTCAGGGAGCGACTGTGCCAAGAGGATTTCTTGCACAACCATGGACTTGGCAACGAGGTCGGCATATACATCTTCTGCTACGATCCGCGGCTCGAGAGGCAAGCGCGGCGCCTCTTCGACAGGATTGAGGGAGATCCTACGCTGCCGTGCGCCATACGCGAGGCGAACCTCTATGACATCTTGCTCCAGATCTGCGAGGAGAAGCGCATTACCGCTGCCATTCCCAAGATGGAGGAAAAGAAGGGGCAGGAGCAGACGCTGAGGCAGCTCTCGGCTGTCGCGACTCCTGAGGCCTTCGCTGCCAAGATCGCAAATAGGCCGAACAGCTCCGGAGACGTTCTTCTCATAACTGGCGTCGGCGAGGTGTACCCGTTCATGAGGGTACACAACATACTCGATAACATCCAGCACCTGTTCGAGGAGGTGCCCGTGGTGGTCGCGTATCCGGGGCGCTTCAACGGGCAGACACTGTCGCTGTTCGGGCGGTTACGCGATGGCAACTACTATCGGGCCTTCGACCTGATCTAAACCACGAAAGGTAACGGGGCATGCGAATCCAAGACATGTTCGAGCATGACATCGACAGAAATATCAACGGTGTGGTCAAGGTCGGTGATGTCGACGAGGGCCTCGTGGCGCAGGAGCTCGCAGAATACGTCGTTGCCAGGGAGCTGCAGAGACACTTCGCCACGTTCTTTCATACCTACGAGCGCTCGCTCGATGAGCCAACGAGCAAGACGGGCGTGTGGATCAGTGGCTTCTTTGGCTCAGGCAAATCCCACTTCCTGAAGATGCTGAGCTATGTTCTTTCCAATCCCGAGGTGAGGGGCAAGCGTGCCGTCGACTATTTCGACGGCAAAATCGACGACGAGATGGTCTACGCGCGCATGCGACGTTGCGCGTCCGTTCCCACCGAGACCATCTTGTTCAACGTGGACTCGAAGGGCGGTAAGTGGAAGGAGGGCGTGACGTCGAAGACGGCCCTCATGCGCTCCTTCCAACGCGTCTTCTACGAAAACCAGGGCTTTTATGGCGAGGACCTCAAGCTCGCAAGGCTCGAGGCGTACATCGACTCAAAAGGCAAGACCGGTGAGTTTCGTAAGGTCTTTGGGGAGGTGAGCGGGCTCGACTGGCTCGAGGATCGCGGTGGCTGGGCGTTTCATGAGGATAGCATGGTCGAGACCCTCGTGCGCACGCTCAAGATGAGTCGTGAGGCCGCCCAGCACTGGTTTGACGGTAGCGAGACCGACGTTGTCTCCTCTGACACGTTCTCTCGGCAGGTGAAGGCCTACATCGACCGTCGGAAGGCAGGGGGAGAAAACTTCAGGCTCATCTTTCTGGCAGACGAGATCGGCCAGTTCATCGGCTCCGATAGCAGCCTCATGCTTGACATGCAGACGATGACCGAGGACCTGGGCACCCAATGCGGCAGCGACGTGTGGGTGCTGGTCACGAGCCAACAGGCCATCGACTCGGTGACCGACATCGTGGGCATGGACTTCTCCAAGATTCAGGGGCGCTTCGATACACGCCTGTCGCTGTCATCGAGCGACGTGGACGAGGTCATCAAGAAGCGTGTGCTCGCAAAGACCGGAGAGGCCGCAGCGCTGCTGGAGAAGGACTACGAGAGGCGGGCGACGGTGCTGAAGAACCTCTTCAGCTTTGATGACTCCACGAGCGACCTGTATGGCTACACGGACATGCGCGACTATGTGGAGAGTTATCCGTTCGTTGGCTACCAGTTCCGCATCCTGCCCGACGTCTTCACTGAAACGCGTGAGCATGGCTTTTCGGGCAAGCACATGTCCAGCGGTGAGCGCTCGATGATCTCGGCGTTCCAGGAGTCGGCGCAGCGCGTGGAGGGCGGGCAGACGGGTGTGCTCGTGCCGCTCTGGTGCTTCTATGACACCATCGAGACCTCGCTCGACTATGGCATCCGCCAGGTGATCAATCGCTGCCAGGACGCGGCGGACAAGGGGTATGGCCTGACCGAGTATGACGTGCGCACCATCAAGGCCCTCTACCTCATTCGCTACATAGGCGATATCACGCCCAACGTGAACAATATCTCCAACCTCATGATCGACTCGGCCGACGTCGATAAAATAGCCTTGCGCGGACAGGTCCTTGAGTCACTCGAGCGTCTGGTGCGTGAGAACAAGGTGGCCCGTAACGGCGACAAGTACAACTTCCTCACGAGCGAGGAACAGGACGTTGCCGACGAGATCTCCAAGGTCGAGATCGACTCCAACGAGGTTATCGACAAGATCAAGAACCTGTTGTTCAATGACATCTACACTGCGACCAAGTATCGCGCGGGGCAGAATAACTTCCCGTTTGACCGCTACGTGGATGACTCGTGCCTTGGCAGGGACCAAGGTGGCATGAAGCTCAACGTCATCACCTACGCGCACGAATGGTCGCGCCTGTCCGAGCCCGAGTTTGCGCTCCAGTCAACCGGGCAGGCCCTGGTGGGTCTTGAGGAGGGCGACTACTACGACCTCTTGGACGCGGTGTGTCGCGTGGAGAAGTACGTGCGCACGAACACCACCTCGCAATGGTCGCCATCCAAGCGAGACATCGTGAAGCGCAAGCGTGAGGAGGCACGCGAGAACGAGAAGGCGGCCAAGAAGTCGCTCGAGGACGCCATCGTTCGCGGGAGGCTTGCCGTAGATGGGCGCGTCCTCAACGTGAGGGAGCAGTCGACAACCAAGAGGATCGACGCCGCCCTCAACGAGCTCGTTACGCGCACCTACACCAAGGTCGGCTACATTGACTTGTCGGCAGACGCCGACGCGGACGTCATCGCGATGTTGCGCGGACAGTCAGGAACACAGATGGATACCGACGGCCACGAGCCCAACTGGCGAGCGGCAGACGAGATCATGCAATTCCTAGACGCCCAAGCCTACACCCACCAGGCCACCAACATGGGCGACCTGCAGCGCAAGTACCAAAGGACACCCTACGGCTGGCGTGAGATCGACATCGCGGCGGTCACGGCGCAGCTGATCGAGAGGCAGCGAGTTGCCATCTCTGTGGGCGGCAGGCAGCTGGGTGCGGATGACACGCGTGCCATCGTGCAGTATCTTCGCAGGGATGCCGATAAGGCACAGGTGAAGAAGCGTGAGGCAATCGACGCGGCAATTCTCTCCGCCGTGCAGCGCCTCATGAAGGACTTTACCGATACCAGTCAGGTGCCAAGTGATGAGGACGGGCTTGTGGCGTTCGCTAAGGAGTGCCTGAGCAAGGTCTCCGACGAGTGTCGCGACATGCTCGCCCGGTGGTATGAGCACGGCTCCTACCCCGGCAAGCGCCTCGTCACAGATGGCCGCAAGCTCGTGGACGGGCTCCTTTCGAACGCGATCGACCCTACGCTGTTCTGCAGCTCGCTCGCGAACGTAAAGACGCAAGACACGCTGCTCGACCTCTCCGAGGATCTCGATAGGGTCCGAGGGTTCTTTGCTACGCAGGCGAGGCTCTACGACGAGTCGAGAAAGCTCATTGAATTGCTGGATACCGAGGGCATCTACATCGAGGGAGACGCCAAGGCGCAGAGCGCGATCACCCAAATCAAGGACATCCTCACGATGGACGAACCGTACAACCACATCAAGGATCTCAATGGCCTGAACGTCGTGGTATCTAAGGCACTCTCTGACGTCGTAAGCGCCAAGCGGGGCGAGCTGCTCAACCGCATTGATGACGCCCTCGAGCAGATCAAGCGCTACGCTACGACTGAGGCGGACGGATCTGCGGACGCCGTGCAAGCTGTCCTCGCCCAAGTCGAGCGTGATTCGCTCGTAAAGCGTGACTCGGCTCATTCCGTGAGGGATTGCAGCCAGCTAGATGCCCAGATGCGCCAGCTTGAGGTGTGGGAGAACCAGCAGTACTCAAAGATAGACAAGACACTCGCAGAGGAGCGTACCGTGAGGGCTGCGGCCCGAAAGGGCTTAGCAGATACGATGGCTGCCGAACCTGTGGGGAGCGTGTCTCCAAGAATCTGCGTTCTCAAAAGGAGCCGCGTCTGCCCGACCGAGACCATGCGCACCCCAGATGAGGTGGGTGCGTATGTCGAGAGGCTACGCAAGGCCTTGGTGGACGCCCTCCAAGATAACGATGCCGTGAGGCTCGGTGACTAACATGAACGATTCCGCGATCAAGTCCTACTGCATCTGGGCCCGGCGCGAGCTCATCGCGGAGGTCGAGCGCAGGTGCGCCATATACGACATCACGGAGAAGCCCCTCAATTTGACGGATGCCGACGCTGTCAACGGGCGAGTGCTCTCCTCAAACGAGAGACATCAGCGCGCAAAGCTTCTCGGCGCCGCCCGCGAGGAGGGTTACGAGCGGCTCGTTGAGCGTGCCGCGTACACGTGGTTCAATCGTATCATGGCCATACGCTTCATGGAGGTGAACGACCTTCTGCCCTCGCACACCCGTATGCTCTCCGGGAACGACGGAACTTCGAGACCCCAGGCCCTTGCGGAGGCCCTGATGGTGGACATTGAGGGGCTCGACCGCGCCGAGGTTGCACGTCTCGTCCAGGGAGGCGACGATGAGGCGACGTTTCGCTGCGTGTTCCTCGCACAGTGCGCCGAGCTGCACGGCTGTATGCCTGATGTTTTTGAGGCTGTGGGCTCTGCCATGGAGCTGCTTTTGCCCGACGGGCTGTTGCGTGAGGGTGGTGTCGTCGATCGGCTGGTGTCCGGCATACCCGAGGATGACTGGCACGAGGGCGTGCAGATCGTGGGCTGGATGTACCAGTACTACGTGTCGGAGAGGAAGGACGACTACTTTGCGTCCAAGCGCAAGGCCTCAGCAGAGGACATCCCTTGCGCCACGCAGCTTTTCACTCCCGACTGGATCGTGCACTACCTGGCAGAGAATTCGCTTGGACGCCTCTGGATGCTCAATAACCTCGCAAGCGCCCTGGCGTCCAAGATGGACTACTATCTTGCGCCCGACAGCAACCCCGGCGAGTTCCTGCACGTGGGCGGTCCCGAGGAGATAACCGTGCTCGACCCTGCGTGCGGATCGGGCCACATCCTCGTGTATGCGTTCGACCTCTTGGCCTCCATGTACGAGGAGCGTGGTTACGCCAGACGTGACATTCCTCGGTTGGTGCTGGAAAGAAACTTGACAGGCATCGAGATAGACCCGCGTGCCGCAGCTATGGCGAGCTTCGCACTGACCATGAAGGCCTGCGAGTACGACAGACGCTTCCTGCGCCGGGGGGTACGGCCGCGCATCACCGTCCTGCAGAACGTCGAGTTTAGCGAAGAGCAGCGACGTGCTATCGTGGACGTGTGCCACGAGCATGAGAGGCTCGGCGTGCCGTCCCTGCTCGGACGGACTGAACTCGTGGAGGCGCTCGCGCACCTCGATGAGGCGGGCAGTCTCTTTGAGCCAAGCGCTGAGGATATGGACATCCTGCGCGCCACCGCCGAGCGATTGAAGGGTGAGAAGGAGCTCTTTGGTCGTAAGGCTTACGAGCAGGTTCTAAGGGCACTGGCCATGATGGAGCCGCTTGTCGCGAAGTACGATTTGGTGATTGCGAACCCACCCTATATGGGCAAAGGGAACATGAACTCTTGGCTGAGCGGGTGGGTGGCTCACAATTATCCGGACGAGAAGAGCGATCTGTGCACCTGCTTCATCGAACGCGGGATGGTGCTTGTCACGGACTCTGGAAACGTCGCGATGATCACTGCGTCTTCTTGGATGTTCATATCTTCTTTCGAGAGCATGCGCAAGAAGATCATCGATTCAGCCACCATTATTTCGATGATTCAACAGTCAACGCATGGTTACCCGAATGTCACTGTTCCGACTTGCATGTGGGTCATGTCAAAAGGTAAACAGAATGTTCAGGGCGTGTATATTAGACTGGAAAATTTTGATCGTCCTCAGTGGCAGCAGCCGCGTGCACTCGAGGCCATCCAGAACCCCGATTGCGGATGGCTCTACCGAGCTGATGCCCAGAACTTCAAGTCCATCCCCAGCTGGCCTATCGCCTACTGGGCAAGCGAGGCAATGCTTGAAAATTTTAAATCGACACCCCTTCTCTCCTCAATCGCAAAGCCCAGGCAAGGACTTGTAACTGGCGACAACGACCGATTCCTAAGATTATGGTGGGAGCTAAATCTCCCAGCAATCAAGTTTGGTGTCGCAAATCGAACGGCAGCGAGCATAAGCGGGCAGAAGTGGTTTCCATGTCACAAGGGTGGCAAATATCGAAAATGGTTCGGGAATAATTCCTTTGTCGTAAATTGGGAACACGATGGAGAGGAGATTCGCAACTATAGAAAAAATGGACGTGTAGCATCACGTCCACAAAACATGGATTTCTACTTTCAAGAAGGCCTTACTTGGAGTGCACTTTCAAGCGGGGATTTTGCTATGCGATTCAGTCCAAAAGGCTATATCTCAGAGCATAAAGGCACAATGTGTTATGGAAACGATCACACATCAAATCTTGCTGTTTTAGCAGTCGCAAATTCATCATACGCATTAGATGTACTTGGGATACTATGTCCAACCCTTGATTTTGGGGAAGGCGCTATAAGTCGACTCCCAATCCGTATCGATGAATTCAAAGGTCACGAAGTTGTTTCTTCAAACGTTGCGCTTTGTAAAAATGACTGGGACTCATTTGAAACCTCCTGGGACTTTTTCTGTCACCCACTGGTGCGCGGGCATCTCGTCTCCGAGGCGTTCGACGCCTGGTCCGCAGAGTGCCAGGACCGCTTCGATACCCTGAAGTCCAACGAGGAGGAGCTCAACCGCATCTTTGCGCGTATCTATCACATGGAAGGCGAGGTTCCCATCGAGGTGCCCGCCGACAAGGTGTCGGTGCGCCTGGCCAACCTCGGGCGTGACGCGAGGTCGCTCGTGAGCTACGCGGTTGGCTGCATCATGGGACGCTACTCGCTCGACAAACCTGGCCTTGTGTTGGCCAACCAGGGCGATGGGCTCAACGAATATCTCGCACAGGTTCCTAACCCCTCCCTCATGCCTGATGACGATGGCATCATTCCGCTCATGGACGTGGAGTACTTCCACGATGACGCAGTTGGCCTTTTCGTCGACTTCCTGAAGGCGGCGTACGGCCCAGAGCGCCTGGGCGAGAACCTGCGGTTCGTGGCTGACGCGCTGGGGGGCGGTGACGACCCGCGTCAGGTGGTTCGCGATTATTTCCGCAACGACTTCTTCAAGGATCACTGCAGGACCTACAGCGTGCAGAGCGCGGGCAGGCGCCCCATCTACTGGCTGTTTGACTCGGGCAAGAAGGGCGGCTTTAGGGCGCTGTTCTACATGCATCGCTACACGCCAGACCTCTTGGCGCGCCTGCGCACCGAGTATGTGCACCCCCAACAGGAGCGTTACCGCAACCAGATCGACGACATTGACAGATCCCTCGATTCTGCCGACAGGCGCGAGGCCGCAGCGCTGCGGAAGCGTCGCAAGGTCCTCTCTGACCAGCTGGCCGAGACAAACGCGTATGAGGAGAAGGTCCACCACCTGGCGGACCAGATGATCAAGATTGACCTCGATGACGGAGTAAGGCACAACTACGCGCTGTTCCAAGACGTCCTTGCGAGGATCAGGTGATGGAAGCCATGAGCGGGCCTGGGTACGAGCCTCCCTTCACGATGAGTGACGCGATCGTCGATCTGGTATCTCGTGCGTCGTACGAGCTGGGTAGGGCGTCGGTGATGGCTCAGGGTGAGCGCTCTATCCATCTGCGACGACAGAACCGCATACGTACCGTCCACTCGTCTTTGGCGATCGAGCACAACACGCTCACGCTGGGGCAGGTCACGGCTATCCTCGATGGCAAGCGCGTGCTCGGCGATCCACGCGAGATCCGCGAGGTAAAGAATGCCTTTGCCGCATATGACCTGCTGGCGAGAGTTGACCCCATGAGCGTCGATGACCTCCTGCGTGCCCACCGCGCCATGATGGACGAGCTTGTGGGTGAGGCGGGGAGGTTTCGCACCCAAGGGGTTGGCATCTTTGATGGTGATCGTCTTGTGCACATGGCGCCCCCGGCGCGCCTTGTTGCCAAACAGATCAGCGACCTCATTGCCTGGTATGGAAAGTCTACGCTCCACCCACTGGTGAAGAGCGCGGTGTTCCACTACGAGTTCGAGTTCATCCACCCGTTCCAGGATGGTAACGGGCGTATGGGCAGGCTCTGGCACACGGCGCTTCTGGGCAGGTGGAACCCCGTGTTTCTTTGGCTTCCCGTCGAGGAGCTCATCCAGAAGAATCAGAAGGGGTACTACAGCGCGCTCGGCGCCGCAGACGCCACCGCAAACTCCTCGGGATTCGTTGAGTTTATGCTGGGACTCTTCGTCGATGCACTCGAAGAGGCGGCTTCCGTTGCCGAGCCCCCTGCGGAAAGGCCCGAGGCCGCAGGCATGATTGCCACATCTGCCTTGGCCGAGCTTGGCCGAAATTGGCCGGAGCTGGCCGAAAGGCTTGCCGATCTGTCCGATCCCGAGCGTCGAGTCCTCGCGTACCTGCACGGACACGGGCCCTCGCGTCCCGCCGAGATATCGGACGGGCTGCAGATCCCTCCCCGCTCGCTACAGCGCATCAACAGGCGACTGGCCGAGTGTGGGCTGGTCGAGGCCCAAGGCCAGAGCAGTGGTAGGAGGTACTCGATCAAGCGGCATGGTGCCAGGGAAGGGAGCTAAACGATGGCAGGTCTTGATGCGGTGCAGCTCATACAGGATGCTCTGACGCAGCCGCTCCAAGACGGGGAGCGGCGGCGCATCGTCTTCTGGCATGACGTGGAGGGCTCCTTTGGGCAGGACTTCGACCGCCTTGCCGAGGACGGCCTGGGGTGCGAGCTCGCGCGTCCGCTCGTCTTCGCGAGGGTGGATGCCGGACCTCAGTTCGAGCTCAAGAGGCGGATCCTACGAGAGCGGGCAAACATGGACTTTCTCGTCTACACGCGCCGGCCGCGTGACTTCTCCGAGGGTGGGCTTGAGGGCGACTGGCTTGCCGATATCGAGCTCGCCTCCGAGCACTTCCAGGCCGACAGGGCATCCATGCTGCTCGCCGACATCAACGCAGGCAGCGCCGTTCGCGATGCGGTGGCACGCTTCGAGAGGTTCTTCAATTCGGCAGGCAGAAGAGCAGCCTACCTCAAGCGTGTGCCCGAGACGACATCTGAGGCAGATGTCGCGGCTGGCGTCGTGTCGTCCATCCTCAAGGTTCCCAGCGCCCGCGTGGAGGATATCGTGAGGACGTACCTCTGTGTCCTGCACGAGGATGGGCCCGACGCAACCCTCGCTGACCTCGAGCGTTACGACGCGTTGGGCGCACTGTCGTCTGTCCTGAGGGAGCGCATCGGCTATGCGGGAGACCTGGCCTCAGAGGTGGGGCTCTCGGAGCACCTGCTGCTCTCTGCGGCCTCGTGCACGCTGCCCGAGGAGCTGCTCGTGGGGTATGAGGATCATGTCTCGGCTCCATATGCCCGTTTCTGCCTCAACATCGTCCGCGATTGGATGGGCGAGCGGGAGAGCCGAGAGACGCTCTATGAGGTCGCGCGAACCGTGGAGGCCGAGCTGAACATACCTGAACGGCTCTTTACGGCAGACCTGTCCTCGCTCATCGACACGGACGTGCTGCCCTGCGTGAACGAGGTGATCCTTGCTACGCTGGCGTCGAGTCTCGCCGACGGGGCGGATAGGTGCTCGGAGGCTCTCGCCATCCGTCAGAAGCGCAAGGACCTGAAGTGGTACAAGCGCGTGCGGAGCTACTACGACCTGCTTGCGGCAGCGGCCGAGTCCGAGGGGTTCTACCGCAGCCATACGCAGGCTTTCCACGCAGCGAGACCGGAGGATGTGTGGCGAGCCTATACGGATGACTGGTACCTCATGGATGCGGCGTACCGCGCCCTCTGCACGGCGCTTGATGACTGTCAGCTCAACACCGATGACATCCCCGGGCAGCTGCGCGATGCGGCCGAGAGGCTAGCCGAGCACGTCGAGAACATCTATGTGAACTGGTTTCTCCCAAAGTCGAACGACTGTTGGATCAACTGCTCCGAGTCCGATTGGGCGGACCGTGGCCTTGTGAGGGGCGTGCGCGCCCAGCGCACCTTCTCCGAGCTCTATCGGCTGTGCGACAGGGGCGAGTACAGACGCACGATGGTCATCATTGCCGACGGCATGCGCTACGAGGTGGGGTGCGAGCTTGCGCGCCGCCTGGAACAGAAGACGAAGGGAACCGTGTCGCTCGACGCGCTCCAGTCGATATTCCCGTCGGTCACCGAGTTTGGCATGGCAGCTCTTTTGCCCCATGGCGAGATCTCCTATGTGTGGGATGACAGGCAGGTGCTCGTGAACGGCATGCCTACCAAGACGACCCCAGACAGGGAGGCCATCCTGCGCTCGGCCGTCCCCGGTGCGAGGGCCATCCTCTCCAAGAGCCTTCTCTCCGGCAACCGGGCCGCACGCAGAGAGCTCGTGGGTGATGCCCCGCTCATATACGTCTACCAGGATAGAATCGACTCGACCGGCGAGAAGCCAAGGCTCGAGCATGACGTGCTCAGGGCATGCGGGGCCACCGTCGACGAGCTGGTTGCGCTCGTGAAGATCGCCGTCAACGACCTCAAGATCAACCGCGTCATCGTCACGGCCGACCACGGCTTCATCTATACGCGAGGCCCGCTGAGGGAGCAGGATAAGGTGTCGAAGGCGGACATTGGCGCAGCTGAGGCGCAGTTGCATCGCAGGCACATACTCTTGCGGGAGAGCATCGACAACCCGATGTTCGTTAAGGTGGACATGCGAGATGTCCATGGCGCAGCGTATTGCGGGCTGGCGCCGCGCGAGTGCATACGCCTCAAGAGCGCTTCGGGCAACAAGAACTACGCGCACGGTGGCGTGAGCCTGCAAGAGGTGTGCGTGCCCGTCATCGAGCTGCGCAACCGCAGTCTCACGTCGAAGGCGAGGGTGGAGCAGGAGAAGGCCGCCGTGGTGCTCGTATCCACAAAGAGGCGCATTACGAGCTCGATGTTTCATGTCGACCTGTTTCAGAGGGATCCGGTCTTAGGCAAGGTGCTGCCGGCCGAGTACGAGCTGTCCCTGACAGACGGCTCCGGTAACCCCGTGACCGACGTGCAGGGGGTCCATGCCGACATGCCCACCCTCGATGAGCGTGCTCGCGTGACAAGACCGATGCTTACGCTCAGGGCGGGGGTGGAGTATCTGCCCAAAGAGCGCTATTACCTTGTCTGCAGGGACGTGGAGACGGGCGATATCTCTTGGAAGGAAGAGTTCACCATCGACATGGCGTTTGCGCCGACGGTCGACTTCGGGCTATAGGAGACGGATATGGAAGACACCCAGGGCAACGCGGTCCCCGTTCTTGAGACGGATGATCTTGATCGGAAGGCCCTGCAGGCGTTCCCTGGTAAGGTCGTACGCAAGGACCTGACGGCCCTTATGAGGCGGGGAGCCAACGTGCCCACCTTCGTCCTCGAGTACCTACTGGGAATGTACTGCTCGACCGACGACGAGGAGTCCGTGGTAGAGGGGCTCGACCGCATCCGCCGCATCTTGGCGCAGAACTACGTACGCCCGGACGAGTCAGAGCGCATCAAGTCCAAGATCCGCGACCTGCGCAGCTATACGATCATCGACAAGGTGGCCGCGAAGGTGGACGAGTACCGTGACATCCACACGGCAACGTTCTCGAACTTGGCGATAGACCCGATGGTCATGCCGGACGAGTATGTGCGCGAGTATCCGAAGATGCTCACGGGCAGCATGTGGTGCATCGCCCAGATGGAGTACTTCCGTCTTGAGGATGAGCTCGAGGACGAGCTCTCCGACGTGTTTGGCGGACCCAAGAAGCCCCGCCAGACTATGAGGAAGGGCGTAGGTCCCGAGGATAACCCGTTCAAGATAGCCAACCTCACGCCGATCCAGATGCCTAGGCTCGATCTGGACTCAATCGTTGGCCAGCGCGCGAACTTTACCACCGATGAGTGGATCGACCTGCTGCTGCGCAGCGAGGGCTATGAGCCTGCGAGCATGGAGCTACGCACCAAGTTGCATTTCCTTGAGCGCATGGTCCCGCTCATAGAGCGCAACTACAATCTCTGTGAGTTGGGGCCGCGCGGAACTGGTAAGAGCCATGTTTACAACGAGGTAAGTCCCTACGCCATCTTGCTCTCGGGCGGTCAGACCACGACGGCCAACCTCTTTGGTCGGCTGAACGCAAATCCGCGTCGCGCGACCAGCGTGGAGCGCACCGGATTGGTGGGTAACTGGGACTGCATTGCCTTCGATGAGGTCGCTGGCATGCACTTCAAGGATATGAATGCGATCCAGATCCTGAAGGGCTACATGGCGGGTGGCACCTATGCGCGCGGCCGCGAGTCCTTCTCGGGCGATGCCTCCATGGTGTTCGAGGGCAACATAAACGACAGCGTGCAGAACATCCTGAAGACCACGCACCTGTTCGACCCGTTTCCACCGGAGTTCAACGACGACTCGGCGTTCTTCGACCGCATCCACTGCTACCTCCCGGGTTGGGAGGTGCCCAAGATGCGAAGTGACCTGCTCACGGAGCACTACGGTCTTATCAGTGACTGCCTGGGCGAGCTCTGCAAGGAGCTGCGCAGGCGCGACTATACGCATCACCTGGACGATCACTTCCGCCTTAACAGCGACTTCAACACGCGCGACGAGACAGGTGTGCGCAAGACCTTCAGCGGCCTCATGAAGCTCATCTTCCCGGACGAGAATATGGGCAAGGAGGAGGCGCGCATGATCCTGGAGTACGCGGTCGAGGGCAGGCGGCGCGTGAAGGAGCAGCTCAAGATAATGGCGGGCGTCGAGTTCATGGACGTGAGCCTAGGCTATACCGACGCGGACAACCCGTCTAGCGCACGCATTATCGCCGTGCCGGAGCAGTCCGAGGGCACCCTTGTGCCAGATGCGCCACTGCAGCCCGGACACGTGTTTGCGGTGGGACGCAGCGTCGAGGACGAGTGTGCCGTATACAGGCTTGAGAACAAGGCTGTGGCAGGCACATTCAGGTTTGAGCACGAGGGCATTGGGGGAAACCGTGTTGCGCGCGAGAGCGTTGAGGCCGCGTGGCGCTGCTTCGAGAACAACGGTGATCGCGTGGCGGCCGGCATGCGCATGCGGCAGAAGGATTACCTGCTGTTCGTGAACGACCTGCAGGCAAGGGGCCCGAGTGGCGAGGTGAGTCTCGCCGAGTTTGTGGGGCTCTGCTCTGCGGCCTGCAACCGCCCCGTGATGGCGTCAACGGTCATTCCCGGTATTGTCAGGCTCTCCGGCTCCATGGACGAGTTGAAGGATCTGGAGGACATCCTGCGGGTTGCAAGGAACGCTGGCGCGAGGCGCATACTGCTGCCGTTTAGCGCCATTCGCGATCTGCAGGACGTCCCCATGGAGCTTGCGAGCAGCGTGAGCCCCGACTTCTACCAAGACGGCGATATCGTATCAGCGGCGCGCAAGGCGCTGGGAATTTAGGGAGGTTTAAAGTTTTGGAGAGCTTGACTCCGGCGGGCAAGCCACTGGCTATACCAGTGGTGCCAGCGGTTGTTCCACCCCTATCGGTCTCCCGCGACAGCAGTTCCTACTCTACTATGAAGGCGCGGCGAACCGGCTGCGCAGTCTGGGAGGGGCGGGAACCACGGGCAAGGATAGACTGTCGCGCACGAGCCGGTATTGTGCATGCCGCGTGGTGTGGATATCGAAGTATCGTAGGAAGGTATCGTGCGGTGAGACCGAAAGGGAGGTCGGTGAGATACCCGGGATGCTTGCTTGCGGGACGAGCGACATCGGGGGCGGGGTCTACTACGCGGGCGCCATCGGCCTTAACAAGTCGGTCACCGAAAGGTACGCCTGGCGGCAGTCCGATGAGAGCTGCACAGCGTGGCGGGAATGCCCCAACGGGGGTCCGGCGTCAGCGGCCACCAGCCCGTCGCAACAGCGCCGTCGTGGTTGATTCCTATGAGAGACATTAAAGCCTCCTTACGATAAGCGGTGCGATGATGCGCCGAAAACTCAACAATGGAGATTCGCTATGGAAGCCGAAAAAGTTGATGAGTTTGCACGTAGGATTCAAGAATACCTGAGTATGCCACCAGTTATCGTTCTCGGTTCAGGTGCCTCGGCACCACATGGAATTCCAACGATGTCTGAACTAGCCGAAGCAATTTTGTCTGACCCGCAAATCTCCAGCGATTTTAGATGCAAATCATTCCGAAGCTGTCTTGAATCTGGTCAAAATCTCGAGGCTGCTATCAATGATGCCCATTTGGAAACGGAATTATTCGAGCATGTTCGAGAGATAATATGGAGATGTATCAACAACGCTGAACTAAGTTTTATCGAAAAGGCGATTAGCAAAAATCAGCCTCTTCCTCTCGAGCGTGTCTTAGACAAGATTCTTAACACATCGAGTAGAAAAGTAAGTATAGTCACCACCAATTATGACAGGCTTGCCGAAATTGCAACTGACAAGGTAGGGGCGCACTGCATTACTGGTTTTTATGGTCATCTTATACGTAGACCGGATTTTGACTGTGTAGATCAACGTGCCAAGAATGCACGACGCCAAGAACGCTTGGTCGAGCTTTGGAAAGTGCACGGATCCCTGGATTGGTTCATTAATGACCAAGACCACATTGTTTCGTTGACAATGCCAAACGATATACCTAAAGGGTGCGCACCCTTAATTGTGCCGCCAAGTAAAGAGAAATACGCCGAGTCTTCTCAAAACCCCTATAGGAGTGTTATCTCAAAAGCAGACGAGGCATTCAGGCAAGCGAGCTGCATTCTATGTGTAGGGTATGGTTTTGGGGACCAGCATATCCATCCGTTACTCAAACAACGAGCAGAGTCGGGGACAGCTTTAGTTGTCCTTGCTCGTACATTGACTGATTCTTGCAAACAATGGCTCGATTCGGCACAACCTCCAAAATACTTAGCCATAGAAAGAGCTGATGATAAACACTCGCACGTGAAATCGGATTATGGCGATGACATCGTCGAGGGAGAGTATTGGAATATCGAGGAGTTGATGAGCATATGGTAACGAATCCAGAACCTATCCAATTCATATATGAGCAGCGAGAGGCATTTGGCGTCGTTGAATCTGTCGACACATCTACCGTAATTGTGTCAATTGACGATGAGGATGCGATTACGCACATACAGGTAAACAGGCTTGTTGCCATCCAAAGTATCCGGATTAGCGAATACTATATTGGGATGATTTCAAAGATTGTGAGAAAAGTCGACGTCCAGGGTGCATCAGCAGATGAGGACGTATTCATCAAGAACAATATCGTGAAGATAACGCTTGTCGGAACCTTTCGCGGCAAAGTTGGCTTACAGACAAACGTATTTACAAGGAGCATCGTTTCTGTACCCACGATAAATGCAGAGACATATCTGATTGAGAAACAGAGGCTCTCTTTGCTGATGAGCTCTTTGGCTAACCAATCATCGGAATCGGTAAGCAGCTTAAATATTGGACATTATGCGGTTGATGAGGACACACCTGCGTTTATTGATGGAGACAAGTTCTTTCAAAGACATGCGGTTATTGTGGGGAGTACCGGATCCGGAAAGTCTTGGCTCGTTGCAAAAATTGCTGAGCAGGTCGCAGGCCTGAAATCAGGCGATGCAATCTTATTTGATATACATGGCGAGTACGCATCGCTGGCTGGCGATGAATTTTGCAATATTAGAATTGCCGGACCAAATGACGAGCCTGGCGACGATGTGCTGTTCTTGCCCTTTTGGCTGCTAACATACGATGAGCTGATTTCGTTGATGCTCGATCGAAGCGATCAGAATGCGCCTAATCAAGCCGCTTTGTTTTCACAATTGGTGCTGAAGGGCAAGGAAGAGTTTCTAAAAGATGGCATCCATAACTCTGAATCAAGCATGATTACACTTGATAGTCCTGTTCCGTTCGATATTAGCTCGCTGATTAGCGAGCTCGAAGCGAAAGACCATCAAATGGTCCCAGGTGCTAATGACAAAGAAAAGCAAGGGCCCCATTTCGGTAAGCTCACCCGATTTACGCAGCGTTTGAACAACAGGGTCAAAGATAAAAGACTTAACTTTCTTTTTTCGGATTCCCCCGATCTCATGGCATACGATTATGCGGCTGAAATTGCAAGTAAATTGATGGCTCCGCACGCAGTGTATCCGGGAGTAAAGGTCGTTGACTTTTCGGAGGTGCCTTCCGACATCCTTCCGCTGATTGCATCTTTAGTTGCGAGGTTAGTATTCACCGTTCAGCAATGGACGACGAATAGGTTGAGACATCCAGTGGCTCTATTTTGTGACGAGGCGCATCTCTATATCCCAGCCAGCACATCTGAAGTGATGGGAATTTCCGCTAGAGCATCTTTTGAGCGAATCGCAAAGGAGGGCCGCAAATACGGCGTCGGCCTTGTCGTAATCACACAAAGGCCTTATGAGGTTGACAAAACGGTCCTGAGCCAATGCAACAACTATTTATCCATGCGGCTTACCAACGTCGATGATCAGAGCACAATAAGACATCTTCTTCCGGACACATTGGGAAATCTTACCGATTCATTGCCCGTCTTAGATACCGGGGAGGTAATCGCAGTTGGAGATGCGTGCTTGTTGCCGTCTCGAATTGTAGTTGAAGCTCCTACATACAAACCAATCAGTGCCACTATCGACTTTTGGACAACCTGGAATAACGATTCGACTACGATTGATTATTCGAAGGCGATACGGTCTTTACGCTTGCAAAGAAAAGGGTGAGAACTTGCCTTGTGCTTGGAAGTTGCTTCGAACAATGATGAATTTATCCTGACTTCCCGGCACTTCCTTAGTTCACTGGGTGCAAACTCGAACAGTCACCTGCTCTGAAAACCTGTGCCTAGCTGCGAAACTCCTCCGGGCCGTCGCTTGCGTGTGGCGGCCATCTTCGGTGTCATGCGGGATGAAGTCCTCGCCTATCCCATGGGAGGCGGGCAGTACAGTTGTGGCGCTGCTGCTAGGTTGGCGTTTTCACCGGGACGTCAACCCGCACAAACCTCCGAAGAGCCAGAAGAAAAACCTCCTTTCCCAGATGGGATAAACACAGTCGCCCGCATGACGCCGTCCTCTTCGCGAAC
>ERZ773263.200-NODE-200-length-44966-cov-18.310592_pt1 | contig 44966 bp, 31 predicted proteins | sample MGYA00511076_ERZ773263 | MGnify/ENA primary metagenome ERZ773263 (study PRJEB29015, sample SAMEA2738155) | human oral metagenome | biome: human oral; feature: human-associated habitat; material: saliva | place: China | collected 2195 ... | reverse complement strand
ACTTTCCAGCTCTCAGCAGTCATATATGTCAGAGGGGGATCGGCAGCAAACATCACGGCATGGAATTTCATTACATTGGCCTCCATGGCTTTGCCGATTTTGTTGATATCCCGCTCACGGATGCCTTCTTCGACCAGTTTAAGGTCAGCCTCGGAAGCCTCACGCCACAAGGGATAAAAAGCTGAAGTGCTTACCGTATGCGCCATACCTGAACGGCTGCCTGTTTTTTTCTGTTTAGTGCTGAGCGCAATAATAACAGCACCAACATCCCACTGGGCATCATCTACCTGGACCGCATACGAATCATCATCCCCGGCACCATACCTCCACTTGACGAACCCGCCAAACATACTGCGCAATGCTGAACCGGAACCGCGCCGTGCAAAAGTGGACAGCTGACGGTCGCTTATGCCGTGCAGGCCGTACAGGTCACGCAAAGCCCATGCAAGTGCAGCGAAAGCTGACGCTGAGCTCGCCATACCTGCCGCCGTCGGTACATGGTTATGGCTTTCTACGCGCACAGCCTTGGTATATAAGCTGTCGCAATCCCTACCGGATACTTCACTGCCAGCAGTGCTGCCCGCTTTACCATGCGCGCTCATGTATTGCCGGAACAGGCCAATAAATGCGCGGACACGTTCAAGCGGGGTGCCTCCCTGCTCAGCACCGTCAAGGATAAACTGGTCTTCAGTGCCGTCAATAAAAGAAACCGCGGTGTCTGTATATAACGGATCAAGCGTCAGCGACAGGCTCTCGCTTGTAGGAAGGATAAGCGAAGCATCACGCTTGCCCCAGTACTTGATAAGCGCAATATTGGCATGGGCGCGCGCAGCAGCAAAATCTGTCATTTCAGCCCCGATCACTTTTCCGTTGATGCACTCCTATTCTACCCTCTCCTATTTTATTTTACCGTTGCTGCCCACCCTGCATCCGTATCCGGGCCTGTATGCAGAGGGAGGCGCCATGTATTCACTGCCCCTGCAGCCTTTAATGCTGATTCTACAGATTTTACAGTGGCGGGCACACCGCTGCGAAGGTCATCAGCGACCAGAGCAATCATGCAGCCTCCGCGGCCGCCGCCAGTCAGCTTTGCCCCTATTGCGCCGGCTTTACGGGCAGCGGCTACAAGTGTATCCAGCTTCCTGTCTGACACCGTCAGGCCTGTAAGGATCTCATGCGCTTCATCCATAATGAATCCCAGGCTGGCGGTATCACCTTTGCGCAACGCCTGCAGACACGCATAAGCCAGCTCGCCCAGCCTGTCTATCTGCTGTGCTGCCTCGCGTGCCTTCCCCCGTTCCCTGCTGTACAGCATAGACCGGACCGCCGCGACAGCTTCCCGTGTACCGCCTTTCACCCCTGAATCCGCAACAATAAGCGTACCCGGGCACTCGCAGTCAAAGGCCTCCGCCGTTTCACCCCTCTCAAACCAGACTGCCTGATTGCTTGCAGTCGCAATAGTATCAAGGCCTGAAGCATTTTCATGGGCTATATTTTCGCTGATCTGCGCGTAATCGAAAACTTCCTGGCTGCCAAGGACCACACCCGCATAATCTGCTACTGCACGGATAACGGCAATAGCCACCGCCGCAGAGGACCCCATCCCCCGTTCGCGCGGGATCGAAGAAATGATCTTTATATCAAACCCCCCGCATCCCTGCGGGACGCACAGGCTGTTAAACAGCGTCGTCACGAGTTTCTGGAGGTTGCCCAAGTTTCCGGGCGCATCCGCAAGACTGCCTGTAAAATACTCGCAGTCAACGGCGAACCTGGGATCATCAGCAGACGAACCATTTCCGCTTACTTCGGCACGGATCTCAGTACTCATCAGAGGCAGCGCAATAGCCGGCTTGAAATGTACAACGGAATGCTCCCCTATAAGGATGATCTTTCCGTGCGCGGTACCGCTGTGCTTTGTTTCCTTGCCCATACCCGACTTTCATATACAACAAATATCACTCATGATCCACCCTACACCGCATTACCCTTTCCCGCCCATTTCCGCTTATACCTCTGCAGAATCTGCGCCTGAATTAATTTTGGCGATCCCTCGCAAAATTGCGTATTGTGGTGTACTATAGAAGTATAAACGTATCTAGGATAAGCCCATTGAGTTCCGGTTGAACTCTGGGCTATACGCGGGAGTGTAGGCAGATAGTAAAAACTCCCGCAATGGGGGCGGGTTCCTCTATTCCCCTTGATCCCCGCCCCCATTTTTATGCCTTCCCTGCACCGCTGTCAAAGGCAGTGCTAAGCTATGGGGTAATGGAGGGCACAGTTTATGACTGGCATTAATAATACAGATAATACGAATAATACGAACTCTTCGTCAAGTGCCGACGCCTCTTGGGGATCCGACAGCCCCTCGGCAGCTGCAGCTGATGCAGGGCGTCCGCGTTTGAGATGGTGGCATGTGGCCATTATTGTTGTGTCTGTTCTAGCAGTCACTGGTATTGGAGGTTTTATCATGATCCATAACAAACTTCAGCAGCAGGAGCAGGATGCATTCCAGCAGGAGATGGTAAACATCGTGCATTCTTCTGAATGTAGAAAACTGATTGAGGACGGTTTAAAAACGTTTGACCCCGATGCATTAACTGACAAAGGTGTTATTAAAACGTATAAGATTGATGAGTCGTCAATCAAGCATAATCCTATGGGAGGGATTGAATTTCGCGTTGTAATTAACGGCAATGAGAAACTAACAACCAGCTATAGCGTAAATAAACCATCTTTTACTTTCGATGAGGAGCACCCGGATGGAAAACTTACAGATGAGGGTGGTGTCACAAGTAAAGAGCTCGTCACTCTGCTAGAAAAACGATATGGAAAAGGGTACCTAGAAAGATAAGAACGTAATTTAATTTTTTTATTGCACTATTGAAGGGATATATGTTATGGAAACACAGGAATTCACTGACTATCAACGTAAACAAATCGCTGATAAAGGCTATGCTTCTGATATTTGGAAGAAGGGGAATCTAGTCAAAATTGACAATCGCAAGACTTATGTAGGCACAGTCGTCAAGGTTGTCCGCGGACGCGACGATGTCAAGAGCGATGACCCTAATGGCCTGGACGCTGTTGCCATTAAAGATGAGAAAACGAAGACTATCCGAATAATTTTTCAGGGATCGAAGGGCCGGAAGGACTGGAGAGATAATGATATATTGTTAGTTCTCAAAGCTGCTGCAAAAATTAAAGGCCCTACAGGCCAGTTGAGAGCTGCTGCCGGTTTTACAAAAAAGGTATTTGACGAGAATAAAGGATACAGCATAGAGATTTACGGCCATTCCTTAGGGTCTATGGATGGGCAGTATGCCATAGCCTCTTTGGATGCAGAACAGACTACACGTTTAAAAGGTGCATGGCTGTACGAAGGGCCAAACATGTACCGGATATTGAACCGGGCCGAAAAAGAGCAAGTGAATATGTGCAGAAATAAAATCAATAACTATCTTGACCCCAGAGACCTTGCATCATTCGGCTACTCCACACGGCAGTATGCCGTTGGCAGCGTGTTTTGGGTCGACAGTATCAGGACAGGCGGAAAGAACACTAAAGACCGTATTGTTAATCAGCACATGTGGGGCGGATACCAGTTCACAAAAGACGGCAAACTCATACTAACTACCCTGTCAATCAAAGAAGGTGAAGAAAATATCCTGGACATGCTGAAACAGGATGCTTCCCACTGGATAAAAACACGGAAGGCACTTTCTGAAAGCCAGTCCATATATGTAGACAGCATGCAGGCCAGCGCAGTCGTCCGGGCGATTGACTCCCGAATGGATTCGCTGGAGTTCAAGGCACAGGCTCTGAAGAAAAAGGTGCTGGCCGAGATGGACCGTGAATGGGATAACGTCATAAAATCTTTGAGCGAAACCTTAGGAGGATACCTGTCGCATGATGAAATTGAGCAGGGACTGGCCTCTGCCGGGTGCACTAAAGAATCCCTTATAGGCGGGTTCAAGGCAGAAATTGAAAAGCTGGAAGAGTCCATGGAACATGAGTGCCAGGAGATATATAACATCGGCAACCAGGTGGAATCCGGCATCACCAGGCTGGTTGATGAAGATGAAGACCTTGCACGGCAGTTCAACAATTACAATTCTGGCGGTATTGACAGCGACATTCTCTCGTGGAAGGCTAACAGGAAATAATGGATGACTTTATGCATTCCCCGATCGAGGATATTGTTGACTACAGGGCCTGCCCGGATTGTTCGTCGTCTGATGAACATCTGGAGCATACACTGTATGATGTGCAGAACAGTTACACACGGCTTGGGGAGCTCGTATACCGCAAGAACAAGATTATTGATAAGTGGGAAGAGGGGATCCATGAGCTTGCCCGGCGGTACCCTGAATCAGCTTCTGATATCAAAGCACGGGCGATTCCCCGTCTGCAGTGGCTGCGTGATGAAAATCTGAGGGAGACGGCGCTTGCAGAAAGGCAGCGGGACGAGATTATCACTGAGATAAGGAAAATGGAGGAGCATATCGAGGAAGAGAAAAAATACAGCCGTGAGGATCGGCAATAAAAAGTTAACACTGTAATAAACTGAATCAACCTGATAGGATAGTAAAGCATAAAGGATCACTATGAGTATAAGTATGACACAGGGGACATCTGCCGTTGAAGGGGATACTCAAAGTTACGCTAAAGGAATCCAGTACAGTATGGTGAGCGATATCGGCCCATCAGTTTCAGGATCCGCTATGAAGAAATATCTTACTGAATACCGGAACGGAATAAAGGGTCTCCTTAACAGTGCAGCGGCTGATTCCACATCATATGTGAACAGCATGGAAAACAGCCTTAAAGGGGCATTCAGCAAAGCAGCCCAGGAGGGCTACACACGGCGGATATCAGGCCTTCGGGCGCTTGGCAGCGGTATGCCTTCCGCGGGTAAAAAGTAAACAGTACCGTTAGCTGAGGCCTATCCCCCTCAGACGGTGGACCGTGAGGGATTCAATTTCCATTGTCCCGCGTTCTGCCAGCAGGATGGATTTCCCCGGACCTTCCACAGGATAGCTGAAGGAACTCATTACCTGTTCCCCGTTATTGATGTAGGCTTCAACACAGCCCCGGTCAATAAAGACCCGCAGGGCAACTCTCCCGCTGGAAAGGCTTTCGCTGCTCAGCGGTGCCGCACGGTATCCCCGTCCGCCTTCAGCGGCTGCCGGCCGGTCAACCACTATTCAGAACCAGAGATACCGTAGATACCGATACCCCGGTCTCCTATGCGATCTGCTTCATTGTTGTCATACCACTTTAATACCACAACGAGTACCGAAACGGTGCGCCCATAGAAGCACGCTGCATAATAACAGGATGCGCCCGTAAAATATGATGAAATCGTTATTATTCCCTGCAAATCCGTTATAACATACGGAAAAACTGTAGACTGGAGGGGACACGGGTATGCACACAATTGTTCGAATCCCGGCAAAGGCAAGTATTTACAGCAGATAAGGGGAAATATGGCACGTCGATGGACGCCGCAGCGGTTCATCCGGAACCGCCGGCTGCGCATTATTGTGTGTGCTGCTGTCACTGTGCTTGCAGCCATTATCGCGTTCTGCACCGTCTCAGTTAAAACCGTGAAGCTTTCCTATAACGGCAAAGTATCTACCGTGCACACTGCAGCAGTCACCGCACAAGGCATGCTCAGGGAACAGGGTATCAGGACAAAGACCCATGATTTCATTACTTCGGACAGCGGGGATGTCCTGTCAAACGGATCTACGGTAACAGTACGGACTGCCTATCAGTCTACGATCACCATTGACGGCCAGGTGGTCAATTTCTGGACATACGCAACAGATGCATCACAGATACTCAGCTTTTTCAAGCAGAATGAGGAAAATGCCGTTAAAGTTTCCGTTGATATCAATAATATCTACAACACGCTGACCGGAGGCTTCACTATCAGCTCCCGCGGATCCGCGTATCTGCAGGTAGATGGGCAGAAAATCAAAATTGATGATGGGAATACGACTGCTGCAGCTGTCCTTGACGCGCACAGCATCCAGCTTGGTAAAGATGATCGTGTGAACGTGATACAGAGCAGCGGCGAAACCATCCTTCGGGTGCAGCGCGTTTCCTACACTACGTCAACGAAACAGGTCCCCCTCCCTTACGCTACACAGTACGTTGAAGACCCTTCACTGGATGAGGGGGTGCGTACAGTATCACAGGCTGGCAAGGAAGGCTCAGAAACACAAACATTCCGTAATGTCGTTGTTGACGGCGTTGTGGAAAGCTCCGTTATGGTAAAACAGACAGTTACGTCATACGCAGTCAATGAAGTTATCACTATCGGGACTAAAAAGAAGCAAGAGCCCCGGGCTGCCGCTCCAAAAACTGACGATACCAGTAAAAATACCGGGGCACAGCCAGCCCCTTCGGCCGGGCCTTCACAGAGCCCGCAGCCTTCTTCCCCTCCATCCGGTTCCTCCGGCCCCAGCCAGCCTTCACAATCCGGTAAACCTGACAAGCCTGCTGACGGGAAAGGCCAGGACGCAGCTAAAAAAGCCGAAGCTGACAGGAAGGCTGAAGCTGCGAAAAAAGCTGAAGAACAGCGGAAGGCTGCGGAAGAAAAGCAGAAAAAGGAAGCTGCAGAGAAAGCCCGCAGAGATGCGGCCGAAGCCCAGAAAAAGCAGGCACAGCAGCAGGCAGGATCAACATGGCAGGCTACGCCAGCACAGGCTCGGATCTACGGGCAGGCTGCGGCAGCACAGTATGGATGGACCGGGAATGAATGGCAGGCAGTCGCATGGCTGTTCAATAAAGAGTCCGGCTGGCGCTGGGATGCAAGTAACCGGTCTTCCGGGGCATATGGGATCCCTCAGGCGCTTCCCGGCAGCAAAATGGCAACTTCCGGTGCAGACTGGCATGATAATGCGGCAACCCAGATCAACTGGGGGCTGAACTATATCAAAAACCGCTATGGGACGCCATCAAAGGCAAAAGCTTTCCATCTGACACACAACTGGTATTAAAATGACCGAAACAGCAAGCGGGACAGCACCTGGAACAGTATCCGGGGCTTCATCCCTTTTAGGCGCTTCAGATATCCGCAGCATAGCTTCACGCGCGGGGATCTCACCTGCCAAAAAATACGGGCAGAATTTTGTTATAGATCCCGGCACGGTGAGGAAGATCACTGCCCTGGCCGGCCCCGGACCTTCAAGCACCGTCATAGAAGTAGGCCCCGGCCTCGGATCCCTTACGCTGGCACTCCTGGAAACCGGCACAGCTGTATTCGCAGTAGAGATAGACCCTAAGCTTGCCGGGCTGCTCCCAAATACCGTGGAAACCTATATGCCGCAGGCTGCCGGCAGGCTGCACGTGATCCGGACGGACGCGCTGAAACTTGAACCGTCACAGATCAGCAGTGCTCCTGCTTCCCTTATGCTCGTTTCAAATCTCCCGTACAATGCTGCGACACCCATTATCCTCACGCTCCTTGAGCGGTTCCCCGGGCTCAGTTCTTTTGTAGTCATGGTACAGAAAGAAGTGGCTGAAAGGCTGGCGGCACAGCCAGGCTCGAAGGTATACGGCGTCCCGTCGGTAAAACTGGCCTGGTATGGCACTGCACAGTTTGCGGGCGTTATTGGCCGCAATGTTTTCTGGCCGGCCCCGCATATTGATTCTGCCCTGGTGGAATTCCATCGACACACAGATCTGCAGCCCGCAGAGCGCAGCAAAAACCGTACCCTTAAAAACCGCACTTTCCTGCTTATTGACAAAGCATTCGGGCAACGCCGGAAAACCCTACGCTCAGCCCTGAAAGGGATCGTCGGGGATAACGCTTACAGGCAAGCCGGTATTGATGCTTCCCGCCGCGGCGAAACACTGACGATTGAAGAATTCGAGGCGCTCGCCCGGGCAGAAATATCTGCAGGCACGCCATAATACACTATAACCATTCCCGGCAGGGATATGCAGACAGAACCTGTACCCTGCGGCTCCCCACATCCCTGCCTGCACATCTGTGCTTAGTGGTGATTATGATAGGTATTACAAGAAACCAGGAGGACCAATAATGCCAAGTTCCACCACCCGCGAAGAGCGCGAAGCCCGTGTACGGTATCTGCGTGACCGGCACCGGCTTGTTATCACTACAGCGGTTATCGGCATTATTGTAGCAGCACTTATTGCTGTACCGCTTGCCCTTGGCTGGATCGGCGCCCCCAAAAAGGACGATTCGGGTTCGCAGGCCAATAACTATGGGGAACGGACTGCCTGCCTAGCCAGCGATAAGGATACCGCGGTCGCGGCGAACCATATTACGCTTCGGATCCTGAACGGCACAAAGCATGCAGGGTTTGCCACAGCTGTCGGCCAGGAATTCACAAACCGCGGATTCGTTGTGCAGGGCACCGGAAACTGGAATTCCAAAACAGTCTCTAAAAAATCTATTATCTACTTTGGCAGGAATACAGTTGCTGAAGCCTACACGCTGCGGGCTGAATTCCCCAATAACGTCATCCTGCGTATGGATGACCGCAAGGATTACCTTCTGGACATAGTTATCGGGGACGATTTCCGGAACCTTGAGACCACACAGAAGGTTACAGAAAAAACGAAGAAAAGGCTTACTTCCACAGAAGGCTGCGTTGCCCCCGACAAGCTCACCAAGGTCCCTCAGGCGCAGGAACATACTGAAGTATGGCCGGGCGACAATCAGGCTTCATAAAGCTGGCTAGCAGTTCTGATTAGGGATTGCCGGCTTTTAAGGCATCCTTTTTTAAGGGGATTACGGGGTTTAGAGTCTGCTCGTGAAGTCAGCGCTGGCTGTTCCACCAATTTTTAAGTTCCGCAGCTGCTGTCTGTTCATCCACCGGACCGTTATCAAGCCGGTACTCCAGCATATGCCTGTATGCCCTGCCCACATCAGGCCCCGGCCGGAGGCCCAGGATATCCATAATCTGGCTGCCGTTGAGATCAGGCCTGATCGCGTCAAAATCTTCTTTCTCCTTAAGCTGCTCCACTCGCTCTTCAAGCTCATCCATCGCCTGCTCAAACATCAGCGCTTTCTGCCTGTTCTGAGTAGTCGCATCAGCCCGCGTCAGACGGTTGAGCCTGTAATACAAGGTACCCGCATCTTTTACATACCGCCGTACTGCAGCATCAGACCATGGCTCATCAACATAACCGTGGAACCTGAGATGGAGCTGCACCAGCTTAGAAACATCGTCAGTGATGCGGTTGTCAAAATGCAGCTGCCGGAAGCGCTTCCGCGTCATTTTCGCGCCAACGGCATCATGATGGTGGAAGCTGACTTTCCCGCCGGCCTCAAACCTGCGAGTGCGCGGCTTCCCGATATCATGCATAAGCGCGGCAAGCCTCAGCTCAAGGTCCGGTGCCGGGACTGGGCCATTATCATCCGTTTCCAAAGCAATAGCACGCTCAAGTACTTTCATCGTATGGTCGAAGACATCTTTATGATGATGGGAAGGGTCCGTATCCATCTGCAGCGCAGGAAGCTCAGGAAGCACATAATCAGCCAGCCCCGATTCAACAAAGGCTTCAAGCCCCTTGCGGGGATGCCCGCTTAAGACCAGTTTCACCAGTTCGTCGCGTACCCGTTCTGCAGACACAATCTCAATACGCCCGGCCATGGCATTAAGCGCTTCCGCCGTATCAAGGGCAATACGGAAATCAAGCTGGGCAACGAACCGCACTGCACGCATCATACGCAGCGGGTCGTCACTGAAAGACTGTTCAGGTTCAGCAGGGGTCCTTAAAAGCCTGCGTTCCAGATCATCCCGGCCATTGAAAGGGTCTTCAAATTCCATCTGCGGTACCCTGACCGCCATGGAATTCACTGTAAAATCACGCCGCGAAAGATCCCCTTCAAGCGAAGTTCCGTAATTGACATCAGGCTTCCTGGATCCCGGCTCATAGACATCACTGCGATACGTAGTGACTTCAATGGATACATCTGCCTCGTCCTGCATATGCTTAAGCGCACCCAAGGTACCGAATTTGCGCCCCATATCCCAGAAACCGTCGCCCCACTGACGCAGCAGTGGCTCGAACTCTTCAGGCTTTGCAGATGTGCAGAAATCCAGGTCATGCGCCGGACGGCCCAAAAGTATATCCCGTACAGATCCCCCCACAAGGGCAAGCTCGTACCCGGCGTCTGCAAAAATATGCCCTAATTCCACGGCAGCCGGAGAGATAGCGGACATATCTATCTGTCCCGCCTCCTGAGCATGCATTCCCTGTGCTTTATGCTGCATCCCCTGTGCTGCACGCACTCTGCGGTCGTTTTCGTTATGGTCAGACACTTTGTACCTCCGGCTGCTGCCCGATGCAGCAGCAATATTCCGCTGTTATCTGCTATTGTATTCTACGTTTTATAATATGCGTAAATATACACCCCCCGTATTCCCGGCACATCAACCGGAGACGGGAAGGAAATGTCAAAATTTCATGCGCTCTCCAAGAATTCTACCCTTCCATTACTCCATTCGCACAAACTGCACGTAAACTAGTAAGTATGGAAATTACTCCGGGCGATATTGCACGCATGGTAAAACGCGCCATGCGCGACCCGAAGCATACCCTGAAAACGTCGTCTCAGAACGAAAAACCGGCTGACGCAGCAGATACCGCAGACGGCCGGCATCACCATAAACTTGCTTATTTCAGATATACAGACCCGGATACTTCTTATGAGGCATTGCTGGAAGACGATGACGACACGCCGGTATACAGTTCGCAAACCCCTCATTCATCAGTTGAGATACGTCCGCACGGCGAGTACTCATACGGCAGCGATGATCCGCATTCCCTGCTTACTGCCGTATATGAAGAACTGCTGAAAGAGGAAGCGGATACGGATATTGACGATGGCAGCCTGGGCCCTGAGAATGGTACCGAACAGATATCTTCAGACGGCCGGAGCCCTGCTACCCCTGCTGTAATGGCCGGCAGGCGCGAAAATTCAGCGACTTTCCCATCGCTTGACAACCGTAATCTGCCCATAGCGCGCGAATATTCTGCCGGAGGGCTTATTTTTGACGGCAATAACCATGTTGCTATTATCGCCCGCCACTCACGCTCCGGGCATCTTGAGTGGTGCCTGCCGAAAGGGCATATTGAGAAGGGGGAAACCCCCGAACAGACTGCTGTGCGTGAAGTGCATGAAGAGACCGGGATCCTTGGGGAAGTCGTTGATTCCATAGCGACGATCGACTACTGGTTTACCGGGACTACACAGCGTGTGCATAAGCTCGTACATCACTATGTGCTGCGTCAGACTGGCGGGGAGCTCAGTGTTGAGGGGGATCCTGACCACGAAGCAGAGGACGCTATATGGGTAGATTTCGACGACCTCGCTGATATCCTCAGCTACCCCAACGAACGGCGGATCGTATGGCTGTATTCCCGGAAAAGCAAAAAGGCTCACGAAACCGATGAGTGATACCGGCGCCAAAGACACTTCCCGATCTTCTGCACACCTCTGCTTCCGCAGCTGCTGTGCTGTACTGGCTGTACTTGTTTTTGCGATCCTTGCCCTTATCAGCCCTGCTGCGCCGTCAGCCTCTGCAGATTCCCGCCAGCTGACGGCCGCAGGAACACAGAAAAATACTCCCGGGATCACTCTGGCCCTGAAAAAATCAACTTCGGTCATCAGTGCTACATCCGGTTACAGTGCAACAGTCACTATCACAAATAATACTTTCCGTACGCTTGATGCCGGTAAACTGACAGCCTATACGCGCCCTGATTTCGTGTTCCGGGACAGTGACACTGTGCAGCGCTGGGCACAGGCTGATTTCCGCCTGGATGCAATGAGCACCCTGGGGTCAAACGATACGCCGGCAATACAGCCGGGGAAATCTGCTGATGTAACTATTTCCGTGAAGCCTGATGCACGTGCAATCTCGCGGATAACTACGTGGGGGGCAAAACCTGTCCTCATACGGTATACCCATAAAGAAGCTGTATCGGCCGGTTCCGAGCGCACCGGCAGTTATACAGGCCGCAGCAGCACAAGTACACGCCGAACTGGCAATACCAGCAACTCAAGCGGTCCAGGGCCGGGACAGGTGGAACTGAGGACTTTTGTCACCCGGACGAACTCCGATCTCCCCGAAAGCTCACTGCCAAAGCTTAACGTTGTTTTTGCACTGCCTGTCACTTCCCCGAAGCTGTCCCGCACGACCGTTTCCGCGTCCAGCCTGATACATGGCGCTGGTGCTGTGCGCACCGATTCTGCAGCAAATTCCATTTATTCGGAAAATCCCGACTGCGCCCGGCAGGCTGAATATATTAAAAAACTCAATGATACTTATCCCTTTATCCAGAACATTATTGATCCCGCAGTCGCAGGGCAGTACAAGGACTATCCCGCCGCCGCAGTCATGCAGCCTTACGGCACTAACGTAAGCGCAGTATCGCAGTATCCGTCCCTGCAGTGGGACTCAGCCGGGATCCATGACCACCTGTGGGATACGGCGGCTATCCAGAAACTGCTTAAAACACAGGGCACAGGCAGCTACCCGGACCAGGGGAACAGCAGCGGCTACCCGTTCGCGCAGGCGCCTTCCATAGCATGGCAGGGCCCGCATTCTTCCTGGACAGCGGATGCCCTCGCCAGGGCCAGGCAGCAGGGATATACTGCCGTTATTGCGACAAGCGGGTTTACCGGCACAGGCAGTAATGCAGCACACACGGGGAAACTCACGGTCCCCACGCAGTCCGGGGATATCACCGTGCTCAGCGCACACAGCAAACTCAGCGCACTGGCACAGAACAGGGCAACTTCCTCCTCTTCGGCCGCAGAGCAGTCGCAAGCCGGAAGGCTCAACAGGTTTATAGCTGAAACAGCTTTCTATGAGACCCAGGCACCCTACGAGTCCCGGACCTTCCTTATCACTTTGGGAAGCCTTGCAGATACACAGCAGCGGCAGTATACCGGTTCCCTGCTCAAACTGGTCAGCCAGTCCCCCTGGCTTCAGACAAATACACTCAACTCCCTGCTCACAGCAGACAACCCCTATACATCCAGGCAGGCAGCAGACTTTGCCCAGGCCGGCAGCACCGGTAAAGCTGCTGCGGAACAGCGCTTTTACGCATCAGCGCTGAAAACCCTTGCCGGCCTCCGGGAAAAGCTGGCTGTTTTCGACCGTACCATCCTCGTCCACTCATCTGCAGGCGGGCGCACATCATCTGCAGGGGCACAGGGGCTTTCCAGAGGGGATGCCCAAAATAACAGGTTGGCCGCAAACCGCGGTTATACCCTGGAGAATTCTGCAACATGGATGGGCGCCCTTTACACAGCCTTCGACACCTGTTCCCTGCGGTCATTCACTATTGACGACGGCAGTACTGGCACAGCAGATACCGGACAGACAGCACAGAATACTGCAGCTCAGGATACTACAACACAGAAAAATGCGGATGCTGCCGCTGAGGCTGCAGGTCCTGCAAAAAGCATTGTTGATACGCTATACAGCTCAGTTTCGCTTATGCATCCCGGTTCGGTCAGTGCAGTTTCCGATAAAGCCAACCTTCCCCTTACCATTACCAATTCCCTTCCCTTCAGCGTAAAAGTCGGCATAAAAGGGACAGTGCTGAAAGAAACAGCACAGAATACAGGTATTGAGATATCGTCTGTTAAAGACATCACCGTCCACGCACACAGCAGTAAACAGACAACGCTTACAATAACTGCCCAGGGAGGCAGGCGGGCCTCAGCAAAACTGTCCCTTACCGATTCGCAGGGGAAGGAATTCGGCAGGGCAGTCACTACGCAGATCACCAGCGCACTTGCCGTTAATGATATTACCGGATATGCCATAATCGCGATCGCTGTGATCCTGGGTGCCCTCGGCCTGTACCGCCAGATCAGGCGTATTCGTACAGGTGCTGTGAATAAAGGCGATGAAGTAGCTGAAAAGCACTAATCTTTCAAGGCAGTAAATTACAATAGGTACAGTAGGCGCAACTGGACGGTACGCAACAGGCAATAAAGCAGAATACAGAGGAAACATATGAGCTCTCAAGCATCATCAGTTGGACGCAATTCGCTGATTATGGCATCGGGCACTTTTGTGTCCCGTATCACGGGGCAGTTACGGACTATTCTGCTCGCTGCAGCCGTTGGGACAACAGGTATTGCGGCTAATGCATACCAGACAGGCACGATGATCCCGCAGGTACTGTTCACTATCCTTTCGGGAGGCGTTTTCAATGCTGTCCTTGTCCCGCAGATAGTCAAATCCCTTAAGGAAAAAGACGCGAATGAGCGGCTCGACAAGCTTATTACCCTGTCTATCATCCTCCTTTTCGGAGTTACCGCTATTATGGCGGCCGGGACGCACCTTATCACGTCTTTATACCTGAATTCAAACTGGAACGCGCAGCAGCATGCGCTTGTAGATGCTTTTACGTTATGGTGCATGCCGCAGATATTCTTTTACGGCCTGTACACGATCCTCGGGCAGATACTGGCTGCCCATGAACGGTTCGCAGCATACGCATGGAGCTCTGTTGGGGCAAATATTATTGCATGCGCCGGCTTCGGGATCTTCATTGCCATGTTTGGCAACGCATCCCGCCAACCTATGGGATGGTGGGATCAGAACAAGATCTTCCTGACTGCAGGTATGTGGACTTTAGGGGTTGCCTTCCAGGCAATCGTGCTGTTCATCCCTCTCTTTCAAACAGGGTACAAGTACCGCCCGCGTATGGGTATCCGCGGTATCGGCCTGCGGTCCATGGGGAATGTTGCTATGTGGAGCCTGAGCATAGTTGTTATCAACCAGGTTGTAGGCATCCTGACCACCCGCGTTACCAACGGCGCACCCATCCAGGGGAACGATCTGTATGGTATCGCCGGAAACGCTTCATATCAGAATGCATTCACCCTTTATATGCTGCCTTACGCACTTGTAGCTGTTTCCATCGCTACTGCTATCTTCCCACGCCTGTCGCTATACGTCACCGAAAACCGTATTGACGACGTCCGCGATACCCTGAGCTATTCACTGCGGCGATGCGGTATTATTATGCTGTTCATCACCGCCATGTTCGTTGCAATACCCGTACCGATCATCAAAGCCCTCCTGCCGTCAGTACCGCTGTCAGAAATTAACCTTATTGCGCCGCTGCTTATTGCCCTTGGGATCAATTCCTGGGCCGCATCGGCATTCCTTTTCCTCCAGCGCACTTTCTATGCCTTTGAAAACGGCAAATACCCTTTTATTTTCACTGTTATCCAGAATGCTGTCCAGATCATAGGGATCATGATCGCACAGTTCAGCTTTGCACCCCGGTACTGGACACTTGGTGTAGCAATTTCCGTTACTGTCAGCTATGCCGTCAGCCTTCCTGTACTGTTCTATCTCAGCCAGAAAAAGCTCTTCAACGGTACGCTCAATATTGCACGGATCGTGCTGTCCTTCGGGAAAACCGTTATTGCCGCCGTCATAACCGCTCTGCTAAGCTATTCCCTGTACGCTATCCTTATCCGGATTATGCATATACAGCTTTCAGGCGTACATGGCCATATGTCATGGATCCAGTCGCTTGTCATCTGCATAATCATCGGGATAATTGCGCTTGCGCTCTACACGGGTATCCTTGTACTGCTGAGGATGAACGATCTCGTCGATATCGGGATTTCTGCCGTAAAGCGCCTCCATCTTGAACGGTTCCCCCTGGGCGCGCAGCTCCTTGCCCAGCTTGAAAAGCGGCAGACCAAGAAGCGTATTATTGTTTCTGAGTATGCTGCTGACCTCAACGACGGCATTACAGCCGAGCCTCAGGCACTCCCCCAGATGGATACTTTCCAGTCAACAGATGCATCATATAACCTTGATCCACGGCCGGTACGCACGGTGGCCTCACGCAATGCGGCTTTTATAGGCCTTGACCAGAAAACAGGAAAGGACAAGAGTGATGCAGGACGTACGGGCCGTCCGGAAAACGCCGGCCTCACCAGCCGGGCCGGTACGGATATCCATACTGCAGGAGGTTCTGGAAACAGTGCAGGTACAGCAGCTGCTGGTGCGTCTGATCTTCCGGTATCCGATATTGCCCCCCGGGCCGTACCGGATGAGGTCCGGCAGGGTATTGCGGGTACTGACGGTATCGGAAAGACGGCTGTTTCATCTGATACCGTATCACCTGCAGCCGCACGCATCCCCTCCGCTGTACGCGCTGCCGGACAGGATGCCTCTTCCCCTGCCGCAGCAGCATCTGCGGCGTCCCCTCTTGTCCCGGCGGGAACAGGGGCAGAAACTGGCAGGGGTAATACTGCATCCGGCATCCTGCACCAGTCCGGCACTGTGCACGGGGACAGCCATACTATGAATATCCATCCGGGAGATATCATCCTCAACCGTTATGAACTGCTGGAACTTCTTAACGAGGGGACCGGGATCGCTGCATTCAGGGCTTTTGACATCTCTTCTTCGCAGGAATGCCAGATTTTCATAACCACTAATAAGCATCTGTTCGATGAAATAGGCAACATCACTTCAGAGCTGACTCTAGCAAAATTTACTTTCAGTGAGCAGATCCTCCAGTCATACCGTGATACCGAGGCTTATATAGTTGCGATTCCGCGTGATAAAGGCATAAGCCTTGCTGATTATACGCGGCTCGATAGCCCGGAAAGCACAGGGCAGCAGCCTGGCCGGCGTAATCTGCCCCAGCCGGCTTCATCAGCCACGCAGACAGCAGCTGCACACGGGCAGGCTGCACATGGCCCGGATGCCCGGCAGCATACTGTCAGTGTGGCCGGAGTCCGCAGCATTATAGGCGAACTGGTACAGATCGGGCAGACCTTCAAAGACCATGGTATCGCACATCACGCTATCACTGCGCAAACAATACGCCTGACCGGTACGCAGCTTATGATCGCCGATACAGCGGTTTCACGCATGGTCAGCACGTACGCCAATGAAAGCATCCAGGATACCGTCACAGATCCAGAACTGGCTACTGTAAGGCAGATAGCGGCAGTCCTGTTCCAGCTCATTACAGGAAGGGAATTTGACCCTTCAGCAGATACGACTTCGGCGGCACTCACCCTGAAGCCATCTTCCGCACAGGCTGCTTCCGGATCCGGGAATGATCCTGCTTCTGGCCCTACCGCCAAGCCTGCTGTTTCAGATACTGCAGCGGGGGCTTCAGCAAAAGCAGGTACGCCTGCAGCTTCAGGAAAGGCAAATCCTGTACCGGAGACAGCAGGTATACAGTATTCTTCACTTCTCGGCCAGGGTGAACAGATCCCGCCGGAATTCCTCCTGATCTGCGAGCGCGCACTCGGACTGAGGGATGCCGGCTCCCCTGATCCATCCCAGTCCCAGGGAGTATCCCAGGAAACATCAGGCGGGACAGTGCCTACCCCCATCTTTACACTGCTTGAGCTGTCAGTACTCCTTGGTTCCTATACCCCATGGAAAGGGCTGTCATTCTCTGACGTCCATGGGCCTTTCCCTGATTCCCGGGCTTCAATATCACAGATAAGCCTGCAGATTGCCGGCATCAATGATAAACTCACAGTCCCCGGCTATCTGTTCCATAGCTCAGCGGCTCCATCTGCCCGCAGGAGTGCGCGTGTCATCCACTCATCGTCATGGAACCGTGACCAGCTTTTCCAGAAAGATAATGAAGTAAAACTCAGCCCTCAGGGAGATGACCTTTTCGGCGCATTCGATGATTCCGGCAGAGGCGCTGATGTTTCCCCTCTTACAGGGAACTCGCCGAAAATAGTCCCGGCAGCGTATCCGGAAGAAGCTAACAGCAGTACCCATGCAATCAACATCGGATCTGTGCAGGATACGTATACAAATACCAGCGGACCGCTTTCCGGGACGGAAGGTCCAGGATCTACGCCAGCCAATGATAACCAGTATGGTACTGCTGCATCAACTTCAGAAAGGCTCGCCCGTCTTGCAGCACAGCAGCCCCAGAATCCGCTTTCCTCCGGCCCGCGTCAGGCTGAAGCACAGGCTGGCTCTTCCCATGCACAGTCTGACGCTTCCCACGGATATGCTGCCCAGCTATCACATACCAGACCTTCTGTATCCGGCCTGCCAGGCCGCTCTGTTGGGGACAGAAGGCTAAATGAAAGCGCTGCCAATGATCCTGAGCTCGAAAGATCATATGATAGGCAGCAAAAACGTGCTGCCAGGGAACAGAGGGATTCTGTTGTACGCCACAGGACTGTAACAGTTATGATCGTCGGCGTCATACTCATTGTTGCGCTGGTTGCCGCATCCTACACTATGGGGCTGTTCCGCTTCCGTTCCCCAATAAGTAACGGGAACTCTCCCTGGCCAAGCCTGCAGGCGAATGAAAGTGTTAACGGGGATACATCGTCTTCAGGCCCCTCCGCACCATCATCAAGCTCTTCTTCCGGTTCCGGACCGTCAAGTTCCGGGAATGCCTCGTCATCTGGGGGTAGTTCGCAGAGCACATCCCCGGCTGTGCCATCTTCCTCTTCCCCATCATCTCAGCCAGCTAATTCAGGGCCTGCCGCACAGGGAGGCCAGAGCGCTGCAGCTTTCCCTCAGACCAAGGCCGCACAGGGTGTCCCTGATCCGAATATGCCTTCAGGCACGGCCACCATTCGGCTTGCCAGCACACGTTTCCTGAATAAGCCTAACGGGCTCAAAGGATACGGAATGGCACTGACTTTCCGCGGCACTCAGACCATTACAAAGATACGGCTCAGCTCGCGTTCTTTCGGCGGCACAGGATACGTGTATGCGGATTCTGATTCCTCAAACCCGAATAACGGGTATCCGGTCGGGCAGTTCAGCTTCTCAGGATCCGGGGATACGGTGATTACACTCAGCCGTCCTGTTTCCACGGATCGGCTGGTGCTATGGGTCCCATCTGAATCAATGCCCTCAAACAACAGGGTATATTTCAACCGCATCTCTGTGTCCTGACCGGTAAGCCGGCACAGTCCAGCTCACGCTATATACAGAGCTGGGTTCACGCCGAATATACACTTTTCCCCGTGCAACTGTACCGGCTGTATCTTGTTTTAATGTGGCTGCCTTCCATTCCTGCACAGCGCCCGCATAGTTTACGAACTAATCCTGCAGGCCTTGCCCAGAGCATAGGAAGGAATAATACGGCATTCAGGCGGTTCTTACCTGTAGATAGATTTATAAAGGCGGCATCAGGAAAGTTACAGTACCGGTAATAGCGGATGATACTGTGGACTATCCTCAGCAATGAGCCGTCCTGACAGCAGATGCATTGGAGGAACCATGGAAAACCTTATATCGCTGAGTCCATCACGGAAGGCTAATGATCCGGTAGACCCGGCCGGCCGGAAAAATTCGGCAGAGATTGCCGCATCTGCTGCCCAGGAAGCTGAAACAGGTCCTGCAGTTGCCAATGCAGTTATCGTAGGGTCCGGGCCTGCGGGCTATACTGCAGCAATCTACCTGGGACGGGCCGGCTATTCCCCTATCGTCCTGGCAGGCGCACTGTCCCCCGGAGGCCAGCTGGTCAACACTACAGAAATTGAAAACTTCCCCGGTTTCCCCGATGGCATAGCGGGCCCTGAGCTTATGGATAACATGCGCAAACAGGCCGAACGGTTCGGGGCGCAGGTTATTAATGATGATGTTGTTTCAGCAGATCTGAGAGGAGGCATTAAGTCCCTTCAGACAGATAACAACGGGATTTTCCGTTCACGGACGGTTATCGTTACAACAGGATCAGACTACCGGAAGCTGGAAGTCCCCGGTGAAAAAGAGTACAGCGGCAAAGGGGTCTCCTATTGCGCAACCTGCGACGGCTATTTCTTCAGGGGCAAACCTATTGCAGTAATTGGCGGTGGTGATACCGCCATGTCGGATGCCCTGTTCCTTTCACGTTTCGGCTCATCTGTTACTGTTATCCACCGCAGGGGTACTTTCCGGGCTTCCCGGATCCTCGTTGACCGTGCTGAACAGGATCCAAATATTACTTTTGTTCTTGACAGTACTGTTTCCAAAATCAATGGGGACGGTACTTCAGCCCAGTCTGTTAATGTCCACGATCTTAAAAACGGTACTGACACCGTACTGCCGGCTAACGGTATATTTATTGCGATTGGGCACACACCGCGCACAGGTTTCCTCTCAGGGCAGCTTGACCTGGATGATGGCGGATACATCAGGACATCCGGGGCGACTGCGCAGACATCATTGAGCGGTGTATTTGCTGCCGGTGATGTTGTTGACAGTGTATACAGGCAGGCAATTTCAGCAGCCGGTATGGGCAGCCGGGCAGCACTTGACGCACAGGGATATCTGGAAAATATCGGGATGACAGGCGGCCTCCGACCAGCAGTTTAACGGTTTTCCAGGGAAGCTGCATCCATTTTACAGACGCATCTTGGTGTATTTATATGCACATGATTGCAATTTCACTAAAAGTACAATACAGACAGTACCCAGCCGGCCAGGACACCAGACAAGATAGGTAAAGATGGCTGACCTGTTGCAATCAGATCAAAACCAGCCGTCTGCAGTACCCTGTGATGAGCTTTGTCCCTGGCTGCCGTCCTGCTGCCCGCTTCCCTGCTGGATGACACTGATGATCCTGTGAAGGTCTTCCTGAGATGTGAATGTTATTTCTATACGCCCTTTCCTGGACGTACCTTTAATATCTACCTTTGTATCAAAATAGTTGCTTAACTGCTCAATCTCCGGTGCCGATGCCCAGACATTCTGAGAAGGCTTATGCTTCTTCTGGCTTGCCCTGTGCGACTGCATCACAACAAGTTCTTCCGTACTTCGGACTGACAATCCTTCAGCAACGATCCGGGTAGCAAGCTTTTCCATCGATTCAGAAGACGAGAGGGACAGCAAGGCGCGAGCATGCCCGGCAGAAAGGACGCCGGAAGCTACTTTCTTCTGGACGGAGGCCGGCAACTGCAGCAAACGCAGTGTGTTCGCGATCTGCGGGCGCGATTTGGAAACAGATTTCGACAGCTGCTCCTGGGTCAGGCCAAAATCTTCCATCATCTGCTGATATGCTGCCGCTTCCTCAAGCGGATTCAATGCAACCCGATGGAGGTTCTCCAGCAAGGCATCGCGCAGCATACTATCGTCTGTAGCAGTTTTTACTATAGCTGGGATCGTCTTAAGCCCCGCTAAAATGCTTGCCCTGAGACGGCGTTCACCCATAATAAGCTCATACTGAGGTGCAGGGCTGCTGCGATCCTGCTCCTGGCGCATATATTTCCGGCTACGTTCCTGATCCTGTTTCCGTGCATCGCCATCAGGCTGCTGCACGGTACGCTTGTTCCTACCCAAATCACGGTTATCATCATGTTCCGTGCTGCGGCGGCGGACGACTACCGGCTGAAGGACACCGACTTCTTTGATTGAATCAGCCAATTCCCTGAGTTCACCATCATCAAATACTGTCCTGGGCTGTTTTTCATTTGGTGATATTTCCGATATCGGGATTTCAGCAAGGTACCCGCCCTGAACTGGCAAAAGCTGATCGGGATTACCCTGTTTGCTGCGGTTACCTGGAGTCTTACTGTTCTCAGACTCCTTATCTGCTGAGCCTAAGGGCTTATCCTGTTTATCCTTATTTGTTTTATTCCCGTCGTTTGTTTTATTCCTGCCGTTATCCGTCAGCTGCTTATCCTTTTCTGCTTTAACTTTCCCGGTTGCACTGCTGCTGAGCCTGCCCCTGGTGCCCTTTCCCTTATTTTCAGGATTCCCAGACTCCTGTTTTATCTCCTGAGAACTTTCGCCGGCACCGTGAATACTATTATGCTGAGCCTGTCCCTCTCCATTATGCTGAGTCCGCTCTTCGTTATTGTTCACAGAAGGTTCAATTCCATGCGCAGAAGATTTGCGCTTTAATGTTTCACGTGAAACATTACCATTTTTGGCGACAAATGCTTTTGATCCCTGCTTTGCTTTACTGCCTTTATTATGCACATTCCTTTCAGATGTACCTTGTTTATGAGGATCCTTGCTCTTTTCCACAATTTTCGCAGCCGATGTTTCACGTGAAACATTTTCAGACGGATTCTGAACTAGGTCTTCTGTATAGTTCTCCGCTGTATTGGTATTTTTCTGCTGCTTTACAGCAGAAGTTTTTACTCCGCTGCCATCCGCTGTACCGCTATTCCGCTCCGGTTGCTGCACGCTCTCCGAAACCGCTGCTTTTGCCCTGTTATCCTTATGTTTATCAGCTGCAGTATCCTCAAGATCAGTGGTATCCGATTTAGCTTTATGGTTCTCAGTATCACTTAACTGTTCGCTGTCTGCTGCAACATCGCTTTCCCGGACACCGCTTGCTTCGAAAAAGAAATTACTTGGATGAATGGATTCAGCAAGCGAAGGCATACGGCGCTTCCCGACGCGGATCCTGCTCAGGACATCACTGCTGTCTGCTTCAGCTGAAGCATCATCACCGTGGAATGTTTCACGTGAAACATTTTGTCCGTTAGAATACGAAGTATCCTTCCCATGCAGCCTCTTCGGGCTATCTGATGCATCCTTGCCTTCGAATCCATGTTTCTGTCCTTCGTTGAACGAAACATCGCCTGCATTTTCCTCAAACGTTGGGAGCGTGGGAAACAACGCTCCGACACCTTTACCAAGGCGTGATTTTTTCGCCATTATTTATTTCCTTTCTCTGTTAGCCTTGCAATAATTCCCTCTGCTCTGTTATTGATTTCTAACGCCGCTTCACGATATGCAATCGATCCGTTCCCTTTAGGGTCATACGTAATAATAGTCTGATTAAAACTAGGAGCCTCAGAGATCCTCACTGACCGTGGAATTGTGGCATCAAGGACAATATCTCTGTAATGTTCCTTAATCTCACCATAAACCTCTCTGCTCAAAAGTGTACGTTTATCAAACATCGTTACAAGCATAGTTGAGATGACCAGATTATGATTTAATGAATTCTGGACAAGCTGGATAGTATTGAGTAACTGCCCAAGGCCTTCAAGTGCATAGTATTCAGCCTGGATAGGAATCAGTACTTCATGTACTGCACATAAAGCATTAAGAACCAGCAGCCCCAAACTCGGTGCACAATCAATGATGACATAATCATAATGCTTATCGCTGTTATTGATATAGTTATCAAGCTGCTGTTTAAGGAGCCCCGTACGGTTATCCATATCAACAATTTCCAGCTCAGCACCGCTTAGGTCAATACTTGATGGCACTACATCCAAAGTATCAAACTCCGGACACGCTTTTACAGCATCCTGTATGCTGCTTCGGCCTTCGATCACATCGTAAACTGTGATATCATCGGAACCATGGGGGATACCTAAAGCAGTGGAAGCATTCCCTTGAGGGTCCATATCAATAACAAGGACATTCAATCCGCTGTCAGCAAATGCTCCTGCAAGATTAACAGCCGAAGTTGTTTTCCCAACTCCGCCTTTTTGATTGGATATAGCAATGTATCGGGTCTCGCTGGGATGCTGGAATTCAATTTCGTCCAGCTTACGGAGCCTGTCTTTCTCATCCGCCAGTTCCGAACCAAAACCGCTGGAGGAATTGCCAAAAATACGCTTCAGTATGTCCTGAGCAGACTCAAAAACTGGCTCCTCAGAACCGTCTCTGACGTTTTCGTCTGAAAATGTTTCACGTGAAACATCGGACATAATACCTCCTTGGTCGTCTTTTCTATTCTTCTATACTTCCTCGACACACGCAACTTTCAAAAGCTGATGTGGATAAGGCCTGTGGAAAACTGAGTAGAAAAGGTCTCAGATATAAAGTAAAAAAGTATATAAGCAGGTATATGGAGAGTTGGAATATAGAAAGCATAGGAAATATAGGAATATAAGAAGTATTAAGAGTGGATGAGGAAGAGTAAAAAAGGTATATGGACAAAAGTATCTTACATAATTTACACAATACGATACTGCTAATGGTATTCGGCTATTTACTGTATTCTCCGAAGATGCCGCTAATCCAAGATACCACTTTACGTAATGGAACCCTATTTACGGTTTTTCACAGAAATCCCTGCTCCAGGCGTATACTACTCAACAAGAGATCATACATAATGGGATACACACAGAATCGATGACCAACAATCAACGCACTACTACTGTAACTACATGTGTGGGCTCAAGCCCCTCAGCCACAGGTGCTTCCTCCACTTTCCACGATACGGCATAATTCTTTTTCATCTCTTTTTCAGCCTTATTAAGCTCACTCTGTGCAGATTTGCCTTTAAGGGCAATCAGCTCACCATGCCTTTTCAATAGCGGCAAAGCCATTCCAGATAATTTAGACATTGGTGCAACAGCGCGGCACGTAACAATATCAAACCCCATAAAATGAGGATTTTCCCTTTTGAATGAATCAAAAGAACTTTCATTATCCTGTTCAGAGGCCGCTTCCCGGCTTCGATCAGGCTTCTGGCTCCGGGCTAAGCCCTGGTTCCAGGCAGGCTCACGGTTTGGAGCAGGTTCCCGATCCCATACCGGTTCTTGGCCCCAAGCCAACTCCTGCTTAAAAACAGCCTCGTGATTGTGATCAGGCTTCGGATTTCCAATAAAATCCTGGTTCCGGTTATAGCTGTTTTTGCCGTTTCGTTTCAAACGACGCCCTGGATTTCTCTTCTGTTTTCGATCACCGCGGTATTGTGCTCCAGATACACCATTAACAGCCTTCTTATAAGAAATAAGTTCTTCAGTACGGGCACGTACGACCTGTGTGTTAACAAGATCTAATTCATCGATTACTTCAGAAAGCCACTCACAACGCCGTTCCATGGGTTCAATAAGGAAAAAACTAATATCAGGAAGGGTGGATGCAAGCACGATACCAGGAAATCCGCCGCCGCTGCCAATATCACCTACAGCAGCTTTCTTCCCAGATCCTCCTTTTTTACTGACTTGCCCCGCAGCAGCTTTGATATAGGGGAGGAGGGCAGCCGAATTAAAGATATGCCTTTCCCACAGGATATCAACATCACGCGGCCCAATAATTCCCCGTAATACCCCCTCGCTTTCCAGCTTTTTATGGAAAAACTCCATCCTTTCTGAAGAATCCCTGAAAATACTCTTAATAAGAGGGGAGTTATCAAATTGATCAGCCATATACTGCAACGACCTTATGTGACGCAAGCCTTATTTTATAGTGAGGATACCCGTACTTCTGCCGGTATTTCAGTTGCCGTTATTCTGAAACATTACTGTTCCCTGCAATATCGGCATCACCTGCATGATAAACGTAACCTGCGTCACTGGCATCGCCATCTCTGGCAGTATCAATCTCATCAGCATCAGTTTCAGTCTCATCATCGTTATCTTCATCAGCATAATCACGCGAAACGGAAACACTGCCCGTATCTGCAGCATTATGGGCATACCGGTTTGCGAAACCATCAGTGCTGGAACCGTCCTGGGATCCACTGACGAAATCTTCAGCTTCATCAAACTCCGGATCATCAGGTCCGCCATTATCAAGTTCACCATCATAGCCATCATCAACGCTGCTGTCCTGCGCTCTCAGGTAAACAGTGACGTACCTGTCCGGCTCAACACCATGGGACCGCGATTTCAATCCCTCTTCGCGGACAATATCATGGACGATCTTGCGCTCAAAAGAGTTCATTGACCGCAGTGAAACCGGCTCACCTGTTTCGCGTACCTCATCAACAGCATCCAGGGCAATATCCTCTACATGCTTCCGCCTGCGTGTCAGATAACCGTCAACGTCGAGGATCAGATGTGAGCGGTCACCTGTTTTCTGCTGAACAGCAAGGCGGGAAAGCTGCTGCAGTGCGTTAACAACCTCGCCATGCCTGCCTATAAGATTTTTGATATCCTCATCATCGTCAGCCACTATCTGTACGGTCGGCCTGTTATTACGCACAGCAAGCTCAATATCCCCATCGTAATCAATGATATCAAGCAGTTCTTCAAGATAATCAGCAGCGATATCAGCTTCCTCATTGAGCTGGTCTACTGTCTTTACGTCCTCGTCTGCCATAATATGCTCCTTTATGATCCAGGCTTCTGTACTTCTTAAAATAACTAGATTTCTATACTATTTTTCGTTAATATTTTTCTCCGGGCCTTTTACGGACCGCCGTCAATTTTAACTGCTACTTGTAATGTATCATATTTGCACCTTTTCTGTACAATACGCACACTCCCTTACATAACAGGTTCCGCCCCGGACCCTACTTTTTCTTCTTTTTCCGTGAAGGCTGCTTGCGCTGGTGACCCTCAACGGAAAGGCGTTCCTCGGCTTCTTTCGCTTTGAGGAGCTCTTCTTCTTCAAGGGAGATCTCTCCGGCACGCTCACGGCGGGCCTGTTCTTTCCTGTAATCGCGTTTCTCTTTAGCTTCAGCAGCAGGGGAGCCCGGAGTCGGCATATTGTAAACCTGCCAGAGGGTCTGGCCCAGAGTCCAGATGTTATTGGTCAGCCAGTAGACCAGTACCGCGAACGGGAATGTGATACCAGAAAAGATATACATAACAGGGAAAATGAACGACATAAGCATCTGCGTCCGATAAGCCGTTCCCTGCATAGATGCTTTCGGCATATTACGGCGGACATTATGCCATTGTGAATAAAACATAGTCAGGCACATCAATGCAACGAAAATACCGATGGTGACTTTACCGCCCGAATCAGCCGTAGCAAAAGTTGACGACAGTTTGATATTAAACAGCTGCGCATTGGAGAATCCCTGGGCAGCCGCCTTATCGAACGCCCCCAGAGGCCCGCGCCTGCCATCGGCAATATATGTCACCGCAGACAGTGTGTAGAACATCGCCATAAATATAGGTCCCTGTATCAGAGACGGTACACAGGAACCCATAGGGTTCGCATGATTATCCTGATACACCTTCATTGTTTCGCGGCTCATTGCCTCGCGGCTTGCCCTGTCCGTTTTGCCTTTATATTTTTTCTGTATTTTCTGCAGCTGAGGCTGGAGTGCCTGCATTTTCCTCATGGACAGCATCTGCCGTACAAACAGCGGAAGGATGATCAGTTTGACCAGCACCACCAGGAGCATAACTGCAATGGACCATGCGAGCCCCTGGGCTCCGCTCAATCCGATTGCTGTAAGGACATCGTGGAAAAACTTGATCACGTACGCCATTGCTGCTTCGATCGGGCGCAGGATCGTATAGAACCAGCCGAAAAAGCCTCTATCTAATAACATAGGTTCCCCTTAATACCGCAGATCTGAATAAAAGTTCAGTATTCCTTGCTATTTCGCTATTTTCCGTATTTCGTACTGTCTAAATTATACATGAACGTGTGGCGAACTATCATCGTCACAACTATCTGTTCCTGCTAACGGAACAACACGGGGTTCTTCATGCGCCTTCGACCACGTGAACCGGTAAAAAACCGAAAATTTCTGAGGTACGTCATCAATGCCGCCATTACTCCATGGCCGGCATCTGACCAGCCGCAGCAATGCCAGAACCGACCCCCGGAAAGCCCCGAACCGTTTTACCGCAGTCAGTGCATACGTGGAACATGTTGGATAATATTTGCATGATGGGGGAGTGTTGGGGGAAATATGGCGGCGATAAAAACTGATACATCGTATAACGGCCTTCTGCGCCCAGGATGGATCTTTGCGCATTACCTGTATCCTATATATTCCGTCAGTATTTCTGCCAGCATCCGCAGCATTGGTATTACTCCTATGCTCGGGAAGAAGCATTGTGCTGCTGCGCGGGTTTCCCTCGGGTACGCCGTTACTGGGGCCTTGTGATAACTGCGGTACCTGTGATGCCATATGCTGATCCTCTACAAGCCAGCTGTCCAAGCCGCCTTAAACGACGGGCTTGTCTGCAGGATATTCGGCGGATTTTTCCCTTAACCCTGCATATATTTTTTCCATCTGGGAATCCAGCGCATCGAAACGCGCATAAGCTGCTGAAGGCTTTGCCCGTACAACTATATCAATACAGAGCGATCCTGCCGAAGGAAGGTCAGTAAGATAGCTTTCATATTTCTTCGCCAGTACGCGGAGCCTCCGTTTAACTGTATTACGCATCACTGCATTCCCAACAGATTTGGAAACGGCAAGCCCTAACCTGATATCAATATCCCGGCATCCAGTAACAGGGCTGCCTTTTATACCTTTCCGGGGACTGCCAGGCTCCGACTGACGATAGGTACTGTAATGGAGCACAATATCCCGGGAGGAAAACTTCTGGTGCTTTTTCAGAACAGCAACAAAATCTTTATGGCCCTTAAGTCTGTCCATTCGCTGCTGCCTCCGGTCCAGTACCGCCCAAATAATAAATGGATAATAGTAAACGGCTATTATGAACAAAGCGCTGCTGTGCAGTGCCTGTTTATAGAGCTATGTTACTATGCTGCATTATCTGTATTTCCTATAAGCCTGTGTAACTTTGCACTTGCAGGTACAGTAAAACAGCCAAAGCCGCAGTTTACCTCTGCCTGCAGCCTTGGCTATATTGCTGTCCACACTCTCCTGAAACTATATCCTTAAGCGGAGAGTACCTTACGCCCCTTTGCACGGCGGCGGTTGATCAGCGCACGCCCTGTGCGTGTACGCATACGCTGACGAAAACCGTGCTTCATATGGCGGCGGCGATTGTTCGGCTGGAAAGTCCTCTTCATAGTAAAACGCTCCCGTTTCCTGCCACGCTTAAACGTGGCTCCTCATGAGTCAATCTCTATTAAGTTACTATTACCACTCTACATAATCGTATGACTATGTTTATGGAGAACCTCTACTTTATACCACGAATCACACCGTAATCAAACTTCTTCACATTCTTCCCCTCTTTGTGATCAATTTGAAAATGGGTATCAGTAAGCAACAGTAAAACTACACTGATGTAACTTATCAACATCAACGCTGTGAATATGTGGATATCTCAAGGATCTTGATTTTAATTTATCCACAAATTACACGCGTGTTATTCACATTCATGTATTTACAACACGCCCAATTGTGGATAACTTCTGTGGGTGCGATTATAAATGTTGGTACACATCAGAGAACTTATTTGGAACCGGAAAGATTCATTATTGGAGGGACCATGGCCTTACATCATAGCAATACTGAGCCTACCGCTCAACAGCTATGGTCGCGGACCCGGAATTATATGAAGGACCAGGGGTATCTGAGCCCCCGTGATACAAACCTCGTTAGCGAAGTAAGCGCACTGGGTGTATTCGATAATATGATTATCCTCTCAGTTGACGCAGATTCACTCCGTTCTACTCTGGAAAACAAGCTCCATGATGATATCAACGAATGCCTGTCAACTGTGTCTGACAAACCCATGACTTTCATTGTCAAAGTCAATACCCCGAACGATCCCTATACGGATACTGCAAATACTGCGGACAGCGATATCAACAGAAACAATGCAGGGTATAAAGATAACGGCGGCAACGGATATGCGGAACTGGGAACCGAAACAGGGATAAACCCTTATGAGCCGGACCTGAGCATATCGGAAAATATCGGTATTGATCCGGGCCTCATCGGAAATGTGGAAAACCCGGAAGAGACCGGGACCAGCAGCACTTTTGCACCGCGTAAAACAAAAACAAAAGGCTACACAGAGCCGTACACACCTGCCCACTACGGGCAGCACGCATCTGAAGTTTTACGCAGTGAGCCGTCCGCAGAGCATAAGGATGCACCGTTCCATGACCCGATATATGAAGGCGACAGGGAACCTCAGCCGGCCGATAATATACAAAATCAGCCACATCTCCCTAAAACCCAGATATCGCGGAATGCCGTCACCCACCTTAACCCTTACGCGACTTTTGATACTTTCGTCCAGGGGACATCAAACCGCTTTGCAAAATCAGCAGCAGTAATAGTTGCTGAGGCTCCGGGAACTGCAGACTATAACCCATTATTTATTTATGGCGGTTCAGGTCTGGGGAAGACCCATCTGCTCAATGCTGTCGGCAATTATGTGCTCAGACAGGACCCTAAAGCAACAGTGCGGTATGTTACCGCAGAAGAATTCGTCAATGACTTCGTCAGTGCTCTTGCTGCAGGGGCAAGAAAACAGGCAGCTTTAGCTAATTTTACCAAGAAATACAGGAATGTCGACGTCCTGCTGCTTGATGATATCCAGTTTTTCCGCGGTACTGAAACAATGGAACAGTTCTTCCACACGTTCAATGAACTGACCAGTACAGGCAAGCAGATAGTCATTGCGTCCGATGTTGCACCTAATAACCTCAAAGGCTTCAACGAAAGGCTGAGGACACGCTTTAACAAAGGGCTTGTTGTTGATGTTGCACCGCCGGAAAAAGAGACGCGGCTGGCAATACTGCGGCTGAAGGTCTCCAACAGTACTGTCCCTGTCCCTAATGATGTCCTCGATTATATTGCCGACAAAATCACAGACAGTGTCCGCGAGCTTGAGGGGGCGCTTACCCGCGTCACAGCTATAGCAACGCTTAACGACCAGCCGGTGAGCCGTACTCTAGCAGAGCAGACCCTTCATGATTTTTTCAATTCCGACGTGGAAGTTACGCCTACAAGCATTATCACCAATGTGGCGCATCACTATACACTTACTTTTGACGATATTGTCGGGCCTTCGCGTACAAAAAACGTTGCCGAAGCCCGGCAGGTATCCATGTATCTTATCCGTGAAATGACAAGCCTTTCCCTTGTTGATATCGGCGAAATATTCGGAGGGCGCGACCACTCCACAGTCATGCACGCCTGTAAAAAGATTGCTAATGAGATGGGCAAAAAGCGTGCCCTCTACAATAACGTCAATGAAATTACTATGTATATCAAACAGAAAGACTCAATCAGCTCTGTTTCCCGTAATTGACCATATTCACGCGGCTCAGATACATCAGGACAGATGTAACAGTGCAGTTCTGCAATCCTGCAGATCCCTGGAATATACAAATTATACGATTTTTTCATTAATAATTCTCTGTCATGCCGTTTTCACAGAAATATACTGTACTTTATTTTTCTGCTGCCTCCCTTTACATCCTCTCCATTTTGTGAAGAAACTTATCCACAATACTTTCCACAGATGTATGATAATCCTGAGGATAAGTAAGATATTAGGGTGTAAAACATGGGCAAAAAACGTTAATAAAATAAACCTTTTTGAGGATAGAAAATCCATAACTTATTACATGTGAGTAACATCAAAGTTATCCACATTTTCTAAACTGATTTTCCACACGCAATCACTGCCCTTCACAATTGATATCATGCGGTTCATACAGCATTTCCACATCTTCCACAGTCCCTACTACGACTACTATTTAATTTATATACTTGTTATTTTAGCCATAACCGCGTGCACTATTCCGTTTCGTATATGTTCGTTCGCCCGTTACAATAGACTCGTAAGACTTAAAGTTTGCCAGACTACGAACTGAGGTACTAATGAAGGTTGAGATTGATTCCTCTGCTTTTTCAGAGGCTGTATCATGGACTACCCGTATTATCCCTGCCAGGCCTGCGACACCTATCCTTACAGGTGTAAAGCTCGAAGCAGCTGACGGTACCCTCCAGCTCTCAGCATTTGATTATGAAATTTCTGCGCGCCATCACATTGAAGCAGGAATCGATGAAGACGGCACTGTTATAGTACAGGGAAAGCTCCTTGCAGATATAGCTAAAGCCCTGCCGAGCGGGAAGACCTACTTATCAACAAATGGCTCAAAATTAACAGTTTCAGGAGGAAAATCCACCTTCTCCCTCCAGCTGATGCCTGAATCCGATTATCCTGAACTTCCTGAAATACCTTCCTCTTTAGGCGCTATAGACGGAGATACTTTCTCGCACGCTATCGCCCAGGCAGCTGTTGCTATTTCCCGTGAAGAATCAAGGCCTGTGCTTACCGGGGTCCGTGTAGCCTTTTCTGGTGATAAAGTGCAAATGACTGCAACAGACCGTTTCCGTCTGTCACGGTCAACCTTTACGTGGTCTCCTGCGCAGGATGATACTGATACAGCATTGCTTGTGCGGGGAAACCTCCTGCGTGATATTTCACGCTCCCTGGATACTGCACAGAACGTTGTTCTTGGGTTCAACAGCGAGTCGCCGACACTGGTAAGTTTTACCAACGCTGGGAAAGTTTCAACGACTCAGCTTATTGATGGCGAGTTCCCGTCAGTTGACCGCCTTTTTGTTTCTGAATACCCGATCCAGGCGGTTATTGACAAAAATGCCCTTATTGATGCTATACGGCGTGTATCCCTTGTAGCAGAACGGAATGCCCCTATCCGTATGGTTTTCGATAATAACGAAGTGACCCTGTCTGCAGGATCGGCTGACGAATCCCAGGCAACAGAAGTGATCCCGGTTGATATGGATGGAGACCCCATTACGATCGCTTTCAACCCTAATTATCTTCTTGAAGGCCTGGGGGCAATTTATGAACCGTATGTCCGCGTAAAGATGGTCTCTCCTATAAAGGCAGTGGAATTTAACGGACAACAGGAGCAGGATGGCAATGAATCGCTGGATTACCGGTATCTTCTGGTTCCGGTACGGTTTGTTGACTGACCATCTCGGGCTTATTGAACCAAAGTAAAGAGTATTCTGTGTATATTTCGCGGCTTGCCCTTGACTATTTCAGGTCGTGGGACCACTGTGTCCTTGATCTGGGCAGCCATGTCAATGTACTTTTTGGGCATAACGGCTTGGGCAAAACAAATATTGCTGAGGCAGTAGAGTTCCTCTCAACAGGGTCCAGCCACAGGGCGGGCTCATCACAGCCGCTTATACAGCATGGGCAGAAAAGTGCAGTTATACGGGCAAATGTGGAATCAGGCCGAGATGTTTCTGATCCTGATATTTCCGGCTCTGAAAAAAAGACGGGAACAAAACCTGATCAGTATACGGTAACTATCCCTGCAAAAGGTGCAAACCGTGCCCGCATCAACAACGGCCCTGCACTTTATCTGCGCGATATAGTGGGGAATATCAAAACTGTTTCTTTTACCCCTGAAGACCAATGGCTTATTTCCCTTGATCCGACAAGGCGGCGCAGTTTCCTTGATAGTGCAGGGTCACAGATAATACGGGATTATTTTAGGGTCTTGCAGAAGTATGCCCATGTCTCAAAGCAGAGGTCAGCACTTCTGAAGAACATTGCGAACAGAAGGGATATGGGCAGCAGTACTTGTGGTCCTGAAGGCGATGGCCGGTACGGCGGATATAGCAGCCAGGGGTATGATAGCCAGAGTATCGCGCAGGATTATTCGAGTCTGGAAGTATGGACCGGGCAGCTGATCAGCACAGGTATAGAGCTGACCCGGTTAAGGGCCAGTATCTGTGATCAGCTGGAAGGGCCGTTTTCGCGGATCTATTCCCATATTGCAGGGGACAGCCAGAAAGCAACGCTGAAATATTCCCCGTCTTTTACGGAAGTGTATGATTTCCCTGATGATCCATTTTCCGCTATAAGCAGCCATTTCCAGCGGCTGTTTGAAGGGGAGGCCGCCCAGGCACGGAACCTGATAGGACCGCATCGCGACGATATAGGCTTTTTCCTCAATTCAATGCCGGCACGCGAATATGCGTCAAACGGTGAATTATGGACCTTGGCCTTAGCATTGAAAATGGCCCTGTTTGAAATATTATCAGAAAAAATGGCTGCCGAGCATAATGAACGTCACGATGATAATGATACCGGAAATACACCGTCCGACTCCGACAATAATTTTCACGGGACCAGGAACAAGCCTATCCTTATCCTTGATGATGTCTTCTCTCAGCTTGATACATACAGACGCACAAAAATCGTTGATTTTGCTGCAGGTCAGGGGCAGGTTATCATTACTGCTGCATCACAAAGCGATATACCTGATGAATTTATTTCCGGGAATGCTGATCCGCGTGCCGGCGTAAAGCTTATTAATGTTGAAAAAGTCAGGGACAATACTGATGGTATATGGGGCGGTTGATGGCAGAAAATAACCGGGAATCTGTAACACCCGTAGCAGAGCGGCTCGGGCTGCCGCAGAAAAAGCTTCCTGCGCAGATATTTAAACGGTATAGAAAACTGTTTACTCAGAAGCGTGATTACGCCCTGATGAATGAAAAGGCCAGGGACAGCTTCGGCAAAAAAGGGCGCGACCCCAAGGATCTTGATACAGCTCTGGAAAAACTGTTTGCTTCAGGCAGCGGCGTATGGAAAAAGAATCTTATGCTTGCAAAGCTGCAGACGCAGTGGGGAAGCGTTGTCGGAAACCATATTGCGCAGCACACGAGTGTGGGATCGTATTCGGACGGACTTCTGGTTATTACAGCAGATTCCCCTGTGTGGGCTACCCAGCTGACATATATGGTGCCGCAGCTGAAAAAAGTAATATCACAAAGGCTTCAGGGGCTTCCTGTAACCCAGATCCGTGTGACCGGTCCGCAATCTTCGGCAAAAAAATATCGAGGAATTCGGCGGGGGCTGTAACCTGCTGCTGACATCGAAAAAATCCGCTGAAGGCTTCTCAGCAGCATAACGTCTACTTCTTTTGGTACCCTATATATATTGTGTGTGAATGCGTTTAAGAGCCGTTTCTGTGCTTTTTAGCGTGAAGTACTTGCGAAAAGTACTCCGAAATTGCTTATACGGCAAAGGCAATATTGGAGTTTAAGGAGGACAGCTTGGCTGGCAGTGAAGAAAATGGACAGGTGCAGAAGGAAACTCAGCGTGAAGGCAACGGCGAGCAGCTTGACGACGATATGAAACCGGACCATTATGATGCAAGCGATCTCAGGGTCCTTGAAGGGCTTGAAGCTGTGCGTATCCGTCCGGGGATGTATATAGGGTCTACAGGCCCGCGGGGGCTCCATCATCTGGTTTATGAAATAGTTGACAATTCGGTTGATGAAGCGCTTGCAGGGTATGCTTCGCATATTGAAGTGACGATTTTGCCTGATAACGGTGTGCAGGTAGTAGATGACGGTCGCGGGATCCCTGTTGATGAAGTTCCGGGGGAAGGCCGGTCCGGTGTGGAAACGGTTATGACCAAACTGCATGCAGGAGGCAAATTTGGCGGCGGCGGCTACGCTGTATCCGGCGGCCTCCATGGCGTAGGTATTTCTGTTGTGAATGCGCTTTCCACCAGAGTGGATATTGAAGTGCGCCGCCAGGGATTCCACTGGACCCAGACGTATATTGATCAGAGGCCATCAGCCCCGTTGAAAAAAGGAAGGGCTATGGATGAGGGCGAAAGCACGGGTACTTCTGTAACTTTCTGGGCAGACCCTCAGATATTTGATGCAACAGAATATGATTTCGAGACCCTCCGCGCACGTTTCCAGCAGATGGCCTTCCTGAATAAAGGGCTGAAAATATCCCTGACTGATCTGCGCACAGTAGATGAAGCTGTAGATGAAGTTGCCTCAGAGGATAATAATCCTTCTGGAAATGGGCATCGTACGGTTACGTACCAGTACGTCAACGGCATTAAGGATTATGTCGATTATCTGGTCAAAGCCAAAAAATCCGCTGTGATCGAAGAAGATATCATTGATATTGATGCAGAAGATACGCAGCAGGGTATTTCTGCTGAGATCGCCATGCAGTGGACTTCAGGGTATTCTGAATCCGTCCACACTTTTGCCAATACGATCTCAACAACTGAAGGCGGGACCCATGAAGAAGGCTTCCGCTCCGCACTTACCGGCCTTGTTAATCGGTATGCCCGTGAAAAAGGCATCCTTAAAGATAAAGATGAAAACCTCTCCGGTGATGATGTGCGTGAAGGGCTTGTGGCGGTGATTTCCGTTAAGCTGACAGTCCCGCAGTTCGAAGGGCAGACGAAAACCAAGCTCGGCAATGCGATCGCTAAGACCTTCGTCCAGCGCGTTATGACGGAACGGATGGCCGACTGGTTTGATGCCCATCCGAGCGAAGCGAAATTGATCATCCAGAAAGGTATGGAAGCTGCACGGGCACGCCTGGCAGCCAAAAAAGCGCGTGAATCGACAAGGCGCAAGTCGATCTTTGAATCAGCCGGGATGCCTGATAAGCTGAAAGACTGCCAGTCTTCAGACCCTGCAGAATGCGAGCTGTTCATTGTGGAAGGTGATTCGGCAGGCGGTTCCGCTATCCAGGGGCGCAACCCGATAACCCAGGCTATCCTTCCTCTGCGGGGGAAGATCCTCAATACAGAACGTGCCTCACTCGACCGTATGATGAAGTCAGATACCATTGAATCCCTTATTACCGCAGTTGGCGGAGGATATGGGGAAGATTTCGACGTGAGCAAAGTACGCTACCATAAGATCATCATTATGGCTGATGCTGATGTTGACGGCGCCCATATTGCAACATTGAACCTGACATTATTCTTCCGCTATATGCGGCCTATGATCACTGAAGGCTATGTATATGTTGCAATGCCTCCGCTGTACAGGCTGAAATGGACGAAAGGCGCGCACGATTTCGTCTATACCGACGCTGAGCGTGACCGTATGCTGGAGGAAGGGCGGGCTTCCGGCAGGCAGCTTCCTAAAGGCGAAGGTATCCAGCGGTATAAGGGCCTGGGTGAAATGACATACCAGGAATTATGGGAAACCACAATGGACCCTGAGCACCGCATTTTGAAGCAGATACATATTGAGGATGCTGCACAGGCGGATGAGACATTCTCCATGCTGATGGGTGAGGATGTGGAGCCGCGCCGTCTGTTCATCCAGCGTAATGCCCGTGATGCGCGCTTCATAGATGCATAGCCAATCCCTATAGTGCAGATATCGACAGGAACAGGAACATCAAAGGTAAGGAAGAACCGTGGCAGACGATAATGAAGTAGATCTCAGCAGCGAAGAACCGGCAGACGGTGCGGATAATTCGCTTGAACCTGTAAGCCCTCAGGCAGGCGACGAAGATTTCGGACTGCTGAAAGGCACCCGTATCAGGGCAATGGACCTGCAGCAGGAAATGCGGGAATCATACCTTGCATATGCCCTTTCAGTGATCGTTGAGCGCGCACTGCCTGATGTCCGCGACGGCATGAAGCCTGTGCACCGCCGTGTGATCTATGCGATGTACGACGGGGGATACCGGCCGGACCGCGGTTATAACAAATGCTCCCGTGTTGTCGGTGATGTGATGGGTAAATACCATCCCCACGGCGACGCTGCTATCTATGACACGCTGGTACGTATGGCACAGCCGTGGTCGATGCGGTATCTGCTTGTGGACGGCCAGGGCAATTTTGGGTCTCCTGGAGATGATCCTGCAGCTGCCATGCGATATACAGAGTGCCGCATGGCACCGCTGGCTATGGAGCTTGTACGTGATATTGATAAAGATACCGTCGATTTTGTCCCCAACTACGACGGCAAGACCCAGGAACCTACAGTGCTGCCAAGCCGGTTCCCCAACCTTCTGGTGAACGGTTCGGCAGGTATTGCTGTAGGCATGGCGACGAATATCCCTCCTCACAATATGCGTGAAGTCGCGCAGGGGGTCCACTGGGCGCTGGACCATCCGGATGCCAGCCGTGAAGAGCTCCTCAACAATCTGATCGCCATTATTAAGGGGCCTGACTTCCCAACAGGAGCAACGATCCTCGGCCACAGAGGCATTGAGCAGGCGTACCGTACCGGGCGCGGCCTGATCACTATGCGTGCCGTAGTCAATACTGAAGAGATCAACGGCCGCCTGTGTCTGGTGGTGACTGAACTCCCTTACCAGGTGAACCCTGACCGGCTGGCATCTTCAATACGGGAAGCAGTACGTGACGGGAAGATCCAGGGTATCGCTGATATGCGCGACGAGACTTCCGGGCGTACAGGCCAGCGTCTGGTCCTCGTCCTTAAACGTGATGCTGTCCCGAAGGTAGTGCTCAACAATCTTTATAAGCACACCCAGCTGCAGCAGACATTCGGCGCCAATATGCTTGCCCTGGTGGACGGCGTGCCGCGTACGCTCAGCCTTGACGCATTCATCCGTCACTGGGTATCGCATCAGCTTGATGTTGTGGAACGGCGCACCCGGTATCTGAAGCGTGAGGCGGAAGAGCGCGACCATATCCTCCAGGGGTATCTGAAAGCGCTGGATATGATCGAGGAAGTCATAGCGCTTATCCGCAGGTCGCCGGATGTAGATGAGGCCCGTGCGGGCCTGATGCGGCTGCTTGATGTTGACCAGGTACAGGCGGACGCCATCCTTGCCATGCAGCTGCGCAGGCTGGCTGCACTGGAAAGGCAGAAGATCATTGATGAGCACGATGAGCTGATGCGCCGGATCGCTGACTATAATGATATCCTTGCCAGCCCGGAGCGCCAGCGCGCCATTGTCGGCGATGAAATGGATGAAATCGTTGACAAATACGGTGATGAGCGCCGCACACAGATACTCCCGTTCTCCGGCGAAGTCAATGTTGAGGATCTTATAGCTGAGGAGAATGTTGTTGTAACAGTAACGCATTCCGGCTATATCAAACGTACAAAAGCTGATGAATACCGGGCTCAGCATCGGGGCGGCAAAGGGATCAAAGGGACCCGGCTGCGTGAAGATGATGTTGTGGACCATTTCTTCCTTACCAGTACCCATAACTGGCTGCTGTTCTTTACCAACCAGGGCAGGGTATACCGTATCAAGGGCTATGAGGTCCCGGAAGGTTCCCGCGATTCCAAAGGCCAGCACGTTGCTAACCTCCTGCAGCTGGGGCCTGATGAGAAAATACAGCAGGTCCTCTCTATCAGGGATTATTCCGCAGCACAGTATCTGGTCCTTGCAACCCGCAGCGGCAGAGTCAAGAAGACCCATCTCTCAGAATATGATTCTGCCCGCCAGGGAGGCCTGATCGCCGTACGTCTGCGCGAGATCGAAGGTGCTTACAGGACTGATGCCGACGGCAAGAAGGTAGCGGTCGTTGATGAACTTATCGGTGCCGCACTATGCAACAGTGATGATGAAATCATTGTTGTTTCGCGGAAAGGCATGAGCGTTAAGTTCCAGGCAGATGACCAGACCCTGCGCCCTATGGGACGCCAGACTGCAGGTGTCCAGGCGATGAAATTCCGCGGAGAGCCCGGCAATGACCTCCTGCTGAGCATGGACGTTATCCCGGCTGATTCGGATTCAGACCTTCTTGTAGTTACCAATGAGGGTTTTGCCAAGCGTACTGCGTTAAGCGAATACCGTCTGCAGGGGCGCAACGGTTATGGAGTTAAAGCCATCAATCTTGTGGAGGACCGGGGATCTCTTGTCGGCGCTATGGTAGTCCATGAAGATGACCAGGTGATGGCCATTATGAAATCAGGCAAGGTCATCCGTTCGGATGTTTCGGAGATCAAACGTACCGGCAGGAATACACAGGGTGTGACCCTAGCGAAAACCGGTAAGGATGATGAGATCCTGTCTATCGCCCGGAATGCTGAAAAAGATGATGAAACTGGTGACGGACAGAATACTGAAGATTCAGTAAATAACTCTGACGCTGCGGACCGGGATGGCAGCACCAGGAGTACAGTTGAACAAGGAATAACAACCGATAGCGCAGCGGGCACAAGCTCAGCTGAGTAGGAGGGTATTATGACGGCAGAAACTCCGCAGCCGCAGGATCCACGGTACGACGCCCGGCAGGACGCATCTGCCCAGCAGATGGCGGATCCTAATGCCGAAACACAGTACACTACACGTGATGCCCAGGAGGTTGCGGCAAGGTCTGCTGTCCGTCCGGCAGCAAATTCCGGAGGTCATGCGAGAACTTCCCAGCAGCCGGGGGATACCAGCCGTGCCGGAAGCTCTTCCTCAGCCGGTACAGGCTCAGGTGTGCCCCGCGCCCGCCGGATGAACCTGTCAATAACCCGGGTGGATCCATGGTCTGTCACCAAAATGGCGTTCATGCTTTCTATTGCCGGAGCCATAATCCAGCTTGTTGCCGTAACCCTTATCTGGTTTATTGTAGATGCGGTAGGCCTGTTTGATGTTGTCAACGAGCTTGGTACCAGGATCAGCTCTTCATTCAATCTGACAGATATCCTCAGCCTTCCACGGGTTATTGGTGCAATAACGATCCTGTCGGTATTCGAAATCGTTATTATTTGCGTGATGGCAGCAATTGGGGCACTTCTGTACAATGTTTCCAGCCGCCTTGTAGGCGGGATCCACGTAACGCTTGGTGATGATTAACAGACCAGGTCCGGGTACCCGGTTATGCCAGGCTGGAAACAGCAGGTAAAGGCGGGTCCTATGGAACGTGATAATCCGTCAGGCAGCAGGCGTGCGTCGATTGATGATGTGGCATATGCATCCGGTGTTTCCCGGCAGACAGTCTCCCGTGTGATCAATAATTCCGGATATGTAGCTGAACAGACGCGGATGAAAGTTGAAGATGCCATCAGGCACTTGCATTATCAGCCTTCCCAGTCTGCCCGTGCACTTGCAACACGGCATTCGCGGATGATCGCAGTCATAGCAGGCGGCATCAATTATTTCGGGCCATTATCTACGATATCAGCACTGGAACAGACGGCCCGTGCCCGCGGATATTTTATTTCCCTGGCCAATGTTGACGAACGGGGGCTGTCAGATACTGAATTTTCCTCTATTATGCAAGGTTTCTCCCAGCTTGGTGCCGAGGCATATGTGATCGTTGCTCCGACTGATGCCATGCTCCATGCCGTTAAGCAGGTGCGGTTTGATGTCCCCTGTGTGATCATTACCGGATCGGATGGGGATGAGGATATTGAAGGGTATCTTGAGGCAAACAGTACCGTGTATGCTGTGAGTATTGACCAATGGGATGCAGTGGGCTGTATTGCAGAAACAGTATATTCTGACTGTTTCAGGCATCAGGGGGCTAAGGATTCGGGTTCCGCAGCCGCCGGAGCTAGGAATAATGCAGCCTATTATCTTGCAGGGCCCCTGCAGTGGCGCGATGCGTATACCCGGCGTGCAGCATGGGAAGCAGCGTGTACGGAACTCGGGATGGAGAGCACTGTTATTGACGCGGACTCATGGGATGCCCAGGCAGGGTATTCGGCAGTAGAGGCCATACTGGGAGAAGCTTTCGTGGACAAAGGGCCTGAAAGCGGCAAGTTCCGTGAAGGCCGTAATATCGCAGTTGTCTGTGCCAATGACCTGCTTGCCTTTGGTGCTTTACGCGCTTTAGGCGAATACCCGGGCCTGGATATAGATAACAGGGATACGGGCCGGAGGCTGGTAAAAATCGCCGGATATGATGATATGCCCGGGTCAGACAGTACATGCCCGCCGTTGAGCACAGTAAAACCGGATTTTGGGATGCTCGGATCAACGGCTATGGAGATACTCCTTAATGCTGTTGAGGATCCCGGAAGCGCAGAAGGTCCGGAAGAAACTGCAGGGGATGTATCCAGTGGCGCAGAAGCAGGGAATGGGATAAAGGGCTGGAAGAAAGGCCTCACAGGGAACAGGGATGCTGCTGTATTGCCTCAGCGGCACGGTGTTATCCAGGTCCCTGCACAGTTTATCCGACGGGAAAGCCTGTAAAAGTACCTGTAAAGATAGTGGAATAGACAACACGGCGCGTGTATAGAATCTCTTTAGTGCTATACTTGATGTGTGAGCGCTCACATATAAATACGGAAAAGAAAAGCAGAAACAGAATCCATCCGTAATGTTTCCACAGACGGGAACGGTGAGACGGTTCCAAAAACAGTACTAAGGGGTACTGGACTACTGGACGGGTCCGCATTTACAGTGCTGCGGGCCGGATACGCGAAAGGTGGTGCCGCATGGCTGGCACAGTAGCTGATACGGCAGCGGGAATGGCAGCTGAAACACATATGTTGCCGAATACGGGGCGTGCTGCCGAGGATATTGCCGAAGGCAGGACTTCACTGGGGATCGAGTTCGGCTCCACGCGGATCAAAGCTGTCCTGATTAATAACAGGTATGAGACTCTTGCTTCAGGGGAGCATGGCTGGGAAAACCGTCTGGAAAACGGGCTGTGGACGTATTCACTGGATGATATCTGGTCCGGCCTTCAGGATGCATATGCCAGCCTGGCTGATGATTTTAAAGGGAAATACGAGGCAGAGCTTACTGCTGTCGGGTCGCTCGGTTTTTCTGCAATGATGCACGGATACCTGGCTTTTAACAAAGATGGCAAACTTCTCGTACCGTTCCGCACATGGCGCAATACCAGTACCCGCGAAGCGCACGAAAAGCTGTCGGATCTGTTCCGGTTCAATATCCCCGAACGCTGGTCTATCGCGCATCTGTACCAGGCGATACTCAACAAGGAAGAGCATGTCCCTGAGCTGGCGTATTTCACTACGCTTGCAGGATATGTCCACTGGAAACTTACCGGGCGTAAAGTCCTGGGGGTCGGCGATGCATCGGGCATGTTCCCCATAGACTCTCAGACACATACATGGGAAGAGGGCTTCCTTAGCCGGTTCAGAAGTCTTCCGGAAGTATCACAGCAGCCCTGGGACATCCGGGGTATCCTGCCTCAGCCGCTTGCAGCAGGGGAGGATGCAGGGACACTGACTGCAGAAGGTGCGCAGCTTCTTGATCCCAGCGGCAGGCTTCGACCGGGCATCCCGATGGCGCCTCCGGAAGGCGACGCGGGGACCGGCATGGTAGCGACAAATTCAGTACGTCCCTGTACAGGCAATGTATCAGCAGGGACATCGATATTTGCTACAGTCGTCCTGGAACACAGGCTAGAACGGTTCCATCCGGAAATCGATATCGTCGCTACCCCTTCAGGGGATCCTGCGGGGATGTCGCACGCCAATAATTTCACTTCAGACCTCAACGCATGGGTGGGTATTTTCAGCCAGTTTGCACAGGCTGCAGGTATGGCAATGGATATGGATACTGTGTATTCCACACTGTTCACTGCGGCGCTTACTGACAGCCCTTCTGATCGTTCCAGTCCGCAGTTTCCGTCCGGCATAAGTGCGGATGCTGATGCGGGCGGGCTTATCAACTACTGTTTCTATTCCGGGGAGTTTCTCGCCGGCCTGGAAGAAGGGCGGCCGGTATTTGCCCGCGGCCCGCACAGCCGCATGACTTTGGGGAATTTTATGCGGGCGCAGCTGTTCTCTGCATTCAGTCCGGTGAAAATCGGCATGGATATTATGGTGAAAGATGAGCATGTGGCTATAGATACCCTGGTTGGCCATGGCGGTATATTCACCACCCCTGTAGTCGCGCAGCGCATACTTGCCGCAGCATTCAACGTTCCTGTCACAGTAATGCCCACTGCTTCTGAAGGCGGTGCCTGGGGCATGGCAGTCCTTGCAGCATATCTGCTGCGCTGCGCGGGAGCCGGGGAAACGCAGGATCTTGCGGATTTCCTTGATACGGAAGTATTCGCTGATGCCCGGCCATCCACAGAGCAGCCCTGCCCTGACGACGTTGAAGGTTTTAAGAAGTTCTTCAGGCGTTTTACCGCAGCCCTTCCTGTGGAAAAGGAAGCCGTCAGGACTATCAGTGATGACAGTGCCGATGAAAACACTGCACAGCAACAGTGAGGTGGGAAGCGTCGGAAACCGGCAGCAGTGAAAACTACGATGCCGTAACTATTGGGAAAACAAATAGACAGACAGGAGCAATATGCCAACTCTCAATGATTATCCTCAGGAAACCCGCAGCGAAGTCATGCGCGTGCGGAAAGAAGTGTCAGACCTCCACCAGCAGCTGATTGCATGGAACCTTGTAGTATGGACTGCCGGGAATGTATCACAGCGCCTGCATACCGCGGATCTCATGGTTATCAAACCTTCGGGCATAAGGTACGAAAACCTTACGCCGGAATCTATGGTGGTGTGCGATCTGGAAGGGAATGTGGTAGACGGCGAGGCAGCCCCATCTTCCGACACTGCTTCCCATGCATATATCTACCGCATGATGCCGGAAGTATACGGTGTCGTCCATACCCATTCCACATATGCCACGGCCTGGGCAGCGACAGGGAAGAATATCCCCTGCGTACTCACCATGATGGGTGATGAATTTGGCGGAGAAGTCCCGGTAGGGCCATTCCGGCTTATCGGCTCTGAAGCTATCGGCGAAGGTGTGGTCGAAACACTGAAAAAATATCCGAAATCCCCCGCTGTCATCATGCAGAACCATGGCCCGTTCACTATTGGCAGGAGTGCTGAAGCAGCAGTCAAGGCGGCAGCTATGACGGAAGAAGTTGCCCATACAGTGTGGGCAGCGCAGATGATAGGGGGAGTGATCCCTATCCCGCAGGAAGATATCGACAGACTCAATGACCGTTATCAGAACGTATACGGCCAGCAAGGCAAATAGTTAATAACCAAGGAGTAATTATGGCAATGGAAAACCCGTTTGAGGGCAAAGAGATCTGGTTTGCAGTCGGATCGCAGGATCTGTATGGTGAAGAAGCCCTGCAGCAGGTAGCCAGGCAGTCCCATGATATTGTGGAAACGCTGGATGCCTCTCCGGATATCCCCGTGAAGCTGGTCCTGAAACCGACGCTGAAAGATTCCGATTCCATAAGGAATTTCATGATCGATGCTTCATCGCACCCGGAATGTATTGGTGTGATTGCATGGATGCACACATTCAGCCCGGCAAAAATGTGGATACGCGGCCTGAACGAACTCCATAAGCCGCTGCTCCAGCTCAATACCCAGCATCACCTTGAGATCCCTTGGGATACCATGGATATGGACTTCATGAACCTTAACCAGGCTGCCCATGGCGACCGCGAATTTGGCTATATTATCACCCGCCTTGGGATACCGCGTAAAATCGTTGCGGGACACTACACCGACCCTGATGTTGCACAGCGTATCGGTGTGTGGGCACGGGCATGTGCGGGCTGGTATGCCGCCAACACTATGAAGGTCTGCCGTTGGGGCGACAATATGCGCAATGTTGCTGTGACTGAAGGCGACAAAACGGAAGCGGAGCGTGTATTCGGGACTTCCGTCAATACCTGGCCGGTTAATGAACTGGCAGCATATGTTGATAAGGCAGGAGATGACCAGGTCAGGGCGATCATCGACGATTATAAGCGTGAATATGATATAGCCCC
>ERZ773263.199-NODE-199-length-45040-cov-23.051017_pt1 | contig 45040 bp, 32 predicted proteins | sample MGYA00511076_ERZ773263 | MGnify/ENA primary metagenome ERZ773263 (study PRJEB29015, sample SAMEA2738155) | human oral metagenome | biome: human oral; feature: human-associated habitat; material: saliva | place: China | collected 2195 ... | reverse complement strand
CAACTGCACCACCCGTTGCTGTTTACCTAGATGCGACAGGGCAGGGTGAATGAGCATGGATTCAATCAGCGCAGTGCCTTTGGGTAGGTCAATGCTTAGTTTTCGGCCCACTGGGTAGGTGCGTACCGCTTGCGGTGGCGAGGTGGGCACCTTGCTTAGGACGACGTCGTCGCGGGTGATCACTTGACCTAAGGACATGTCCGTGCGCAGCACCCATACCTTTGTCTGGCTGGGGTTAGTTAGCGCCTGAGCTGCCAGCAGCACACATAAAAGCACAGCTAAGGCGGTGATTAGCCGCCGGTGCAGCCATAATTGGCCGCGCCAAGAGAGCCTAGATAATTGGCTGAGCCTCTGGTTGGTTTGCCCGGATGTGGGCTGGGGGAATTGGTCATCAACCCAACTGGGTGGCGCGCACCTGCCTGAACTGCTTCCGCAGCGCCCTGAAGTGTGCCCTGAGTTAAAGCGCAGGCTAAAGCTTTGCTGGGGCTCATCGAGTTCCTGGTTGCGTCCCTGGCGGTGAGCGGCAGAGCTGGTTTTGCGTTGCATAGCTCAAGTGTTGAGTATTTAGTCCAGCCCCTGCCGGACGGGTGTGGATAGGTGGCATTGGGGGAAGTTTTTTTATCCACAGGCGCGCAAAACCGCCCGGTACCCCAGCATCAAAGTGCTGCCTGTACCAAAGCGCCCTAGCCGGCACCGGGCACCCTAAAGTGGCCTTAACCAAAGCGCCCTAGCCGCCAGTAGCGGCGCCCAAAGCCGCAGTGCAGTGCGCAGGCAGGCCCCTACGCCGTCGTCGGCAAAAAACACCCCGCGCCCAAGAATGAACTGCCTCCCGTTTCTTGGACATCGAAATTGAAGTCCAGGGAATGGGAGGCTTTTCATGTCTGCGGGTTTGCGGTTGAGGCATGATCGTTTGCTTCGGGAGCAAGCGGTGGAGATGTTTGAGAGGGGGCGTGGCTATGCTTTGACCGCCAAGAGGCTGGGTGTGCCTGCTGAGACCGTGCGACACTGGCAGAAGACGTACCGCGTAATTGGGAAGGACGGGCTTCTTGCCATGGGAGTGAAGCACGCCAGATACGACTATGAGACCAAGGTCGCCGCAGCGAGGGCCGTGGTTGATGGTGGGATGAGTAAGCCTGAGGCGATGGTGCGCTTCGGTATTGCGAGTGCGACATCGTTGAAGCAGTGGTGCAGGCTGTACCGTGAGGGCGGCGCGCAGGCGCTTAAGCCCAAGCCCAAGGGCAGGCTAAAGGGATCAGGTGTGGGGGCGGTGCCACCAACGCGTGAGGAGGAACTCACCGAGCGTGTGCGCAAGCTTGAGGCGCAGGTGGCGTAAAAATCGATTGCTCTGAAGGCGCAGAGGCGCTCCCAAACCGGGACAAAGCCCTAGTGATCGCCGAGCTTTCAGGGCGTGGACACGCGGTGGGTGATCTCCTCGAGGCTGCTGGCCTTTCCAGGTCGAGCTACTACTACGCGCTGGCTCACCCTCAGCAGCCAACCAGAGTGCAGCTACGTCCCAAGGTCGCCCAGATCTTTTCGCGTACCTCCAACGGGTGCGGTCACAGGCAGGTAGCCATGTGCCTGCGCGCTGAGGATGGGGAGCGCATCGCCGACAAGACGGTCTTGAAGATGATGCGCGAGATGGGGTTGCGCTGCGGCATACGCCGCGAGACGAACTACCACAGGTACAACTCCTACAAGGGATCCGTGGGGCAAAGCTTCGCAAACATCATCGGCCGCGACTTCAAGGCGACCGGCCCCTGGCAGAAAATGGGTACCGACGTCACCGAGTTCAAACTCTCCTTCGGTAAGGCCTACCTCGCTTCGGTCTACGACTTTGCCAGTAAAGAGATCGTTGCCCACTCCATCTCAATGTGCCCCAACCTCGCCCAGCAACAAGAGATGCTCCAGATACTCATGGAGGCCAAACCCGAAGGGGCCGAGCCGATCTTGCACTCGGACATGGGTTGGCAGTACCAGCACGAGACCTATATCAGAACGCTCGCCGATAACGGTTTCATCCAGAGCATGTCACGCACAGGCAACTGCATCGACAATGGCGCCACCGAGCAGGTCTTCGGTCACATCAAGGACGAGTTTTTTCGCGGCCAAGACTGGCAGACCTTCGAGAGCTTCAAAGCCGACCTCGCCACCTACATCACGCACTGGAACACAGTAAGACGCCAAGTAAAGCTCAAGGGCCTGACCCCGGCAGAATACCGGGATCAGGCCCTACAGCAAGCCGCATAACGGCTACCCATTTAAAGCGTCCAAGTTTCGGGGCGCAGTTCATTTAGGCGCCGGGACACAATTTTTATGTATCAGTAGCGCTCAGTAGCGCTTGGAGCGGCCATATCCGCCACGGTCGTCGCGCTTAGAGCCGCGCTGGTAACCAGAGCGCTCATCACGGTAACCGGAGTATCCGCCGCGCGAGTTGGAACGCTCGTTAAAGCGCCCGCCGCGATCGTCACGCTTGAACCCACGGTCATCGCGCTTAAAGCCACGGTCCTCACGCTTGAACCCACGGTCATCGCGTTTGAAACCGCGATCGTCACGCTTAAACCCACGGTCTTCACGCTTGAAACCGCGATCGTCACGCTTGAAGCCACGGTCCTCACGGTCATAGCGGCCCTCTTCGCGACGCGGGCGGTAAGCCGGGCGACCACCCTCAGAATCGGCGTCGTCGCGCATACCCTTAGCCTTGTGGCGATCATTCGGGCCGCTCCAGCCGTGACCGGGGCCCTCATCCGGGCGAATACGCAGCTCACGGCCAGCGAAGGTGGCCTTACCCATGCGCTGCAAAGTCTGCTCATCTAGCGGCGCATAGATAGTGACCAGTGAGAAAGACTGCAAAATGTCGATCTTGCCAATGTCGGAGCCGGAAATGCCGCCCTCATTAGCTAGTGCACCCACAATTGCGCCGGGCAGAACCTTGTCGCGGTGACCTACCTCGACGCGGTAAACCGTGCCGCCCGCATCGTCGCGACGCGGGGCGCGACGCGGACGCTCAGGCCTGTTCTCGCGGGCAGGACGCTCACGGCCATGCTCAAAGCTGGCAGAAATGAAGGTGCCTTCAGAATCTACCTGCACCTCACGGCGCTCCTTGCGGCCAGAGTCCTCACGCTGCCAGCGCGGGCCGTCGTCGCCAACCGCTAAAGCCAGCAAGGTAGCAGCCAAAGTAGCGCTATCCAGGGAAGAAACTTCCTTAGCGATCAGCTCGTGGTAGATGTCCAGACGGCCCTTTTGAGCGCGTTCATCGGCGCGCTTTAGTAGCTTAGCGGCGCGGTGACGCGACACGTCAGCGGGGGAGGGCAGGGTGATTTCCTCCAGGCGAGCCCCGGTCAGACGCTCAATCTGGCGTAGCTTGCCCTTCTCCTTAGGGGTCAGGAAAGTGATAGCTTCACCGGTGCGCCCGGCGCGACCAGTACGACCAATACGGTGCACATAGGCCTCAGCCTCACGCGGCACATCAAAGTTAACTACCAGACCGATGCGGTCCACATCCAAACCACGCGCGGCCACATCCGTAGCCACCAGCACATCCAAGCTACCCTGGCGCAGGCGCTCAATCAGACGCTCACGTTCACGCTGGGGTACGTCACCACTGATGGCGGCGGCCTGAATACCACGACCAGACAGCTCAATGGCCACATCCTCAGCAGTTGACTTGGTGCGCACAAAGACAATCGCGGCTTCAGCATCAGTCACGGCCAAGATACGCGAAACCGCACCCACCTTGTGACGGAAAGGCACCACCGCGTAAGACTGCTGCACCGAATCCACCGTGGAGGACTGGCGTGAAACCTCAATACGTACCGGGTCGTTTAGGTGCTCAGCGGCCACCGACTCAATTGCCGGAGGCATGGTGGCGCTAAACAGGGCGGTGCGTCGCTCGGTAGGCAGCGAAGCGGCAATGGTTTCTACATCCTCAGCAAAGCCCATGCGCAGCATTTCATCGGCTTCGTCAAGCACGAAGTAACGCACGTGGTCTAGTACCAGCGCACCCTTTTCGATCAGGTCAATTACGCGCCCGGGGGTACCCACAACCACCTGGGCACCTTCACGTAGCGCCGCAATCTGGGGACCGTAGGGGCTACCACCGTAGACGGCCACAACATCTAGACCACGGCTGCGGTGAGCCATATCGGCAATCGCATCGGCGCTTTGCATGGCCAGCTCACGGGTGGGGGCCAAAACCAGGGCCTGTACTTCACCGTCGCGGCTGTCTACCTCATTTAGTAGGGGCAGGCCGAAAGCGGCGGTCTTGCCGGTACCGGTTTGGGCTACACCGACGACGTCGCGGCCCTCCAGTAGCACCGGGATCGCCTCGCGCTGAATGTCGGTGGGGCTAACAAAACCCATGTCGGTGATGGCGCGTAGCAAGTCGCGCGGCAGGCCCAGGTCAGCGAAAGTGGGGCCGGTGGGGGTCAGCTCGGCGTCGTCGTCATCTTCACTGTCTGACTCGGGGTCTAGCTCCGGGCGGTCAGTGTCGACGTCGTCGGCCTCGTCCTCGTGGTCAATGTCTACCGGGTCGGCCGGAGAAGTGGATTCGCTAGCGTCAGCGATATCTTCAGGCGTGGCTGCGCTGGCAGCGGAGGTGGATTTTAGCTGGGCCTCAAACAGGTCATCTAGGCTAAGGGGATTAGACATACGTATTTCCAATGCGGATCAGCGGAGCGTGGGGATGAGCCTATTACTCACCGCTCTTAACGCACCTCGCCCAGCCACACTCGTCAGTCGTTAACCGACTAAACGCACGCAATTATTCGCAACTCAATTCGGTATGCGACGATAAAACTTCAAGGGTAGGGAGCGTCTCACTCCTAAAACAACAGTTTTAGTTTACCTGGCGCTGCAGCTTGATAAACCTAGTATTTGTGGTGAATTGGCTTACCCTGGGCGGCCAAACTAGGGCTGCAAATAAACATGACTTAGCGGCGGGGAGTAGACTTTTAGCGGCGCCCGCTCGTCTCGCGGTGCGCTTTTAACCAAACTGGAAGGACCAAAGTGCTGCGTACCCGCTATGCAGGTTCCCTGCGCTCAAGTGACATTGGCACTACCGTAACGCTCACCGGCTGGGTCGATCGTCGTCGTGACCACGGCGGCGTCGCCTTTATTGACCTGCGTGATGCCAGCGGTATTGCCCAGGTAGTCATCCGTGAGGAGGTGGCCCACGATCTGCGCGCAGAATACGTACTTAAAGTTACTGGTGAGGTCACGGCCCGCCCTGAGGGTAACGCCAACCCGAACCTGCCTACCGGTGAAATTGAGGTAGTCGTCAGCGAGGTAGAGATCCTCAACCCGGCCGCGCCTTTGCCGTTCCAGGTTTCCGACCACGCTGAAGACGCTGGTCAGGTAGGTGAAGAAGCTCGCCTAAAGTACCGCTACCTAGATCTGCGTCGCTCCTCTATGCAGCACGCTATCCGCTTGCGTTCCAAGGTGTCTCAGGCTGCCCGTAAGGTGCTTGACGCTCACGACTTCGTTGAGATTGAGACCCCCACCCTGACTCGCTCCACCCCTGAAGGTGCTCGCGACTTCCTGGTGCCCGCGCGCCTAGCCCCCGGCTGCTGGTACGCCCTGCCCCAGTCCCCGCAGCTGTTTAAGCAGCTACTAATGGTGGCCGGCATGGAGCGCTACTACCAGATTGCCCGCTGCTATCGTGACGAGGACTTCCGCGCTGACCGCCAGCCTGAGTTCACTCAGCTGGATGTGGAAATGAGCTTCGTGGAGCAGGACGACGTCATGGCAGTAGCCGAGGACATCCTGCGTGAAGTTTGGGCCCTGATCGGCTACGAGCTCAAGACCCCCATTGCCCGTATGTCTTACCGCGAGGCCATGGAAAAGTACGGTTCGGACAAGCCTGACCTGCGTTTTGGTCTAGAGCTAACCGACCTAACCGAGTTCTTCAAGGACACCACCTTCCGCGTATTTAAGGCCCCCTATGTGGGCGCCGTGGTTATGCCCGGTGGCGCCAGCCAGTCTCGCCGTACTTTCGACGCTTGGCAGGAATGGGCCAAGCAGCGCGGCGCTAAGGGCCTGGCCTACGTAACTGTTGGTGAGGACGGAACCTTGGGTGGTCCGGTTGCTAAGAACATCACCGACGCCGAGCGTGCCTCTCTGGCTGAGGCTGCCGGCGCCAAGCCCGGCGACTGCATCTTCTTTGCTGCTGGTGGCGTAGATGCTTCACGCGCCCTGCTGGGTGCAGCCCGCTTGGAGATCGGTAAGCGCTGCGGCTTGATCGACGAAAACGAATGGTCTTTCGTGTGGGTAGTGGACGCCCCCTTGTTCAAGCCTTCCGCTGAGGCTAAGGCTGAAGGCGACGTCGCTCTGGGCTCTAGCGCCTGGACTGCAGTACACCACGCCTTCACCTCGCCCAAGCCTGAGTGGCTCGACAACTTCGACCAGGACCCGGGCAACGCCTTGGCCTACGCCTACGACATCGTCTGCAACGGCAACGAAATCGGTGGCGGCTCGATCCGTATCCACCGCCGCGACGTGCAAGAGCGCGTATTCAAGGTGATGGGTATTAGCCAAGAGCAGGCCCAGGAGAAGTTCGGCTTCCTGCTTGATGCCTTCAAGTTCGGCGCCCCGCCGCACGGTGGTATCGCCTTTGGTTGGGACCGTATCGTCTCGCTGCTAACTCACGCCGACTCTATCCGCGACGTGATCGCCTTCCCCAAGTCCGGTGGTGGCTACGACCCGCTAACTGCAGCCCCTGCTCCCATTACCGAGCAGCAGCGTAAGGAAGCTGGCGTAGACGCTAAGCCTGAACAGGCCTAGGATTTTCTAACGATTAGGGTGGGTCCCATTAATTTGGGACCCACCCTAATTGCAGCTAATACGGGTAGTATGAAAGCTATGTCACAGTATATTGATATCCACCCTGAAAACCCGCAGGCGCGTTTAATCAACAAGGTAGTTGACCGTCTACGTGACGGTGGACTGATCGCTTACCCCACTGACTCTGGCTACGCGCTGGCCTGCATGGTGGGCAATAAGGAAGGCATGGATCGTATCCGTGCTATCCGTCAGCTTAACGACAAGCATAACTTCACCTTGATGTGCTCTAATTTTTCGCAGGTTGGGCCGGTGGCGATTGTTGGCAACACTGCCTTCCGCCTGATTAAGCGACTAACCCCGGGGCCCTACACCTTCATTTTGAAGGGCACCAAAGAGGTGCCGCGTATGACCCTTAACCCCAAGAAGCACACGCTGGGTATCCGTATCCCTGATTACCCTATTGCCCAGAGCCTGGTAGAGGCCCTAGGTGAGCCGTTGCTTTCCTCCACTTTCATCCGCCCGGGTGAAGAAGAGCCTGAAACCAGCGGCTGGGAAATTCACGACGAGCTAGGTCATTTGATCGACATTGTGATTGAAGGGCCGGTGGCTAGCACTGAGCCCACCACGGTTATTGACCTAACTGAGGATGTGCCCGAGGTTCTGCGCCAAGGTGCAGGTGACACCTCAACTATCTAGCCTTAACCAGGCTTGCCAAGGGGGGCTAGCGCTTTTTAAGCGCTAGCCCCCTTAGTTTTCAGCCCTAGTCCATGTAACTGGCTTGGGTGCGCAAATCCTAGTGCTGTAGCGAGTAACGCTCATAGATAGCCCGAATAGGGGCCGGTGACCACCAGTTCCAACGCCCTAGCAAGGTCATAGTGGCGGGCACCAACGCCATACGCACCAGCGTGGCGTCAACTAACACGATCAGCGCCAAAGTAAGCCCGATTTCTTTAATCACCAGCATCTGGCCACCCACAAAACCTAGGAACACTACGGTCATAATGGCTGCCGCTGAGGTAATAATGCGGCCAGAACGCTGCAAACCTCGCTCAACAGCTAGATCATTATCGCCAGTAGCATCCCAAAATTCTTTGATGCGTCCCAACAGGAACACTTCATAGTCCATAGCCAGGCCAAAGCCAAACACAATGGCTACTACCATCACATAGCTTTCCATGCCCCCGATGGGGGTAAATCCCAATAGGGAAGCGCCGTGACCGCCTTGGAAAATCCAGGTGGCCAGGCCCAGTGAAGCAGCTAAAGAGAGCGAGTTAATCAGCACGGCCTTAATGGGTACAAGCAGTGAGCCAGTCATTAAGAACAGCAAAATAAAGATCGCTCCTAGCACTAGTGGTACTAGCCAGGGCAGTGAGGAGATAACCGAGGAGCCAAAATCTACCTGGGTAGCTGCTTGACCGGTGATCCATAGCTGGCTGGGGGCATTTAGAGCGCGAATATCTACAACTGCCCGCTCGGCGCTACGCGAACCAGGGCTACCTTTAAGCTCCAGGTAGGCCACGGTGTAATCACCAGCAGTGGTCACACCGTGTATCTTCTGTACATCGGCAACCTGGGATACTTCAGTTTTAATGAAGTTAGTCTGTTTGGCGCTGTTGCCGTACATGATTAAAGTGGCGTCGTTACTTAAAGAATCGGGATACTGCTGTTTTAGGGTTTGCAGATAGGCATATTGGGAGCCATTGCGCGGTAAAAGCTCAGTGCCAGAGTTAAGCAGGTGCAAGTTACCCAGTGGCACACACATAGCTCCTAACGCCGCTACGCAGGCAACTAGTACATACCAGGGGTAGCGGTGCACCCACCGAGCCAGACGTGAAAAGATGCCCTCAGTGGAGGAAACATCAGCGATACGGGCCTGTAGCTTACCTAGCAGCGGCACCCGCTGTAGCCAGGAGGGCAGCAGTGCGCGCGTGCCCAAATAGAGCAGTAGTGCGGGCACCAAAGTCAGCGCCGCCGCTACCGCAATGAGGGTTACAAACAGCCCACCTACACCAATAGAGCTGAGCAGGGTGGGCGGCATTAGGGCTAGACCTAGCAAACCAATAGCTACCGTTACTGCAGAGAACAAAATGGTTCTACCGGCACTAACCATAGTTAGACGCACTGCCTGGGCGGGTAGGGAAGCGTTGCGGGCGCGGCGCTGTTGAAAGGCTGCCTGAATAGATACGCCTGCAGCGGGAGTTTCATCATTAGCTAGCTTTTCAGCTAGTCGGCCTAGTTCTTCACGGTAGCGGGAGGTAAATAGCAGCCCGTAGTCGATGGATAGGCCCAGGCCAATTACCGTAACAATGTTGAGCACACTGGATTCAATATCGACCAGGTAGCTAAGGCCCCATAGGCTACCTAACGCGGCGCAGATAGATACTAATGCGCCTGCTAGCGGCATACCGGCCAGCATAAAACCGCCAAAAACCAGCGCCATGATCAGCAAAGTCAGCGGCAATACCAGCAGCTCTCCGGCGCGCATATCGCGCGAAACCTGATCAACTAGCTCCTGGTTAATAATGGCTTGGTCGGAGACTGTGCCGGCAGCATTGGGGGAAACTGCACGTAGTTCCTGGGGTACTCGCGCTAGGCGGCGTTCCACATCTTTACGTGAAGTATCAAAGGAGGCTTTCGCATCAGCATTTTTAGTGATGTCTTTACCCGGTTCAGGCGAGATAGTTACGGAAAGCAAAAATCCCTGCTTGTTGCGGGCCATCAGTTTGGTAGCAGCCGGGTTAGCTAGCTTGCCGGGCAGTACAAAGGGGTCTACCACGGCGCCGTCGCCAACGCGGGCAATTAGTTCTTTGTGAACTGGAGCCAAGGCATTATCAACCTTGGTGGCAGTGGCTGAATCGGCCAGGTTAACCCCGGTTACTAGCAGGGTAATTTCTACTGATTGGCCAGTTAGAGTGTTTAGTACCTGTTGGCCTTCATCGGAAGATGAGCCAGGAATAGCGCCCTGGGAAGTTTTTAATCGATCAAAAATTGACTGGCCGCCTAAGCCTGAAAGTGAAGTAAGTAGTAACAGCGCTGCCAGCGCGGCCCAAATCACGAGAGTTAGACGCGGACGACGGATAACCTTGGTTGCTAGGGCGTCAAACATGGCGTAATTATCGCAGATATACTGCTTATATGGACCTTTTCGAGGCAGCGAACAGTGATGAATCCGGTCTAAGTGTTGACCCCCATGCCCCGTTAGCGGTCCGTATGCGTCCGCGTAGCTTGGATGAGTTGGTGGGGCAAAGTCACCTGTTGGCTCCGGGCTCTCCGTTGCGGCGTTTGATTGCTGGTGGGCGAGGGGCGACTAGCTCAGTTATTTTGTTCGGTCCGCCTGGAACCGGTAAAACCACCCTGGCTTATTTAGTGGCGCGTGCCCATAATCGTCGTTTTGTGGAGCTGTCGGCGGTAAGCGCTGGGGTTAAGGAGGTGCGCGCCGTCGTCGATCAAGCTCGCCACGCCCTATCCGTAAGCGGCCAGGAGACGGTGCTATTTATTGACGAGGTGCACCGTTTTTCGCGTTCGCAGCAAGACTCGCTGCTACCGGCGGTGGAAAATCGTTGGGTTACGTTGATTGCGGCTACCACTGAAAACCCGTCCTTCTCAGTAGTGGCTCCTTTGCTTTCGCGTTCACTGCTGCTAACTTTGCAGCCTTTGGATGGGCAGGATATTGCGGCTTTGGTGCGTCGGGCACTTAGCGATCCGCGCGGTTACGCCTGCAGGGTAGATATCGACGACGACGCCCTGGCCCAGTTGGTACGTTTGGCCGGTAATGATGCGCGTAAGGCCTTAACCGTGCTGGAGGCAGCGGCACAGAGCCTGCTTGACGGTGAGGCCTTGGTTGACGCGGGGGCTTTTGGTGACGGCAGGGCCGCTTTAGATGCTGAAACCGTACCCAAGGCTGGCGGCGCGACAGAGAAGCAAAAGGCGCAAGCAAAACAACCCCTAGACGCTGTCAAGCAATCTAAAGTGCTCAAACCAGAGGTTCCAGTAATTACGGTCAGCACTATTGAGCAAGCCGCAGATATTGCCGCTGTGCGCTATGACCGCAGCGGTGACCAGCACTATGACGTGGCCAGCGCATTCATTAAATCCATGCGCGGCTCAGATGTAGACGCCGCCATCCACTACCTGGCTCGCATGATTGCAGCGGGAGAGGATCCGCGCTTTATCGCCCGGCGCGTGGTGATAGCCGCCAGCGAAGATGTGGGCATGGCTGACCCTAGCGTGCTAGCCACGGCCAGCGCCGCCATGAGCGCGGTAGCCCAAATTGGTATGCCCGAAGCCCGCATTATTTTGGCCCAAGCGGTTATTGCGGTGGCTAGTGCGCCTAAATCAAATGCCGCCTACCTGGCTATTGATAGGGCCTTGGCAGACGTGCGGGCAGGAAATATTGGGCAGGTGCCCGCGCATCTGCGCGACGCCCACTACGCTGGAGCCCAAAAACTAGGCCACGGCACAGACTATAAATACGCCCACGATTACCCCCACTCAGTAGCTGCCCAGGAGTATTTACCTGAGGAACTGCGTGGTAAGCGCTACTACCAACCTACCCGCAATGGTTTTGAGGATCTGCTCACAACTAGACTGGAAAAGGTGCGCGATTTACTAGGAAGAGGCTAATCTTTAACGGTTGTCTGCTTTTGTGTAGGCAATTCCTGGGGTCATAGCCGTAAGGTCGACCCCGCGCCGCTAGAGCAACCCTTTGCATGCGGCGTGCCTAGTAAAAACGGGCCTATTGGCCCCCTAACAGGAAGAGGAAAACATGTCTGTTTCTCGCTCTCGCCGTCAGGTGCGCCTGTCTCGCGCCCTGGGTATTCCGCTAACCCCCAAGGCCGTACGTTACTTCGAGAAGCGCCCTTACGGCCCCGGTGAGCACGGCCGCGCCCGTCGTCGCGCCGAGTCCGACTACGCCGTACGTCTGAAGGAAAAGCAGCGTCTGCGCGCCCAGTACGGTATCCGTGAGGCCCAGCTGCAGCGAGTCTTCCAGGAAGCTCGTCGCGAAAAGGGTCTGACCGGTGAGTCCCTGGTCGAGCTGCTGGAAATGCGTCTAGACGCCCTGGTGCTGCGCGCTGGCTTTGCCCGCACCATCGCCCAGGCCCGTCAGGACGTTGTGCACCGTCACATCATGGTTGACGGCAAGATCGTTGACCGTCCTTCCTTCCGCGTAAAGCCCGGTCAGGTTATCCAGGTTCGCCCCCGCAGCCAGGTTATGGTCCCCTTCCAGGTGGCCGCTGCTGGTACCCACCGCGACGTGCTGCCCGAGGTACCTCAGTACCTGAACGTTGAGCTGGAGAAGCTAACCGCTACCCTGGTGCGTCGCCCCAAGCGTGACGAAGTTCCCGTCACCTGTGACGTGCAGATGGTGGTTGAGTACTACTCTCGCTGAGTTTAATCTTTCACTTATGCGATGCCCCGGATCTGATGGTTCGGGGCATCGTATGTTTCGCGCTAATCTTGTAATAGCTATGGTTGGTTTGAGCCCAACCATTTACCCTGTCCGACGCCCTCAGGGGCATAAACCTTAGGTTCTCATGCGCACTAGCGAAATCCGCACTCGTTGGATCGACTACTTTGCTGCCAATGGACACGAAATTCGTCCGTCGGTTCCGCTAATTTCTCCCGATCCCTCAATTTTGTTCACCATTGCGGGTATGGTGCCCTTTATTCCTTACATTGTGGGCACCGAGCCGGCACCTTGGCCGCGTGCCGCTAGCGTGCAAAAGTGCATCCGTACTAACGACATCGACAATGTCGGTAAGACCACGCGTCACGGTACCTTCTTCCAGATGAACGGTAACTTCTCCTTCGGTGACTACTTCAAGGAGGGGGCCATTAACTATGCGTGGGACCTGCTAACCGGTTCTCAGGCTGAAGGTAAGTACGGTCTAGATGGCGATCGTTTCTGGGTAACTATCTGGGATGAAGACCAGGTTGCCTTTGACGTGCTTACCCGTCAGATTGGTATTGACCCCGCACACATTGTGCGTTTGCCGCGTAAAGAGAACTTCTGGGACACCGGCCAGCCCGGCCCTGCCGGCCCTTGCGCTGAGTGGCACTATGACCGTGGCCCGGCTTATGGCCCTGAGGCTGTAGGTGGCACTGTTGACCCCGGTGGTGACCGCTACCTTGAGGTGTGGAACCTGGTATTTGACCAGTACCTGCGTGGCGAGGGCACGGGTAAGGACTACCCGCTGCTAGGCGAGCTAGACAAGAAGTGCATTGATACTGGCGCCGGCTTGGAGCGTTTGGCCTTTGTTATGCAGGACAAGGCCAACATGTACGAGATCGACGAGGTCTACCCGGTAATTGCCGCCGCTGAGCGCATGTCCGGTAAGACCTACGGTAAGGGCGGGGCGGTAGAGCCCAAGCACGGCTCTGAGGCTGAGATTCGTGCCTACTGGGATGACGTATCTATGCGCGTGGTGGCTGACCACGTACGTAGCGCTTTGATGCTGATTGGCGACGGCGTACGTCCGGGTAATGATGGTCGCGGTTACGTACTGCGTCGTCTGATCCGCCGTGCAGTGCGTTCAATGCGTCTGCTGGGTGTGGACGAGCCCACCCTGCCGCTGCTGCTACCCACCTCGAAGGATGCCATGAAGGCTTCCTACCCTGAGCTGGAAGAAAACTTCAAGACCATCTCCGATGTGGCTTACGCCGAGGAAGAGGCCTTTAGGCGCACCCTCAGTGCCGGTACTTTAATCCTGGACACTGCGGTAGCTAACGCTAAGCAGCAGGCCAAGGGAACAAAGCCGGTAGTTAGCGGTGAAAGTGCCTTCACCTTGCACGACACCTACGGTTTCCCGATCGACCTGACCCTGGAAATGGCTGCCGAGCAGGGCGTTAGCGTAGATGAGGCAGGTTTCCGTGCCCTTATGGCCCAGCAGAAGGAGCGCGCCCGCGCCGACGCTCGCGCCAAGAAGGCTGGACACACCGATGTGCGTGTATTCCACGAGATCGAAAAGGAACTTGGCGGCGGCTCCACCTTCCTGGGCTACACCGAGAATGCTGCTGAAGCTAAGGTGGCGGCGCTACTAATTGATGGCCAGCCCCAAGCTGTGGTTAATGCTCCGGCTGAGGTTGAGGTCATTTTGGACCGCACCCCCTTCTATGCGGAGATGGGTGGCCAGTTAGCTGACCACGGCACCATTCGCGTGGCCGATGGCGCCGTCGTCGAGGTCCACGACGTACAGGCCCCGCTGCGTGGCCTGTCTGTACACCGTGGCACCCTAACTGAGGGCACCATTGCAGTTGGCCAGAAGGCTTGGGCTGAAATTGACTCGGTACGCCGTTTAGCCATTGCCCGCGCACACACCGCCACCCACATGGTTTATGCAGGTCTGCGTAATGTGGTTTCCCCTGACGCCACCCAGGCCGGTAGCGAGAACTCGCCTAGCCGCCTGCGTTTCGACTTCCGTCACGGCTCGGCCCTATCTAGCGGGCAGCTGCAAGACATTGAAGGCCTAGTTAACGAGAAGCTAACCCAGGACCTGCCGGTCACTACCGAGGTTATGAGCCTAGAGCAGGCCCGTAACTCTGGGGCTATTGCCCTGTTTGGTGAAAAGTACGGCAACGAAGTGCGCGTAGTAACCATTGGCGACAACTTCGACAAGGAACTATGCGGTGGTACCCACGTACCTTCAACCGGTCACCTAGGTCGAGTTGCAGTACTGTCTGAAGGCTCTATTGGTTCAGGGGTGCGCCGTATTGACGCCCTAGTTGCCGACGGCGCCTATGACTTCCAGGCTAAGGAGCACGCTCTGGTTGCTGAGCTTTCTAGCCTGGTTGGTGGCCGCAGTGAGGAGCTACCTGAGCGCGTGTCTGCGCTACTGGCTAAGCTCAAGGAAGCTGAAAAGCGTATTGCCACCATGGAAACTCAAGCTGCCAGCGTTAAGGCTGGCGAGCTAGCCAACCAGCTGCGTGAGCTACCTAAGGGTTTACGTCTAGCCGCAATGGATGCCGGTACGGTTAACAACGCTGATGTGCTGCGCACTATGGTGCTGCAGGCTCGCGAACGTATCGACTCCTCCATCCCGGCCGTGGTGGCTGTGGCCGGCGTGGCCGGTACCCGCCCGGTAATCGTGGTGGCCACCAACGCCGCTGCCCGTGAGCAGGGCGCTAAGGCTGGCGCCCTGGTGCGTGTAGCCGCCAAGGTACTTGGTGGTGGCGGCGGTGGTAAGGATGACCTTGCCCAGGGTGGTGGCCAGGATCCGCAGGCAGTAGACGCCGCGCTCAAGGCTGTAGAGCGAGAGCTGGGAGCCTGAACTGCGTAGCGGAGTACGTCTGGCCTTTGACGTAGGCAAAGTACGTATTGGGGTGGCCCGGTGCGATCAGAATGCAACTCTGGCCGTACCGGTTGCCACTATCGCCGCCGATAAATACGGTGGAGATATTGATGATGCTGAGGATTTAGTGGAGCAATATGCGCCCATGGAAATCCTGATCGGGCTGCCGCTGCATCTAAATGGCAAGGAAAGTGCCTCGTCAGAGTATGTACGACAGTGGGCAAATAAACTGGCCCAACGTGTCCCTAATGTTAGAATTCGGTTGGTTGATGAGCGCTTGACCACAGTTAGTGCCCAGCGCGACCTGCACGAATCAGGTAGATCACAGCGGACTAGTCGGCAGATAATCGACCAACAAGCAGCTGTGTGCATCCTTGAGACCGCACTTGAAACGGAGCGTCTAACCGGCAAACCACCGGGGCGGGCGTTACGTGACTTATAAGGAGTTAACCGCGTGAGCGACGATCTTTTTGACGAGCTGGGGATTCAGTCATCGTCAAAACCAAGCAGCTCGCCGCAGCAGCCTGAGGGTAGAGCACCCTCACGTAAGGCGCTGCGCAAGTCAAAGCGTAAACGCCGCTTCCGTAGGCGTATTATCACCACCCTGGTGCTGGTGCTGACCCTAGGCCTAGTAGCTGGTGGGGGTTACTATGCGTTTACGCAGATTGTCCCCACCCAAGAAGTTGCCACTGACTACACCGGCCCCGGGGAAGGAAGCATAGTTGTCACCATTCCCGACGGCGCTACTGGTAACGAGATGGCTGACATCCTAGTGAAGAAGGGGGTAGTGGCTTCTAAGAAGGCTTTTGTTAAGGCCTACAACGCCAACACCAACTCTTCACAGATTCAGTCCGGCACGTTCACGCTAAAAAAGCGTATGAGCGCAACCGATGCGGTGGCCGCGTTGCTTGACCCGCGTTCTCGCGCTGACCACACGGTGACTATTCCTGAAGGTTTCACTAAGGCTCAGGTTAAAGCCCGCCTGGTCAAGGTAGCTGGTTTTAAGGCTGAAGATGTAGAGGCTGCTTTCACCAACACCAAGGACATCGGCCTGCCCGATAGCGCTGGTGGAAACGTTGAGGGCTGGCTAGCTCCGGCTACCTACACCATTCCTGATAACGCCACCGCTACCGGCGTGGTTGCCTCCATGGTCCAAAAGACCAAGGATCGCCTAAAGGAAGCTGGAGTTAAGGAATCTGACTACGAGCAGGTACTGATCGTGGCTTCTATTGCTGAAGCCGAGGTTAATGACCCCAGCTACCTGGGTAAGGTCAGCCGGGTAATCTACAACCGCCTGGGTGATACCGCTGGCGAAACTAAGGGTATGCTGCAAATGGACTCCACGGTCCGTTACGGCACTGGTAAGACCGGTGGTATTCCTACCGACGCCGAGCTGGCTGACACTAACAACAAGTGGAACACTTATGTGCATGCTGGTTTGCCGCCATCGCCTATCGGTAACCCGGGTTTGGAGGCCATTAAGGCAGCTAACAAGCCTGAAGCAGGTAACTGGTTGTACTTCGTGACCATCAACCTGACCACTGGTGAAACCCTGTTTGCGGCCACTAGCGCTGAGCACCAGGTTAACGTGGCTAAGCTGACAGCATTTTGTAAGCAGAACCCGAAGGTCTGTTCCTCTGGATCATCAGGATCCTGATCTGTAAAAGTATGGTCCCTGCGCAGCAGCGCAGGGACCATACTTTTATATAAAGCTTTAGTAATTTATAAGTTCAATTTATAAGTCTTGGAGGCAGCCATGACCCAGTCTTACCGCGCCGCAATTATTGGCGATCCGGTTACTCACTCCTTATCGCCAGTTTTGCACCGCGCCGCATATGCGCAGCTGGGTCTAGATAATTGGAGTTATGAGGCCATAACTGTCACGGCGCAGCAGTTGCCGCAGATGTTGGCCCAGCTACGAGAGGACACAGCTGGCCCGCAGTGGGCAGGTTTGAGTGTAACCATGCCCCATAAACAGCAAATGTTTAACCAGTTAGATTTTGTTGACCCCCTAGCGCAGGTCACTGGCGTGGTAAATACTGTGGTGGTGTCGCGACCACAAACCGGGGCGGCCATGCTAGCGGGCTTTAACACCGACGTCGCCGGAATCGTAGGGGCGCTGCGTGAAGCTCTAGAGCCGGGGCGCAAGCCAGCTAAAGCAGTAGTTTTAGGGGCGGGCGCTACAGCCTGCTCAGCCCTAGCTGCCTTAACCCAGCTAGAAGTGGACTCTATTTGTGTAGCCGCACGTAACCACGCCGGCCCTCAGCGGGTACTGGCTGCAGCTCACCGGATGGGAATCGAGATTGAGCCGTGGGTGTGGAATGGTAACCAGGAAGCTTTAGCTGCGCTCTTAGCGCAGGCCGAGGTGGTAATTTCCACCGTGCCTAAGGGGGTAAGCGACCCGGTAGCCGCAGCTTTAACCGACAGCAGGGCCGTCTTAAACCCGGTAGCCACGCTCCTAGACGTTGTCTATTCTCCCTGGCCAACCCAGTTAGCCAAGGCCTGGCAGCAACTGGGAGGCAGGGCTGTAAGCGGGCACCTAATGCTGCTACATCAAGCTGAGCCGCAAGTGCGCCTTATGACCGGTAAAACCCCCAGCCTAGGTGCCATGCGTGAGGCTCTGGAACAAGCCCTAAGCCAACGGGTGTGAGATGATACCACTATGCTCACTTGGACCACTGCGGGAGAATCACACGGCCCTAGCCTGGTTGCCATCGCCCAGGGGGTGCCCGCCGGTATTGCGCTGACTAGCGCAGATATCCAGCGGGCACTAACTCAGCGACGCCAAGGATACGGGCGCGGGGCGCGTCAGGCTTTTGAACGCGACCAGCTACGTATTCTTTCCGGGCTGCGCCACGGGGTGAGCCTGGGCAGTCCCATTGCAGTTGAGATCGCTAATTCTGAGTGGCCCAAATGGGAAGCGGTGATGAGCGCTGATCCAGTAGATGCCCAGCTGCTTAAAAAAGATGCTGGCACTGGAGATGAGCGCGAAATTGCGCGCAATAAGCGCCTAACCAAGCCTCGCCCCGGTCACGCTGATCTAGCCGGCATGCTCAAATACGGCCATCAAGACGCTCGCAACGTGCTAGAGCGAGCCAGTGCTCGCGAAACTGCGGCGCGCGTGGCCCTGGGCGCTATCGCCACCCAGATTCTGCGTCAGGTAGCCGGTATTGAACTAGTAAGCCAAGTTATCCGTATCGGCACAGTGTATGCCGGCGCTCAGCGCGCTCTACCTACCCCCAACGACAATGAGGCTTTAAACAACAGCCCTGTACGCAACTTGGATGAAGCTTTAGCCCAGCGCCTGATGGCTGAGATTGACGCAGCCAAACACGCTGGCGACACCTTGGGTGGGGAAGTAGAGGTACTGGCCTATAACGTGCCTGTGGGGCTAGGTAGCCATGTTAGTGCCCAGCGACGGCTAGACGCCCGCCTGGCAGGGGCGCTTATGAGCATCCAGTCGGTTAAAGGCGTACAGATTGGTGACGCCTATCAGCAGGCAGCTTCCCTAGGTAGCAACGCCCAAGACGAAATCATTGGCCTCTCTAGCGGGCATATTGAACGCGCCAGCAACCACGCCGGAGGCATTGAAGGCGGCATCTCTAATGGCTCTGTGCTGCGAGTAAGCGCCGCCCTTAAACCTATTTCTACGGTTCCTAGGGCCCTGCGCAGCGTGGATCTAGCTGACGGCACAGCGGCCACCGCCCTGCATCAGCGCTCTGATACTTGCGCCGTGGTGCCCGCCGCTGTGATTGCCCAAGCTGAAGTAGCCATGGTGCTAGCAGATGCTTTACTTGAAAAAACCGGTGGGGACAGCCTGCTAGAAGCTAAACGTAACCTTGCTGGATACTTAGAAGATGTAGCCGAAAGGACCAACTGGTGAAAACACAGCACATTGTTCTAGTAGGCCTGCCGGGCGTGGGTAAATCCACTATGGGTAAAGCCCTGGCTACGGCCACAAACCGGCCCCTAGTTGACACCGATCTGCGTATTAAAGCTCAGACCGGTAAAACCATTAACGAAATTTTCGCTCAGCAAGGTGAGGAAACTTTCCGCAACCTGGAAACCCACGCCATTAGTAAGGCTTTAGAGTCTGCGACCGCTTCAATTATTCCTTTAGGTGGGGGAGCGGTACTACGCGAGCGTAACCGCCAGATGCTGCAGGGTCACCGGGTGATCTACCTGCAGGCTTCACCTAAAACTGTGGCCGCGCGCATCGCCAATAATGTCTCTGCCCGCCCCTTATTTAAAGGAAGCGACCCAGTAGTTAAGCTCCAGGAGCTATTAAACGCCCGCGAGTACCTATACAAGCAGGTAGCTACTGATGTGCTTAACACCGATGGGATGACTTTTAAACAATCCACCGATGCTCTAGAGCGCCTGGTTTTCGCTGACCCGGTGGCCCGCAACAAAATCAGTCAGATCATGCAGGCCGCTACTATTTCGCGCCAGCGTGAAGCGCTGCGTCGTGTGGATGTGGATGGGCCGCGCCCCTACCAGGTGCTAATTGGTCAAGGTGCCAGCGCGCAGCTGTCACACACCCTTGTTGAGCTGGGCTACTCCAAGAGCGCGCAGATTGCCATTGTTCATCCCCGGTTACTGTCCACGGCGGCCTATGCGCTAGCCACTCAGTTGGTGCAGCGTGGTTGGAATGCGGACGCCCTGGCAGTTCCCGACGGCGAAAACGCCAAAAACGTAGAAACTCTCGCAGGTCTGTGGCAGGGCCTGGGGCAGATGGGAATGGGGCGCGACGGCGTCATCATTGGCCTAGGCGGCGGCGCCACCACAGACCTAGCCGGCTTTGCGGCGGCCACCTGGCTACGCGGCGTGGGCCTAGTGCAGATGCCTACCACTGTTTTGGGAACCGTAGATGCGGCAGTAGGCGGTAAAACCGGTATTGACACTGTCCACGGCAAGAACTTGGTGGGGGCCTTCTACCCGCCCCAGGCAGTACTGGCAGATATCGCCTACTTTGATTCGCTACCCACCTTGGTGGCTCGCCAAGGCCTAGCTGAAGTAATCAAATGCGGTTTCATTAAAGATCTACGCATCCTGGAGCTGGTGGCAGATAATGACGCCCAGCAGTTACTAAAGGGTGAGGTACTAACCCAGCTAATTGAACGCTCAGTCAAAGTTAAGGCAGATGTGGTTTCCCAAGACCTCTATGAGGGCGGGCTGCGCGAAATCCTTAACTATGGACACACCTACGCCCATGCGCTTGAAAAGCTTTCAGACTTTAGCCTCAGCCACGGCCAGGCAGTGTCTATTGGCTGCGTATTTGCTGCTGAAGTGGCTCGACGACGCGGCATGCTGAGCGATGCTGAAGTGGCTTTGCATCGTCTACTGCTATCTAAAGCTGGCTTGCCGATCTCTCGCCCCGACAACCTTGAGGTGCTGGGCTGGCACAAGCTGCGTGAAGTGATGTCTTCTGACAAGAAGGTACGCGGCGGCAATCTACGCATGGTGCTGCTAAACGGCTTGGGTAACCCGGTAGTAGTTGATGATTTAGACCAGTCGCATCTGCGCGCCGCCCACGAGGCGCTAGCGCCGGGGAGAAAGTAAATGTCGCTAACCGTACTAATTGGTCCGCCCGGGGTGGGCTGCTCAGCAGTAGCTCAAGCTTTAGCTAATCAGCTGGTCGCCAACCTAGTTGATGTGGGCTGCACGGTGGCCCAGCGCTTGGGGGTTGACCCTAACTTTGCTATCGCTCAGGTAGGGGAGGAGCGCTACCGCAGCTGTGAAGCTGATGTGTTTAAGCTCTCCCTGAGCGCGCCGCAGGCGGGCGTGCAGGTAGTGGCGGCCGGTTCAGGTTGGATCAACACGCCCGGCCTGGCCCAAGTCCTAGCCCAAAGCAAGGCTCAGGTGATCTGCCTGAGCGCCGTCGACGCTGTCTTAGCTCAACGTAACGGGCTTAATGTGCCCAGATCTGCGGCTTTAGGCACTGTAAGGCGAGATTTTTTACTGGCCGCGCATGAGCGTTTAAACCAATGCCGCGCGTTAGCTAGCTTTGAGATTGACACTTCGAAAAAGCAGCCGCAGCAGGTGGCGGCAGAGATTATGACCCACCTTAAAGACGCAGACGCGCGCAAATACGTCTAAACGCGTTAAAATTGCGCCGACAAGACTTTTCCGATCAGTTAAGGACAGCTTCGTGGCAACCACTAATGACCTAAAGAACGGCCTGGTACTCAACCTTGAGGGCCAGCTCTGGCAGGTAGTAGAGTTCCAGCACGTCAAGCCGGGTAAGGGTCCTGCTTTCGTACGTACCAAGCTCAAGAACGTGCTCTCTGGCAAGACCGTAGACAAGACCTTCAATGCCGGCCTCAAGGTTGACACTGCCACTGTAGACCGCCGTGACATGCAGTACCTGTACAAGGACGGCGAAGACTTCGTCTTCATGGATGTAAAGACCTACGACCAGGTTTTCGTACCTGAAAACGTAGTTGGCGACGCCGCTACCTTCCTGCTAGAAAACCAGGAAGTAATCGTGGCCTTCCACGACGACGCCCCGCTGTTCGTAGAAATGCCGGCTTCCGTGGTGCTGACCATCTCCCACACTGAGCCGGGCCTGCAGGGTGACCGCTCCAGCGCCGGCACCAAGCCCGCCACCGTTGAGACCGGCGCCGAGATTCAGGTGCCCCTGTTCCTCAACACCGGTGACCGCGTCAAGGTAGACACCCGCAGCGGTTCCTACATTTCCCGCGTGAACGACTGATGAGCGAGCAGCGCGTAGCTAAGCACAAGGTTACCGCCCGAACCAAGGCACGGCGTCGGGCTGTGGAAGTGCTTTATGAAGCTGACCAGCGCGGCGAGCTAAACGGCCCCAAAGCTGGTCAGGCTTTGGAGGCACTAGCCAATGAGCGCGCGGTTAACTCAGCCAACCACACCGTGGCCCCCGAATACGCCCGCCTGGCCCTTAAGGGAGTGGCGCAGCATCTGCGTGATATCGACCAGATCCTGCAGACCTACACCCAAGAGTGGTCTTTGGAGCGTATGCCGGCGGTAGACCGCGCTATTGCCCGCTTGAGCGTATGGGAAATTGTCTACAACGACGAGGTAGATCCGCCTGTTTCAGTCGATGAGGCCATGACTTTGGCCCGTATGCTGTCAACGGATGAATCACCGCGTTTCTTGAACGGATTGCTAGGTCGCATCGCCGATCTTGCACCCACGCTCAAATAAAAGCGCACTAAAAGGCCCCTACCTGCACTAAGTGGTAGGCGTGCGCTAAATCATCTGCTGTTGTGCCCATCGCTCGTTAGCGGTGGGCACAGTTGCATGTTATCGTCTTAAGCGAACTAACCATCCTTTAAATTCCGTCCCGAGAGGCGGGGAAGGAGGGCCGCTTATCGTGGCCGAAAGTTTATCCACCGGTAAGCAGGTGCTATCAGCTTCTGATATCACCCGTTGCCTAACTCGAATTGCACACGAAATCCTTGAGCGCAATGGTGACCTTGAGGACGTGGTGCTACTAGGGATCCCTTCCGCAGGTGCGCCGCTAGCCCAGCGACTAGCTGATGCGCTCTATGAGGTACAAAGCCAAAACCCTGACGTGATTAGCCCGCGCCGGGTGCAGGCAGGCACCCTAGACATCACCATGTACCGCGATGACCTGGGTCGTCACCCGATTCGCATGCCCGCACCTACCCGCATCCCGCAGGGCAGGGTAGAAGGGCGCACCATCATTTTGGTTGACGACGTGCTCTACTCAGGCCGTTCCATCCGTGCCGCCCTGGATGCGCTAAGCGCCATTGGTCGCGCTGAGCGAGTTCAGCTAGCGGTGTTGATCGACCGTGGACACCGGCAGCTACCGATTCGGGCTGACTATGTCGGCAAGAATCTTCCGACCCATAAGGATGAGACCGTGGTGGTCTCACTGACCGAACTCGGCGCAGCTGCAGATAGCGCTGAACTACGCCCCACTCGGGCTTAGAGATAAGGATTCAATGTGAAGCACCTACTTAGCGCCAAAGACCTAAGCTACGCTGAGGCTGTTGCGCTGCTAGACACCGCTGAGGCCATGGCCGCCACCCAGTCACGTGCAGTTAAGAAACTGCCGACTTTGCGCGGTAAAACTGTGGTCAACATGTTCTTTGAGGACTCCACCCGTACGCGACTGTCCTTCGAAGCTGCGGCTAAGCGCCTAAGCGCCGACGTAATTAACTTCTCCGGTAAAGGTTCGTCTCTATCTAAGGGCGAATCACTTAAAGACACCGCCCAAACTTTGCAGGCCATGGGGGCCGACGCCGTGGTGGTACGCCACAGTGCTTGTGGCGCCGCCCACCTGCTGGCCCACGCCGGCTGGATTGACGTGCCCGTACTGAACGCCGGTGACGGCACCCACCAGCACCCCACTCAGGCCCTGCTGGATGCTATGACTCTGCGCCGCTGGTACAACAGCGCCACCCACAGTGGTGACGACGGCGCTCCGGCCGCTCCCGGTAGCGACCTCGACGGCGCCAAGCTAGTGATCGTTGGCGACGTGCTGCACTCACGTGTAGCCCGCTCCAATGTTGACCTAGCCACCACCCTAGGTGCCCAGGTCACCCTGGTGGCCCCGCCCACCCTACTGCCAATTGGCATGGAGGACTGGCCCTGCCAGGTGCGCTACGACCTAGACGAAACCATTGCTGAAGTACAGCCTGACGCCATCATGATGCTGCGCGTACAGCGCGAGCGCATGAGCGCCGCCGGTGGCGGTTTCTTCCCCAGCCCCCAGGAGTACTCGCGCCAGTACGGGCTAGACGCAACCCGACGTGCTGCTCTACCTGAGCACGCCATCATCATGCACCCCGGACCTATGAACCGTGGTCTAGAAATTACTGCTCAGGCAGCAGACGACCCGCGCTCGCGCGTGGTTGAACAAGTGGCCAACGGTGTATCCGTGCGTATGGCCTGCCTCTACCTACTTCTGGCTGATGAAGGGAACCAACTGTGAGCGCGCATCTACTTAAGGGAATTCGTCCCTACAACGAAGAAGCTACTGATCTATTGATCGTAGACGGAGTAATTGCTGCTCTAGGAGCTGAGGCTGCCCAGCAGGCCGCGAACTACTCTGATCTAAAAGAACACGATTTCACTGGGCTAGTGGCCCTACCTGGTCTGGTAGACATCCACACCCACCTGCGTGAGCCTGGCCGTGAAGACTCTGAAACGGTCTACTCAGGTACTCGCGCCGCTGCTGCCGGTGGTTACACCGCTGTCTTCGCCATGGCTAACACCACCCCGGTCGCAGACAACGCCGGTGTAGTTGAGCAGGTACTTAACCTGGGGCGCCAGGCTGGCTGGGTTGATGTACACCCGGTAGGTGCGGTTTCGGCTGGGCTGGAAGGCAAGCACCTATCTGAGATGGGCGCCATGGCTGCCTCTAAGGCCCGCGTGCGCGTGTTCTCTGATGACGGCAAGTGCGTTTCTGACCCCATGCTGATGCGTCGCGCCCTGGAGTATGTAAAGGCTTTTGACGGCGTCATTGCCCAGCACTCTCAGGACCCGCGCCTAACCGAAAACTCGCAAATGCACGAGGGTAAGGTTTCCGCTGAGCTGGGCCTACGTGGCTGGCCGGCAGTAGCTGAAGAATCCATCATTGCCCGTGACGTGCTACTAACCGAGCACGTAGGCTCACGCCTACATGTTTGCCACCTAAGCACGGCTGGCTCAGTAGAGATTGTGCGCCTGGCTAAGGCCCGTGGCATTAACGTAACCGCTGAGGTCACCCCGCATCACCTGCTGCTAACCGATGAGCTAGCGCGCACCTATTCGCCGCTATACAAGGTAAACCCGCCGCTGCGTACCCAGACGGATGTGGAGGCTGTACGTGAGGCTCTAGCCGACGGCACCATTGACGTGGTTGGTACTGACCACGCCCCGCACCCGGTTGAGGACAAGGACTGCGAGTGGCAGGCCGGAGCCTTTGGTATGACCGGTTTGGAAACCGCCCTGAGCGTGGTTATCGAAACCATGGTTAAGACAGGCAAACTCGACTGGCGTGGGGTTGCCCGCGTCATGTCCCAAACCCCGGCCCGCATTGGCCGCCTAGAAGATCAAGGTGGCGACATCGCCGTAGGCCAGCAGGCCAACTTGGCGATTATCGACCCCAACGTAACCCGTGTGGTGGACGGCGCCAGCCAGCTCACCGCCTCGGACAACACTCCCTACGCCGGTATGGAACTGCCCGGCCAGGTAATTGCCACCTTCCTGCATGGTGCTCCCACTGTGCTGGGTGGAGTTCCGGTACCGGTTAGCGAACGCTGAACGGTTTAACAGTTAAGGGGGTGGGTAGGCGCAAGTCTCCCACCCCCTTAATTCATCTTGAAAAGCATTTGCAAGCCTGTATTGAAGGGAAAATAAGTGGCTAAGCGCGAGAAAGAATTTGGACTTGAACTATCCCAGGCCATGGCGGAAAAAGGCCCGCTATGCGTGGGTATTGACCCGCACCCGGCCCTACTAAACGCCTGGGGACTTAGCGACGACGCCGTCGGGCTGCGTGAATTTTCACTGCGCGTAGTGGAAGCTATGGCCGGGCAAGTAGCCGCCGTCAAACCGCAGTCAGCATTTTTTGAGCGCCACGGCTCAAAGGGTATTGCCGTGCTAGAGCAGACTCTTGAGGCGCTACGGCAGGCTGGCCTGCTATCAATTTTGGATGTTAAGCGCGGAGACATTGGCTCCACTATGGCTGGCTATGCCCAGGCCTATCTAAGCGATGAATCCTCACTGGCCGCTGATGCCATCACGCTCTCGCCCTATCTGGGTTTTGGCTCGCTATCTGCCGCAATTGAACTAGCCCAGCAAAACAACCGAGGCGTGTTTGTGCTAGACCTAACCTCCAACCCGGAAGGTGCCAGTGTGCAGCATGCTCGCGGCGCTGACGGGGTGGCTGTGGCCGCAACTATCTGCCAGGGTGTCGCTCAAGCCAATAAAGCTGCTATAGATGCGGGCCAACTTGGTAGTATTGGTATGGTAGTGGGGGCCACGGTTGGCGACGCCGTCGCTAACCTGGGTCTTGACCTAGCTGCAAGCGGTGGGCCGCTACTAGCCCCGGGCGTAGGCGCGCAAGGGGCCGGTGCGCCAGAGCTTGAACAAGTCTTTACTAACGCCCGTCCGCAGGTGCTGGCATCCACCTCCCGAGGAGTACTTAAAGCCGGCCCGAAGGTGGATGACCTGCGCGAAGCTGCAAAAATGGCCTGTGAAACAGTTAAAAACGCGCTACACTAAGTGTTAACTTCGGCACATCTTAGTTTTTTAAAAAATCGCGCCGAAAATCACTAAAACCACTGATGGCGCCGTTTTGCTAGCTTTCAGGCCGCTGAGGTACTGCCAATGACCTGCGCAAATAGGTTTACCTGCGTAGTTATAACCTTTACCGCATTTGCCCAGGTAGATACACTTTTGCGGGGGGACACCGCGCCAAATCAGGTGCAAACCAAGTCTGACATGGCTTAATCTAGATATGTCATCACCTGGTCTGGCGAAGGAGTCGTCATGGCACTTCCATCATTAACCGCTCAAGAGCGTGCGGACGCGCTCGCAAAGGCTGCTGCAGCTAGGGTGCGTCGCGCCCAAGTGAAGGCAGATCTGAAGTCGGGCAAGCTAAAGCTGTCTGAGGTGCTAGATAGCGCCGAAGAAGATGAGGCAATCACCCGTATGAAGGTCGTCGCCTTGCTGCAGGCGCTTCCCCGAGTGGGGGCTACCACCGCACAGTCGTTACTCGACGAGTTCGAGATCTCGCAATCCCGTCGCGTCAAGGGCTTGGGTGCTAAGCAGCGCGCCAAGCTAATCGACCGCTTCGGCTGATGCTAAATGATCCAATCTGGGAGTTATCCGCAAGGGTAGCTCCCAGATTTGGTTTTACTGGTTTTTCCCTTGTCGCCGCTACAATCAGCCTATGAGCGTGTCTAAGCTATTTGTGTTGGCAGGTCCCACGGCGGTAGGTAAGGGAACGGTAGTTAGCGAGCTGCGCCGTCGTCACCCTGAGCTATTTGTGTCAATCTCAGCCACTACCCGCCAGCCCCGTCCCGGAGAAGTAGACGGTGTCCACTACCACTTCGTTTCGCGAGAAAAATTCGAAGAGCTAATCGAGCGCGGGCAGATGCTTGAATACGCCCTAGTGCACGGCGCCAACTATTACGGCACCCCGCGCGGGCCGGTACAACAATGCCTAGACGCTGGCCACAGCGCGCTACTAGAAATCGACCTAGCTGGTGCTCGCCAGGTTAAAGCCGCTATGCCGCAGGCAGAATTGGTATTCCTGGCTCCGCCCAGCTGGCAGGAATTGGTAGATCGCCTAGTCGGACGCGGCACTGAAGATGAGTCGGAACGTGAGCGTCGCCTAGCTACCGCCAAAGTAGAGCTAGCCGCACAAGACGAGTTTGATGTAGTAATCGTAAATGACACCGTGGCGCGTGCCACTGATGAGTTGGAAGCATTAATGGGCTTAAAGCCGGTAGAATAATTAGAGTCTTTGCCTACTTAATGGGCAAACAAAAGTATTCGACAACAGATACTGGAGCAACCAAGAATGCTTGGAACTGTCGCGCACCCCGAGGGTATTACTAATCCTCCGATTGATGACCTACTGGAGAAGGTAGATTCCAAGTACGGTCTAGTAATCGACGCTGCTAAGCGCGCACGCCAGATCAACACCTACTCCCAGCAGCTAGAGTCCAACCAGCTAGAGGTTTTCGGTCCGCTGGTTGAGGTTTCTTCTGACGAAAAGCCCCTAGGCATTGCCCTGCGTGAAATCGCAGCTGACAAGCTTGAGGTTATCCCCGGTGACGTGGCTCGTGAGCGTCGCGCTGAGGTTGAGGCTGCCCGCCTGGCTGCTGAAGAAGACATGTTCTCTGACATCGCTCTGGGTGAGGTTGCCACCGAAACCTCTCTAGACGACATTCAGTTCTGATTCAATCATGACGGCTACATGCGCCGCGCCCGCCTGCACTGGGACGCGGCGCATTGTTGTGGGCGTTTCCGGCTCCATCTCTGCCTATAAAGCCACTTTTATTATTCGCCAGCTGCGTGCGGCTGGGCATGAAGTAAAAGTAGTGGCAAGCGCCGCCGCCCTTAAATTCATTGGTGAATCCACCTTGGCTGCGTTATCAGGGGCGCCGGTAGCCAGCCAGTTATTTTCCGACGCCGGGGCGGTGGAGCATGTTGCCATCGCTGAGTGGGCTCAGCTGCTACTTATCGCCCCAGCTAGTGCAGACCTGATCGCTAAACTCGCCGTCGGCCGTGCAGACGACATGCTCACCACCACGGCCCTGACCACCACCGCGCCGATCGTAATTAGCCCTGCCATGCACACCCAGATGTGGCAGCATCCAGCGACTGTGGCCAATGTAGAAATATTGCGTTCGCGTGGTGTGAAGGTGATTGAGCCTGCAAGTGGCCGCCTAACCGGTAAAGACTCCGGCCCCGGGCGCCTGCCTGAACCAGAACAGATTGTGGCTCAAGCGCTAGAGTTTTTGCGTCAAAGTGAGCACTTTAAAGCAGCTTCAAATGGTGGCGGGGCACAGGTGGTAGACGCTGTCCAAAACCAGGGCGAACCTAGCCAAGACCAGCCCGGTCAAAATCAGCCTGACCAAGACCTGGCCGCCCAAGACCTGCAGTTCAGCCAAGACCTAGCTGGCAAACACTTCGTGATTTCCGCTGGCGGTACCCGTGAAGCCATTGATCCTGTCAGGTTCTTAGGTAACCGTTCCAGTGGGCGCCAGGGTACTGCCTTAGCCAGGGCCGCCGTCGAACGTGGGGCTCACGTAACCTTAGTGGCAGCAAATATCGAAGCGGCACTACTAGCCCAGCTACCTGAGCAAGTTGAGGTAGTTAAGGTAGTTAGCGCTCTACAGCTACGCGATGCGGTGCATGAGGCAGGGCGCAGCGCACAGGTAATCGTTATGTGCGCGGCAGTGGCAGATTTTCGGCCCAAAACTTACGCCGGTTTTAAACTGAAAAAATCTACCGACAGCGGCGAAACTGATAAAAGCTACACCCTGGAGCTAGTAGAAAACCCAGATATTTTGGCGGGTCTAGCTGCTCAGCGTCTAAATGAAGGCCAAGTAATCGTTGGATTTGCTGCGGAAACTGGTGACGAGCACACTAGCGCCCTGGAATATGGGCGCCGCAAAGCCCTCAAAAAAGGCGCAGATCTGCTGGCTGTAAACACAGTAGGGGCCACTAGCGGTTTTGGGGACGTGGCCAACGAGATCCATGTCCTAGACAGCCACGGCCAACAGGTAGGCCACAGCGCTGGCTCTAAGCTGCAAGTTGCCCGCGACCTGGTGGAATTAATCGCCCAAAGGCTTAGCTAAACCGCTGCTGTGGACGAGTGCAGACCTAAGTCCCGGTAGATGTGACCCGCACTGCAAGCGTCAATGGGGTAATAAGTAAGGTGTAGCTAGTATTATTGGCGCGTGAGTTCTCTACGCCTGTTTACCTCTGAATCCGTTACTGAAGGTCACCCTGACAAGCTATGTGACCGCGTATCGGACGCGATCCTAGACGCCATCCTCATGCAGGATCCCGTTGCCCGGGTGGCTGTAGAGACTATGGTGACCACCGGTTTAGTGCATGTGGCCGGGGAAGTTACTACTGAAAAAGCCTATGTTGAGATCCCACAGATTGTGCGTGACGAAATCTCCTCAATCGGCTACAACTCTTCAGATGTTTGCTTCGACGCGCGCTCTTGCGGCGTGTCTGTCTCAATCGGTCAGCAGTCCCCGGATATTGCCGCCGGTGTAGACCGCGCCCTAGAGGTACGTGAAAATACCGGCGACGTTGACCCCCTAGACCTACAGGGCGCTGGCGACCAGGGCTTCATGTTTGGTTACGCCAGTGACGAGACCGTAGAACTAATGCCTTTGCCCATTCACCTAGCGCACCGTCTAGCTGAGCGCCTGGCTCAGGTGCGTCACGAGGGGATCGTGGCCGGCCTACGTCCTGACGGCAAGACCCAGGTAACTATTGGTTACGACGGCGACCGTGCGGTAAGCCTAGAAACCATCGTGGTATCCACCCAGCACGACGCCGACAAATCCCAGGCTTGGCTACGTGAAGCTATCGGCCGGGAAGTAATCACCCCGGTGCTTGAAGCTGAAGCCGCTAAGGGCATTGAGCTAATCACCTCCCACGCAGACCTGCTGGTTAACCCCTCCGGCCAGTTCATTGTGGGCGGCCCGGCCGGTGACGCAGGCCTAACTGGGCGCAAGATTATTGTTGACACCTACGGCGGTATGGCTCGTCACGGCGGCGGCGCCTTCTCCGGTAAGGACCCCTCGAAGGTAGACCGCTCCGCCTCCTACGCTATGCGTTGGGTAGCTAAGAACGTAGTGGCCGCCGGCCTGGCTAAACGCTGCGAAGTGCAGGTAGGTTACGCCATCGGCCGCGCCCACCCGGTAGGGCTGTATGTAGAAACCTTCGGCACCGAAACCGTCCCGGTGGATGCCATCACCAAGGCCATTAACGAGGTCTTTGACCTGCGCCCGGCTGCGATTGTGCGAGACCTAGACCTACTGCGCCCCATCTACAAGGCCACCAGCGCTTACGGACACTTTGGTCGCCCCGGATTTAGCTGGGAACAGACCAACCGCGCCCAGGCATTGGCAGCTGCGGCAGGCTTGTAATAACCTGCCAGCATGAGTGTATCGCTGCCGTTATTCGCTACCGGTAGCGTACAAGGTGAGCTGCTTGCTATACCTGAAAGCGAAGAACTACCGGTTGCGGGCCAGTGCGCGCAGCCGGTAGCGCGCATAGTGCTGGAACAAAGCAACTCCCACCTGGATCATTTTTTTGACTACCTAGTTCCACCTGAGCTAGATCAGCAAGCTCAACCCGGGGTAGCGGTGGAGGTGCCCTTTGGGCCCCAACGTCTGCAGGGCTGGATCTGGGAAAGGTCGCAAACTTCCTCACTGAAACTAAGTAAACTGCGCCCAATTAGGCGGGTAATTAGTGATTTAGAGCTAGTGCCGGCCACTAGTCGCACCCTAATAGATCGCTTGTCTCAGCGTCTGGGGTGCGATAGGGCTTCACTGCTGCGCTTGGCTATGCCCGCGCGTAACGGCAAGGTTGAAAAAGAAGTAAAAGCTCAGGAAGTAGATTTTGAGGTTTGGCAGCGTTACGACGACAAGGCCTGGAACAGCTATGAGCTAGGCCAGTCACTGCTACTAGCTTTAGCCCAAGGTAAAGGCCCCCGCTGTAGCTGGCAGCCCCTGCCCGGGCAGTTAAATACCGGTGTATTGGCTGCTGTGCAGGCCGTACTGACAGCTGGCCGCGCTGCCATGATTGTGGCTCCAAACGCTCGTAAAGCTAATGATTTAGCCCAATTTTTAAGCCAAGCCCTGGGTAAAGAACCGGTGCTGACGCTTACTAGCGAAATGAAGCCCTCTGCGCGCTATCGGGTATTTGTCAAAGCCCTGCTGGGGCAAACCCGCATCGTGGTGGGCACCCGCGCCGCCGCCTGGCTACCCCTTAAAAATCTGGGCCTGGCAGTTTTAGTTGATGACGAAGATAGCTCCTTAATCGAGCCGCACCACCCCTATGTTCATGCCCGCACGGTTTTAGCTACCCGGGCCATGAGTGAAAGCATTGGCCTGATTGTTGCCAGCTACTCCTGCTCGGTGCAAAGCGCCTCCTGGGTTCACCAAGGTTGGATGCAGCGGGTAGCCGCGCCGCGAGCTGTTTTACGTGCGCAGGTGGCGCAGGTAAGTGTGCAAGATCTACTAGATGTTGAGCGTGAAGGAGACAGCGGTCGCAGCCGTATTCCCTCCCTAGCGCATCGTTTTGTGCGCACCGCCCTGGCCCAAGGGCCGGTATTGGTGCAGGTGGCCAGGGGAGGATATGCCCCCATGTTGGCCTGCCAAGATTGTCGCGAGGTGGCCCGCTGTCCGCACTGCAATGGTCCGCTGCAATTAGGGCAGGGCGGCAGGCTTAGCTGCCGCTACTGTGGGCGTCCGCAAAGTGCTTTTGTGTGTACCAACTGTGGCAGTGGCCGGCTACGTATGGTCAAAGTGGGCTCTATCCGCACCGCTGAGGAACTGGGTCGCTCCCTACCGGGGGTGAACGTACTGATTTCTGGGGCCAGCGCCAGTCATGGGGTTATCGACAGTGTGGATGAAAGTCCCCGCCTGGTGGTGGCCACGCCCGGCGCTGAGCCGGTGGCACGCGGCGGCTATAGCGGCGTACTACTGCTAGATGGGGCAGCTACTAGTCAACGTGCAGAACTAGGTAGTGGCGCTAAAGCTTTACGCCACTGGTCTAATGCGGTGGCGTTGGTGCGTCCAGGGGGCAGGGCCATGCTAGTGGGGGACCCTGAGCCGGTTTCAGCTCAAGCCCTTTTACGCTGGGACCAGTTTGGCTATGCCATGCGTGACCTGCAAGAGCGCCAACAGTTGCACCTACCCCCAGCTTGGCGCTGCGTGCGTTTTGATGGGCTGCGCACAGATGTGGGCCAGTGTTTAGACCAAACCGCCGGGATCCTACTGGATTTGGGGCAGGCTGAGTGCCTGGGGCCAGTTTCGATAGAAACTGAGCAGCCAGGCTTAGGCCCTTACTGTGGCTTGCTGCGGGTGCCGTTAAACCTGGGTGCGCAGCTAGCCCAGGCAGTGCGTCAGATGCGAGTAGAGCGCTCAGCTAAAGGAATGCGCAATGTGCGGGTACAGTTCGACCCGCCGCAACTGTGGTAGTTGGGCCCATGGGCTTAGCCCCGTAAACTTGTTGCTATGCGTGTGCTTTTTGCTGGTACCCCCGAGGTTGCTGTACCCACCTTGCAAGCTTTACTAGATAGCGAACATGAGGTGGTGGGCGTACTAAGTCGCGCCGATGCCCGCCAAGGGCGCGGACGTAAATTAGTGCCTTCCCCGGTGGCCGCCTTGGCCCGCGAGCACAACCTAAACGTTTTTACCCCCGCGTCACTGCGTAATGAGGAAGCTAGCCAATGGGTGCACGCGTGCCAGGCTGATGTGGCGGTAGTGGTGGCCTATGGCCGTATTGTGCCCCCGGATTTGCTGGCTGTGCCCACCCATGGTTGGCTGAACCTACACTTCTCACTGCTGCCGGCCTGGCGTGGGGCGGCCCCGGTACAGCGCGCCATTATTAATGGCGATCAGGTCACCGGAGCGGCAGTTTTTGCGCTAGAGGAGGGGCTAGATACCGGCCCGATTTACGCCCAGCTAGAGCGTCCCATTGACCCGCGTGACACTTCTGGCTCCCTACTGTCTGCTTTAGCTGACGACGGCGCCCCGCTGGTTTTGCAGGTACTGCAGGCTTTAGCTAGTGGCCAGGCAGTAGCTAAAGCGCAGGCCAGTGAAGGTATCAGTGAAGCCCCCATGCTGGCAGTAAGCGACGCTAAGGTTGACTGGAACACTAGCGCCGTCGTTATTGACCGCTTAATCAGGGGCGTAACCCCCGCACCTGGCGCCTGGACCACCCTGGCCGGCGTCCGCCTGCGCCTAGGGCCAGTTGAACTAGTGGACGCCCCCCAACTAGAGCCCGGTGAGGTATTAGCTTCTAAACGTCAGGTGCTGGTAGGCACCGCAGATGGGGTAGTGGCGCTAGGGCAAGTAGCTCCCGCCGGTAAAAAGTGGATGGACGCAGCTGCCTGGGCGCGCGGGGCCCGATTGGATGAGCACACGGTGCTAGGCCAGGAAGTAGAGGCCAACTGATGGGCTCTCAAGGTAGCTTTGGGCGCTCTAACTCTGGCAACCAGCGCCGGGGTCAAGGTCGCGAGCGCGGTCGCGCTAACGCCGGCGGTAAGCACAACCCTACTAAAGCAGCTCCCGCTAAAAATACTCAGTCAGCTCCGGTAAATGCGCGGCGAGTCGCTTTTGACTGCCTACGTGCGGTGCGTGAAAACGACGCCTACGCCAACTTGGTGCTACCTAAACTTATCCGCCGCGCGCGTCTAGATAAGCGTGACGGCGCCTTGGCCACAGAACTTGTTTATGCCACCTGCCGAATGCAGGGGCGCTATGACGCGATCATTAGTCACTGCACTAACCGGCCGGTAGAGCAGATTGATGGCGATGTTCTAGATGTTTTGCGCCTTGGGGCCCACCAAATTCTGGATATGCGAATTCCCTCCCATGCGGCTGTGTCCTCAGCGGTGGATTTAGGCCGTGAGGTGGCCGGCGGCGGAGCTGCTAAGTTCATTAACGCAGTTTTGCGTCGGGTAAGTGAACGCAGTGGCCAGCAGTGGCTTCAGGTACTAGCCCAGGATGCTGGAATTGACCTGAGTACTACCCCTTTGGAACAGATCAGTGACGTAGATGCGCTGGCGGTGCGTTACTCTCATCCGCGTTGGATTGTTAAGGCGTTGCGCCAGTCATTGATTGTTAATGGGCGCAGTGAAAGTGACCTTATCAGCTTGTTGGAGGCAGATAATCAGCCGCCTGCGGTTAGTGCCTGCGCGCGCCCAGGCTGCATCAGCCCCAAGGAGCTAATTGACCAAGCTAGCCGCGTAGGTGAAGGGGCTAAGCCAGGGCGACTTTCCCCTTGGGCAGTGACTTTACGGGGCGGCGATCCAGGCCGGATTGAAGCTATTCGTGACAGTCGCGCCGGAGTAGAAGATGAAGGCTCACAGCTGTGCGCCGGTATTTTGGCTCAGGCGCCGCTAAAGGGACGTGACACTAACTGGCTGGATATGTGTGCTGGGCCCGGCGGTAAAGCTGCTTTATTGGGAGCTTTAGCCGCGCAGCGGGGCGCCACTTTGCTGGCCAATGAGGTCAGCCATCACCGCACCAAGCTGGTAGCCGACTCGGTTAAGGCCCTGCCTAGTGGGGTGGTTAGCTTGCGTACCGGTGACGGGCGTGATTTTGGTGAGCAGGAAAGCGGCAGCTATGACCGTATTTTGCTGGATGCACCATGTTCGGGGCTAGGCAGCCTGCGTCGTCGTCCTGAGTCACGCTGGCGTAAGCAAGAAAGCGACGTCGCCGAGCTAGCTAGCCTGCAACGTCAGCTGCTACTAAGCGCCCTTAACGCACTACGTAGCGGGGGAGTAGTGGCTTATGTGACTTGCAGCCCGCATGTTTTAGAGACCTCGCTGGTGGTTAAAGATGTGCTGCGTCGCTTTAAGCAGGCCAGTCTGCTTGACGCTGGTGAAGTAGCTGCCCAGCTAAGCCTGAACCCTATCAGTGGTTGCCACCAACAGATGCTGCAACTATGGCCAGACACTGACGGCACTGACGCCATGTTCTGCGCCTTAATTCGGCGTGACTAACGCCGAGCCATAAAACCAATAACCAGAAGGGAAAAGCCATGCGCGCTCAGATCAGCCCCTCCATCCTTAACTGTGATATCGCCAACCTAGCTAGCGAATTGCAGCGTATCGACAATGCCGATGGGGTGCATGTGGACATTATGGACAACCACTTTGTCCCCAACTTGTCCTGGGGGCTGCCGGTAGCGCAGGCGGTGGTTGAAAACACCAAGCTGCCTATCGACGCCCACCTAATGATCACCGACGCCGACCGTTGGGCTCCGGCCTACGCTGAGATTGGCTGCCACACTGTAACCGCACATGCTGAAGCCACCGCTGCGCCGGTGCGCCTGGCCCGTGAACTACATCGGCTTGGGGCTCAAGCTGGTATTGCCCTGCGCCCGGCCACGCCCCTAGCTGCAATTGCCGACGTGATCAGCGAGTTCGACATGCTGCTGATTATGACGGTAGAGCCGGGCTTTGGGGGACAAAGCTTCCTAGACATTATGCTGCCTAAAATTGCCCAGGCCCGGGCACTGCTCAGTAAAGACAATCTTGATATTCGTCTACAGATTGATGGCGGAGTTTCGCGGAAAACTATCGAACGAGCCGCCGAGGCAGGTGCAAATGTGTTCGTAGCAGGGTCGGCAGTCTACAAATCGGAAGATGCTCACCGCGAGATTGACACCCTGCGCGAATTAGCTACAACCCACCTTTGTGGCTGATTTGGCGCCATTTCGCCAAGATTAGGGGCCACTAAAAATAGTTTCTCGAATATTGTAGGCATCCTACAATGGGCATATGGCTCTCGGGGCTTTAACCTTGTATATAACGGTTTGGCATAGCTACCTTACATATCTTCCGCGTGGAAGGCAGTTAGCCTGACCCTCCTGACCGATAACGGTTAGGCCGTCGAGTACAAGGAAGGGGCAGCGGTGAGTCTGGATCGAATCTTGATTGCCAATCGATCTGAGATCGCGATGCGCGTAACGCGTACCATCGCGGATCGAGGCGGCAAATCAATCCTGCCGTATACAGCTGAAGACCTAACGGCACCAGCAACGGCGCTAGCAGATGAAGCCTACGCATTGCCGGCAGGAAGCAGCTATACCGATGCGCAGGCAATACTTGAACTTGCCAAGTCCACGGGTGCTCAGGCCATTCACCCCGGCTATGGCTTCCTGGCTGAAAACGTTGAGTTTGCCAAGGCAGTAATCGATGCTGGTATCACCTGGATCGGTCCGTCCCCTGAAGCTATGGAGGCCCTGGGGGACAAGATGAGTGCCCGCCAGGTAGCCGAAAGTGCCGGCGTCGACCCAGTCCCCGGCATCACCGATGCCGTAACTGAAGCTAGCGTGGTTAAAGAATTCGCTGCCCGCTACGGCTACCCAGTGGCCCTTAAGCGCACCGACGGCGGTGGCGGTCGCGGCATCACCGTGCTCTACAACGACGACGAAGTAGACACCACCCCGGCCCTGGACGAATTCCAAAGCGCCACCCCCGGAACTGCTGGCGGCACTGTCACCCAGATCCTTGAAAAGTTCATCACCCATGCCCGCCACGTAGAAACCCAGTGCGCCCGCGATACCTTTGGTAACTTCGCAGTGGTTTCGACACGTGACTGCACTTTGCAGCGACGCAACCAGAAACTGCTTGAAGAAGCCCCCGCTCCCTTCCTTCCCGCAGACATTGAGCACAAACTGGTTGAAAACTCTCGGCGCCTGTTTGAAGCAGTCAACTATGTAGGTGTAGGTACCTGCGAATTCCTTTACACCGATGAGGGCGACCTGTGGTTCTTGGAAGTTAACCCGCGCCTACAGGTGGAACACTGCGTATCTGAAGAAGTCTCGGGCACTGACCTGGTAGACATTCAGTTGCGTCTAGCCGAAGGCCAACGCCTACCTCAGCTAAAGCCAGTGCAGGGCCACTCAATTGAACTGCGTATCACCTGTGAAGATCCTGCCCGCGCTCTAGCTCCCACCACCGGCACTATCACCGGGGTGCGCTGGCCGGCTGGACACGGCGTGCGCGTTGAATCAGGTATTGCCGTTGGCGACGAGGTCACCCCCTTCTTTGACCCGATGCTAGCCAAGCTGGTTATCACCGGCCCCACCCGTCAGGCAGCCATTGCTCGGGCGCTACGGGCCCTGCGTGAAACCTCCATTGAGGGACTAGCCACCTGCCTAAGCGCCCACGAAGCAGCCCTCAAATCCCCGGCGTTCACCGCCGTCGTCGATGGCAGCGAGGCAGCCGAAAACTACACGGTTACCACCCGCTGGATCGAAAACGAGCTGCTACCCACCCTGATTGATGAGGAAGCCCAGGCAGAGGCAACTAGTGGCGCCGCTTCGGCTCCGGTCCAGCGCCGCGAGGTAATCATCGAGGTAGACGGGCGCCGCGTAAAGCTGGGCGTGCCCGCAGACCTATTTACCGCCACCGCCATTGCCGTGCCCGTAGAAGGGCCGCTAGGCACTAGCGCCCCGGTCAGCTCCATCACTCAGCCCCTACGCGCCGGTCGCGGCTCACGCGCCGGTCACACTGCCGTGCAGGAAGTAAGCGACGGCTGCGTTACCGCCCCCATCCAGGCCATTGTCACCCGCATCGCGGTAGAAGACGGCCAGCAGGTAGAAGAGGGCGAGCTGCTGGTGGTGTTAGAGAGCATGAAGATGGAGAACTACGTGCGGGCCCCTCACGCTGGCGTAGTGGAGCTAGTGGGAGTAGCCACTGGCGCTACCGTCAGTGCTGGTGACGTGCTGCTTAACCTACACAAGGAGGATCAGTGAGCGCTCCCAAGCTAGAGCCCGGCCAGTCCCTAGCTGACTGCCCAGCCACTAAAGAATTTCGTGAGCGACACGAGCAAGTTGCCCGCGCCGCCGAAGAACACGCCGCTCAGCGCCAGCACGCCAAAGGCAAAGGTACTGCCCGCGAGCGCATCGACCAGCTACTAGATAACGGCTCCTTCCTGGAAGTAGGCCAGTTCAGTGGCTCCGGGGTAGGCGCTAACGCCAAGCCCTCCGGTGTGGTTACCGGCTTTGGCACCATTGATGGGCGTCAGGTGGCCGTGTACTCACAGGACTTTTCCGTTCAGGGTGGTTCGCTGGGCTCAGTTGAAGGCGACAAGATTGTGCGTTTGCTCGACGACGCCCTGCGCCTGCGTATCCCGATTATCGGCCTGATTGACTCTGGCGGTGCCAAGATTCAAGAAGGTGTGGGGGCGCTGCGCTACTACGGACGTATCTTCAACCGCACCTGTGCTGCCTCAGGCCTAGTACCCCAGATCAGTGTCATCTTGGGGCCCTGCGCGGGTGGTGCGGTGTACTCACCGGCGCTTACCGACTTTGTGATCGCTACCCGCCAGGCCTCCCACATGTTCGTTACCGGCCCTGACGTAGTGCGAGCCACCACCGGTGAGCGCATCAGCGCAGAAGAACTTGGTGGCGCCGACATCCACGGCTCAGTCACCGGCGTGGTGCACTATGTGGCTGAAGATGAGGCTGACGCCCTCGCCCAGGTACGTACCCTGTTGGCTTACCTGCCCTCCTCATCTGAGCAAAAAGCCCCGCGCTACCAGTACCCGCCCGAGGCTGCCGCCGCTGACGCTAAGGCTGCTGAAAAAGTCGGCTACCTGGTACCGGCCTCAACCCGTCAGCCCTACGACGTCGTCGACGTAGTTAGTGCGATCGTAGACCACGGTGAGTTAGTGCAGGTCCAGGAAGACTTCGCCCAAAACGTAGTGGTGGGCCTGGCCTGTATTGAGGGCCGCCCAGTAGGCATCGTGGCGAACCAGCCCCTAGTTGATGCGGGCACGCTGGACGTGGATGCTTCCGAAAAACTAGCGCGTTTCGTGCGTTTTTGTGATGCCTTTGGTCTACCCGTAGTGACTTTTGTGGATGTGCCCGGCTACCGCCCCGGCGCCCAACAGGAGCACGCCGGCATTATTCGTCGCGGCGCCAAAGTCATCAACGCCTACGCCACCGCCACCGTGCCGCTAGTAACCGTAGTGCTACGTAAAGCCTATGGTGGCGCCTACATTGTTATGGGCTCCAAATCTATTGGAGCTGACCTGAACTTCTGCTGGCCCGGCGCTGAAATCGCAGTGCTAGGCGCGGCAGGTGCGGTGGGTATCATTCACCGCCGCCACTTCGCTGAAATTGAAGCTACCCAGGGACGTGAAGCGGCTCAGGCCGAACACGAACGCCTGCTAGCGCGTTACAGCGATGAAGTCATCAACCCCGACAAGGCTGTGGCCCTGGGTGAAATCGACGCAGTTATTGCGCCTGAAAACACTCGCACGGTTATCGCCGAATCTCTGGCTGCGTTGCTCGCCAAACAGGATGTGCACCGCGCTGGCGCAAAGAAACACGACAACGGGCCTTTGTGACGCCCACTTAGAGTGGCGTAACCCTACGCGCACTCCACCGGGCGTATTGCCCTACGAGATATTTGCAAGCTTTGATAACAAGGAGTTTTTATGACTACCACTAGCGCTAAACAATCAGTCGCTAGTCGTCTGCACGCAGGTGAATCATTCATTGTTTCTTTCGGCGGTCAGGCTACCCCGTGGCGTGAGACTTTAGATTCTCTAGTAGCCACCGATTCACGTCTAGCCAGCGAGCTAGTAGCCGTTGACCAGGCTGTGCGCGACCGTCTGGCCCCGGTGGCCACCGACCTGCTGACCATTTCTCCCGCCGGTGGGCGCATGCTGGACGACGAGGGCGGCGTAATCACCTCCGGCTCTGGTGCCGAGGTTTCCGTACCCGGTATTTTGCTCGCCCAGCACGCCGCCCTGGTAGCCGCCGCTCACACCAGCGTTGACCTGATTGACTCCAGCCTGCGCCCGCGCGCCGTGATCGGTCACTCTCAGGGCATGCTGGGTGTGGCCCTACTGGAGTCGCTACGCGCCGCCAGTGCCCACCACGGCGAAAACAACGCTGAAGTAGTTGAGATTCACGCCGTAGCCCGCCTGATTGGCGCCGCCGCTGCCCGCAGCGTACGCCGCGCTAACCTGGGCCCCATTGGCGAAGTTACCCCCATGCTCTCGGTGCGTGGCGTGCCGCGCGCGGCCCTGGACCAGGTACTTAACGCTGCCGGCCTGAGAGAACACATCAGCATTGGGGTTACCAACGGTCGCACTGCCTTCATTCTTTCCGGCCGCCCGGCAGACCTAGAAGCTGCCGTATCCGCCCTGGAGTTTGCCGCTAAGCGCTCCGAGCGTGAACACAAAGAACGCCTGCGCGGGGGAGAGGTCCTAGCTCCTATCTGCGAGTACCTAGACACCACCGTCCCCTTCCACTCCCCGCTGCTTGAAGGCGCCGTCGAAGACACCGTGGCATGGGCCAACAGCTGTGGTATCAACCCCGAGCTAGCCCGCTACCTGGCCCAGGCAGTGCTGACCGACGTCGTCGACTGGCCGACCACCGTACGCGAGGCAGTAGGCACCGACGCCGCCGGCAAGGCTGAAGCCAAGCTGATCGTCGACCTAGGCCCCGGCGCAGTACTAGCCCGCATGAGCGAAGCCATTGTGCAGGGCACCGGCGTCACCGTGGTGGTAGCCGGCACCAGCGCTGGCATCGACAAGCTCGACCGCAGCGACTACGCCCCTGCCCCCACCGTGGACCGCAGCGCTTTCGCCCCGCACCTGAGCCGCCTACCTGATGGGCGCCTGTCACTAGACACCGCTTTCACCCGCCTAACCGGCCGCAGTGCCATCATGCTGGCGGGTATGACCCCCACCACCGTAGACCCGGCTATTGTGGCTGCCGCCGCTAATGCCGGCTACTGGGCTGAACTAGCCGGTGGTGGTCAGGTAACCGCTGAGGTGCTAAACCACAACCTGGCTGGCCTGGAAGCTGCCCTGGAGCCGGGACGCACCGCCGCCTTCAACGCCATGTTCATGGACCGCTACCTGTGGAACCTGCACCTAGGTACCCAGCGCACCCTGATCCGTGCCCGCGCCGCTGGCGCCCCCATTGACGGCATCGTGATCACCGCCGGTATTCCTGAGCGTGAAGAGGCAGTGCCGCTACTGCGCCGCCTACGCGACGAGGGCTTCCCCTACATTGCGCTCAAGCCCGGCACCATTGACCAGATCAAGCAGGTGCTGGCAATTGCCCGCGAAGTTCCCGAAATGCCCGTCATCATTGAGATTGAAGACGGGCACGCCGGTGGGCACCACTCCTGGGAAGACCTGGACTCGATGCTGCTGGCCACCTACGACGCCATTCGCGCCGTAGACAATGTGGTGCTAACCGTCGGTGGTGGTATCGGTAACCCTGAGCGCGCCGCTGACTACATCACCGGTCGCTGGGCCCTGGCCTACGGCACCGCCCCCATGCCGGTTGACGGTGTGTTTGTGGGTTCGGCCGCCATGACCTGCCTGGAAGCTAAGACCAACGACGACGTCAAGCAGCTGCTGGTTGACACCCCCGGAATTTCCCCCAGCGACAATGGTGGCTGGGTTGGTTCCGGTAAGTCTGCCGGTGGTATGACTTCGGGTCTAAGCCACTTGCGCGCTGACCTATACGAAATCGACAACTCCTCAGCTAAAGCCTCGCGCCTGATCCAGGAGCTGGCTGGCGACGAAAAGCTGATGGCTGCCCGCCGCGACGAAATGATCGAGGCCCTATCCCACACCGCCAAGCCCTACTTTGGCGACGTGGAGTCCATGAGCTACCTGCAGTGGGCTAAGCGCTACGCACAGCTGTGTGTAGCTCCCGCCTCGGCTCGCCCCGATGCCACCAAGCCCGCCGACTACTGGGCTGACCTGGACTGGGCTGACCGCCTGCTGGACCTGCTGCACCGCATTGAGGCTCGTGTAAGCGAAGCCGACCACGGCCAGATTGTCACCCTATTCCCGGATCTAGACTCCGTACTGGATGCCGACGCCGCCATTGCCCGTCTAGCCGAGGCTTACCCGGCTGCTGACACCACCCTGGTGGAGCCGGCAGACGCCGCCTGGTTCGTTGACCTATGCCGCAAGCACCCCAAGCCGGTGCCGTTCGTGCCCGTAGTTGACGCCGACATTCTGCGCTGGTGGGGCACCGACTCACTGTGGCAGTCCCAGGACCCGCGCTACACCGCTGACCAGGTACGTATCATTCCTGGCCCGGTATCAGTGGCTGGTATTACCACCATTAATGAGCCTGTTGGCCACCTGCTAGGGCGCTTCGAAACCGCTGCGGTAGAGGCGCTGCTAGCCGCCGGGGTTGACCCGGTAGATGCCGCCGCCCGCCTAGGCGAATGTGACGGCAAGGCAGTTGGCTCCCGCCCGGTAGCTGACGTTAACGCCTTTGTACGCTCCACCCCGCACGTAGTGTGGAATGGTCACCTGACCACCAACCCCGCCGTGGTGCTGCCTAGCGACGCCTACCAGGTAGTGGCCCGCCCCGACGTGGCCGCTGACGCCTACGACCTAGACATTAAGCTCGACACCCACTGGGACGACCTACCCGGTGGCGAGCAGATCCACGCCGTGCGTCGCCTAGTAGTGCCGCTGCGTTTGGACGGTACCTCCGACGGAGCTGCCCCCGAGGTAGATCCCAGCCGCATCTCCCAGACCATGGGTGACCTGCTGGTTAACACTGCCGGCGTGGGGAACGTGTCGATTGTTGGTGACCACATCACCTCCCTGCCTGCCGTCCAGAGCGCCGTCGCTGGTGCCCTTGACGCTAACGGCAAGGTAGCCAACCAGCCCTTCGGCACCGTTCACGACACCTTCACCCTGGCCTCCACCCTGGGTTACGACCACGGCGCAGTTACCGCTGATGCTCTGCCTGAGACCCTCTCTGCTGCAGCTATCGTCCCTGACGCCCTACTAGGCCCGTGCTGGCCGGTGGTATACGCCTGCCTCGGCTCGGTAGTTGAAGATGGCATGCCGCTGATTGAAGGTCTGCTGGGCGCGGTCCACCTGGACCACACCGTGGATCTGCGCGCTGACCTAGAGCAGCTAGCTGCCAAGCAGCCCGCCTCGCGTGTAAGCGTTGACGGTTGGGTTGAGGCACTGGAAGAGTCCAGCGCCGGCCGCGTTGTGGCCGTGCACCTAGAGCTGCGCGACTTCGCCACCGGCGAGCTGATCGCCATCATGACTGAGCGTTTCGCTATTCGTGGCCGCGCCCACGGCACCGCCACTCCTTCCGCCCCGGCCGTAGCCGGTGGCACCGGACGCGAAATCGCTAACTCTGCCCGTCGCCTCCTGCGCCGCGTAAAGGTCACCGCCCCGCGCGACATGACTGCCTTCGCCCGCGTAACCGGTGACTTCAACCCGATCCACACCTCCTACAACGCCGCCAAGGTGGCTGGTATGAGCGCCCCGCTGGTACACGGCATGTGGCTGTCTGCTACCGCCCAGCAGGTAGTTGCCTCAACCGACCCTGAAGGTGGTCACTACGACATCGTGGGTTGGACCTACACCATGCACGGCCCGGTCGAGCTTGGTGACCAGGTAGAAATCTCTGTGGAGCGCACCGGTCTGGTACGTGGCGGCGGCTTCCTACTGGAGGCAACCTGCCGTATCAACGGTGAGATTGTTTCTCGCGGCACCGCAGTTACCCGCGCCGAACGCACTGCCTACCTCTACCCGGGCCAGGGTATCCAGGCCCAGGGCATGGGTCTAGACGAGCGTTCCTCCTCTAAGGCTGCTCGCGAGATCTGGGACCGCGCCGACGCCCACACCCGTAAGGAGCTAGGCTTCTCTATCCTGGCCCTGGTGCGTGACAACCCCACCGAGCTCACTGCTCGTGGCGTCACCTACCGTCACCCCAAGGGTCTACTGAACCTGACCCAGTTCACCCAGGTGGCCCTGGCTACCGTGGCTATGGCTACCACCGCGCGCCTAGAAGAAACTGGCGCCCTGGTAGAAGGCGCTGCCTTCGCCGGCCACTCGCTGGGTGAGTACACCGCGCTGAGTGCCTACGGGCGTGTGTTCCCGGTGGAAACCATGATTTCTATCGTGTTCCAGCGTGGTTCCACCATGCACACCCTGGTACCGCGTACTGAAGACGGTTCCTCCAACTACCGTATGGGCGCGCTGCGTCCCAACCAGTGCGGTATTGGCGCCAGCGAAGTTGAAGCCTATGTGGCCGAAATTTCTCAGCGCACCGGTGAGTTCTTGCAGATTGTTAACTACAACCTGGCCGGCGTGCAGTACGCAGTTGCAGGTACGGTTGCGGGCCTAGAAGCACTAGCTGCCGACGCCCGTGCACGTGCCAAGGCACGCGGCGGCAAGAACCCCTTCATGCTGGTGCCTGGCATTGACGTGCCCTTCCACTCCAGCGTGCTGCGCCCGGGTGTGGACGAGTTCCGTAGCCGCCTAGACGCACTGGTACCTGCCGACATCGACATTGATCGCATGGTGGGCCTGTATGTCCCCAACCTGGTAGCTCGCCCCTTCGAACTAACCCAGGACTTTGCCCGCTCCATCCTTGAGGTTGTGCCTTCGGCCCAGGTAGAAGCCATCTTGGCTAACTGGGATGCATGGATTGCCCAGCCGGTGGCTTTGGGTCGTGCCCTGCTGATTGAGCTGCTGGCCTGGCAGTTCGCCTCACCGGTACGTTGGATCGAAACCCAGGATGTACTGTTCACTCCGGTTGACCGTGGTGGCTTGGGCATTGAGAAGGTCATCGAGGTGGTTCTGGCTGCTTCACCGCCCCTGGCCAACCTGGCTAGCCGTACCCTGGCTTTGCCGCACCACGCCGGTAACCACGTGACCGTTTACAACGCTCGCCGTGACGAGGCCCGCGTTCTGGCCACTGACACCGACCCGGCTGTTGCCGACGAGGTGGTAGTGGAAGAGCCCGCC
>ERZ773263.198-NODE-198-length-45112-cov-6.638569_pt1 | contig 45112 bp, 34 predicted proteins | sample MGYA00511076_ERZ773263 | MGnify/ENA primary metagenome ERZ773263 (study PRJEB29015, sample SAMEA2738155) | human oral metagenome | biome: human oral; feature: human-associated habitat; material: saliva | place: China | collected 2195 ... | reverse complement strand
TAGAATTATAAAAATATTAATGTTATTTTTATAAAGGAGTGTGAGTGCTGGTGGTTGTTACATTGTTTACATCGCCTAGTTGTACTTCTTGTAGAAAAGCAAAAGCTTGGCTTATAGAAAACCATATTGACTTTGTAGAGAGAAATATTTTTTCTGAGGCACTGACAACGGATGAAATTAAAAATATTTTATCTATTACAGAGCATGGTACAGAGGATATTATTTCTTTTAGATCAAAAACTTTCCAAAAATTAAATCTAGATATTGAGAGTATGTCGATTCAAGAGTTGTATAAAGTTATTCAAGATAATCCAGGGATGCTTAGAAGACCTATCATAGTAGATGATAAAAGATTACAAGTAGGGTATAATGAAGATGAAATAAGAAGGTTCCTCCCTAAGGAGATAAGAGTAAATCAATTAGAACAAATAAAGAATATGGTTAAGTAAGTACACCTTGATACTGCTTTTACCGCGTGATTTAAAGGTTGATATTGGGTGTCAGCCTTTTTTTTATGAAATAAATAGAAGTATGAATTGATATAAGTAATTGAATAAATCTAGAATAATAGTTAAAATATAAAAGAAAGAGGTATTAGATGGAAAAAGAAGATATTAAGTATATAACAGGAGAAATTCACTTTTTGGAGCTAGTGGAGAAAAAGAGTTCGTCATTAGTTTTTAAAGGGCCAAGCGATGAAGAAATAAGTTGTAATGAATCAGATGTAGAGAGTTTAGATGATTATGAAGTTGGCGAAGAATATTCTATGTTTGTTTATCCCTCAAGAAGTGGAAAATTATTCGCAACACCAAATATTCCAGAAGTTATCTATGGTGATTATGCTTTTAGTAAAGTTGTGAAAGTAGAAGAAGATAGAGTAGGATTAGATATTGGATTTTCTCGTGAAATTCCTCTTCTAGGAGAAGATTTACCAAAATTAAAGAGTGTTTGGCCAAAAGAGGGGGATGAATTATTCATAACTCTACGCCGTGATTTTAGTGGACAATTGTTTGCGCGTCTTGCGACAGAAACTATTATAAGTTCTCTTTACTCAAAAGCACCAAAGAGTTTGAAAAATAAAGATATAGAGGCATATCCATATCGTTTGATGCGTGTAGGTACATTCCTATTATCGAAAGATGGCTATAAGATTTTTGTTCACGAAAGCGAACGTGAACGTGAACCACGACTTGGAGAAAAAGTTACTTTGCGTGTTATTGGGGTTAAAGATAATGGCGAAGTTAACGGCTCATTTTTACCGCGCGCTCATGAAAGAATGGATAGTGACGGGCAAGCTATTATGGACTATATTGAAAATAATGGCTACTGCGAATTTACTGATAAATCATCACCGGAAGATATTAAAGCTGTATTCGGTATGAGTAAAGGTAGCTTCAAGCGAGCGGTTGGAAGATTATTTAAAAATAAGTTGATAATGATAGAAGAAGATGGATTATATAAACGTAAAGGAAGATAATTATTATGAAAAAAGTAAAATTAGATAAAAATGCATTATTAGGTGGAATAATTTTAGAAAATGAACGTTATCAAGTAGTTCACATGAATTTGAAAACAGGAAACCAAACTGACTCATATAGCAATGATAAAACTATATTATTACTGAATATTAGTGGTAAAATAACAGTTGCTTATGATGAACAAGTAGAAATAGTTAATGAATTTGAACTATTAGAAATACCAGCAGGGTCTGAGCATGTTATTACTTGTTTACAAGATGCCCAGGTTTTTGTAGTAAAACTATAAAAAGAAAACTTCAGAGAAGATAGTATTTCCACTCTGAAGTTTTTCTACAGAGTATTATACTAAAGAACAAGGTAATAATATCAAATCTGAATAATTTGAAAGGAGGATAGAACATATGAAACTACAATTTTTAGGAACAGGAGCAGGACTCCCTGCAAAATTTAGAAATACGCAAAGCTTTGTTTTTAATTTCATGCAAGAGCTAAAGGAGTGTTGGATGTTTGATTGCGGAGAAGCAACTCAACACCAAATTATAAGAACAAATATTAAACCGACAAAAATAACAAAAATATTTATTAGTCACCTGCATGCTGATCATATATTAGGTCTTATAGGCTTTTTATCTTCGCGTAATTTTCTTTTAGACAGTAAGGAATCGGGAGTAACAATATATGGTCCAGTAGGAATAAGGCAATTTGTTGAACAAAATCTTCTGTTCACACATTGTTCACTTAACTTTGATGTTAAATACGTTGAATTTTCTAGCGAACAGTGTATAATAGATAATAAAACTGTAGTAGTATCCGCCTATCCTCTAAACCACAATATAGAGTGTTTTGGCTATAAAATTATCTTTAAAAATCAAAAGGGAAGCTTAGATGCGGAAAAATTAAAAAAATTAGGGATAATGCCGGGACCATTTTATAAAAATATAAAAGAACAGGATAGTTTTGTTTACAACGGAACTACATATAATTCTTCTGAGTTTTTATCGGAAGATAAACCAAAAAAAGAAATTGTAATTATTCCAGATACGAGATATTTTCCACAGTTAAATGAGTTTGTGAAAAATAGTGATATTATTATTTCAGAGTGTACTTATTTAGATGAAAAAGATGCACATCATGCTAGGAAAAATTATCATTTAAGTATTTTGGATATAGAAAACTTTATTACAGAGAGTACAGTAAAAAGATTATTTTTAACGCATATAAGTGCAAGATATGATGTTGATACAGAAAAAAGCGTGGTAGAAAAAATAGATAAAACTATTAAAGTATCAATTGCCCATGATCTTGATGAATATAATTTATAAGTAATTGGAGGAAGTTATGAGAAAAGATTTAGAAGAAAAAACAATATCTATTGAGAAAATTTTTAAAGGTAAAGTTCTTGATGTAGAGGTACATACAGTAAGTCTACCTGATGGAGAAGTGTCAAAACGTGAGCTTATAAATCATAGGGGAGCAGTAGCAGTTCTTGCGTTGACAAAAGATAATGAAGTAATTTTAGTAGAACAATATAGAAAAGCGATTGAAGCTGTAACGTTAGAGATACCGGCAGGAAAATTAGAACCTGGAGAAGACAATAAAAAGCTTTCTGCAATACGAGAGTTACAGGAAGAAACAGGATATCTGGCAACTGAGGATAGATTAGAAAAGCTTTGTGATGTTCATGTAGCGTTAGGATACAGTTCAGAGTTGATTACCATTTACTTTGTAGATGGTTTAGAACATGCAGGAGAACAAAATCCTGATGATGATGAATTTATTAATTTAAAAAAATACCCATTAGATGAAGCTTTTAGACTTCTTGATGAAAATATTATAACTGACAGTAAGACTATGTTGGCATTAGCGTACTTAAAAAATAGGAAAGGCACGAAATAATATTATGAATATTTATGATGAAATAATAAAAATTATTCAAAAATCTCCATATAAACTCACACCACAAAGAGAGAAAATTGTTGAGATTTTAGTAGAGAATAGCGAGCTACATTTGAGTGCAGAGGAACTGTATTTTATCTTAAAAGAAAAAACACCAGATATTGGTATAGCAACAGTATATAGAACATTAGATATTTTTTATGAATTAAAAATTTTGGAAAAAATATCATTCAGCAATGGTGTTTCTAAGTATCATTTAAGACAAAGTGTTGATGGTCAACTACATCATCATTTAATATGTACTAGCTGTAACACGATAGAAAAAGTTTCAAATCCGATTTTCAATAAACTTATCGAATATATGAAGAAAGAATATTCTTTTGAAGTACAAGATAATTCATTATCGTTTTATGGGACATGTGCTAAATGTAAAACAAAAGGTGATAAATAATGTTTTTTGAAAAATCAGAAAAAACTTTATTAGTTATTTCAAGTATTGTGTATATTGGTTATGTAGTCTTTATTGGCGGAATGATAAGCATATTTAAAGAGTATGTAGGAAATGAATATCTACGAACAAAGATTGTTGATCAGATTCGTGAGCAAACAAGATTAACACAAGATAGTGCTAATGTTTCGACAAAAGATATGCATTTTATTTTTCAAGTAATGGGACAACTTGCTTGGCCATATTTTGCATTGTTAATAGTACTATTTTTATTATTAATATATGTGTTATTCAAGAAAAATATTAATCATAATGTTGTTGCATTTTTATTGTTAGTATATAGCATTTTATTACTTATTTTTAGCTTAGGAATTTTATTTATAAGTTGTATTATATACTTCTTCTTAGGTGTTAGAATAATATTAAAGAGGAATTCACAAAAATATAATAGTGTTTAAAAAGGTTTGAAGTATCTTTACTTCAAACCTTTTTAAAAAATTTTTATAAAAATATAATTAAATTAAAGGAGAACGATAAGAGTATATTTGTAAAATATGAAAAACATTAAAAATAAAATGATGAGTAGAAAGAATGAATATAAAAAGTAAATATTGATTTATGAAAAAATAAAAGATATACTTTATCCATTATATATAAAAATTAGAAGTTTAACATAGAATATCTATGTATTAAGCGTATATTTCTTAAGAAAACTCCATTTGCAAAACAGTAATATTATTACTATAATTGAAAAATATACTAGTTCATAAGAAAATAGTAGGAGGTATTATGAGTAAAAAAGTATTTAAAATTATTAAAAGATTAGTAATAGGATTATTGGCACTTTTAGTTATTGGTGCTGGTTATGGATATTATTTTGTGAATAAGTCGTTACCGACGATAGAAGGAAAAGTCGAGGTGAATTTTTTAGAAAATAATGTCAAAATAACTCGTAATAACAAAGGTATTCCGACGATAGAAGCACAAAATGAAAAAGATTTATATCGAGCACAAGGATATGTTCATGCTCAAGATAGGTTGTTTCAAATGGATTTAGCTCGTAGACAAGCCAGTGGTAGATTATCTGAAATTGTAGGGAAAGCCGCTTTAGAAACAGATAAAAAGTTTTTAGTATTTTCATTGCGTAAAGCAGCAGAGGATTCATATGCAGGCTATTCAGATGAGGCTAAAAAAATCTTAGAGAATTATGCAGAAGGAGTTAACGCTTATATTGATGAGGCAGTAAAAAATAATAAATTATCATATGAGTTTTCTTTATTAAATTATAAACCAGAAAAATGGACAGCTATTGATTCGCTAACAATTGGGAAGTATATGGCTTATGACCTTGGAGGACATTGGGATCACTTAGGGTTTAACTCTTGGGTTTTAAATAATTTAGGAGAAGAAAATCTAAAACAATTATTGCCGGAAAGCTTTTCGAAAAATAAAGATAATGAAGATATTATTAAAGCTAACCTAGGTATAGATGTTAAAGTTGATGAAAAGGTAGCTAATACAGAACGTCCACCTATGGAAAATGGTAGTAATAACTGGGTAGTTTCTGGGAAGAAGACAAAATCAGGGAAACCTTTATTAGCTGATGACCCACACTTAGGGCTTGCAACACCGTCAGTATGGTATCAAATGAGTCTAAATACTCCTGACAACAAAGTTTCTGGTGTTATTTTTCCAGGTATCCCAGGAATTATTCTAGGTCATAATGAGCATATAGCTTGGGGTGTTACTAATTTTGGTCCTGATGTTCAAGATTTATACATAGAAAAACGTGATGCAAATAACCCACATCGTTTTGAATATGATGGAAAGTACTACGATGCACAGGTAGATTCTTACAATATAAAAGTTAAAAATGGAAATGATGAAAAATTTGATGTAGTAAGAACAAAACACGGTCCAATTATTGATGAATTATTAAAACCTCTTGGAGAGACTAATAAGAGTTTTTCTATGCAATGGACAGCTCTAGAGTCAACACAAGAATTAGAAGCAATTTTAAAAATTGATAAATCTAAAAACTGGACAGAGTTTGAAAAAGCATTAGAAGACTTTAAAGCTCCAGCTCAAAACTTCGTTTTCGCAGATAATGAAGGTAATATTGCATATAAATCAAATGGTAATGTCCCTATTCGTAAAAAAGGAGATGGAAATCTTCCAGTTCCAGGATATAGTAGTGAATACGGATGGGATGGTTATATTTCTTTTGATAAATTACCAAAAGTTATCAATCCAGAAGAAGGTTTTATTGCGACTGCCAATACAGAAACATATAAAACAGATTATCATACTTCAAACGTTTGGGCACAACCGTATAGAAAAGCAAGAATTGATGAAGTGTTAAAAGCAAAAAACGATTTAACAGCAGATGATATGAAAAATCTTCAAATGGATACCAAAAATCTATATGCACAGGAATTTTTAAAAGGTTTATTAGATAATACTTCAGTTTCTAACAAAGATGTCTATAATAAGCTGAAATCATGGGATTATATAGATAATAAAGATGAGGCAGCTCCTTTAATATACGACACATGGATGCGAGTAATTCGAGAAAAAATCCTAAAAGATAAAATGAGTCCAGAAGCATATAAATTTATGCCACATAAAGAAAGTTACGTAGATAAAATTTTACGAGATGCTTTGGCAGGTAAGAAGGTAAATCTTATCGAAGAAAAAGGTGGGCTTAATAAGGTCCTAGAAGAAAGTCTAAACACAGCTATATCAGAACTTAAAACAAAATATGGAGAAGATGTAAATTCATGGAAGTGGGGAGCTAATCATAAATTAGGCTTTAGACATCCGTTGTCAAAATCTTCAGACCTGTTGGCTTATTTCTTAAATCCAAAAGAATATCCGATTTCAGGATCTAAAGTAACTGTTCAAGCAGCTAAACAAACTGATGATGGTTTGGTAAATCATGGTGCTTCTTGGAGATTTGTTTATGATTTTGATACAAAAGTAGGATATCATGTAGTTGGTCCAGGACAAAGTGGCCACTTTATGAGTGATTATTACAATGACCAAGTTCTTGATTGGGTAGAAGGAAAATATACACCTGAAACTATAGGAAAGATAGAAGGAAAAACTTTGGAGTTAGTAGCTAAAAAATAAAATAATAAACACAAGGAGTAGAGTTATAGTACTAGGCATTTTGGTGATAGAAAGGGTCTAGTGCAATTAGCCTGCTCCTTATATTTTTGCTTAAAATATGGTAAGATGATATTATAGACTAAATTTAGAGGTAATAAAGGTGAATGTAAAAAACAATTTAGAGAAAATTAATAACGATATAAAAAATATTTGTCAAAAAAGCGGTAGAAATTTCGAAGAGATTACCTTAATAGCTGTAACAAAATATGTTGGTGATGAGCGAGTGAAAGAAGCGCAAGAAGCAGGTATTCATGATTTTGCCGAAAATAGAGCTGTTAATTATGTTGAAAGAAAAGAAAAGTTTCCTGAAGCTACTTGGCACTTGATAGGAAGTTTACAAACAAGAAAAGTGCGAGATGCAATAAATAAAGTAGATTACTTTCATGCTTTAGATCGTGAGAGTTTAGCGGTTGAAATAGAAAAAAGAGCAGAACATGTAATTAATTGTTTTGTACAGGTTAATACATCTGGGGAAGAAAGTAAACATGGTTTAACACCTGAAGCGGTATTAGAGTTCGTTAAAGGTTTAGAAAAATACCCAAAAATTAGAGTTGTTGGACTTATGACAATGGCTCCATTTCTAGAAGATGAGGCAACATTGCGCAGTTGTTTTAGAAAATTAAGAGAACTTCGTGATGAAATAAAAGGTTTAAATTTAGAATATGCTCCGTGTGAATTTTTATCGATGGGAATGAGTAATGATTACGAAATAGCGATTGAAGAAGGCACAACCCATATAAGAATAGGAACAGCACTAGTAGGGAATGAGTTGAAATAATAAGGTGAAGGGAGGTTTATTATTGTGAATAAAAAATTAAAAGTAGGGGAGTTAGATATCACTGCGAAATACCGTAAAGGTATGAAAAAAATTTATCTACGAGTAGAGAAAAATGGTGATATAGTTGTCAAAGCTCCTCTTAGAACGCCAAATTATATAATAAAAAAATTGATACATGATAATATAGCCGAACTAAAAAGACGGAAAAATAATATTATCAACAATTCACCTAAAAAAAGAGAGTATAAAACAGGGGAAACTTATTTTGTTTTCGGGCAAGAGCTGCCTGTAGAGGTTGTAAATTCTAATAAAAACACCTTGATAATAACAGAAGAAAAAATAGTATTAGTTGTAAAAGATGAAAACCAAGATAGAGAGAAAATATTTCAAAAGGGTATAAGAGAAAAACTTCGCCAGCAAAGCCTTTATTTTATAAAAAAATATGAACTAATAATGAATGTTAAGGCGAATGAGTTACGCATAAAAAAAATGAAAACACGCTGGGGGACATGTAATTTAGAAGCTAAGCGCATATGGATAAATGAAGAACTTGTAAAATATCCGATATCTTGTCTTGAACATATCGTAGTTCACGAATTAACACATCTTTTAGAAATTAATCATACTCCTAGATTTTATGAGTTATTAGAACATTATTATCCAAACTATAAACACAATGATAAGTTGATAAAAGATTTTAATAGATATTTGAATGGGAGATAATAGTAAAAATATAGTTAATTGAAGTTATTATTTTTTAGTGTATTAGAAATAGCGCTAGATAGTGTACCTGATTTGCTAAAGAATATATTGAGAAAACTTTTAGAGAGTACATTTTCCAATACTAACAATTGACTTTTTACTACATTTACTATATAATTAATCAAGAGTTTTTAGTATTTTATACTAATATTTTTGTAATACTAAAAAGTATTTTGGAGGAAGAATAAATGTCACAAATTTTAAATCAAGAAGATGGAAAAGTAGTTATTTCATTTTCAGCATCAAAAGAAGAGTTTGCGAAAGGATTAGATAGTGCATTCAAACGCGCTGTAAAACGTGTTAATGCACCTGGATTTAGAAAAGGTAAATTACCAAGAGCCGTATTTAACCAAATGTACGGTGAAGAAGCATTATATCAAGATGCAGTAGATGCAGTATTACCAGCTGCTTACACTAAAGCTATTGATGAGTTAAAAGTTTCACCATTAGCTATGCCAGATATCGATGTTAAAGAAATTAGCAAAGAAAATGGAGTAACATTTGAAGCAGTAGTTACTGTTAAACCAAATGTAGAATTAGGTGAATACAAACACTTAGGAATTAAAAAAGAAGAAGTAGAAGTAACTGAAGCTGACGTAGAAGAAAGATTAGAAAGATTACTAAGTAACCAAGCTGAATGGCAAATTAAAGAAGGTGAAGCTAAAAAAGGAGATATCGTAGTTATCGACTTTAAAGGATTCATCGGAGATGAAGCATTCGAAGGTGGAGAAGCTAAAGGATATGAGTTAGAGCTAGGTTCAGGTTCATTTATCCCAGGATTCGAAGATCAATTAGAAGGGAAAGCTGCACCAGTAGATACTGAAGTTAATGTAACATTCCCAGAAAACTATCAAGTAGCTGACTTAGCTGGAAAAGAAGCAAGATTTGAAGTAGCAATTCACGATGTAAAAGAAAAAGTTTTACCAGAGTTAACAGATGAGTTTGTTAAAGAATTTTCAAAAGAAGCAGCTTCAACAGTAGCTGAATACAAAGAAAAATTAAAAGAAGAAATTAGAGTTCAAAAAGAAGAAGCGGCTGCAAAAGCTTATTCTGACAAAGTGATTTCTACAGCTGTTGAAAATGCAAAATTAACAGTACCAACAAAACTAATCGATCAAGAAGTTAATTCTATGTTTGAACAATTCGCTGGAAACTTATCACGTCAAGGGTTATCATTTGAATTATATGAACAATTCACTGGTAAAGGTGCTGATGAGCTTAAAGCAGAGATGCGTTCTGACGCTGAAAACAAAATCAAAACTTCATTCGTATTAGGAGAAATTGCAGAAGTTGAGAAAGTTGAAGTAACAGATGCTGATATTGATGCAGAAGTAAAAGAACTTGCAACTATGTATAATATGACAGAAGAAGGTGTAAGAACACGTATTAGTGTAGAAGACCTTCGTGGAGAATTAGTTATCCAAAAAACTGTTGAATTCTTAAAAGAAAACAACTAATTATATAAAGCAAATAACAAGCTACTATTCTAGAATAGTGGCTTGTTTTTCAAATAAAAATATACCCTTAGATAAATATTTATCTAAGGGTATTAAAATTATTTTATTTATCTTGATCTTCTTGGAATTTTTTAGCGATAGTAGCTTCAAAGTCTTCAGGGATAGAACGTTGTTTAATGATTATTACATCACATTTAGCATATCTAACGATACCTTCAGATACTGATCCCATAAGCATACGTTTGAATCCAGTTAAACCAGAAGATCCACAAACTACTAAGTCGATTTCTTTTTCATCGACGATGTCTTCGCTTAAGACAATTTTTGGGATACCTTGTTCAACAATACCAGTGACTTTAGTAAGACCGTCTGCTTTAGCAGATTCAACATAACTATCAACTAATTCTTTAGTACGTTTGTAGAATGAGTTGAAGATATATGGATCTGATAAACCAGAAGTAGCAATTGTCGCATCAATAACAGAGGCAATGTATAATTCTGCATCTTCATTTCTCTGTGCTATAGCTACGGCATTTTTAAAAGCCCACTCAGCTTGTTTAGAACCATCAACAGCAACTAGTATTTTAGAATATTTGTTTTCCATAATTAAAACCTCCAACCTATTTATTCTTTAATTATATTATAACACATTTACACAAAAAGTAAACGCTATTTTCAAAAAAAATAAAATAACTGATTTTAATTTAGAGCTATAAATTAACCCTTTTTTTAGATTATTATTCTAAAAAAAGGGTTAATTATATATTCTTTGGAAAACATATTAGCTGTTTTCATCTATTACAGTAATAGTACGAGTTCTTTTATGTTCTTTGCCATCGATATTAATTTTATAAACAATATCATAGGTCCCAGGTGTATTATTATCTACATGTCCTTCTATAATAAGATCATCAAGATAAGATTTTCCAGCCTTACGTGCAATAACACCATCTGAGCTTATATTTATTGTTTCGCCTACTTTAATAGAAGTATTTTCAGGAACAATAAAATAAAATGTTCTTTCAAGGCGACGTTCAAGACGTTTTCTATATTTTTCTTCATCTTCGGCGCTCATTCTATCACGAAGTTTTTCATCCACTAAAGGCATAAGCTCAACCTCAGTATCGGCAATACAAATTCTACTATTAACAAGGGTGAATGTTTGAGTTCTACCGGGACCGCAGTATGATTGACAACCTATAATGAACTCAGCATTAGGAGCTTTTTTCTTAAGCTTAGGAATCAAAGTTTTAAGGTTAACTCCTAGGCAGGCATCACATACTCTAAACGTTACTTTGTCTTCAGTAACTACATCTTTATCATTTCTAGCCATTATATTTCCTTTCATCAATTTATTATTGCATTAAGATAAAAATAATTATATCACATTCTATAAATAAATAAAATTTTAAAACACAAGATTTTAATAAGAACAGACTTATGTTGAATATAATTAAATAGCTTATTTAGACACAATTTTTCTTTTAAGAACAATATTTGTTATTAACAATAAGAAAAATACTATAAAAATATGAATGATTATTCTAGTAATCAAACTAATAAAAAATTCTTCGGGGACCATTTTTATTAAATTAGATTCATCAGGACTAAGTAACCATAGGTCATTTGAAAATAAGATAGTATGAAACTTAATCCAAAACGAATTGAAGTTATAAGCAATAATACCAGTAAGTATAGCAATTAATAAGATAAATATTGCTAAAGTTTTATTGAATGCTTTCGTGATATAAAGTAAAGTTTTAGTTTTTTTAGTAATTATAATGATTATCGTAGTTATAATAAAGATTATCAAGCAAATAATCATCACCTTGAAACTAACATCATAAAGATGTTTAACATCAACCATGTGTAGTATATCTTTATCAGAAAACCAATTTTTATTTAATGAAGCATTACCTTTTAAATATGCTAGCAGATTTTCTGTGTTATTTATTAATTCAGAGTTAGTTGTATTTATAGAAGGTGCCAAATTCTCCTTTTCATAGAAATTTTTATAAAAATCAAGATTAAAACAATTATAAAAAATAATTGCTAAAATACTGAATATAAATAAAGCAAAGTTTTGAATAGCGATAATGCTATATGTGAAAAAATGTTTCATAGTTATACCTCCGCAATACATATTATAACATACCCACTAAATGTGTAAAAAGAAAAAATACAGTGGTGCATAACTCGTTTTAGAGAATGTTGGTTTACGTATTTACAGTAAATAACAAAAGTAGCGAGGATAATGAAAGTTTTTGAGTAAAAAACGTTTAATATTGATTAAAATTGTGTTAAAATATATACACAATTATTTATTTTGGGGGAAATCATGAATAAGTTTTTTAAAATCTATTTAGAATTAAGAGAACAAATAGAAAACAAGCAATATAAAGCTAATAGCATATTACCAAGTGAGAATGAATTAGCTAGAAAATACAATGTTTCTAGGGAAACTATAAGGAAAGCCTTGTTATTGCTTTTAGAAAATGGATATATCCATAAAATACAAGGGAAAGGATCAATAGTCTTAGATGTTCACAGATATAGATTACCTGTAACAGGGATATTAAGCTTTAAAGAACGTCATCAATTCCAAGATTTAGAAGCTAAGACAAAAGTAATAGTAAACGAAGAAATAGAAGCCCCTGATTTTTTAGTCAAGCTTGGTGTTGTTCAACCTGGGGAAAAGCTTACTTACTTGTTGCGTCAACGTATTGTCAATGGCGAGGCGGTAATTTTGGATAAGGATTATATTAGAAAAAATGCTATTGGTAATTTGCCAACTAATCGTGTTGAAGAATCTTTATATGAGTATTTAGAAAAAGATTTAGGGATCAAAATTTCATACGGAAATAAAGACTTCAAAATTGAACCTGTAAATGATGAAGATCATGTTTATATAGACTTAAACGGCCATCGTCATATTGCAGTCCTAAGAAGCGATGTTTATACAGAAGGAACAGACTTCTTACATTATAATGAGAGTCGTCATAGAGTAGATAGTTTCTATTTTTCAGAGTTTGCACGTAGAGCGGTAAATAAAAATAATTAAATATTGGACAAAAAGATTTTAAGCGATAAGAATTTGCTTAAGATCTTTTTTAAATTTTTTTTATCCTAATATTTTCTGTCAATTAAAAAGAAAAACGCGAGTAATTGATAATAATAATATTAAAAAAAACAATAAATTTTCAAAATAAAAAAGGCGAAAAAAATAAGTAAAATAATCATTGAAAAAAAGAATAATAGAGTGTATAATAATTATTAAGTTAGAAATTTCCGGGAAATATTTCGGAAATATTTTTTGTGGGAGAGTGACAAAGATGAAAGTAATTTTCTTTTCATTAACAGGTAATTGCAAAAGATTTGTGGAGATGTGTAAAATACCAGAAGAAGATGTTATAGACCTATGGGAAATCGATTATGAGGTTGATTTCGACTATATACTAATAACGCCGACTATTGGTTTTGGAAAAGTTCCAGAAGATGTTGAGAGATTCTTAGGAGAAAATCACAAGTGCCTAAAAGGAGTAGTTGGAAGTGGTAATAAAAATTGGGGAAATAGATTTGCAAAAGCTGCTGAAATAATAAGTGAGCAATATAATGTCCCGCTACTGATGAAAATAGAATTACATGGGAATACAAAAGACTTAATAAAATTTAGAAAAATATATTTGGAGAGTGTCGATAATGGAGAAATTTAATCATATAGAGCTTAATAACGAAGTAACTAAAAGAGGAGAAAATGGATTTTTCAAGTTAGAAAAAGACCAAGAAGCTATTGCAGAATTTCTTCGTGAAGTTGATTATAGAACTGTAAAATTCAGTTCTGAAATGAAAAGATTAAGATATTTAGTAGAAGAAAACTTCTATTATAATATTTTTGATAAATATATTGAAGATGAAATAGTAGAATGTCTAGAACTTGCTAAAAATTTCAAGTTTGAATTCAAGAGCTACATGGCAGCAAGTAAGTTTTACAAAGACTACGCACTAAAAACTAATGATAAAAAACAATATTTAGAAAACTTTAACCAACACGTATTTATCGTAGCAATGTATCTTGGTGATGGAAATACAGCATTAGCTAAAGAACTTATGATTGCAATGCTTGAACAAAGATTACAACCAGCGACACCAACATTCCTAAACTCTGGAAGAAGTCGCCGTGGAGAGTTAGTTTCTTGTTTCTTATTAGAAGTAGGCGACTCACTAAATTCTATCAACTACATCGACTCAACAGCGAAACAACTTTCAAAAATTGGTGGTGGAGTTGCGATTAACTTATCAAAACTTCGTGCACGTGGAGAAAGTATTAAAGGAATAAAAGGCGTGGCTAAAGGTGTTATTCCAGTAGCTAAATCACTAGAACAAGGTTTTGCTTATGCAGATCAACTTGGACAACGTCCTGGAGCAGGAGCGGTATACTTAAACATCTTCCACTATGATGTGTTAGAATTTTTAGATACGAAAAAAGTTAATGCTGATGAGGAACTACGTCTACCAACTATTTCTACAGGTATTATCGTACCGTCATTATTCTTTGATTTAGCACGTGAGAACAAAGAGTTCTATATGTTCGGCCCACATTCTATTTATGAAGAATATGGTTTAGTATTAGATGATATCGACATTGCAGAATACTACGATGACTTCGTTGCTAATGAAAATATTATAAAACGTAAATTTGATGCACGTGATATGCTTAACCTTATAGCGCAAACACAATTACAATCTGGATATCCATATTTAATGTTTAAAGATAATGCGAACAAAAATCATGCGCTTCGCGAAATTGGTCAAGTAAAAATGAGTAATCTATGCACAGAAATTTTCCAACTTCAAGAAACATCTGTAATTAAAGACTACGGGGAAAGTGATGTTATCAAACGTGATATCTCATGTAACCTTGCTTCATTAAATATTGTTAATGTAATGGAAAGCAAAAAACTTAAAGAGTCAATCTATTCAGGTATGGACGCTTTAACGTTTGTTAGTGATTCAACAAAAATCAAAAATGCACCTGGTGTAGTAAAAGCAAACGAAGAGTTCCACTCTGTTGGACTTGGAGCGATGAACCTAAATGGTTATTTAGCGAAGAACTTAATCGCTTATGATAGTGAAGAGGCAAAAGATTTTGCTAACGTCTTCTTTATGATGATGAACTACTACACAATAGAACGTTCAATGCAAATTGCTAAAGAACGCAAAGAAACATTTAAAGATTTCGAAAAATCTGATTACTACAATGGAACATATTTCACTAAGTATATTACAAATGACTATCTTCCAAAATCAGATAAAGTTAAAGAATTATTTGAAGGAATTTATATTCCTACGAAAGAAGATTGGCACAGCCTAAAAAATAGAGTAAAAGAAAATGGATTATACCACGCATATAGAATGGCGATAGCTCCAACACAAAGTATTTCATACGTTCAAAACTCAACATCAAGTGTACTACCGATTGTTGACAAAATTGAACGCAGAAGTTATGGTAATGCCGAAACATTCTATCCAATGCCATACCTTAGTCCAAAAACACAATGGTACTATAAATCAGCATTTACAATGGATCAAATGAAACTTATCGACCTAATGGCAGTAATCCAAGAACATATTGACCAAGGTATTTCTGTAATTTTATATGTAAATTCTGATATTACAACAAGAGAGTTAGCTAGATATTATATTTATGCTCACCATAAAGGGTTGAAATCACTATACTACACAAGAAACAAACTTCTTTCAGTTGAAGAATGTACATCATGTTCGATATAGAAAAGAGAGGAATTATTATTAACTATGAAAGCAGTAAACTGGAATAAACAAGATGACCTAACATTTATGTATTGGCGTCAAAATATCGCTCAATTTTGGGTAGATACAGAGTTCAAAGTATCAAAAGATATTAAAAGCTGGAACGAAGACTTAAACGATAAAGAAAGAGATGCTTATAAAAAAGTTCTTGCAGGTCTAACAGGATTAGATACTCAACAAGGGGATAAGGGGATGCCTCTAGTATCTCTTCATACAGAAGATATGAGAAAACAAGCTGTTTATAGCTTTATGGGAATGATGGAGCAAATGCATGCGAAAAGTTATTCGACTATCTTTACATCACTTATTCCTAGTAAAGAAACAGATTATTTATTAGATGAGTGGGTTCCAAATAACGAAGAACTTCAATATAAAGCACAACTTATCGAAAGTTATTATCTAAAATTATTTAAACCAGAAGTGCCGACTTATGATTTATATATGGCACGTGTTGCTTCTGTTTTCCTTGAAAGTTATATTTTCTACAGTGGATTCTTCTATCCATTATATCTAGCTGGACAAGGGAAACTTACAACATCTGGAGAAATTATCCGTAAGATATTATTAGATGAAACTATTCATGGAAGTTTTACAGGTTTTGATGCACAAGAGATTTTCAAAACTTTAACACCGGAAGAACAAGAAAAAGCTAATAAAGAAATGTACACATTATTACTTGATTTATACGAAAATGAGCTTAAATATACAAAAGATATTTACGGAGAAATTGGATTATTCGAAGAGGTTAAAGACTATGTTGAGTACAATGCTAACCGAGCTTTAGCAAACCTAGGATATCCTGGATACTTCGAAGATAAAGAAATTAACCCAATTATCGAAAATGCTATGAATACATCTACTAAAAACCACGACTTCTTTAGTGTTAAAGGAGACGGATATGTAGTTAGTATGAACGTTGAGTCAATCGAAGACGAAGATTTTATTTTTGAATAATTAGGTCGTACTTATGAAAATATTATTAGTAAGGCACGGTGAGACCGACTTCAACAAAAATAAACTTATTCAAGGTCATAGTGATATTGTTTTAAACGAAACGGGAAAAGAGCAGGCTATAAATGCTGGGCAAAAAATCACCAACTTTGATATTGATGCAGTCTTTAGTAGTCCGTTAAAAAGAGCACTGGAGACAGCGCGTCTTATGCTTGATAATTCTAACAATAGCCAAAATGAAAGGCTAGATTTAGTAACTGATTCAAGGTTAATTGAAAAGTATTTCGGAGATTTTGAAGGCTCAACATTCGATGAATATTTCAAAGCGCTAGATACAGGTTCAAACTTAGAAACAATTGAACAAGAAGAAAATGTCTATAAGAGAGCACATTCTTTCTTTTTAGATAAGTATGAAGATTACAATAATAAAACGATACTTGTAGTCTGTCATGGAGCTTTGATACGTATTTTTCTACGAGAATTAGGTCTATATCCTGAGACAAGAGAGCTTATAAAAAATACAGCGTTGAATATTTTGCGATTTGATGGAAATAATTTTATATTAGAAAAGTTTAATATCTAAAATTAATATAAATAAAAAGTTCTAAACAATATATTATTCTGTAATATATTGCATTAGAGCTTTTTTTTGTTTTTAAAATGAAATTGGAAGTTTATAATAAAAGATATCATGGTGATAAAGTAACATAAAAAATAATTAAGCTTTATTTTTAAAAATGAATATTTTATAATATGAAGTATATTCAATTATGGAAGGAGAGATTATTATGCGTATAATTTTAGCGCGACATGGAGAAACGGACTATAATAAAAACAAAAAAGTACAAGGGCATAGTGATATACCATTGAATGAAGAAGGAATAAAACAGGGGAAAGAAGCGGGAAAGAAAATAACAGATTACAATATAGATGTAGCCTATAGCAGTACATTGGGGCGTGCTTTTGATACTGCTAGATATATGTTGGATAATTCTAATAATGAGATAAACAAAGTGTTAAATGTTATAAAGGATGAACGTTTGATAGAAAAATCATATGGAGATTATGAAGGAATATCATTTGCAGAATATGCAGCAGGATTGCAAAACGGAGAAACGAGAGGGATGGAACTGGATGTAGATGCTGCAGATAGAGTAGAAGAATTTTTTAAAGAAAAATACAAAGAGCATCCTGATAAAACTATACTGGCTGTATGTCACGGAGGATTGATTCGTTCATTTTTAACAGAAAAAGGAATTAAAAAAGTAGGACGCGGTGTAATTATAAATACATCAGTTAGTGTTCTTGACTATGATGGAGAAATTTTTGAATTAAAAGTGTTTAATATCTAATTAAATAAAGTATTAGAAAAGCTTAAAATATAGTATTATATATTCCATAGTTAGCAGAAAATAATATTTCAACTACATGTTCTATAGAAATGTAAAAAAATTGTAAAATTCAGGTAATAAAATTTTAATATTTTTGACATTAAAGTTAAATATTATTTTCTTATTAGTTCGGATAATATTTAGCAATAAATTCAGGTAACAACCAGCTTGAAAACATTATTGATATAAGGTTTGTAATTTAATTTATAGTATGTTTAAGTTATTGATTTACAATATTAAATTTATTTGATATAATTTTAATATAAAATTGGGTATGCTGTAATATTTTTTAAGTAAAGTAATTAATTTTTCAGGCTTAGGAAAGTTGTCTAGACTTTAAAAATAATTATAAAATAGATGATTGTTTTATTTAAAAAATTATGATTACAAGATATCGAAATTCTAATCATTAAATACATTTACTTTTAAAGATGTTATTTGAATTCATTAAGGAGGAAATTAAAAAATATGGTAGGAGATTTTAAGAAACTAAGATTTTCTATAAGGAAGCTGTCTATTGGAGCAGTATCTTTATCAGTAGGATTATCATTAGTCCAACCAACAATTTTAAACCACAATATTGTTATGGCTTCTAGCGTAAGTGCGGAAACAGGACTTCAAGGTACTGTAAGTACTGAGCAAGAGTTGCAAGATAAGATAAATAATAATGCACAAGACATCGTCTTAAGTGCAAATATAGATATTACTAAAACGATAACTATTCCTAATACTTTCACAGGGAAAATTCATGGTAATGGATTTACTTTGAAGCTAGTAACTCAAAACATTAACATGTTTGAAATAGAAGGAAGTACGGTGACGTTTGATAGTATAGTGTTAGATGGTAATGATATAGGTCGTCCACTTGATATTGGGAAACAAGCTAATGTTACTTTAACTAAATCAACTATTCAAAAAGGGCATACAGGAAATTTAAACAATGGTGGTGCTGTATATATAAGTGGTTCTAAGCTGAAATTAGATAACACTACAATTCAAGACTCTAAAGCTGTAAAAAAAGCAGGTACTGCTGATGATATCCGTCCAAATGGTGGAGCAATCTATGCTTATGGTGCTGAAATTACGTTAGAAAATAAATCTGAAATCCTAAATAACACTTTAGAAGGTGGAGATGGTAATGGAGGAGGAATTTATGCTACTAGTGATTCAAAAGTAAAAATTTCTGACTCTACTTTTACAGGAAATCATACGTTCAAGATTACTGATCTAGCAAACGAAGGTGGAGCTGTATTCGTAAATGGAGGAACTACATTAGAGGTTTCTGATTCTACGTTTAATGTTGCAAAAGGTTTCAATACAGGTGGAGCTATTGCGATGAGACATGCAAAAGCAGAAATAAAAAATAGTAAATTTGATATAAATAACCTTGGAGATGCTTATGGTATAAGTGGTGGAGCAATCATGAGTGGTGAAAGTGATCTTAAAGTAGATGGCTCAACATTTACTGCTGCTAACTCAAAAATAACATTCTCTGGTGGTTTCATAAATATAGTAACTGGAGGTAGCTTTACACTAACTAATTCTACATTAACAGGAGCAGGTTCTTGGTGGAATGGACCATCAATTTCTACATTCGGAGGAGCTATTGGTTTTGAAACAGGAAGTACTGCAACTGCTACTATAGAAAATACTACTATTAAAGATGTAACTGCTGATGAGACAGGTGGAGCTATTTCATTAGCTACTAAAATTAATGAGGAAGCTAGTGTAAACTTAACTCTACGTAATACGAATATTATTAACACAAGAACAAAATTCGCTTGGAAAGATACTCGTGGAGGCGCAATCCATGTAGGTAAAGGAAACACATTAAGAATCGATGGTGGATCTATTAAAAATTCATTCTCTGTAAAAGGTGGAGCGATTTACAATGATGGAACAGTAGAATTAGGAGGAGCTGAAACAGAGATTTCTGGCAACACTGCTTATAAATATGGTGGAGGAATCTATAATAATGGAACTCTATTGGTAGACACAGCGAACCTAACTAATAACTCTAAAGTAAGTGATGGTACAGCTGGTGCAGAAGAAAATGCAGGTAAAACAACAGAGTACGCAGGTGCTAATATCTACGCTAAAAAAGATGTAACGATCACACCTAATGCAAAATTTGATGAAAAAGACATCAGAGTTCTTGACCAAGAGTCATCAATAATATTAAAAGGAGCATTAAAACAAAAACTTAATGTTTCTATAAGTGAACAACCTGGGGGGGAAAACAACGAAACTCCAAAACGCCAAGTAGGGTATTTAGTGGCTAAAGGAGATGGAACATATACACCAACAAAAGAAGACGCTAAATTACTACACTACTTCACAAGAGATACAGTAGGAGTAAGCGACTATAATGATCACGATTCACTAGCAAAATGGGATTATGTACTTAATCCGGAAAACAACACAGTAGTACTAGGACAAAGAGTAAAAGTTGTTTATGATGCGAATGCAGATAACGCTAAATTTGAAGATGGAAATAAAACTATTGAAGACGTACTAACTGTTTACAAACCAGACTTTGCACCAAAAGAAACTACTAAAGTACCAACTAGAGATGGTTACAGATTCAACGGATGGTATACTACTAGCGATAATCAAAATGATAAGTTCACATTATCAAAAGCTTCATTTGGAATAACAGGAAATGAAATAACAACTCCAATAGCTAAAGAGAGTGTAACTGCTTATGCAGCTTGGTTAAAAGAACAAAAAGTAACATATGAGTTTGAAAGTGCAACAGCAGGAAAAGAATTACCACAATCTGTAAAAGATTTACTACCAACAGATACAAATAAATATTTAAAAGATGAGCAAGTAACAGCCAAACAACCAACACAAACAGAAGTTGTAGATGCAGCTCAAGATGGTAAATGGAAATTCAAAGGATACGAACCAGCAAGTCCAGTAACAGTGGGGACTGAAGATGTTAAGTTTGTAGGTAAATGGGAGTTCATAGCTAATGAGCACAACGTATCATATGAATTCGTAAGTGCAACAGCAGGAAAAGAATTACCACAAGCCGTAAAAGATTTATTACCAACAGATGCAAATAAATACAAAAAAGATCAACAAGTAACAGCAACTCAACCAGCACAAACAGAGGTTGAAGTAGCGGCAGAAGATGGTAAATGGGTATTCAAAGGATATGAACCAGCAAGTCCAGTAACAGTAGGGACTGAAGATGTTAAATTCGTAGGTAAATGGGAATTTGTAGCTAAAGAGCACAACGCAACGTACAAATTTGAAAGTGGAACAGCAGGAAAAGACTTACCACAAGAAGTAAAAGACTTATTACCAACAGATGCAGCTAAATACAAAAAAGGTGAGCAAGTAAACGCTAAGCAACCAGGACAAACACAAGTAACAGTAGCAGATGGTAAGTGGGAATTCAAAGGATACGAACCAGCAGGCCCAGTAACAATGGGAGATAAAGATGTAGAGTTCGTAGGAAAATGGGAATACAAAGCGAACCCAGTAGCTAAGTACACAGTAGGATACAAATTCGAAAGCGAAACAGCAGGAAAAGAATTGCCACAAGAAGTAAAAGACTTATTACCAACAGATGCTAATGAATATCAAAATGGTGCACAAGTAGATGCTAAACAACCAGCAAAAGCAGAAGTAGAAGTAGCAGATGGTAAATGGGTATTCAAAGGATACGCAGCAAATCAACAAACAGTAAATGGAAGCAATGTAGAATTCGTAGGTAAATGGGAATTTGTGGCTAAACCAGTTGCTAAATACAAAGTAACATACGAATTTACAAGTACAGATGCATCTACTGCATTACCAGCAGAAGTATTAGCGTTATTACCAACAGATGCTGATGAGTATGTAAATGGAGACACAGTAAATGCTAAACAACCAGCGCAAACAGAAGTGACTGTAGCTAATGGTAAATGGACATTTAATGGTTATGCAGCAAACTCACAAACAGTAAATGGAAGTGATGTTAAATTCAGTGGAACGTGGACATTTACAGCTAACCCAGTAACTAAATACAAAGCAACATACGAATTCAAGAGTGCTGATGCAACAAAAGCATTACCAGCAGAAGTATTAGCATTATTACCAACAGACGCTAATGAGTATGTAGACAACGATGTAGTAACAGCAACTCAACCAACGAAAACAGAAGTAACTGTATCTAATGGTAAATGGGTATTTAATGGTTATGATGCTACAACGAAAACAGTAAATGGAGCTGGTGTTAAATTCAGCGGAACATGGACATTTATTGAAAATAAATATAAAGCAACATATAGATTTGAAAGTACAACAGCAGGAAAAGTATTACCAGCTGAGGTAACAAACTTATTACCAACAGACACTAATGAGTACGTTGATAACGATGTAGTAACAGCAACTCAACCAGCGAAAACAGAAGTAACAGTAGCAAGTGGTAAATGGGTATTCAAAGGATACGCAGCAAATTCACAAACAGTAAATGGAAGCAATGTAGAATTCGTAGGTAAATGGGAATACGTAGCTAACAAATACAAAGTTAAATATGAGTTTTACAGTGGAACAGCAGGAAAAGATTTACCAAAATCAATTCTAAGAATGTTGCCAAGTGATTCAGCTGAGTATGTGGATGGAGACGAAGTAGTAGCTAAAGCACCGACTGCAAAAACTATAGAAACTCCAGAAGGAGTATGGACATTTGCTGGTTACGATAAAGATAAAGTAGTTGTAAATGGAGCTGAAGTGAACTTCAAAGGTAAATGGGTGTTTACACCAACAAAACCAACACCACCAAAACTACAACAAAAACCAACAAAAGAATTACCGAACACTGGGGAAACAACGACAAATGCAGGTCTAGCAGGAGCAACACTGGCAGGTTTAGCAGCATTAACAGCAATGCGTCGTCGTAACAAAAAATAAGTGTAAATGCTAGCTTATAAGAGGTAAGTGTGATATAATAGTCGGGTTGTAATTTTTAAGGAGGAAAAAATGAAAGAGAAGAATATGAAACATTCGTTAACGAAGAAAAATAAAAAATGGATGTACAAGGTAATATCAGCAGTACTTGCGACATCTTTATTAGCTAGCGTTGGGAATATGGGGTATACACAGTATGCCCCAACTCCTAGCGTAGCAAAAGCAGCTGATGAAAATTATAAAGGTACTGTAACTTTCGTTACAAATCACGGTGAAGTAAATGTTAACTTTACTAGCGGAGATCAGCGTTTAGATCATGATGCTACTGTAAACTTTGGTGATTCTGGACATGGACAATCAAAAGCTTACTTTATAGGTCTATCAGATGTCAAAGGTTATAACGGAACTAATGGTAACTTTGTATACAAACATGAACCTATTAAAAACTTATTCCCAAATGGAATAAAAGATGGGCAGAAAGTATATGCAGCTTATTTAGATGTTACAGCAGCTATGTTTCTTTCAAGTAAAATTCAAGGAGATGTTGCAATTAACAAGGCAATTGCCGCACAAGATTATCTTTACAATGATTTAAAAGTTAAGAGTGAAGTAGAGAACGCTAAAAAAGAAATTACATTTTATTCAAAAAATGAGAATATTAATGAAAATCTTCAATTAGGAGGAATATCTCTAGGCTTAAATCCATTCCTAATGGCTATTGCTAGATATAGTCCAACACATTACTTCCAACCAGGAACAATGGAACATTATCCTACAACTAAAGAGGAAGAATTAAATGATCCTACTAACAAAAACTATACTTACATGGATTTACATGTAAAACTAGATCCAAGGGTTAAACTAAACAGTACATTAGATTTCAACCTAAGATCTTATGCATTTAAACCACATATGGTATTAAATAAAAATAATGAAAAAATAGATGCAAACTTCACTATAACAAATGGAAATCCAGAATCAAGAATAACATTCAATAGTGATAAAGTGATAGATGGAGAATTTACTATAAGAGTAAGACTTCGTTCAGAACAAGATATTCCAAATGCAACAGTAAAAGATATTTCTGAAGAATCAAAATTAATCTCAAACAAAAATGATAACTTCATTATACCGAAAGAAGAAATAGATAAAATTGCTGCAGGAGAAGCAAAACCAATTGAAATCAAAGGATATATTGATGGTTGGGCAAAACTTTATGGATATCCACTACCATTCTTAGGGACAATTGGTGGGCCGCAAGCTATTCCTAAAAAAGAAGCTAAAGATGTTACTTTAAACTTTGTGTACAATAAAGTTAAATTTAACAAAAACTCAGCTTCATTCGAAGGTGCAGCGGAGCAAGATTTAGGAACAGTTAACGTAGTTAACAACAATACAATCGATGGAGACAGCTTAAACAAAGGTACAAAACCAACTAAAGAAACTGTTGGTGATAGTATGCCAGCTGATTTATCAGATGTAGTTGCTAATGGAAAAACATACAAATTCAAAGGTTGGAACACTCAAGCAGACGGACAAGGTCAAAGCTTCACAGGTGCAACAACAGTAACAAAAGATCAAACAGTATATGCTGTTTGGGCAGAACAATCAGAAGAACAACACATCAAAATTAGTGAAACTGGCAAAGTTGCAGCTAAAGATGGACATGCTATCTTCAGTATTGGTAATGTTTATAAAAACGGATTTAAAGATTTAGAATATGCAGTATATTCAGATCAAAACTTCCAAACAAAATCTACAAAAAATGCAGATGTAACTTGGAAAGTAGAAGCTGTTGCAGGCTTTGAAAAACATGCAGAAGTAAATACTGCAGCAAGTACTATGTTTGAAAAAACAGCAACAGTTTACGAAGGTAACAAAGTTAATGTTAACAAAATCAAAGCATTAAAATCAGGTGTTTATAAAGTAACTGCTTCAATCAATGGTGGACAATCATCAGATTACGTTTATGTAGTTGTGCCTGGTGATGTTGACCGTAATGGATTCGTAGATTTTAACGATTCGAACCAAGTAGGAAACTACTCTGTAACAGAAGACAATTCAGCATTTAAAATAGTAGATGAATTCACATTGATTTTAGCAGAATTAGACTATAATGGTTTCATTGATGCGAATGATGCGAACATAATCGGACAAATGTTCTTAGGTGTGTTTGAAACAAATTAATATTTGATTAAAAAATAAAATAAGGAGATATAGAATGGAATTTAAGAAAAAATTTAAATTTTCTATTAGAAAACTATCAATAGGTGTTGTTTCTCTAAGTTTAGGGTTAACAACTCTAGCGCAACCGATTGCTCTATTAGGGCAATCTAATGTTGCACACGCAGAAGAGGCTACACCTGCTGCTGAGAAAAAAGCAGGTAAAGTAACTATCGAAAGGGTAGACTTAGATACAAAACCAGAAATACAAGCTGGTGAAGAATTCAAAATTAAAATTAAATGGGTGGCAGATCCAGGTCAAACAAACTTAGGTGGTCTTAACTCAGAATTAAACTTTGATATTAATACAATGGAGTATGTTAAAGTAGAAACAGTTACACCAGATGGTATGGGTAACTCATTTATTAATCTAGCTGCTGTTAAAAAAGGAAAATCAAGATTTGGTAGTACACCTTTTACTAATAAAGAGCTAGAGGCTATATTTACATTTAAAGCTAAAAGAAATATTACAGCTGCTGATAACTACAACTTTGTATTTAAAGCATTCCCTGCTCCAGACGGAAGAGTAAGATGGTATACTGAACCAGATTATAGTGGTCCAACACCATTAATTTCTTCATGGGAAGGATTAGGTGCAGATGGAACTATCAGTGTAAAACTAGCTAAAGAAGCAGAAGCTACTTATAACGCAACATATGAGTTCGAAAGTGCAACAGCAGGAAAAGACTTACCACAAGAAGTAAAAGACCTATTACCAACAGATAATACTAAATACAAAAAAGATGATCAAGTAACAGCTAAACAACCAACATCAACAGAGGTTGCAGATGCAGCACAAGATGGTAAATGGGTATTCAAAGGATACGAGCCAGCAGGTCCTGTAACAGTTGCAGATAAAGATGTTAAGTTCGTAGGTAAATGGGAATTCAAAGCTAATGAGCACAATGTATCATATGAATTTACAAGTGGAACAGCAGGAAAAGAATTACCACAAGAAGTAAAAGACTTATTACCGACAGATGCAGCTAAATATGTAAAAGGTGCACAAGTAAATGCTGTTCAACCAGCGCAAGCAGAAGTTGAGGATGCAGCACAAGATGGTAAGTGGGTATTCAAAGGATACGAACCAGCAAGCCCAGTAACAGTAGGAACTGAAGATGTTAAATTCGTAGGTAAATGGGAATTCGAAGCTAAAGAGCACAACGCAACATACAAATTTGAAAGTGGAACAGCAGGAAAAGACTTACCACAAGAAGTAAAAGACTTATTACCAACAGATGCAGCTAAATACAAAAAAGGTGAGCAAGTAAACGCTAAGCAACCAGGACAAACACAAGTAACAGTAGCAGATGGTAAGTGGGAATTCAAAGGATACGAACCAGCAGGCCCAGTAACAATGGGAGATAAAGATGTAGAGTTCGTAGGAAAATGGGAATACAAAGCGAACCCAGTAGCTAAGTACACAGTAGGATACAAATTCGAAAGCGAAACAGCAGGAAAAGAATTGCCACAAGAAGTAAAAGACTTATTACCAACAGATGCTAATGAATATCAAAATGGTGCACAAGTAGATGCTAAACAACCAGCAAAAGCAGAAGTAGAAGTAGCAGATGGTAAATGGGTATTCAAAGGATACGCAGCAAATCAACAAACAGTAAATGGAAGCAATGTAGAATTCGTAGGTAAATGGGCATTTGAGGCAAAACAAGTAACTAAGTATACAGTAGATTACGCATTTGCAAGCTCAACAGCAGGAAAACAATTACCAGGAGAAGTACTAGCATTAATCCCAACAGATTCTAAAGAGTACACAAATGGTGAAGAAGTTATCGCTAAAGATCCAGCGAAAACAGAAGTAGAAGTAGCAGATGGTAAATGGACATTTGATGGATACCAACAAAATAAATTTACGGTAAACAATGCAAATGTAACATTCCAAGGAACATGGACGTTTACAGCAAAACCAAAACCTCCAGTTACTAAATATAAAGCAACATATGAATTCACAAGTACTGACGCAACAAAAGCATTACCAGCAGAAGTATTAGCATTAAAACCAGTAGATAATGCTGAATATGTTGATAACGATGTAGTAACAGCTCAACAACCAGCGAAAACAAAAGTTGAAGTAGCAGATGGAACATGGACATTTAATGGTTATGGAGCAAACTCACAAACAGTAAATGGAAGTGATGTTAAATTCAGCGGAACATGGACATTCACAGCTAATGCAACACCACCAGCAAATAAATACAAAGCAACATATGAGTTCAAGAGTGCTGATGCAACAAAAGCATTACCAAATGGAGTATTAAGATTATTACCAAATGATACTAAAGAATATGCAAATGGCGACAAAGCAAAAGCTATTCAACCAACAGTAACATCTGTAGTAACACCAACAGGAACATGGACATTCGCAGGATACGATGCAAATGAAAAACCAATAAATGGAGCAGGAGTTAAATTTACAGGAACATGGACATTTACTCCTAGCCAAACTCCACCACCAGTGGTAGAGAAAAAAGGTAGTGTAATAGTTCGCTATGTATCAACTGATAATAAGCAACTTAAAGATGACTACATCGATACAAAAGATGCAGTTGTAGGAACTCCTTATAATGCAGCTGAAAACGAAACAGAAAGACCAACTGTAATCGTTAAAGACGGAGTAAAATATGAACTTGTTGAAATAAAAGGAAACCCAAGAGGTAAAGTAGTAGAAGGAACTACAGTGGTTACTTATGTCTACAAAAAAGTAGCAAAACAACCACAACCAGGTGGACAAGATTGGGATCCATTTAAACCAGGAGAACAAAAACCAACTAAACCAGGTAAAGGTAAGCTGGCAAATACAGGTCAAACAACGACAAATGCAGGAATTGCTGGAGTAGCTCTAGCTGGATTAGCATTAGCAGCAATGCGTCGTCGTAAAAATAAATAAAAACTGTAAAGTTTTTAAATTGAATATAAAATAGGGAACCAAAAACTCCCTATTTTATTCAATTTTAGAATGAGCAAGTTATTTGCTTTTTTACGAAAATATGATAAAATATTCAACTGTGGTTACACAAATAAAATATAAAAGGAGAAAGGAAAACAATGAATAAGATGAAAAAAATATTTAGTATTTTGTTAATGGTTGTTTTTCTTGTAAATACATTTTTAGGTTCAACAACAAAAAATGCGTTTGCGGAAGATAATACAACCGTCAAAACTAGATTAAGAATTATTAACCTAAATGGTGATAATACTATTGATGAAAAAACAGAATTTTGGGTAAAAGATACTATTCCAGTTGCAGCAGACTTAGCAATCTCTGGCTCTGGGGTAAACTATTCTAATCCAAAATTAAAAATTACTGTTCAAAAAAGTCCTGCTATAACAAAACCAGGATTTGTTGACTCGTTAAAAGCAACTAAAAATGAACAGACAGAAGATGAAAATAACTATTATATGACGTATACATTTGATAGCTTAACTGGGGGAGCAAAATTAACATTCCCACTTCCATTTATGTTCAAAGAAGATACGGCTAATAACGGGGATAGTGTAACAATTAAAGAAGAATTGTTAGATGAAAATGGTGGTGTTATCGACTCAGTATCAAAAACATATACTGCTAAAAAAGTGACATATGGTTATAATGAATCAAATGTGTTTACTTATAATGCGGCCTCAACAGAACTTATTGATCCAAGTAAGCCAGCAAGAAATAATAGTATTTTTGTTCATAAAGCAGGTGTATATGATGATAGTAACAAAACAAAACCTGAAGGGGAAGAAGTAACAACTTATTTCTCTCCAATAAATAAAGCTCCAGAAGGAGCTGAAGGTAAGGCAACTTTTATAAGACCAAAAAATATGAAAATAGAAGTTAAATTACCTGAAGGTGTTGAATTAGGAACTTCAGGTGATGCTCCTAACTGGACTTATGATGCTGCTACAAGAACAATAACAAGAAATTATAATTATGAATTTGGACCTGGGGACAGTGGTTGGACTCGATACAACGAAATTGGATTTTCAGCAGATCCTGTTTTAAAATTCAAAAGTATACCTTCTGGTCAAGTTGTTAACTTAGAGGCTAAATTCACAGTAAACGTTGGATTGTCTGATGAGTATAAACTTCCAGATAGAACATTGCCTATTAAGTTTGATGTAGAAAAACTTATTTTTGCTCCACACTTAGGTAGTACATTGGCAAAAGACAATCTATCTGGTGGCGGAACTGATCCGTTTCCATATGATTTAGTTGAAGGTGTTTACACATTAGATAAAGGTAGAATCTATGATAATAGAGTCAATGATCAAACAGATAATGGTATGGTATATACTCTTAAATTAGGTAACGAAAATAATGGATCTAGTCCAACTGATCCAACAAATGGTAAGGTAATGCACGTATGGTCTATAGATGATATTTTAGACCGTGATAAACAACCAGGAGTTCCTAGTAAAATCTATTACAAAAATTATCAATTAGGTAAGGTAGAACCATACGGTACTATGCTTAAAGATAATGAAAGACATAAAAAATTAGTAGAAGATACTATTAAAAACTTTAATGACACACCAAATAAACTTTATGGTGTTAAAGAAGATGGTACAAAAGTAGAAATAGCTTCTAATATAAAATATCAACAAAAAGTAGATATTAACGATACAACAGGACAATACGTTCGTCTATCTTTAGAATTTGAAAGACCATTAGTATTGGATAATACTAGTTTGGTATTCTACACAGGTGCATATCCAACTGATAAAGAGATTAAAAGTTTTGAAGATAGTACTTACGATGCCACTCAATATTATTATGGTACATCAGAAGCTAAGGTAGAAGAAAACCAAACACTTACTACTACTCGTGAAACAGCTACAACAATTAAAGACTATGCTAATGGGAATTGGGCTGTTACTGGACTATCATTACCTACTCCAAAAGCTTGGATGGATAGTATGGATGGTGATAAAGTTATAACTTATAAATCTTCTGGAAGTTTTGCAGATGTTTGGTTGAACCGTGGTAGCTTACGTGGAACATACGGATCATGGGGACCATATTTAGGTAAGCCAGTAACTAATATTAAAGCAATATACTTATTACCACCAGAGTTTAGTTATGTTGAAACAAAGGGTACTTATGGGCCATCTGATCCATCTGGAATTAACCCAACACCACAAGTTATAGATAATTTCAGAAATACTGGGCGTCAAGCGGTAATCTTCTCTGTACCGGATATCAACCCGAACCTTGAGAATAAAGATGATCAGTTTTCAATAAATATAAAAGTTAAAGCTAGTCAATATGCGCAACAAGGAAATAACAGAGTAGATACATATATTACTTATGATAATAATAAGATTATTCAACCATGGGATGGTGGTCTTGAATATGTTGACCAACTTGACTTAGACGGAGATGGAGATAAGAGAGAAAAATTCATCCACAGAGCAATGGATATTAACTTTATCCCACCATTAGAACTACTTATTGCAAAACGTGTTGGATTAGATACAGCTAGTATGAAATTCTTAGAAATCGGTGATTTAGGAGAAGAATTCTACTGGAAAGTTCAAATTAACAATAATACAATCGCTGAGATGAATGATATTAGCTTTATCGATACATTACCATTCGTAGGTGATAACGTAATTGTTCCTAATAAACAAAATGTTTACAAACCTAGAGGATCTCAGTTTAATACACCGTTAACTAGAAGTTTAGAATCAGTACCAGAAAATGCAGAAGTATTAAAAAACTTTGATGTATTTTACCAGTTAGCACCTCAAAATGCTCTAGAAGCTGTTCGCGATGGTGAGTGGTTGGCAGAAGGTCAAATAACAGACTTTACGAAAGTTAAGAGTATAAAAATTCAACTTAAACCAGGTAAAGTATTAGCTTCTAAAACAACAGCAAACTTCTTTATCCCATCAAAAATACCATATGATTCAACACTAACATCAAATCAAACTGCTAATAACACAGTAGCGATGTCTACAGATAAGACTTTCTACTCAGAAGCAAATATGGTTCGTATTGGGGTTGCAAAATATGTAGTTAAAGGAACTGTATTTAGTGACTTTAATAAAAATGGTGTTATAAACGATAACGAGCCAAGACTAGCAGGTTATAAAGTAGAACTTATTGATAAGAAAACAGGTGATGTAGCTGTAGATGTAAATGGAAACAAACTAGAAGCAACTACAGATAATGAAGGTAAATACTCAATTAATGTTTATAAACGTGGAGATTACTTCGTAAGATTTACGAAATTAAACAATGATGATAAATTAACTAAGTCAAATGACCGAGTAGATGGAAATAATGCAATAGAAGAAATTGCAGGAACAAGCTATGTTAAATCAGCTGACTTTGCATTAAATCCTACAAATGATGATGTAATTAAAAATGCAGGATTTGAGGCAACTAAGAGAGATGTAACTATTGAAAAAGTTGACTCTCAATTAAACCAAGATGGAAGCAAGAAATACCTAAAAGGTGCTACTTTTGAATTAAGACAAAATGGTAACGCGGTATATACAGCAACAACAGGTGAAAATGGACGTGCAGTATTTAAAGATGTTAAGTTTGGAAGCTACAAACTAGTTGAAACACAAGCACCGACAGGATATGCACCAGCAGTTGCAGAAAAAGATGTAACAATCGATGAAAACGGTGATGCTAAGTATGAAATAGCTAATGACTTAGTATTAGGAAAAGTTGAAGTAACAAAAGTAGACAAAGACGATCCTACTAAGAAATTAAAAGGTGTTAAATTCGTCCTTAAACAAGGAAACGATGAAAAATACGAAGCAACAACAGGTGAAGATGGTAAAGCAGTTTTCGATGGTGTATTATTTGGAAGCTATAAACTAGTAGAAAAAGAAACACTAGAAAACTATAAAGCAGATTCAACTGAACACGATGTAACAATCGATAATCAAACAAAACTAAAAGAAGTAACAATTAAAAACGAACTTAAAAAAGGTAAGGTTGTAGTAACGAAAGTAGATGCGACTGATAATACTAAGAAACTTAAAGATGTTAAATTCGTTCTTAAACAAGACGGTAATGTGAAATACGAAGCAACAACAGATACTGATGGTAAAGCAGTATTTAACGGAGTTGCATACGGACAATATAAATTAGTAGAAACAGAAACATTAGCTAACTACGCTTTAGATTCAACTGAAAGAGATGTAAATATTGATGCAGATGGTAAAGAAGTACCATTTGAAATTACAAACGCTCTTAAACAAGGTTCAGTTGAAGTAACAAAAGTAGATGCAGACAATAATAATACTAAACTTACTGGAGTTAAATTCGTTCTTAAACAAAATGGTGCTGTAAAATATGAAGCAACAACAGATGCAGACGGTAAAGCAAACTTCAACAATGTAGCATACGGAGATTATAAATTAGTAGAAACAGAAACATTGAAAAATTATAATCTAGATGCGACAGAGCGAGATGTAACAATTGATAGCCAAAACAGTACTAAACAAATTACATTAACAAACGTAATGAAAAAAGGTAAAGTTGTTGTAACGAAAGTTGATGCAACTGACAATACTAAGAAACTTAAAGATGTAAAATTTGCTCTTAAACAAGGAAATGATGTTAAGTATGAAGCAACAACAGATGCTGATGGTAAAGCAGTATTTAACGGAGTAGCATACGGAGAGTATAAACTAGTAGAAACAAAAACACTAGATAATTACAGTTTAGATACAACTGAAAGAGATGTAAATATTGATGCAGATGGTAAAGAAGTACCATTTGAAATCACAAATGCCTTAAAAGAAGGTAAAGTAGAAGTAACAAAAGTAGACGCAGATGATAATTCTAAGAAATTAGAAGGTGTAAAATTTGCTCTTAAACAGGGAAATGATGTTAAGTATGAAGCAACAACAGATGTTGATGGTAAAGCAGTATTTAATGGAGTTGCATACGGAGATTATAAACTTGTAGAGACAAAACACTTAGATAATTATAATGCAGATACAACAGAGCGCGATGTAACAATCGACAACCAAAACAGTACAAAACAATTAACTGTAACTAATACATTAATAAAAGGTAAAGTAGAAGTAACGTTAGTAGATGCAGTTGTTGATGGTAAACCAATAAAAGGTGCAACATTTGTTCTTAAACAAGGAGATACAGTTGTAAAAGAACTTACTACTGATGATTCAGGTAAAGTAGTATTTGAAGATGTACCATACGGAGAATACACAGTAGTAGAAAAAACAACATTAGAAAACTATGTTATAGACAGTGCACCAAAAGCTGTGAAAATTGAACAACAAGGTCAAGTAGAAAAAGTACAAGTAGTAAACGTTCTGAAAACATCAAATGTTAAAGTAACAAAAGTAGATGCAGACGACAATACTAAGAAACTTGCTGGAGTAGAATTTGAACTTCGTGGAGCAAATGGAAAAGTATTAAAAGGAACTACAAATGCTAACGGTGAATACATCTTTGAAGATGTAGTATACGGAGACTACAAACTTGTAGAAACAAAAACATTAGATAACTACAACTTAACAACAACTGAAGAAACAGTGCAAGTTAGAGATGCTGGTCAAACTATTGAAAAAACAGTAACTAATGCACTGAAAAAAGGTAAAGTAGAAGTAACAAAAGTAGATGCAGATGACAATACTAAGAAACTAGCAGGAGTTAAATTCGAACTTAAACAAGGAGACGAGGTTAAATACGAAGGAACAACAGATGCAAATGGTAAATTAGTATTTGACAAAGTAATCTACGGAGATTACAAACTAGTGGAAAAAGAAACACTAGAAAACTACAACTTAAATAAAGATCAATTTGATGTAAGTATTAAAGAAGAAGGTCAACTAGTAGAAAAAACAGTGACTAACCAAATCATCAAATCTGATATTAAATTTGTTAAAGTAGATGCTAAAGACAATAATAAGAAACTTGCAGGAGTTAAATTCGTTCTTAAACAAGGTGATGTAGAGAAATACGAAGCAGTTTCTGACGCTAACGGAGTAGTATCATTCAAAGGAGTAGTATACGGAGAATATACACTTGTAGAAAAAGAAACTATCGCTGGATATAAATTATCTACAGAAACTAAACAAGTTAAAGTAAGAACTCACGGAGTTGTTATTGACTTAGGTAACTTTGCAAATGAACCAATAGCAAAAGCTCCAGGTAAGAAAACAGGTGCATTAGCTAAGACAGGTCTAGCAGAAACATCTACAACTCTACTAGGAACAATGTTGTTAGCATTAGCAATGTTATTCAGAAGAAAATCAACAAAATAATAAAGTTGATTAGGTTATACCTTGAAAGAAATTTATATTAAATAAATAAAAGCAAGTATAGCGATAAAAAGGCTCGTCCTTATTACAGAATTGTAATAGGGGCGAGTTTTTTTGTCGTTTTGTGATTTTGATACTAAATACAGACTAAATTAATAAATATAAATAGTTAGTATTTTCTCATTACCACTAAAATTTCCGGTAATCTTATAAAATATTATTAGTGTTTTTTGTAGAACTAAAGTTATTTTGTAAATAAAAATGAATTTCCTAAAATAATTTATCGTTTAAATTCAATATAGGTGAAATTAGTTTTTATAAATGGATTATATGATTTAACGATTTTTTTTTTATAGGTTTTTATTTTACAATATAAGAAATCTTTGATACAATTTTTATAGATATGCTATATTGATAAGTTTGGGAATATTAATATAGTAAAAATAAAATCATATTAAGGGGACAAACTATGTTAGAAAATTTTAAAAAGTCACAATTTTTCGTAAGAAAAATGCCAGTGGTGGTAATTGCTTTGTCAATAATCATATCACTAATGCAACCTACAATATCAAGTAAAAATATTGCTAAAGCATCTGAGAATGAGGAGAAAACAGTTCTAAAAGATAAGGCTAATACTAAACAAGAGCTACCAGTTAAAAACAAAAATGATTCAGAGGTGGCGCTAAAAGATGAAGTCAAGCGTATCAAAAAAGAGTTGAAAGCAAATTCTAAATTTTTAGGTAGTTCAGAAACAATAGCAGAGAATTCAAATCAAAATCTATTTCCTACATCTTTAGAGAAACTGGCACTTGAAACTAGGGATAAACCTTCAGAAGCTAAGTATAGAGTAACTTACAAATTTGAGGGTGGGTTTCCAACATGGTCAGGAGATGTAAAACCACAGGAATTACCTGAAGAAGTAATGGATGTTATTGAGGAAATCAAAGATGACAAAGAATATAGCGATAAAGAAATTGTAAAAGCTATAATGCCTAGTGAACTAGCAATAACTATACCAGGTTATGGAGCAGATGTGATTTGGAGATTTGTTGGTTATGATAAAGATGAAAAACAGGTAAATGGACAAGATATTACATTTGTAGGTAAATGGAGAAAATATATATCTCCTCATGATGGGGTGAACGAACCTGGAAGTGTATTAGTTCGTTACGTAGATGAAAATAATCAAAAACTACAACGTAGTCGCTATGATATGTGGAAAGAACCTGTTGGAACACCTTATAATACAGCCGAAAATGAAACAGAAAAACCGTCTGAAATTACAAAAAATGGTGTTACTTATAAGTATTTGAAAACAATAGGGCAAGAAGTTGGTACAGTACAAGCTGGTGTAACAACAGTAACATATGTATATAAAGCAGATAAATACAAAGTAAAATATCAATTCAAGAGTTCTGATCCTAAGAAAGAAATACCAGAAGAGGTATTGAAGCAACTTCCAAAAGATGATGAAGAATATGTTGATGGTACAACGGTTAAAGCCAAACAGCCAACGAAAAAAGAGCTAATAGCAAATGATGGTATTGTATGGAAATTTAAAGGATATGATAAAGATGAGGAAACTATAAAAGGTGCAGACATTACGTTTGTTGGAACATTAGAACCAGAAGAAATAATAGTTCCTTTAGATCCAAATAATCCACCTAAAGTTAAAAGAGGTAGTGTGGTTGTTCATTATCTATCAACTGATAATAAGAAACTTAAAGAAGATTATATTGATACAAAAGATGCGCTAGTTGGAACGGATTATAATACGGCTGAGAATGAAACAGAAAAACCAGTATCAATCACAAAAGATGGTGTAAAATATAATCTTGTTGAAGTAAAAGGTACAGAAAAAGGTAAGGTTGTAGAAGGAACAACAGAAGTTATATATGTCTATAAAAAAGTAGAAAAAGACACACCACCAAAAGATAATCCAATACCAGAGAAACCAACACCAGAAAATCCAAAACCGAAGTTGCCTAACACTGGTCAAACAACTACTAATGTGGGAGTAGTAGGATTATCATTAATAGGCTTAGCTTTAATGATACGTCGACGCGAACGCTAGATTAAGTATTATAAATGTGAAATATCGTGTGGAATATCTTAATTTAAAAATTAAGATATTCTATAAACCCGAAGTATAGATTTTTATATTTCGGGTTTGTTGTTGTAAGAACTAGAAAATAGCTAAAATATTCCGCTAGTAAATTTTTATAATCTATGAGATAATATTGTTGTTAATTAATGAACGTATAAGAAAAAATCACTCTTAAGGAGGTTTTCATGAAAAAGGCAACGATAGGAAAAATTTCAGTGCTAGCAGTCTTTTTAATTGCCTGTGCTATTGGTTATTACTTTATGTTTGGTGGAGGTAGTGACAAAAAAGTTAAGGAAGAGTATCAAAAATATGTTGATATGATTAATATAAATCATAATTTTGATGCTGGTAGCAAAGGTTTGGATAAAATGACGACAGATGCTGCCAATAAATTAATTCCGACAATAAAGACGGATATAAAAATATCTAAAGAATTAAAAAATACATCTATTAGTCTAGAAGATAAAAAGGTTGATGATGCAAAAGAAAGTTTGGATAGAGCGGAAAAGCTAGATACAGCAAAGACATTTGCTGAAGCAGAAAAATGGCTTCGTAGTGATATTGATAATTACAAAAAAGCTGAGGATGAAATAAATAATTTAAAACAAGATTCTAACTTTAGTAAAAATGTTAATCAAATTTTAGAAAAATATAAATTTAACTATAATTCGCTAGAACAAGCGCTAAAAGAACTTGGAAACAAGATTCAAGAAAAAGTTGATGAGAAAGCTAAAAAAGAAAAAGAAGCTGCTGAAAGAGCTGCAGAAGAAGCCAAAAAGAAAAAATCAGATGTTGAGTTAGGTGGACCTAATCCTGATCTATTAAATGACAGTAACTCATTACCGGCAAATGCTCAAGGAATAGGTGGGGCGATTGATGAAGCAGGAATTCTTAAGTTGAATAAAGAGATGGTCAATCGTTATCAAGGATATTTGTTAAGAAAATATGATGGTAATTCTATAGAATGGGATTCTTCTGGGAAATCATTTAGACTTATAAAAGCAAATGGGAAATCAGTGAGATTTACAGCACAACCAGAACTTTATGCAAGAGTAGCGGATAGACTTGTAACAGCAGTTCGCTTGTCAAGCAGTGAAGGTTCAGAATTACTTTATAGAACGTAAAAAATACCTCGAGAGTTTTTCTCGAGGTTATTTTTTATACTTCTAATATTTCTATATCAGCTTTTGATTTATAGATTACATCTTTTCGCTCTATTAAAATAGTAACTTTTTTTGATAGTTCTTCGTTATCTTTTATTTTGTTAAGAAGTTCATGACTAGGATTCATAGCGACTGGATTTCCAACTCTTCTAAGCATATTGTAATCTCCGTTTGTGTCTCCATACGCAAAGGATTGGTCAAGGTCGATGTTATATTTATTAACAAGTTCATCAATCATTTTATTTTTACTGTCTGAATCCCACATCGGAATTACTTCGCCGGTAAATTTATTATTTTTCATTATATATGTGCTACCGATGGCTAAGAAAGCATGATGTTTTTTGCCCATTGCTTCTACAAGGTAGTCGGGACTTCCTGAAATAAAGATAATCAAATGTCCTTCTTTTTTATGTTTTTCTATGACACTTCGTGTGTATTTGTAGACACGATCAGCTTTTAATTTAATTACTTGTTCAGTTGCAAAGTCGATATATTTTTTATCTAGTCCGGTTATGGCTTCTACATACGCTTTTGATACGTCAAATAGATAGTTGTCGTAGTCTTCAAAGCGCTTATCCCAGTTAATATAAGTATCTTTAACACCGTTTATCCAGTAACGTTCATCAACTGCTTCATATTTGATTAATTTTTTAAAATGTTCAGTCATTAATGAATCCCTATATAATGTGCCATCTATATCAAAAAAAGCGGCTATTTTTTTATCATTCATATCTTCATCTCCTTAATAAAAAGTTTTAAATATATTAAGTGTTAACTTTTTATATCTTCTATTTTATTTCAGTTAATTTAATTATAGTTAAGGGAATGGCAAGGTTAATACCATCCCCTTGATTTATTTTAGAATTTTGATGTATCGACAGAGTCAATATATTTTTTAAGCTCTGGAACGATATTTGAGATTGTTCCACTTTCGAATGGATTTTCTAAGTTTGCTTCTTTTACAAGTTCTGTAAATGGTTTTGTACCACCAAGTCTACATAGGTGTAAGTATTCTTTCCATGCTTTTTCACGATTGTCGTTTGCTTTTTTCCAAAATTGGAAGGCGCAAACTTGGGCTAGAGTGTAATCGATATAGTAGAATGGTGCTCCAAATAGGTGTCCTTGACGATAGAAGAATAGTCCTTCATCAAGTTCTGGAATATCTTCATAGTAACGAGATGGAAGGTATTTTTTCTCAACTTCTAACCATTTCTTACGACGTTCTAATGGAGAAAGCTCTGGATTTTCATAAATTATATGTTGAAATTCATCTACTGTTACACCATAAGGAAGAAATTTAAGAGAGCCAGTAAGGTGGTAGTATTTGAATTTTTCTGTATCCTCTTTAAAGAATAAGTCCATCCAAGGCCAAGTTAAGTATTCCATACTCATAGAGTGAATTTCACATGCTTCATATGTTGGCCAAACATAATCTGGCATGTAGTTACGACTTTCATAAACTTGGAATGCGTGACCGGCTTCGTGAGTTAGTACTTCTGCATCATGTGGAGTACCATTAAAGTTAGCAAAAATAAATGGTGCTTTATAATCTGCAAGGAAGGTACAGTAACCACCACCCGCTTTTCCAGGTTTAGTATCAAGGTCTAATAAATTGTTTTCGGTCATAAATGTAAAGAATTCATCAGTTTCTGATGATAATTCTTTATACATTGTTTTTGCGGCATCAACTAAGTAAGGTCGGTCTCCTTTAGGAGTAGGGTTACCTGATTTGAAGTTTACACTTTCGTCATGGAATGATAAACTTTCAAGCCCTAAACGTTTAGCCTGTTCTTTTTTGATTTCCTCAACTAAAGGAACTATTTCTTCAAAAATTTGTTTTCTATAATTAGCAACATCTTTGGCATTATAGTCAGTACGACGTAGGCGTAGGTAAGCTACTTCAACGAAATTTTCAAAACCAAGTTTTTTTGCGATACGTGTACGAACTTTAATCATGCGATCATAAATACTATCATATTGTTCTAAGTTGTCTTTGAAAAATTTAGCAACTGCTTTTGCTGCTGCATGGCGAACTTCACGATTAGCATCTTGTGTATATTTAGCCATTGCGCTTAGATTATGCTCACCACCATCGAACGGGATTTTTGCACTTGATGTAAGTTTTGTATATTCTGAAGAAAGTTTGTTTTCTTCTTTTAAATCATCTATAATTTCATCACTAAATACTTTTAATGTAGTTTCGATTAGATTGAAGTAGTGTTCACCAATTTCTTCTTTTAATGCGTCTTTAAATTGAGAATTATACATTTCTTTATCGAATTTACTTTGTAGAGAAGCTAACTCAGGGGTAAATTCGTCCCAAAATTCTCTTTCTCCCTCATAGAATTTATCAGTTGTATCAATAGTAGCACGAATTTCTACTAATGTTGACATAGTTTCTAAGTGTTCACGAAGTTTGTTGTATTCATTAAAAATTTCTAAAGTTTCTTTTGTACTATTAGCTGAGATGAGACGAGTTATAAGATTAGATAATTGCTCTTTTACCTCATTTACATTAGGTCTAGTGTATTGGTAATTTTCAAAAGTCATAATCAACCTCCCAATAAATTTATTAATTATCAATAGTATTATGATACCATGAAAGGTAAAAAAACACAAAAATAGCTTTTATGATTTTGAGGAATAAGGTGTTATATTACGAGGAAAATAAAAGATTGGGTCTTTGATAGAAGATAATAGTGATAGTCTCTTTTGTGCTTTAAACTTCTATTTTTTTGTGTTAAAATTATCTAGAGAAAAGTATTTTAAGCAAAGTACTGCTAGAAAATTAGAGAATTAGATAAGAAGGAGAAGCTTATGGTACTTCAAAACAAACTAGGAATAACTGAATCAGCAAAATTAGCCCGTGAAGAAGAACGTATTAGTAAAATAAAGGCGATAGAGCTTTTTAATAAAAATATCTTAGCTGATAAAAAGTCTGGTACATTTGATACCTTATCTTATATCCATGAATTTTTATTTAATGATATTTATGAATTTGCTGGTAAGGTTAGGGTAGAAAATATTGCAAAAGATAATTTTCGCTTTGCTCCTGTGATGTTTCTAAATGCAGCATTGGATAATATTGATAAGATGCCACAAAGTACTTTTGATCAAATAATAGAAAAATATGTTGAAATGAATATAGCTCATCCTTTTCGTGAGGGCAATGGACGTAGCATGAGACTTTGGCTTGATCATATTTTAAAAAGCGAATTAGGAAAAGTAGTAGATTGGAATAAAGTGGATAAAGAGGACTATTTGCTTGCTATGAAGAGAAGTCCAATAAGAGATATAGAGATAAAACACGTATTAGGTATTGCCTTAACATCTGAAGTTGATAGTAGGGAAATTTTTATAAAAGGATTAGATACGAGTTATTATTATGAGGGATACGCTATTTTTAATGCAGAAGATTTAGATATTAATAATAATTAGGATAATGAATTTTCAGGGTAGAAAAGTATATAAAGTAAGTTTTATAGTTGGAATTATATTTTTGATTTTGAAGTAGTCGAAAGTAATGTTCCAACTTTTCATTATTAGCAGCAACCTAATAATGAAATCTTTGCCTTTTGACATTCATTGTTATTTATGAAATAATTGTACTATGATATAAAGAAGTATTTAGTATAGTAAAAAGAAATAAAGGAGAAAAATTTTGATTACAACAAAAGATATAATTATAGATCCACATGATACTTTGCGCGCAAGAGCTGAAGAAGTAAAAGCGCCTATTTCGGACGAAGATAAAGCGACTCTGAGAGGTTTATTGGAGTATGTTATTGCTTCTCAAGATGATGAGAAAGCGGAAAAATTAGGGTTAAAACCAGGAATAGGGTTAGCTGCACCTCAAATTAATGTTTCTAAGCGTATGATTGCTGTTCATATTCCAGATGATGAAAACCCAGAAAATACAGTATCTTATGCTTTGTATAATCCAAAAATTATTTCAAATTCTGTAGCTAAATGTTATTTAGCAGGAGGGGAAGGATGTCTATCGGTAGATAAGGAAATACAAGGATATGTACCAAGATATTCTAAAATTAAGGTTGTTGGTTATAATGAAAATGATGAAAAAATAACTTTAACATTAACTGATTTACCATCAATTTGTTTCCAACATGAAATAGACCATCTAAATGGAATAATGTTTTATGATCATATTAATAAAGAAAATCCGTTTGACGTACCAGCAGAGTACGAAAAACTATAATAAATATTAAAGGACGATATAAAGAAGTTACTTTATATCGTTCTTTTTATGTAAACTTTCTTTAGGTAATTGTTTTTTTGAGAAAAGAATGTTATACTTAAAACATATTTAATACAAGGAAGGAGATTTACTCATGAAAAGAATATTAAAGGCAATTTCTATTTTGTTGCTTGCGTTTTTAGTTGGATGTTCTGGAACTAAAGAAGAAACAAAAGTATTCACTAAACAACAAAAAGGTGTAACGATGGAATTAACATTTTATTACAAAGGTGATAAAGTGGTAAAACAAACTTCAAAAAATACTATTGTTTATGCTGATTTAGGTTTAGGTAAAGAGCAAGTGAAAAAAGCAATAGAGCCAGTTATGAAGAAATATCAAGGAATAGAAGGTTTAGAGGATAAGGTAGATTTCCAAGAGACTCAAGCCTTAGAAACTTTAACTATAGATTACTCAAAAGCTAAGTTAAGTCAATTAAAAGGTATACCTGGTATAACTGTAAATGCTGAAGATGGACAAGATGTAAGTATGAAAAAATCAGAAGAATGGCTTAAGCAACAAGGATTCACTGAGAAAAAATAAAAATGTAGACCTCTCAATACAAGTGAGAGGTCTATTTTTTATAATATTTCCTTTTGTTTTATATTGTAGTGAAGGTAAGCATCGATAAAATCGATAATTTCTCCATCCATCACTTTATCTACGGTAGATACTTCATAGTTAGTTCTATGGTCTTTTACCATTGTATATGGAGTAAATACATAAGAACGTATTTGCGAACCCCAACCAATATCTTTTTGTTCACCACGAATAGATGCTAGCTCGCGTTCTTTTTCTTCTAATTCCAGTTGATGTAATTTTGACTTTAGGTTTTTCATCGCGAAGTCACGGTTTTTAATTTGGCTACGTTCTGCTTGAGATTGAACTACGATACCAGTGGGTAGGTGAGTAATGCGGACAGCAGAGTCTGTCGTGTTAATATGTTGTCCTCCAGCGCCTTGTGCACGATAGGTATCTATTTTTAAATCTTCTATATTAATTTCAATATTCGCTTCTTCATCAGAGAATTCTGGAATAACATCGATTGAGGCGAATGATGTATGACGTTTACCAGATGGATCAAAAGGTGAGATACGTACTACACGGTGAACGCCTTTTTCTCCTTTTAATAAACCATAGGCAAAATCACCTTCTATTTTTAATGTAGCAGATTTAACACCGGTAATATCTCCAGATTGATAGTTTAAATAGCTGTATGAAAGACCTTGCTTTGTGAAAAATCGCTCATACATACGGAGCATAATTTCTGCCCAATCTGTAGCATCAGTTCCACCAGCTCCAGCATGGATTTCCAATATAGCAGTATTGTTATCATATTCTTCTGCAAATAACAACCTAAAGCTAAAATCTTCTACCTGTTGTTTCAAGTCTTGAACAGTTCCTATAAGTTCTTGATAAATTTCTTCATCATCTTCATCATTTAAAAATTCTATCATTTCTTCGGAGTGATTTAGATAGTCAAGCATTGCGCTAAATTCTTCAAGTTCTTTTTTTATACTTTTTGATTCAGTAACTAATGTACTAGCAGTCTCACTATCATTCCAAAAATCAGCATCAAGCATCATATTTTCTATTTCAGCTACTCTTTGCTCTTTTTCTTCTATCTTTAATGAAGTTTTGAACTCTGATATTTGTTTATTTACTTCTTCCAATTCTTTTTTAAGTTCTATAAGTTCCAAATTTGTTTACCTCACTGTATTTCGTTTAATATTATACAAGAATTTCTCTGAATATACAAGAAAGCTGAGAATAAAAACTATTTTTGCTTATATAATAATTAGAAAAGCGTTCAAAAAATTAGACTATTAATTCTAACTTTTTAAACGCTAATAAATTGTTATTTTTTCTCTACGCCACCAGCTTTTTTGATATTTTCTTCAACATAACTTAATTTTCTTTCTTCATCTAAAGAAGAACCTTTAAGATGTAGACGATCTTTATCTTTATCAAAATCTACTTTAGAAAAATCTAAATCCCATGTAATTACTGCTTTGTCGTCTTTTTTTTCTACATTATATGTAAGACCTTTGATATCTTTATTTTGTTCATCAATTGATTTTTTGATAGATTCAAAAGCAGAATCGCTATCCATTCCAAGATCTTTAATATTAGATATAGTTTTTATCTTGTTTACAACATCTCCTTTATAAAAAATAGTTGTTTCATTTTCTTGACCATTTCCAAAAGTTGTAGTATATACTTTTGTTTTTTCACTAGAACATGCTGTAAGTAAGAATAGTGTTGCAAGTAATGGTGTAATTAATTTTAATATTTTTTTCATTTTTTTACCTCAATATAATTTGTATTATTTTTTCTCAGAAAAACCTTCTTTTTTAAGGTTATTTTCTACGTTACTTAACTTTCTTTCATTTTCAAGTGTAGCAGAACCTGATAGATGGATTCGTCCTCTATATGTTTCAAAATCTAGTTTATTGTAGTCAGTTTCAGTAGTAAGAACAATTTTTCCATCTTTAATTTCAGCAGAGCGCGTATAGCCATCGAAATTTGGTTTCTTTAAAAAAGCTTTTTTAGCTATTTCTAGTGCAGAGTCTAAGTTTGCAACATTATTATTTAGAGTTGAAACAGTAATAACTTTATTTACTGTATCGCCCTTATAATAAATAGTGAATACATGTTCTTGATTATTACTTGTTGCTGTATAAACTTTTGTCTTTTCCTCGCTACCACAAGCAGTTAGTATAAGCACGAAAGATAAAAGTAATGTACAAAGTGTTACTATTTTCTTCATTATGTTATCTCCTATATGTATTAATATAATTAGTATCTATTATAACACTCCAAAGATAATAAGTAAAATGTCGTTTTATTTTTTAACTTTAATTTAACAATATAAATTAAAATAACAAAAACCTTTATTTTAAGCCTTTTCCGAAGATAGAAAAATAAAAGTCAAAAAAAGTCAAAAAAATATCAAAAAAAGTATTGACTTTTTTTGACCTTAGTGTTAATATTAATAATGTGATTAGCACTTAAGTGTTTAGAGTGCTAAAAACAAAATGAAGA
>ERZ773263.197-NODE-197-length-45397-cov-11.933792_pt1 | contig 45397 bp, 57 predicted proteins | sample MGYA00511076_ERZ773263 | MGnify/ENA primary metagenome ERZ773263 (study PRJEB29015, sample SAMEA2738155) | human oral metagenome | biome: human oral; feature: human-associated habitat; material: saliva | place: China | collected 2195 ... | reverse complement strand
TATTTTTAATTTCTTTTGGTACTCCGATAATCATTTCCCTTACCTCCTAATTTTTCTCTGTACTTATATAATAACACAAGTCCTTTAATTATGAAAGCGTTTTTCTTATGAAAGTTTTAATGAAAATATTTTCTATATTTTTTTAAGAAACGAAAGGTTAAAAATGCTGTTAAATCAATTTTTATAAAAATAATTCAATACTAATTCTTATGAAAAACAAGTATAAATCATTTTAAGAAAAGAAATTTGAAAAACAGCTGTTTCATTTTCTTTTAATTACTGTTTTAAAAGCGTACTATAACTATTTTTATTTACTTTCATATCAAATTATACAAATTTATTTGCTTCAATTATATATATTTCTTTACAATTTAATAAATTATAAAAATTAATTTATTCTATTCTTAGAATATAAAATATCATTAATTCATGAAAATTATATAGAATAAATAACACAATATTACACTATGTGTTATAACTACTATTTTTTTAAAATTATTGATTTTTTGTTTTTTCTAGCGCTTGTTTGGTCATTTTTAATACTGTTAAGCAATTATAGAAAATAAATTTCCACCATATTTTACCTTACACTAACAGAAAGTATTTCTTAATTCTAAAATTCGTTTGGTATTTTTAAGCTATAACTATATGTTCAAACTTTAATATTTTTGCTATTTTTAAAAAAATTTTAATTTTAAAATAAAAAAGATCATGAATTTTCTACTCATAATCTCTTAATTTCTAGAATGAATACTTTTTTTATTTTAATTTACTATTCTTATATGAGAATGTAAAGTAAACAATCATACCTGCTATAACCCAAACAACAAAGATAATCCATGTTGTTAATGTAACACTATATAGTAATGCTCCAAATAAGATGATAGAAATAATCGGTAAAATTGGCATACCTGGTACTCTAAATCCACGTTTTAAATCTGGGAATTTTTTGTAGAATACGATAGTTGTATAACTTACTAATGCGAATGCAATAATTGATGCTACATTAGCAAGATCCGCTAGTTTCCCTAGTGGTAAAAAACCTGCTAATAAAGCTGTTAAAATCCCTAATCCCCATGTTACTGTACTTGGAACTTTATTTGAATTAACTTTTGTTAATCCTTTTGGCAATAACCCATCACGTGCAATTGTATAAGTAATACGGATTCCTGCATACATGAATGATAATATACCAGCCATAAGACCAATTACCGCTCCAAGAGATACGATACCAGCTACTTTATTTTGTCCTACTTCTTCTAGTACAAATGCCAAGGCATCTCCAGTCCCAAGTCTATTATATTGAACAACTCCAGTAAGCACTAAACACACTAGAATATAGAACGCTGTACAAACTAACATTGTAATAATAATAGCTTTTGGTAAAGCTTTTTCTGGATTGATTGTTTCTTCTGCTGATGTAGAAATCGCATCAAATCCTAAATATGCGAAGAATACAGTAGTCGCAGCTAACATTACTCCTGAGAAACCTGATGGCGCGAAGTTATTTGTCCAGTTAGTTGGGTCTACATAAAATACTCCAACAACGATGAATAAAAGTACAATACCTACTTTTGCAGCTACCATAAGGTTATTTACAAGTTTACTGCTTGAAGTACCTTTTGATAAAATGAAAGTAATTAATAATACAATGATTATAGCTGGGATGTTACCATATCCACCTACTGCAGGTAATGTATAAAATTCTTTTGGAATTTCTATTCCTAAACCTGCTAATAAACGCGAGAAATAACTTGACCAACCATTTGCTACTGTAGCTGCAGTAAGAACATATCCACCTATTAATACCCAACCTATCGTATAAGCTACAATTTCACCGACTGCTACATATAAGTAAGTATATGTACTACCACTTGATGGTATAGTTGAAGCTAATTCCGCATAACAAAGTGCTGCTAAACAACACGCTAAACCTGCAATTAGGAAAGAAAATACAACTGCCGGTCCTGCTTCTGCAGAAGCCTTACCAGTCAATACTAAAATTCCTGAACCTATAATCGCTCCGATTCCAAATAGAACTAAATCCATAGTCTTCATCGTGGGATTTAAGGTCTTATTTCTTGACTCTGCTAAAATAGAGTCAATTGATTTTTTTCTAAAAACGTTCATAATATCCTCCTATATTAAAATAAATATTATTCACTATTAATAATATTTACTAATTATATCACAATTAAATAATTATTACTACTAATGCTTTTACTTATGTAAGTAAAGAAAAAAGTTTACTATGAATAATCTTAATAAAATAATATATCCTTATTATTGAAAATATAATTTATTATAATAAAATAACATAACGTTACTTAGATTTACACATCATTTTTCTCGTCAATAGAGATCAACCAAAATTGACAATATTTTACTCTGATTTTACGCATAAACAAAAACAAGCCCCTTAAACGTTAGTTTAAAGGGCTTTGTCTCATTAACGGCTGTAATTTAAAATACTGAAAAATAGAAGTTGCTAACGATTGATATCAAATCATTAAACCTTTTAAAACACTATTCTAATAGTATTCATAAGGAATAGTAGCTTATTTCGTTATTTTTAATTATCAAGAAAATTTATAAGTATTTTAATGCTTTTTGCGCAGATTTTGCGCAGAAAATAAACCTCCTCATTTTATTAAGAAGGCTTATTATTTTTTATCTAGTATTTCTTAGACAGTCAAGAGTGAATTTATTTCCATCTAACACATCTTTATACTCACTCATATAGAATTGATATGATCTATCTTCATCATCTTCAAAATCTACTTGAAATACTAGATTCTCGTATTCATCTTCATTCATATTTCCTAAATGTGCTTTTAACTCATCTACTGAATAGCAAGAAGTGCAGTCATTTGGATTTTCTTCTGTCCAGTAAGTCACTGTTGCTCCATCTTCTAATACTAACTCATTAACAACAATCAACATTTTATCATAATTTCTCATTTTTAATTCCTCCGAATATCTGATTAATTTTTTTGCTACTTGAAGTGTCATGTTCTCTAATTTTCTTTTACCATTTGTGTAATCAGATATCAATGAATATGAGACTCCAGAATCTTTTGCTATTTTGTAACTACTAATTTCACTATTTAATAGTTCTTCTATCTCTTTAATTATTTTATCTACCATATAATAACCTTCTTTCTTAAAGTGATTTTATTTGATTCTCTATTAACTTACATTTAAAGTATATCACTTAATCGATATATAATCAATAGATATTTTAAAACTTTTTAAAAAATGCATAAAAAAATAAGCCCCTACTTATTAGTAAGGGCTCTAGAATATAGTATTATATATTAATACTAATCCGAAGGTACTTTCATTTTAACATGACTTGATTTTAAAATCAATTATTTTTCTCTCCACGTTCCGTGAGTATCTCCAGTTTCTAAGTTCATAGATGCTACGTAACGTCTTTCTCCACTATTAGAGATGTAAGATAACCATTCATATCCTTCTGCATAACAAAATTCCATATAGTTAAACTCTTCTCCGTTTTCGTAAACTCCTACTACTTCTGAATTTAGAGATGGTACATTTCTGATATTAAGTTTGTCTACCCCTACAGTATATACACGTACTGTTGGTAAAGACTGTAAATCAGTATTTAATTTAATTTCTCCAGCTTCTGTATCATCTGTTGGGAAGTAGAACCAACCAACGATACCGTCAAAATTACGTTCCATATATCGTGCTGGCCCACCTACATATAAGCTATCTGCATTACCATCAACGTTTTGTTCGATAGTCTTCATAGTGTAACCATCACTATCCTCTATTACTACTCCAGTATGTCCGAACGGATGTCCGTAGATATAAGTAGTATCCATTACAAATACTGCTCCTGCTCTAGGTTTACTATCTAAGTTCCCAGCCTCATTATACTCAACTGTATATCCTAATGCAGCTGCACTATTTAATAAGTCGATAGCATTTCCCCATAAGGCTTTTCCGAAAAATAATACTGATAGATAGTTCGGTTCATCAACACATTGTGTTCCATAAGCTCCGTCTTGGTCTACTCCGATACCTAAGTTTGCTATTCTTTTTACTTCGTTTATAATTTCACTTGTTCTAACCATTTATTTTTTCCTCCGTGCTGTTTGTTGTATCTTCATTTTTTGATTGTTTATAGACTTGATGTGTTCCCACACTAGCAAGTCCTAAAAGTACTGCGTTAGTATCTTGAAATACCGCCCAACCAATTAAGCCTCCAAGTACTCCTAATACTTGAGGTATAAGTTCTGTTGGGAATGATTTCCACTCTTTTAAGAACTTACCTAATAGGTTAAGTCCGAATACGATTAGCGTTAATAAAATAGGCTGTAATTGTTCCATTTTTTGTCCTCCTAATCATTTTCTGATTTTAACTCTGTTAAAACTTCTTTTATGACAGCTTTTAGTTCATCTCTAGGCACGACTTCTGAAAAATTCTTATTTGATAAGAAAATTACTTTGTTATTAATGTCATCTCTAACTGAACCCAAATTATAGTTATCAGGAAGCGAATTTGCTAAGGAGTACATTGCAGCATCAAAATCTACAAATTTTTCATTGTTTTCATCACCTTTAAAAATTTGAACATTTTGAGGATAGTTGCTATTTTCAAGCATTTTCGCCAAAATCGACCCAGCTGAATATGAAATGCTAGGTTTTTCGAATAGAATAGGTATGCTATCTAAATATTCCTTAGCGGTCTCTTGCTCCTTATAATCAACGTATAGTGGATGAGGTATATAAGTTTCATTTATTTTCCCAATCTCATCATCAAACGCTTTTTTAGTAACAAAATTAGAAGTATCAACATTTCCACCACCTGTTGATGGTCTGTTTTCTAAAGCCGCTACACGCTCTACTAATGCACTATCAATTTGTAGTTTAGATAATTCTTCAGTTAATTGTGATCTTGTTACTAATTCCAGTTCACCAATATTATTAACGTGCTTAATCTGTCTGTTTGCTACTTCTCCTTTATCGATTTCAGATAATACAACGTTAAATTTAAACTTAAAAATATCAAGCGAATCTGAATCGCTATCTAGGAATAAAAATCCTAATACTTCTTCACATCTTGCTATTAAATCTGTATTGAAGTTAACCTTAACAATATTACCTTCTATAGTACCATTAGCTTGCCATGTAGAATTAGAATCCCTAAATTTGAATAGTACCCTAGGTGTATATTGCGTTAGATCAGTTTCATTTTTTATCACAAACTCAAATCCAGCATTATTCTTATCATGTGAGTAGAATTGAATATTTAAATTCTCTGTTCCACGTCTGCTAGGGGTGTTAGTTAAATTTGTTCTTACTAGTTTTTTCATTTCCTCTATCTCCTATTTTTTATTGGTAATGTTTTGAATCTGTTAAATAAGGTTTCTATCTTACCATTACCACCGATTTCTGTGTAGCTTTTATACAAGCCACTCAATTCTGATAAATCTTCGCTTGTTGTAAATCCACGCTCTATCGCTTCACTAAATTCCGTATGTAATCTATACGACATAATACTTTTATTGGAATCTCTGTTCTGCAGTCCGATTTGAGTTACTTCATCCACTTTATCTTGTGTATTCTTTACTTCCTTACTTACTCTATCAAGTTGCTTTTCTGTTCTATCTTGCGTACTTTTTACTTCCTTACTTAAATTTTCAAATTGCTCGGCTATTTGTTTATTACTGTTGTCAAACCATATCTTAACTAATGGAATAATAGCTACGGTAAAAAGTTGCAATATGAATTGCAAAATATAGTTTGTCATTTAGACTACCTCCAAAAGAAGAACACGCTATTCAGCGTGCTCTGTACTTTCTGTAGTTTCCTTTGGTGCTTCACTTACTGTTGATGTTGCAGTGACTACCTCTTTTGAAGCTTCCTCCACTTTTGGTTGCTCACTTACTGGAGCAGGAGCAACAACGACTTCTTTTGGAGCTTCCGTTACAACTTCTTTAGGTGTCACTACTTCTTCAACTGCTTTTTTGTGCTTCTCTTCAGACTCTCTTTCGATTCTTTCTACTTCAGTTCTAACAACATCTATTAAGTTCCCGATGTGAGGCACATCTTCTAATGTTTTAGCTTTTCTTAAAAGTTGTCGAACGTACATTTTTACAAATTGATCTTCTTTTTTAAATCTTAATCTACTAGGCTTCATGACTTTCAGTACCCCCTTCGCTGTGTAATACATCATTGTTGCTTTCTCGTGTAGGTTGTTCATTAGTTTCATTTTCTTTTTCTCCTTTATCTTCTTCATCGTCTTCCTCCTGGAACATTGATAATACAGTTGTAATTGCATTTGAAACGGCTTCATCTAATTGTGCCTTAGTGATATATCGGTGGTCTTCATCTGCTAATTGCTCCTTATCATCACTTTCAGCACGTTCTAAAACCAATTCTTTATATTTAGTTGGTTCATTGCTAGGAATCCACTCAATAACACTTGTATGGTCTTCTATTACTTCATATAGTTTATTGTGATATTTGAATTTATCACCTACTGAATAATCTGTGTTGACTTCATAAGAATCAAATGCATTAATGATTATATCTTTTTTAGCATTAATTGTCTTAGGATCTAGCACGTTAAGTAATAATGCCATAATCACCTTATCATTACCCTTGTTTACCTTATTAGCAAACTTAGTTAATGCTTTCTCACGTTCTGCAGTATCTTGTTTATTACCAGTAAGAATACCTATTTGTTTATTCAGATTAGCATATTCAGCAACTAGTGCTGGAGTTGCTTCACCTGTGTACATTTGAACGGCAATTTGTTTTCTAATTTCCTCAAGAATTTCTGCATCGTTAGCAGTTGCAAATTTCCCTGGTAATTCAATATTACCGTTAAAATAAATTCCTCCAGTATTCATATTAAAATATACGTTTACACTCTTATATCCACCCGCTGTTGGATTAGGTTGTTTAACTGAAATTTCTAAAGCCATATTATTGTTCCTCCTCATGTTTTACTTCTTCTACTTTAGTTTCTTTTAATTCTTTAAGCTCTTTCTCCTTAGCTTCTAGCTCGTTAGTTAACTTATTGTAAGCAACTTTATAATGTGCTAATTGCATTGTTTTTTCGCTTAATTCTTGTGCGATTAAGTCGATTGGTTGTAATTGATTATCCATTGATTAATTCCTCCATAATAAAAAGCCGACTAGTAATACTAATCAGCTTAATTTTTTATATATAAAAAGAGCCAAGAAAACTTGACTCTTCGTGGATTTTAACAAAGTCTTAAAGGATGGACGGCGTACCCATCATCTCAGGTACTCTAAAAAGAGTGTGTAGAGAGCCTTTTCTACTTCAATAAGAATTGTTTTACATACTAATATTACAATATAAATTAGAATTTGTCAAATATTAATATTTTTTAATACGTCCACTACTTAGCATACTTTGTAATTTTGCCTCGGTAACATCATACATTGATGCTGTGTAAAAATAATTTCTTTTAATATCTAATTTTACGGCAAGTAGCACGTTATCATCAAATACTTTTAAATATTCTAAACTTGTACCTTTTTCTCTAGGATTAATTCCTATATAATCTGGATTATTGATTATATTTTCTATCTCTGAAATATATTTTATCATCTTTTCGTGTCTACTTTTTTTCATATGAGATACTAAACCTTTTGAAATTATGATTTTTTCAATTTCAATATTTATTTTTAATTTTTCTTTAACTTGTTTTGTAACTTTCACTTTGTTTTCCTCCACGTTCTTATTATACCACATTACTGTTGTAATGTTTCTAATTTACTTAGTCTTTCATTCATTTCTTTAAGTTGAGATTTTAGGTTGGTATTTTCTTGAGAAAGCTCTTGAATTGCTTTTAATGCTATATTTAATAATCTAAATTCATCTAGTGCTAAAGCATTAGGGTTTTCATATACTAAATCTTCTTGTATTTCTTGTACTTCTTGAGCAATCAAACCTATTTTAGTGTGAGGTTTCTTATATCCAAATTTATCTTTTTTCCAATCAAAAGAATGAAAAGTAAATTTATTAATTACATCAAGTCCGCTATGATTAGAGATAGAAATATTTTCTTTTAATTTAATATCAGACTCCATGTTAGCAACATTCACCCCAAAAGTAGAATTACCACCCGTCCCGTCATTAACCCAAATTTGAGTAGGACCTCCTCCAGACCTTAAAAAGATACTCCTTATTTGATATAATACTGCCCCAGGGTATCCTTGGGCTCGTATAGGAGTATTGCTACTAATATTACTCATCACTGCTACTCCCATTCGTGAAGTCAAACTCCCACTTTTAGGCATTGAATTTATTTTAAACGCTCCTCTTATTTCTCCAAACACAGTTAATGCAACTTCATCAGGTGTATATAAAGGTGTGTTAGGGTATCTTACATCATCAACTCTATAGATGTTTAAGCCTTTGTTAAATCCTCCACCTTCACTACCTCGCAACTGCATACCTACACCACTAGTTCTTCCCCACTCGAACGGTGTACTAAACCTTAACACACTGTCACTTGTATCTAAAATACCAGTTCTACCTACTAAGAATTTAGCTCCCTCTATAGTTACACCTCGTAAAGTTTCGGTACTTATTTGAGTAGATTGGATTTTAGTTGCTTGCAATGTTTTGATAAAAGCATCTTGTGCCCATAGTTTAGTAACAAACGCTTGATTACCGACAAGTTTATCTATCATAGCATCACTAACTTTTAAATGTTTTGATTCGATTGCATCAGTTGCGATTATGTTCGCTGTTACGCTACCAGCTTTCAAGTGTCCTGTTTCTATAGTAGAGGATTTAATGTGCTTACCTTCGATAGTTCCATCAACGATAAGTTCTGCACTTTTCTTTTTGTAAACTTTAATATTTCCTAAGATATAGCTATCGAAATTACTCCATCTTGGTTGAAAAATTATAGGTTCTATAAACTCAATCGTTTTATTAGATTTTAAAGGTACTTTTACAGTAGTTTCTTGTGTTCCACCAAAAAAATCAGTACTTGGAAATTTGTTTTCTAAGTACTCGTTAGTTCCGTCTGTATATTTAACATGTATCATTGCTTTCAACTCTTTTGCATCAAAAGCAGTAATATCTGCTGTAAAATAATAATCTCCTGCTAATTCATTACCACCGTAAATCCTATTTAGAAATACATCACGACCTCCTAAAGCATGTCGATTTCTAAATTCAGGTTTTACTAAATTCTCATTAGCTGGTGTAATTACTAATTTATCAGTTATCGCTTTAATGCTATCAGGACTTACTGACAACATACTTGCAAGGTTTTGTCCGTTGAAAACTTTGTTTGAACCAAAATTAATTGAGTCTGCTGTAATTTGTAGTTGTGAGTGTCTTACAGTATCGTTTAACGTACTACTAACTGTATTTAATGTTTGAGTAGTGGTTTGTTTCCATGAGTTTAATTCGTTGATACTTTGTTGGTTGTCTTCTGGAGCTGGTGTCCAGTCGGTAGCGACATTGCCTTTTTCTAATTTAGGTAATTTGATATGAATTTTATCTCCGTTGTTAAAATTAGCTGTAGGGTTGTAAAATACAAATGCAAAAACATTAGTAAACTTGTTAATGAATGTATGAGATATTCTTTGCCATTCAGTTGTTATATTTACTGGTTTTAATCCGTTGGTTTCAAAACCAACATTTCTTAATGTCATATTCCTACTAGCTTTAATTTCAATAGACCATGTTAACGTCTCATTTTGAAATTGAGTTTTAACTAAATCTGTTAAATTAAAGTAAAAACCATAAGTATCACTTCCTCCAATTTTAGTCAAAACTAGTTCATTTCCTGATGTTGATTTTTCCCATTTATTCCAACTATAAAAATTCTTTGAGTTTAAATCCTTACTGTTAGTTATATAGTTCCTACCACCTAAACTAGTAGGAATACTATTTCTAACATTACTAATCTCTCGACTAAAACTACTAGCTGTTTCCTGAACTTTATTATTCAATACAGAATTAGTCACATAACCCTTACCATCAACCCAACTTTCGATACTACGTCTTGCTGTTACTAGTTGATTAGCTGTGTTCTCTTGTGTCCATTGTTTTAATTCACTAGTTCTTGTTCCATCTTGATTTTTATACATTTCAAGAGCGTCTAGTTTCCTATTGATACCTTGTGCATTATCGTTGAACTTACTACTAAATTCGGTGTTTTTAACATAACCTTTACTATCAACTATTCTAGTAATTTCAGTTCTTTCACGGCTTAATTGGTTTGCTGTATCACGTTGAACCCACTGCTTCAATGTTTCAGTTCTACTGCCATCTTGATTTTTATATTCTTCAAGTGAACTAACTTTAGTTGTTAAGCCGTCTACACCTTTAGTAAATTCAGCTTTAACTGCACTCAATCCATCTTCATTTTTCTTTTTAATAGCAGTAAATTCTCTTGTTATACTATCTTGCAATTCTGTAACCTTGCTAGTAGCACCGTTAACTAGTCCTCTAAGCTCTCTTACTGTTTCATTGTTAGAAATATCTTGAATATTATTAACTCTATCAGTTAGCGCTTGAATTTGCTTAGTTGCTTCAACTCTATTCTTGCTTATTTCTAAGTTTGTATCTTGGAATTGTCTGTTATAGTTTTCAACTGTTGTTGATACTTGGTTTCTAATAGGTGCTAGTTTTTTTTCTAGGTCTTCATCTATTTTAGCTATTGTTACTTCACTTGATGCCTTAGCTTTTTCAAATCCATCTTCAATCTTTTTATTGATTTCATCTGTATTTTTCTTAAATAGCTTATCATAGTTTTCACTACGTTCTTTGACTTTTCGCTCTATATCCATAGAGATTAAGTCTGTGTAAGCATTAGCTCTAGCCTCTGCTCCACTACTAGCATTTGATACTTCTGAACCTAATCGACCCTCTTTTTCACCAAGAATAAACTCTTTCCATTTTTTCAACATCGGATCATAGTGAGTTTCAACTACTCTTATTCTCTCGTCTACACCATATTTTAAATATTTTAAAATTACAGTGTCTCCACGATTAATATTTTCTGATAGCTGTTCATAAGTAACTTTGATAGAGTTTTTTGGTTTATCGATATTTTGCTTTGTGAAATACTCCATTGCCCACTCTTCAAGTTCTTCAGCGGTTCTTAAATCATTATTAGAAATTGAAATTTCATTAATGAATGGATAATCATTAATCAATGGACTTTCAATAATTAAACTAATAGTAATTTCTTCATCTAGTGAAGCTGTTTCATCTTTTTGTCTAGCTTTTAAAGATTCTATTTCAGATTTCTTTCTATCTGCTAATGCTTGACTTTCAGCTCTTCTTACTTGTGCTTTTTGTTCTCTTACTTGATATTTAGCTCTAACTTCTGATTCTATTTGTGAATATGATTTTGGTGTTGTTCCACTTCTTTTAACTGATTTATTTTGTTTAGCAAGTTCCTTGGCATACTTCTTAGCTATCTCTTCTTGAATTTGTTGAGATTTTTTTTCAGCGTTCTTACTTTGTGAGTACTCTTTTTGAGATTGTCTTAAAGCTCTTAGCTCTTCTCTATGCCTTGCCTGTAAATCTTTCTTATCGTCTTTATCTCCTACCCTAAAAGTAGTAGTGGCATATATTCTAGTAACTATTTCATCAGAATTACTAGTATTAACAAATTCACTAATATTTTTGGCTGTAGTCAGTACTTCTTCAGTATCCCTACCAAGCTTTCGCAATAAACTAATTTGCTTATCATGCATATCTATATCTGCAGAATATAGACTTGCTATTTCTCCTAGTAGTTCAAATGACCCCTTATATTGATTGTCTTTCTCGTCTTTATATGTTGAGAATGAATTTATATCACTAATATCAGAGTAATATGAAAAATCTTTCTCACTAGAAAGAAACCGACTATACCACTCATCTAAAACCGACATACAATCGACTCTCACTCTACTAAAGTTATTCACTAACCTTTTACTAAAATCATAGTTCTTTTGATAAGCTGTGACAGTAATACATTTATCATTTTCAGATATATCAATATCCTTAATTCTAAATAAGTTTGTTCTGTCATGCTCATCAGCTTTTACAATCATACCCTTTTCAATGAATGAATATAGATCGTTATCAACAGTTGGATATTTGAATGTTAGTTTATACATTGTATTCAACACCCAGTGAATGTCTGAATCGTAAGCATTATTCAACACTATTCCGTTATAAGTAAAGTCTGTTTCAAATTCATCATATAACCATAACATTAAATAAACGCCCCCCATCTACACTCTATTTCCAACCTAGTAATTCCATTTCCTAGAACAATCCCACTTACTCCTGGTTTAATCTCAAAGAATGCTCCTAGCATTACACTATTTAATAGATTTCCATTTTTATCATATACATTTTGTTCACCTTGTTTGCATTCAATGACTAGCTTTTCAGATAGTTGTTTTAATCTAACTACCTGATTACCTATGGTTAATGATGTGCCACTTGTTGAATTTCCATATAGAGTAATTTTAGGATACATTATTACATTAGTTTCATTGTTGATAACTCCGTTACTTGTGTATGTCTTAATATCAGATGCAATGCTATATGAGAATGGATTACAAGTGAATACTACATCTATTTCATATTCATCTACTTCACCTAGTCTAGCTCTTACTGCAGATACTGTTAATACCTCATAATATCTGCCAGGATTATCAGAGGCTATTAATTTACCACTACCTTCTAACCACACTAATAATTCATTGATTTGGTTTAATTTTACATTATGGATTAATAGCTTATATGATTTTTCTACAAGCTCATAAGCTGTAGAAGTTCTTACAATTCCTCCTGACATATCATCAGATGTAAATATTTTGTCTTTTCTTTTCCCTTTATTGATTCCATCATTTTCCATTACAAAAATTTCAAAGGGAAAATCGGCGGTAGACTTCCCTTTGAAGATTAATTCATTATAATGTAACGACATTTCTACCACCTCCAAAACTCATATTTTTGTATTCTTTCATAGATCTCACTAGTTTTTGTTCAATCTCTTTTACTAATGTATCAATGTCTTCTTTGTTGTTTATATTATTACCTGTCACGTTGATGGTAATATTAACATTAGGATTATTAGCTCCATATTGTTCTGCTAATGTTCCACTTATTCCTTTAATTTTCTCTCTTGTTGATAATGGTGTAATGTTTACACCACTTCTAGTAACTTGGAACAATTCTGGGCCAGCTTCTCCTACAATACCTTGATATCTTGGTGGTAAACTTTGAGTAGTCCCAATCATTCCACCATTAGCAAACATATCTATATTTCCACCATGAGCATATAAATCAATCTTTCCACCTGTAGCGAATAAACCTAATTTTTGTAACATTTGAATAGGTCCGCTCGCTACTACTGAAATAACTGACTGCCAAAATTGAGGAATACTTCTTATTGCCCAAGAAGCACTATTAGCTTTGTTCGTGATATTATCATTTGCTTCTAATTGCTTTGTAGGTGTAGGTGTAGCATTAAACCTATCTAATGAACCTTTTGCAGTGTCTGTAAATGGTGTTGCGTTACCTTGTGCCATGATACTTTTAGTGCCAGGATTAGTTGCTGCAAATACATTTAAACTATTTGTTGCATCTTGTGTGAATGGACTAGCATTTCCACTAGCTGATAAATTCTTATCAACAGGATTTGTTCCGTTAAATAAATCTAACTTCCCTTGTGCATCTGAAATAGGTTGACTAGCATTATCATTTGCTTTTAGATTTTTTTCATTAACTGGCTGTGCATTATAATCTAGGATTTTTTTAAATACATTATCTATACTTGTACTTCCCTCATCTCTTAACATAATTGATTTAGGCGGTAAACTAGCATTTTTAAATGTATCTATTTTTCCATTGATATTATCTAATGGCAGACTTGCTTTATCTACAATCTCAACATTTTTAGGATGTATTCCTTTCTTATCCAACCATTCTAAATCTTCTTTAGTCATCTTAATAGTACGACCTTGACTTTCAGCAATAGTTATTGCTTTCATTATATCTGGTAATGCAATAAGTCGTTCATAATCACTTTTAAAATTAAACACAAGATCATGACCTTCAAATTTAATTCCTATTGATTTAATATCAGAGTGACTAGTCCAGTTATTTAAAATACTGTTAACTTCCTGAATTTTTGATTCAATTGAACCTAAATTATTAATGTATTCTTCTTTAGTATCAGTAATCAATCCAATTTGTTTTAACGCTGCAATTTTAGCGGCTAAGGCTGTTTCTTCCATTCCTTTTTTCAGAAGGTCTTGAGCTTCCTTGCTTGAGGTTGCAGCCTCTACCGCACTCTTGCCTAGTCTCTTATAGAGATTCTCTATTTCATTCATCTCTTGAGTTGTTAAACTTCTATGATCTTTTGCAGCATTGGATAGAATTTCTTTAATTCTTCCTTGTGCTTCTTTTGCTGAATTAATCTGAGTATCAAAGGTTTGTTTTACAACTTCTGCTTGTTTTTTATACTCTGCTTCCTCAATTATTCCCTGTGCTTTAAGAGCATTCAATCTATCCATTTCAGCTTGTCTACGCTTTTCAATACCTTCAACGGTAGATAATGTTAAATCGTTAATAGTTTTTATTTGAGCCATTGCATAATCTGCTGTAATAGTTTTATTCTCTAAATAGCTTGATTGAATACTTGATAATGAATTACCTAACATAATTCCATAGTTTCTAAACTTACCTTCGATTTCATTTACATCTTCATCACTTAAAGATAGATTCTCTTTTAGTTTCTTTCTGATTTCTCCATCAGAAGAATACCAACTACCTTCTTTAAAGTTTTTATCAAGACTTTCCATGATTGAGGTATTAGCTTTTTTAATCTTTTCAGTTTCCTCTACTATGGCTTTACTATTATTTTGAACATCACCTTTTAATCTGTCGATTGCACTTCCAGATTGTGTTGCACCTTTAATAACTTGATCGTACCATTCTTTATACTTTCCGTTTGTTTGCTCAACAGATGCTTCATGATTTCTACTATCTTTTGTCATTTCACGATATATTCCATATCCTAATCCAACAAAAGCAGCTCCAATTAATGCAGCTCCTGCAACATATGGATTAGTTAACATAGAAGCCATGCTCCCAGTAGTTGCAGCCTTAGTTCCTACTCCAGCAATTTCAGTACCTAATTTGGCAACATCAGCTACTGCTTTACCAGTTCTGATTTTACCTAACCATTGAATCAAAGTACCTATGCTCTTAACTCCTGCACCTGCACCAGTTGTTAATCTACCTAAAACAGATAGGAAAGGGCCCATACCTAACACAGCTAATTGGACAGTTGGTGGCAATTTGCTAAACCATAACATCATATCACCTAATGTTTTCACTACAGGTTTAGAATGTTGTAACACTTCTGCCAATCTTGGTAATAACTGTGCTCCCATTTCAATCGCCATTTTTTGAATTTCATTCTTAGCCATTTGAATTTTACTAGCACTTGTTTGGTATCTGATGCTTGCTTCTTTAGTTAAGGCTGTATTTTCTTTCCAACCTTTATTAGCGATTTCTAAGGCTTTACCTAATCCACTATCACCATCTAATGCTCCAGAAAGTCTCTTCATGGCATCAGCTTCACGAATACCCGTTACACCTAATGATGCCAGTACATCGTTAACATTACCTCCACTTTCTTTTACATTTTTAAGACCTTTAAGAACTAATCCAAGTGCCTCTACAGGTCGATTATTAAATGCATTAGCAAATTCACTAGCACTAACTCCAGCGGCTTTAGCAAACTTACCTAAGTTTTCTCCACCTGACATTACTGCGTTTTGCATTTTTGTCATAACCTGTGTCATTGCACTACCACCAGCTTCTGCCTCAATACCAACGGTACTCATTGCAGCCGCTAATCCTAATACATCAGCCTCTGACATATTAGTTTGTTTACCCATCCCAGAAAGTCGTTGTGACATTTCTACAATAGATTTTTCATTTGTGGCAAAGTTGTTTCCTAATTCTACTAATGTAGAACCTAGATTCCTAATACTGCTTTGACTTGTTCCCATTACAGCCATGAATTGTGCTAAGCTTGCTGCACCTTCTTCACTACTTAAATTTGTAGTAGCTCCTAAATCTGCAATAGTCTTTGTGAAGTCAACTATATTTTCAGTTTTAATACCTAACTGCCCAGCCACTTCACCTATTCTAGCTAATTCATTTGCACTAACAGGGATCTCTGTAGAAAGATTTAAGAAACTCTGTCTAATCTTATCTAATTGCTGTGGTGTTGCATCTACAGTCTTAACTACTCCAGCAAAATCACTTTCGAAATTGATTGCACTTCTAGCGGCCAATAACATTCCAGATGATATTCCTGCAGTAGCTCTCGTTAAACCGTCACCAACTCCCGACATTTTCTGTCCTAGAACTTGTGCCCTAGTACCAACATCATTAAATCTTTGAGCAGTATCAGCTAACCTACCACCACTATTTCTAAATGCAGAGTGAGTTTTCTCGACTGCATCTCTTAATTTAAAATAGCTTGTTTCAGCATTAGCTATTTTAGTTGGTAATGCTCCTAATTCTTTCTGTTGAGTACTTAACGTACTATTTAAGCCTTTAATTTGCGTTTCAAGACTTTTGACTTCTTGTTCAGTCTTCTTATATGCTTTGCTTGTATTTGCTACTGTTTCTTTATATTTCTGAACAGCAGCACTACTCTTACCATAAGTGCTTTCTAAGTGTTTTAAATGCTCCTTTTGACTTTGTAACAACGTTCCATTAGTCTTTAGAACTGATTGTTTTTGCCTGAAAGCATTCGATAACTTTTCAATCTCTTTAGGTATTTCACTAGTAGATTTTTTTAAAGCATCATATTTATCTTTTAAATTATTAACATTACTTGCTGATTGCTTCATTTGAGTAGTTAGTCCACTCATCTTTGCCTTGTAGATATCGTATGCTTTCGCACCGCTACCTAATGAAGCTATATTTCTTCTAGCTTCTGCTTGAAGTTGTCGTAAGGCATTTTCACCTTGCTTAATAGCAAAGGTAAAAGACCCTACACCTTCTGCAGTCAGTATGACACCGACTTTATCCATGTAATTTGCCATTTTTACCTCCTACAGTACATTACTTATGTTAGTAACTCGCATGCCTTCTTCTTCAGAATCATCTATTGTATAATTTTCTTTAATATATCTATTTATCATGTAAATAATATAGTCGAATGAATAATCATACATAAATTCATCCTTAGTCATGTTGAACCAAGTTCTACACTTATAAAATAAATCATCCCAATCTATTATTTCTTGTGTCTCTTCTTGGCTTTCTTCGGATTCCTGCTCACTACTTTTGGTGTAGGAACTAGGTCTTCTACCTGTTCTTCTAAAAAACTCTTTCCCATTTCGCTATCATCAGTAATTCCTAACATTTGAAGTAATGTTGCTGTTTGGTCTCCATACATAGCTTCTTGATATTTTATAAGAAATACTTCCAAGTCAGTATCAGTAACATTTTCTAAAACTTCCTCAAGTGTTGTTTTTAACTTATTAGCTTTCAAAATTGATACTAAAAACTTAGCAATTGCTATATTTTTTTCTTTAGTAATAACATCTACCCAATCACCTTGTTTAATGCCAAAGTCTGCTTCTAAATGTAACCAAACTGCTAAATTACATCTTAATTCAACTTCATACCCAAGAATATCTGTTTTAAAAGTCTCTATATTTTTTTTAAAAATACTCATTTAATACCTCCAAAAAAGAGCCAACTTATGTCGGCTCTTTAATCTTATTTATTATCCTCTAGGGACTACTGTAGAATCTGTTTGACCTTCTTTAATGCAAGCTTTTAAAGTTGCTGCATCATAAAAACCATTTAATAATAATTTCTCACGATCATATAAATTAGTTGTACGTAAGTCAATTTTAGCGTACACGGCTTTATTATCACTTCCAATTACTGGGAATGCTTCAATAGTAACCTGTGCGATATTCTCTTTCTTCTCATCAGTTTCAGTCTCTGCATTGAAATCTGGATGTTTTAATTGACAAACTGGGAAGTTGAAAATAATTTCTCCTCCATCTTCATCAGTAACAGGGAATGACCATCTGAAATATTTATACTTTGGACTATCCCCCTGAACATATACACCATCTGCAAGTTTAACCATTCCACTCATTTCTTCTACGAAACCTTCTGGGAAGAATCCAATGTCAACAGTCATCTCAACACTTGAGAACTTAGCAATATCTCGTAATTTTTTATTTGATAAATAGACCGATTTATTTTTCATCTGTCCTTTAAATGCTACTTTATCGATTGCGAATACTTCGTATGTTTTGTCCTCATATGTTAATCCACTCTCACTAGTAGCTTCTGTTTTTACTTTTTGCAGATACCCAGCACCGATACCTGTCATTAATTTTCTCTCTACTCTCTCTTTAGTTACTGTCATTTCAGTTCCTCCTATTTATTTAATAATTTATCTTTAACTTTCTTAGCAAATGAATCTTTGTGTTGTAATGCTGCAGGTCTAATATGTGGCTTAGGAGCAACATATTTTCTACTGCCTTTTTTATATCTTCTTGCACGTTTACCACGTCTTTCTCTACTAGTAGCTTTAGAAAATCCAGCATGAAATCCTACTTCGTGAAAATATAAATGTAGATTAGGTCTACCAGCCCAACCTACTGTACTTTCATATAATGCATGTTTTGTAATAATTCCCTCAACACCAGCACCAGTTACTTTTAAACCCTTGCTAGTAGCGATTTTTTTCGCATCATCTTTAATCTCTTCTGCTTCTTTTTCTACTACACTATTAATACTTTTAGCATTACTGCTAATCTTATTTAACTTAGCAATTGCTCCACTAAATCCGAACTCTTTTGTCATGAGTAAATCTCCAAGAAATACATAAATTGAGTTTCCTTTCTGTCAGCATCTACATCAATTACTTCTTGCCAAGAACCAGTATTTAATTTAGTATCATCTAATGAAGTTTGTATCTTTTGTAAAATTTCTGAACCATCTAAATCATGTGGCACTAGATCATAGAAATTTAACTGATATACATGGTGTTTGATTTTACGTTTATCAGATAATCTTTTTTCTGCAGTATGTACATGAAAATATACAATTTTAGGGAAATCAGTATCATCACTAAACCCATAAGCAATAGGAATATTCAATTCCATATCCGATATTGCCTGAAATATCAACTCTTTAACGCTCATTTTTAATCACCTCGACCAATGATAATTCAGTTTCATTCTTTTTATGATTATGCCAAATTCTAGAGATAGTATAGGACTTATCTTTAATAATGATAAATAGATCACTTAAAATATAATCATCAATTTGTGGAAATAAACGAATTGCTATTCTTCTTGAAACTTCTGTATCAACTTGTAAAGCTTGATATTTTTCTACAGATGTAATATTTAACTTCCTAAACCAAAACTTATTAATTTCTTTTTCAGTTTTTGATGTTAATTTAGTGTTAAACTTATCTTTTCCAAACTCATACTTTACAAATTTAGCTATTCCATCATTATATGTCTGATTAACTTTTTCTTGTTTTTTTCCTAGATTTATCATTCTATTTCTCCTACTGATAAAGCAAGATTAATAATCTGTGTCCTAAAATTTTTATCAAAATATTCTAAACTATCATTGTATGCATATCTAACCCTTTCAAAAATTAACTCCTGTGCTAAAAGATTAGTTGTCTCATCAAAATATCCACACTGATTTTTTAACGAAAAAATAGATGAAGAAAGCAACTGTTTAAGTTGCTCATCTTCATCATTATGTAAAATATGTAATCTATCTTTTAACTTTTTTAATAGTTCATCCATAGATTATTCTTCCGTATCTTCTACGATTTCTTCTTCAGGTGATTCTTCTTCATCTTTTTTAGATTTACTTTTAGTATTTTTCACTTCTTCGAAAAATTCTCTATCATGAACTGATAGATTTTGTTTTAACTCTTCTAGTCTTTCAACAGAAAAATCTACAGTATCACCTACTTTATATACTTCATCGGTATATTTATCTACAAAAGAATTTAAAATTTTTACTTTAACCATAATTTATCCTCCTATGCTCTCGGTGAAATGTTTAAATCATACACTTGTGCTGCGTAGTTATCTTTTGGTTTACCATTTGCATACATTTTAGTAATATATAATGTTGCATCTTCCATAGCTAGAGTTTCTTTGAATTGATTAATTCCAAAACTTCCAGCAGTAATCGCTAAATATTCACCCTCTACAAAGAAAATAACTTTTCCTGTTGGAACGAAAATTGACTCGATAATCGTTGGATTAAATGGTAAAGCTGTAATGAAAGTTCCAGCAGCATTTTGAACAGTTGCTCTTGCCATAATATCGTAATATTGGAATGGATTAATAAGCATAACCACCTTACCAGCAATATTTCTAGCTTGGAACTCATCTTCTTCAGTAACTCCATCTTTTTTCAATCGTTTATATTTTGCAAGTTTTTTGTGAACTCCTGCAATTTCATCAATAATAGTTACACTATCTTTAAACGTTAAAGTACCTGCTGAAGTTTTTTCAGCATATTTCCCTTGAGTAACTGCCGCTAATAAATCACGGTTTAATCCAATAGGTTGACTTTTTCCATCACCTAAAATAAATGCTTTTTCTAAAGCTACTTTTAAGGCTTCTACTAGGAATGTTCTTACATATTTTTCAACCCAAACAGGTCCTAATGACAACATATCGTTAGATACTGCAAAGAATGCTGTAAGTTTGTATTGACTGATTTTTTCTTTTCTAAAGTTAGCATTTAAACTACCTTGAATCCCTCCAAATAGTTCACCCCAAACTGCAGCACCTTCTGGATTACCATAAATAAATTCTGTAATAGCTCCATAGTTTTGCAACCCTAATTTTGCTAATAGTGGATGTTCTTTTACTAAATCATCAAACACACGCTCTTGAGTTGTTTTTGGTAAAGTATCATGTTCTTTAAATCCACCTTGCTCAATTACAGTGTTAAAGAATTTCAATTCTTCAGATGTTAAGACTTGTTGTCCTCTATTACTTAAAATAACATTGTCCATGTTATTAGTATTCACATTCGATAAAATATCATCTCTGATTTCATCAACCATTGTTGACATCATATCATCAAATGCTTTACCTTGTGTTTCCTTTGATTCATTATTTAACACTGAATCTGCATATAAACGTTTTTTCTCTTCGAAATTTTTAAATTTAATTGTCATTTATTTTCCTCCGTTATAAAAAGAAACCATTGTTATTTATAGTTTCTTCATCTTCTTTATTGTCTAACACATTGTTATTAACCATACTAGATACTTTCTGTACAAATGTTTCATTTTTGAATAAGTTCTCAATAAAATCATTCGTTAAAATTTTCTCCATATCTTCATCTGCTTTTACCTCTGATTTTTTCTCATCAGCAAAACCAAGTTCTACAGCTTCATCTGCAGTAAACCAAGTTTCATTTGAAATATAGTTTTCTATCTCTGACTTATCAATATTAGTTTTTTCGCTATAAATATCAACAAGTAGAGTATCAATTGTTTCTAACGCTCCTAATGTCTTCTTGATTTCATTCTTATTTCCCCAAGCAATTGTTGAAGCCTCATGAATCATAAGCGAAGTTCCAGTATTCATTATTAATTTATCAGCACCCATTGCAATAATAGAAGCAGCACTACAAGCTGTTCCTGTAACCTCGACAGTAACATTGTTTGAGATATTTTTTAAATAATTGTAGATTTCAACACCTTGAAAGACATCTCCACCACCACTATTTAAATATATATGAACATCTCCAGTAGCATTTTCTAACGCTTCTCGAACATCTTTAGCTGATGTTGCTTCATAAAAATATGAACTCTCACCAATAGCACCACTAATAGTTAGTTCAGTTTTTCCATTTGCTTGTACTGAATTAAAAAAGTAATCAACTTTCTTCTTTGTCACCTTGCTCACCTCCTCCTAAAGTTTGATAGTTTTTAGTTATGTGATGTTTATTAGTTAACTCATCAGTAGACAATTTATCACCTAATTTTAATCTAAGTTCATTAATAGTGTACATTCCACTAGCAACTAACTTATCAATAGAACTCGCAGAATTAAAGATATTGTAGATCATAAGTGGAGTTGTATTAGCTTCTAATCCATCTCCGTTTAATATTTCCTTTTCTGTAAAAAATTTCCCATTAAACTCGGAAATAATAAACTTAATTAATGGATTAATACAAAACCTCATATAATTATCTGTTTGTTTCTCTACATCAGCTAAATTACCATTCAGTAAACCTACAGGTATTCCTAAACAATTAGCAATATGATTAGTGAAGTTATTAACAACTTTTGCTACTTCATCAACTGACTCAGCCTTAACAGTGTTTTTATTTGCTTCACTATATTCAAGTCCCTCTTGCATAGGTACATTAGCGTACTCCTGGTCTCTAAATGCCTTAGTTAACCTATTAATAAATTCTTGAATTTCATGAGTTTTACTTTGATCATATTTTGTAGTATCAATTTTAGTAACTGCTCTTACTTGAGATTTTCTTTTTTGGAATGCTACAATTCTTGAAAAAAGTTCTCCGTAATCTTTATATATACCATTTACAAAACTCTGTAATCTACGGTTACTATATTGAAAATACAACACACTCTCACTATAGAAATCTCTATCGTACCTAAATGTGTCAATTTGTACATTAGAAAACTTATCTTCATATAATGCGGATTTTTCTCTGTAGAAGTCATCTGCAATAACTAAATCATCAGAATCAGTTTTAATAATTAAACACTCATTCTCATAAAATATATTTTCAACAAATTGTTTCCAAAATTCATAAGCATTTTGATTTTTATTAGGTTTAACATTTAACTTGTAGTACAACCTATCTTTAATATATTCACCATCTTTCACAACAAGAAATTCTAATTGTGAAATAGTTCTTGCGATAAGATCTATATTTGTATGTAATGCCATATTCTTCATATGTACATTCTCATAACTATTTTCTATTAAATCTAAATCTAGGAGTATGTCGATTTCTTTTTTTTTGCCAAAAAATCCCAAAATCTCACCTCTTTTTTAAAATTCTAAATTATTTAAGAAGAAATCGACTTCATCATTAAGCAACTCTCCAGCCTTATACATAGCATGTACAAATGCTTGGAATCCATCTGTTTTTCTTCTATGCTCATCCTTTTTCTCATATACCTTATTTCCATCTTTTTTTATATTTACATAAACATTAAACGTGTACCATCTCATTAAAGGATTATCACCCCAAATAATTTGACGGTTAGCAAAAGCACTCTCTATTCTAGGAATTAGTAGAGGATGAATAGCCTTAGGATTCCTAATGCACACAACCTCAAATCCTTGTTTTTCCAAAAGCGGTCGTAGTAGATCTAGTTTATAATTATCAGCAACTATAGTCTCTAACCCATGCTCTTTTCTCATTTCTACGAACCAATTTACAACATGTTCAGGATTTATCGATGGCTCATCAACAACCGTTAAAAGTCCTTGTTTTTCCCATTCCCTTATAGGTGGTTTCAATTTAGCTTTATCAAGGTACTCTTTTCTAGCGAAAGAGTGCGTCTTCCAGACATAATCACCATCAACTTTAAATAAACACCCTACAGCTGTGAAATCTCGGATAGAACCAAAGTCTAGTCCTCCTATACACGTTCTATGTTTAACATTTGGCATAGGTCTATTAGTTGCGAAAATTTCCTCATCAGTAGCAACACTTTTAGTTAAATCAGTTTCAGGAAGATTCATACGTTTAGTTATGAACTCCTCACGTCCCTCTGGTTCATCTTCTAAATCTCTGTATTCATCAAAAATAACATCAAAAAGATTATCAGCATACTCACTTCTAGGATTACTAAACATTGGATTAGCTTTTTCCCAAACATCAGGATTATCAATTTCTTCATAATCATCAAGTTTACAGATGAAAATAAACATATTACTATTAGGACTTTCACCGCTTAAAATTTTACTAGCTTTTGCTTTTTGCTTATCTAAGAATCCATCTCTTACATAACCATCTGTAGTAATAAAAAACTCTCGTGGATTTTTCTTTTTACCTAACCCACTTGAAAATACTCTAACAGTATTATTATTTTCATATTGATGGATTTCATCATATACTACAGCTCCATCTCTTAATCCATCTTTCGTACTTGCGTTTGATGTTCTAAACTTCAAGATACTTCTAGTCTTAAGATTTTGTATTTGTTCAAGAGTACATTTAAAACTCTTAACCATTCGCTGATTTCTTGTAATAGCATTATAGCTCTCATTAAAAGATGTTTTAGCTTGTTCTTCAGAGTTGGCAACTATTGAAATATTATAATCTGGGATTCCATGAAGTGAACTAATTAAAAAATTGGTCAAAACAGAAATTAATCCATTCTTTCCTCCACCACGTCCCATCATAATTAAAAAACGTCTATAATATGCCTTATCATTTTTCTTGTATAATAAAAAAACGAAAGCAATTATAAACTTCTGAAATGGTTGTAATTTAAAATAATATTTCTCTCCAAATTTTATACACTTTTCAATTAAATCATCATTGAAATATATATCATCTCGAGGGAAAACATGTTTCTCTAATATTTCTATTAGCTGAACACGTTCTTTATTTAATATTATTTTACCTTCTCGATAATCACTAATATACTCTTCTACATATTTATTTAAAATCATATTAGATCATCATCATTAATATCTTCGATGTAATCAACTTTAAAATTCCATGTTCTTTCGATTGCAAGCATACTAGTATTTAATTTACTAATTTCAGCGATGGCAGGATGAGTTTTTATATAACTTTGACTACCATTTTCTACTACAATAGTTACTCCTTGAGCCTTAATATCTTGCTTAAGTTTCGCTATTAATTCGACAAATTGCATGTACCTATTTACCTTCTCAATCTCAAGAATATTATCAGGTTGATTAATCTTTTCCAAAAGAAATTTTTTTAATTCTCTTTGGTTTACAGTCGATTTTTTTTTATCCTTAGCTATACCACTCCCCCCCCTCGTGAAAAAAATATCGATTCAGCTCCGAAAAAGAGACCCGCCCGCTCCTTGAGAAAAAAATTTTTTTCAAAATTTTTTAAGGGGGGTATTCCTGGGAACTTATAGTGGGTTCAGTAGCAGATGCTACCACTTCTCATCGTTCCATCTCTTCTTACTACCATTACCAAACAATCTCCCATGCTCGATGTTATGGCAATTAATACACAATGTCTCTAGGTTGTTAATATCTAATGCATGTTCTGGATAAAACTCAATCTCTAGCTTGTGATGAACGTTCTGTCCTTTACTAACCTTCCCAAGTCTCTTACATTGTTGGCACTCATAGTTGTCTCTCTTCAATGCTTTCTGTCGCAACTTTAACCAGTTGCTACTCTTATAAAATCTTTGCTTTTGTTCTTTTGTTTTGTACATTTAAAAACTCCATACAAAAAAGCGTGATACAAATCACGCTTAATAGATATATGTTTTATTTAAAAGGATTTTATTTTTGTGGAATTAACCACGATATAATTATACCACAGACAAAACCGACATTTCCGACAACTTTTATTTTGAATTAGGATTTTCATTATTAAATATCTCTATTAATTTTTCCATATCCTCTTTAGTTGCATAATGTCTTACAAATGTTCTTGCAGCAGTTCGTCTATTATTCATTAAAGCACGCTCTTTATTTTTCTCATAATATGCTTTACTCGCTTTCTTTTGTGCTTCCGATGTTTTTGATTCTGCCATTTTATTTTCCCCTTTCTTTTATTTTTACTATTTTATCTAAAGAAAAAATAATAAATCAGTAATCCTAAAATGCAAGTTCCGAAAATCCCTTGTACGAATTCTTTTTTTGTACTTCTACGAATTTCTATTTTTAATTTTCGTTTTCCTAATTTGTATTCCTTTTTCATAACTCTTATGCTATAATGGTAATAGGTAAGAGACCGAAGTCTCTTAAACCTAATATTCTAAAATTATTTTAAAGCTAAAAACAATTAAGTTGATTGACACTTCAAACTTTATTGATTTTGGCTTTTTTATTTTTACCATCTAGCTTTTTCCTCCTTCCTTGTGTTATATTTATATTATAATACATGTATTACATTTTGTCAATAGTTTTTATAAAAAAATAAAAAAAAAGATTTAAGCTCTTTCTCTTAAATCTTTATTGTTCATAATATTATATAATTTATCTTTAAAGCTTTGTATTCTTCTTTCTACCGTCTTTTCATTATAACAAACTTCAATTGCCACTTCGCTTATTGTAAGATTATAACTGTATCTAAACTTGAATATCTTCTTATCTCTAACATTTACTAATTGTTCTTCCAATCGTTCAATACATTTCAAAGCATAACGATCTTTTTCAAAGTCATAATCAGAAAGTTTATTGATTAAATTATCTTCATTAGTATTTTTGAAATTATTATTATTTGTTTTATTTTCATCAGCACTACTTAATTTATCTCTCAAATATATATTTAATTGCCTTTTAATTTTTTGTCTTGCTTCTAAATAATAATTAACATCATCTTTTGTATAACTAAAATCTCTCATCTAATCTCCTTTACTGTGTTGATAGAGCTGGAAATCAACACTACTACTTTAACTTCGGAAGGACACTTAATGCTATTTTTAAAGTTATCTCTCACCTAGATAACCACACCACAAAAAACATTTCCAGCTCTCTATTATTATAACTTTTTTAAAATTAAAATTAAATAGTTCATTACACTAAATTTCACTAGAAATATTTTTAATGTAACTGACAAGTAAATCTGATATGAATGATATATCACCATTTAAGTCAAATAAATATTCTTTATTACCATAAACTTTATTTCCTATCCAATATACTTCCACTATTATCATCTTATTTTTTTCTACTAGTAGTGTTTTTTGATCGTAATTTATCTTATAACCAAAACCATAAGTTACACTTAATATTCTCGCTAACTCATAAATAATATTACAACATCTTTCTTCAATCAGCTTTTTATTTTCTCCTGTTGCTAAATCATACCTTGAAACAATACAATCATCTAGAGAAATACCTATTACTTTTTCTAATCTTCTTAGATAAATAGTATTAATATAATTTCCTCTAACTTTGCTTAAAATTCTTCTAACAAGAACAGTATCAAATTTTCTTGCGCCTTTTGTTCTCTGCTGGTTAATTTCAAATTCTATTATTTCATTAAGAGTTTTATCAAATCTCAGTAACTCATTCAATTCACATCTTTTTTTCAAATAGCAGAACGTGTATTTATCTAAATCAAAAGTTACTAATGATTTTAATTCTGTTGCGTCTTCAATCGATAATACACAGCTATTCTTAGTTAGTTGACTACAGATATAATTAAACATTATAATTTCTTCTGCTGTAAATTTACTAGTCGGCTCTAACTCCAACGATTTTATTATTGAATCAAAGTATTTTACATATCTATACAATTGACTTCCTCCTATCGCTTTCTCTCAATAAATCTTTATTTTCGTAAATATTACCTATCACTGAATAATCATAATTCATACCATGTAATCTACCAACAAAAAATCTTCCCTCAAGCGTTAAATAATAATAAAATTCCGTATCTTCATCTTTTTCTACTACATATCTTCTTAAATAATGTTCATCACTATTTTGATATTCCAATATATCTCCTGTATAAATATAATTTCCGTTCATATCTTTATAACCAGTGTTATAAATAAATTCATCTTCATCAAAATCATAAGTCACATTATCTGCATTATCATTAAAATACACTTCTACTGTTTTTTCATGATAATTAATAACTTCTACAGCCAGCACCATATCTAAACTCTTAATATATACTTTTGGTTGTTTCATTATTTATTTCCTCCTATATGTATAATTGCTATTACAACAATCTCAAAACCTACTCCTCGACCTTTTTCATAAGGTTTAAGTTGTGTTCCATTTTTTATATAATTAATGTCTATAACATATTCGTTCTCTTTTAATTCATTTGAGATAAAATCATTAATTGCATCAACTAAAGACTCAACGCCACTTGTTATTTTTACTACTCTTTTAATCATTGTTAACCTCTCCTTATCTCCTATTCTCAATTGTGAGACAAATCCTAGATATTGCCCACACAAACGTTATTAGATATACATCCTCTTCTGTAATACTGCTATTACACAGCTTTATTATGAAACCAAACAACATTACGACTCCAAACCATTCTAATACATATCTAAACACCATAAATCTCCTTCAACTGTTTCAGCTCTTGTAACTCTCGTATTCTTTCCTTTTGCTGCTGTATAATCCGTTCCTTGACTATATTATCGTTAGAAAGTTCTTCTATCGTGTTGCTTGATACATATACTCCCAGTATCAATCCTGCTGTAAACATTGCTAACAATATTGATAGTGTGATTAATATTATTTCAATGTTATTCCATATTTTTTCCAACATTCCTTACCCTCCTATTTCTTTCGGTGTACATCCCAACGCTTTAGCTAATTTTCGTAACGTTGAAAATGTTGATTTCTTAAATACTCCAGTTCTTATTAATCTAATAGTGTTGAAATGTACTCCAGATTTTTCACTTAACTCATGATCAGTTACATTTTTCTTATCCATTATTCTTTGTAAGTTAGTCATTTCTACTTACCTTCTTTAACTTTTCTAATTCTAGCTTTCAAGCTTTGTAATATTTCCTCTTGAACATCCGCTTTACTGTCTAATGCTCGCATTACATCTTCATCTCTCGTATCTTGTGTGACTAAATGATGAATTATTACTTTTTCTTTTTGTCCTTGTCTGTGTAGTCGCTTGTTAGCTTGTTGGTAATGTTCTAAATTCCATGTCAAACCGAACCAACACACATGATTTCCACCTTCTTGCAAATTAAGACCATATGCAGCACTTGCTGGATGCGTCAAAAGAATATCTATTTTTCTATCGTTCCAATCATCTTCATCTTGTGTAGTTTTTAATTCTCTAACTACTAAATTACTTTTTTCTAAAGCTTTCTTAATTCGTTCTTTGTCATGTTGAAAGTTGTAAAATACCAAAAGACTTCGCCCTTGTAAACTTTCTACCAACTCAAGAAATGAATCTATTTTTGCATTATGCACTTCTGTGTAAATTCCTGAATTATCATATACTGCACCATTACTTATTTGTAATAATTTATTTGATAATGCAGCTGCATTTACTGCTGTTATATCCTCTTCTGCTTCTTCTAGCTCCAGGACAAAATCACGTTCCATTTTGTCATAGTCTTTTCTAGCTTTATCATTTAACACAACAGGAATCTCATTGTAAGATAAATCTGGAAGTTCTAAATAGTCCTCCGATTTCATACTTATGCAAATATCGGATATTTTATTTATGATATGATCATACACACCCTCTTTTACTTTATAATCAAAAATTTGACTTCTATTTCTCTTATTAGGTTCCATATATCTATTTCTAAAATGAGTGATATATTTCTCTAATCTTTCACCCTGATCTAATAAATATATTTGTGCCCACAAGTCCTCCACACCATTTGGGCTAGGAGTTCCTGTTAACTCAATCAACCTATTAATCTTAGGAAGTACCATTTTTAAAGCTTTAAATCTCTTACTTTGACTATTTTTAAAACTACTGCTTTCATCAATTACAACCGTATCAAAATACCAATCATTTCTAAGATAATCAACTAACCATGGAATATTTTCACGGTTGATAATATATAAATCAGCATTTACACTTAAAGCTTTAATTCTCTTTTGTTGACTTCCTAATACTAGACTTACTCTAAAATCTTTTGTGTGATTCCATTTATCTTTTTCTTTCGACCATGTTCCTTCTGCTACTTTTTTCGGCGCAATAATCAACACTTTATTCACTTGAAATCTATTGTATTTCAATTCCTTAATTGCTGTTAATGTTGATACTGTCTTCCCTAATCCCATATCAAGAAATAGTCCGCACTTAGGTACATTGATTACATGATTAATTGCTGTTAATTGATATTTATGTGGAATAAAATCTCTCACGATATCAACTCCTCTACTAACTTATCTACCTCTTCTTTATTTTTTACTTTATAAACTTTTTGACCTAATCTATTAAAATCTCTCTCTACTAATTTTTGCCTTGCTGAATATCTGCCACCAACGGGTCTTTTTAATTTTACAAAAGCAACAGGCTTATCTTTTAAAATAATAATTCTATCTGGCACACCTGAATATCCAGGAGACTCGAATTTTAAACACAGTCCCTTTTTATCTTTAATTTTTTTTACTAAATATTTTTCAATTTGCTTTTCTGTTATTTCCACTTTTCAAAATCATCTCTCAATTTTAAAATTTTTAATTTGTAACTTGTAACTTTATTTTCCCTATATAGTATATAAAACATAGATATTATAGATATTATAGATTTATATAATCCTATATTTTCTATAATTCCTTTATTTTTATAATATATATAGGTTTTAAAGTTACAAATTAATATATAAAATACCTATTAGAGTTATTATATCAACGTTTATAAGGTGTAACTTTAGGTGTAACTTTCTACTTTTAAAGTTACATTAGGTAGGTTAAACCGTTGATATAATAGGGTTTTATATTTTTCCAAAGTTACACCAAAGTTACATTTTGATTTTTGATTTGTAACTTTCTTTTCTCAAAGTTACATTCAAAGTTACACTCTTTTAAATCCTTTTTGCGGTCCATAATTTCCAAAACGTGTTGTTTTTTCATCCTTAACCCACCCAACAATATTACTAATTATTTGATTTATTTCTTTTGCATCAGTTCTTTTCATAAATCGTAAGTCACCTTTTAAGCATTCCTCATACACTTCAACAGCACACACTTTTTGTCTAAATACCATCTGATCACCTTTATCAAAATCACCAGATAAAATATTTAATCTCGAACTTTTATCAAGTGAATACCAGTTTTCAGTAATAGGTTTATCAAGGTAATCACGGATTAATCCTTCTTTTGCGTTTGATTCTTTATGGTGTTCACGTGCCACGTTGGCTAACTCTTCAGCCGCCTTGCTAAGTTGCAAGCTTTCACCCATTAGAAATAATGCATAAGCCTCAGCCCACACCTGGTCAACCTCTTTTGGCAAATCGTCCCAAACACTTTTTTTAATCTCACCTACACAAATATCAATAGGCCAAAAACGTCTATTTCCAGTTGGATCTTTTAAAAATTCATCATCATTTGAAGTACCATAGAAAACACATCTTCTGGGATATTTACTTGTACGTCTTCCATAAGCTTCCCTGTAAATATCTTCTCTTTTACTCAAAAATTGCTTGATTGCATTAGTATCATGCCTGTTCATAGCGGTAAGTTCTCCTACTTCTACAATCCAGCTTCCCTGGATAAGTTCAGAAGCTTCTTTACCTTCAAAAGTTTGTAAACTGTCGTTAAACCAATCTTTACCCAAGATAGAAAAGAAAGTACTCTTACCAACGCCTTGAGGTCCAGCTAAAATTGTCATTACATCAAATTTAACTCCACCAATAATAGCCCTGGCAACTGCAGCTACTAAACTTTTTCGAATTGCTTCTCTAGAAAATACATTATCAGCTGCACCAAAATAATCAATAAGAAGATTATCTATCCTAGGTACTCCGTCCCAATGTAATGATGTTAGATATCTTTCAACATAATTAATTCTATTTCCATCACTTACAATTAATAATGCTTTGTCTTGCTTATCCCGCCCAGTTATTTTATAAACTGTTTCAAGATACCTAGAAAAGGAAGCATCGTCAACTTCAGACCAATCTCTATGATCTTTATTAGAATCATAATGTTTATCCCAAGGCAGTTGGCCAAAGACTAATCCTCGATTACTAAAAATATCAATTGCAATTTTATCTTTTAAATTCGGATCATTTTCCAGAATTAAAACTATATTATTAATAGTCTTTTGGATTTTACCTTCTTCACTTCTTTCAAGTTTGGAAAGCCAGTTTAATTCATCTTCAGCTTGAGTATTTTCATCACTACCTACGATATTAAAAACATCCTTAGCGTTAGCCACCATTTCACTATTCATCAAAGCTGCTACATTAGTATCTTCAAGAGCTAGTTTTTTCATAGCTGTGTAAGATGGATATTTGCTTACAGGTGTTCCGTCTTTCACGTTCTCATCAAGGTTGCTAAATTTGTGTATTCTTATTAGGTCAAAAGCATTAACAAGTTGACCGCAACATGGATCAGTTGCGTGATGTGAGTAAAGGAACTTATTATCATAAAGTACAGCCCCTCCAGAAGTACTACCACCTGTGAATGAGTATCTATCAGGAGTAGCCGTTGCTTCATACAAAGCCGGGATAAAAGTTTGGATGGCTGATGTAATATCATAAACTTTACAAAACGAACCAACTAATCCATTTTTAGTTAGTGGATCTTGTTGTCTAGCTAAAAGTTGTTTTTGTTTAGTATCTTGACCAGGGACGTGTGGCCACGTAGAAATGTCAGTCCAGTCTGCATACATATTAAGTACACCAACACGGCTACAAAATTGTCCAGGATAAAACTGGAATATGTACTCACTATCCACAGAACAAGATGGATAGTACATAAAACGGTTAACTTCAAAAGTAGTTGGATCACAATTTTCAATCCCTAATAAACTACCTAATTTTCTAGCAATAGGTTCATACTCATCTGGAGTACAGCTTTCATCAAGTGGAATAAGCACCCTAAGTCTCGGAGTATAATTGCTGTGCTTTCTCGTAGAATAAACAACAGAAGTACACCCAAGCGAACCTACTCTTTTTAAAATATCGTCCGTCATATTAGGTTGTATGTTATCTAAGTCTAAACAGACAACATCACGACTGATGATGTTCGTTGCTTTTCTTCGACCATCTAAAAGCTTAGCACCTGTAAAGCCCCCAACATCTTTTAAATTATCTTGATCAGATTTTTTCATCTTGAGAAATTCATCATATTTCTCTTGCGTTCTAACTGGAAATTTTAAAGTTTCTACAAAGTCAAGCCAACTAATATCTGTATTTTGCCAAATAGTTGCTTTTCTGTGATTTGCTTTAGCAATTCCTAATAATCTATTTGCTTGCACTTTTTAACCTCCTTTCTTAATCTTTCATATAATATTTAGTTTCAAATCCAGCACCTTTTAGCACTAATCCTGGAGCCCAAGGAATAGGCTCTGCCAAAATATTATTTACATCTTCTAGTTTTTCATCGTCGTATGCATCTATTACCACTTCATCATGGATATGCATTACTACATCATAATTTTTTTCGTATAATCTTAACAATGTTTCCGCTAGGCAATCTCTTGCTATTGCTTGAACAATATTCTCGACTAGCTTTCCTCCATAGGTTGAGTTAACTTCCCAATTTTTAGTAGTCTGGTTAACTCCATAATAATGAAGTGCATCTTTTTCAAATTGATTCAGTTTTAGAAAAGGCTTAGGATAATAAAGTGAACGGCCACTAGGTAATTTAATTGATATAAAATCAAGACCGTACATCATATCCCATTCACGTTGAATCTCAAGGCCTCTTACATATTGCGTTCCGTTGCCATTCATAGCTTGAATTACAGCATCTCCGACTGCATACCATAAGCGGACAATGTTCTTATTAGCATCTCTCCAACGAACTTTAATATCCGTAAGTTCTTCACTAGTAAGGCCCATTCTATCAGCTCCCATTGCTATTAAAGCTGATTCACCACCTTGATAGCCTAATGCTAATGTTGCTACTTTACCGCGTTGCCTTAAGCTATACTCAGGATTACCTTTTGAGATTTTATCAATCGGTACATTAAACATCTGACTAGCTGTTGCTTCGTAGATTTTACCGTGTGTTGCGAATACTTCATTGACCCACTCCTCACCAGCTAACCAAGCAATTACTCTTGCTTCAATGGCGCTAAAATCACTTATTATAAACTTATCTTTACTAGCAATAAATGCTGTTCTTACTAGTTGGCTAAGAGTATCAGGCACATTACCATATAGAAGTTTTAACGCTTCATAATCACCAGCTTTTGCAAAACTTCTAGCAGTATCCAGCGTATCGATGTAATTTCTAGGTAAGTTTTGAACTTGAACAAGTCGACCAGCCCAACGACCAGTCCTGTTAGCTCCGTAAAACTGTAACAGCCCTCGAACTCTATCATCTTTACACATCGCATTTTCCATTGCCGAATACTTACTAACACTAGTTTTTCCAAGTTGCTGCCTTATCTCTAAAACTCTTTTAACTTTTAAAGGTAAATTATCCCTTGATAACAAGTCAGAAATGACATCTTTTGTTAATCCATTAAGTTCTTCTCCTAATTCACTTTCAACCCAAGTTTTAAGTTGACTAACACTATTTGGATTTTCAAGTTCAGTAATTTTAAAAGCTTCCTCTGTTAAATTATTAGTACTTTCAGAATCGATAGAAAGCACACCATTTACTAACGCTCTATCCACCATTACTCCGTTAGCGTTCATTAGAATATCCATTTCCCAAAGTTTTTGCTCTTTTGATGGAACTTCAAAAGCCTTTATATATTGATAAATTTCATACTCTGCTTCTACGTCCTGCATATTATACTCACAGTATAGTTTCCATTTCTCTAAATCATGATGCGGATCATTCCAAGTCCTACCACCGTTAGTCTTCGTTGGCTTACAAGGAACAGAGAAATATTGAATTAATCTATTTCCAGTTGATAGTTTTTTCTTATCCTCAGCAATACCTATTGCCTTACCAGTCATTCCTAACCCAGCAGGCAATCCTAAATAAGTAGCGTGCATCATTGTGCACCTCCACTGAGATATATTAGTCTCATATCCAGCCCTATTTAAACAGTACCATTCAAAAGCAGCATTATATGCGTGCTTAATACAATCTGGATTATTTAATAAAGCAACGATATCATCAGGAATTTTCTCACCTTGTTTTATGTCTACTAATTTAACTTCCGAATCATTAAGTTTGTAAGAGAATAGCAAAATTTCAAAGTCTTCAGATTGAGCATATTTATAAGCCCCACATTTAGAAATATTCACACTGCTTCGAGTTTCAATATCAATACTTAAATGTTGCATATAGTCCTCCTAAAAATTTAGGGGGGCTACCCCCCTTAGTAATTTATTAATATTAAAGCGGAAGTCCAGTTAATGGATCTACACCAAATGAATTTTGTTGAGTAGGCTGTTGATACTGCTGTACAGGTTGTGCTAGTTGCGGATTAGGGAATGGATTAGGATTTGATGCACCACCTAAAGCACTAAATACTTTATCTGCAGACACAGGAGCACCACCTAAAACTTCACCGTCTCTAACTTTTTGAATGTGAGTTAGTCCGAACCCTACACCTTTTTTACCTGTGTGCATATATGGAAATACATTAATTGCTACGTTCGCATATACTCCAGAATAAATTTCAGATTGATTTAAGATAGGTTGAACATTTTGATCTACAATTTGCGGTTGTCTATCCGCATTTGCACTAGCTGTGAAAACCCAACAACCTTTACATTCATCGCCGAAAGGTGTTCCATCTTGCTTCACTCCATCACCATCATGGATAGGATTAGCAACTACTGGAGGCATTACACCGTTCCATTTCTCATTTAATCCTTTTTGAGCTGCAGCTTGAATTGCTGCATCTAATCTTTGCTTACTATTTAAATCGCTTTTCGGTAATAAAATTGTAGTGCTATATTTTGGCGTTAAATCTGGATTATTTGAGTAAGGTTTAAATACATTTACATAACTTAATCTCACGTTTTGTACTACTGCTGTTGTTTCATTTGTCATAATTTTAAAATCTCCTTAATTTCTGTATTAATTTATTGGTTTAAAAATACTTGTTGCTTTTACTGTATCAGTAATCGCAGGTCTTTTGTCGTTTTCGAATACTAAAGTAGGTTTACCAGTACTTGTGACAACCATATCACCTACTAAATTGTTAAATTGTTCTTTACCAAGGGCCTTTTCTAATTTGGCCAAAGTCAACGGTACTTTATCAAAGATTATTGCTTCATCAATACCACCGTCCATTAATTTCTTAAGAGCCTCATCTTGATTAGTCCAAGAGCGTGAAGTTCTTCCAGCTACTGCTTTTAGTCCCTTAACATCTTCACCAGTTAAGCATAGATTCAAGGCATAGGCTTTTAAATCGTTAACCCATTTCGCTATGTCTTCACCTCGTGAAATATATTCGAATAACTTATCTCTAGGAATTTCATTAGGATTCAAGTGTATTTCAGATTCAAGAGATAAATTATTCTCCGCCCTGGCCGAACAAATATCTCGGGCTTTACAGAACTTACAAGCCTTAGCCGATGGAACTAATTCACCTGTTCCACTTAGAGCCTTACTTGATTGAACGCTGAAATAATCGCCCCACAATAACAATTCAGAAAGGTCAACTTCCCAACTTGAATAATTATTTAACCGTGGCTGTACAATATTCATTTCAATTTTTTTGATATCATAAATTAAGCTAAATGCATTGTAAGCACCAAGTGCATATAAGATTAATTGTTCATTTTTCTCAGCAGAGACTGGAACCCCCTTACCATATTTCAAGTCGATAATAGAAAGTGTAGATCCGTGAATTAAAATACAGTCACAAGTCCCAAATCCTCCCGGTACCCAACTAGAAAAATCTACTCTTTTTTCAATCTCTATATAAGGCTTAGATGGAAAGCTTAAAGCTTTTTCTTTTATAAAATCAACATAATTGTCTGTAAATCCATCCATTTCAGCTTGATATAATTCATCTTCTTTTATTTTTTTAACTGCTGCATTAAGCTTTCTTTTACCAAATCCTTTTGAATCTAAATAGTGCTTTAGTTTAAGTTCGCTTAATTCATGAGCCAATGTACCTTCCTTTGCATATACAGACTCAGTGTCTGGAATACCTTCCTCCATTTGCACGCTACCAGGACAGGTGGCCCACCTACTGGCACCACTAGCACTAAGCTTTGCATGAGCCCTTTCTTTGTGATTAATCTCAGTCATTAGATAGCCGCTCCTAATTCTCGCAATCTTAGTGCAAAAGCTCCGTATTGTTCAACAGGTAATGTTGTAAGGGCTAATGAGTTAAACTCTTGTAACAAACCTTGTAAAAGTTGAATTTTACCTGCTTGAACTAAAGTACTTGATGCACGTTGTAAATCTTCTAAAGTATAGGTTTTTTCAGCAACAGGCACTACAGTTTGTACAGTTTGTTGAGTTGGTACTGTTTGCTGAACAGTTTGTGTTGGTGCAGTTTGTACTGGTACCGATTGAACTGGTTGAACTGGTTGAACTGGTTGAACAGGTACTGTTTGCTGAACAGTTTGTGTTGGTGCAGTTTGTACTGGTTGTTGAATTGGTACTTGAGGCTGTTGCACAGGAGAATCTTTAAAAGGCTCCACATTAACCGCCACATTCTCAACATCATTTCCATATTTTGCTATAATTTCATCTAATAAAAGGATATCGTCCTTATTTGTGATTAACACATTTGCATTTACTATTAATTTCATTTTTAATCTCCTATTTTAAATCTTTTAATAATCTTCTACCTTCTTGAATATACTGAATTTTAATATTATGATCTGTACATTCTTGAATATTTTCTATAACAACATCAACTAATTTCTTTAAATATCCTCTTCTTGAGAACTCCTCAGAAGAATGGTTATAATCCTTCAAAAATGCTATGCTTTCCAAAGCTGTATATTTACCATCTTCAATTAAAATTTCACCATTATTTTTTAGTTTACTTATAGGCATTCTCATTTTTGAGTAAGGAAAACCTAAATCATTAACTAAATCATACTTATTGCATCCAGGATTAGAATATATATAATTTCTAATCGCTTGAGTTAAATTAACTCCAGTATTCTTCCTCATTCTTGAAATCCTCCATTTCATAAACTTTATTATTTAGAATGTCAATAACTTCTCTTATCTTTCTACGTTCCAATGATTCAAAATTTGCATAATCTACGCAGTCTGCAAGCTTGTTTCCTGTGTATCGTAAATCTGCTATGATGTCAGAATATTTTTTATTCTCCATAAATTATTTCTCCTAATCTATTTATTACATCTTTTACTATTTCTTCTGGTACTTCAGCACCATCTAGCACGATACATTTTATATTTTTATCGTTAACTATATTTTTCTCTTGAGTTGTTAATAAACCATTTAACTTATCAAACACAGCTATTTCTTCAGAACGCTTTTCACTAGCTTTTAGTCCGTCTAAATCATTTAGCCAAAACTCACAGTATCTTATTATCTTCTTAATATCATCTTGCGGTTCGTCGTGTTTCTTATTTGCTCTTATTCCATATTTCAAGATGTTAGCTTGACACACACTGCCAAAGTCTTTTACTACATCTTGAATTAAATCTATTGTTTCAATTCCACCTGCTTTATAGTGGTTCGGATTAATATTATCTTTTGTCACTTGCTTTTTTCTCCTAAATATGTTATTTTAAAATTGAATATTTTTATAAGTAGTCGTTGTTTTAAACGGCTATTTTTTGTGTTTTTTCACATCTAATCCCCCCTTACTCATCCTTTACAAAACTACCATCAATCATTTTTCCAGTACGATTTTTGATTTGATTATAAGCATAATCAACACAATCCACTAACTCTAAATCATACTTTTTAGCAACAACACCAAGTAAATTTATATAAGTTACTATCATTTTAAACAGTTCTACATCTATTTTTTCTTCACTTATAAAAGTTTTATAAAATCTAGCATCTGTCGTTCTAAGTAATTCTGAAAAACAAATCCAGCTGGTTTTTAATTCATCTTTAGAATGCCATAAAACCGTAGATCTAAAAGTATAATATACAGTTTCTATCGGTTTTAATAATTTAAATGCGACTACTAAAGTAACGTAAACATCACCGATAGCATCTTTTATTTCTACTATTGCCTCTTTATTGCCTAACTCATATTTAGTAATTGCTTGTGTTAGTTCTGAATTCTCTTCTCTTGATTTCTCAAGTTGCATAGCTAAAAAATCATTTCTATTTAAGCCTCTTATTTCTGCCCAATCATTAATTTTATATATATAATCATAATGGTTTAAATTCTCCATTCTATACTCCTTTCAATTCATTTAAATCTATATCTAATACATTTGCTAATCTGACAACATAGTCGAATTTTAATGTAGCGTTAATTCTGTACCTAAAATTGTAAATACACGTTTTGGTACACCGCCTGTATAAGTTGTTATTTTTTTCTACTTACCTTATATCTAGTCATTGCTTTCACCGTCTTCAAATGCAAACTTACCACGTTCATCTAAAATATAAAACGGTAATAATGTCACTACCATAAGTCCACCAATTATAGTATTCCATTCTAAATTACTAAATATTAACATACAAACAGCAACAACAATACACGTCCAATAATAAGTATTAAATTTTCTTTTTCTAATTTTATTCATTTGTTTATGCTCCTTTCTTTTGAGAATCATTATAAAGATGTAAAAACATCTCAATTCTCCCATAATGATATTTTTTTAATCTATCATTAACTCTACGAATTAATTCATATGAATTATCAAGTTTCATAATCTCAGGTTCAATTTTTTTCAACATATATTTTGAAATACTAATTTTTTTCAATAATTCTTTCTCATAAACCCAAAAATCTCGTTCTTCTAAAAATTTTTCATAAGCTTTATCTTGCTCTATTATGTTAAAAATCACGTTAATCACCTTCCTTTCTTTCAATTTATGATATAATTACCTCAAAGGAGGTGAATTATATGAGTTTCGAAAAATTATCTAAAAAGTTATCTAAGTTGACTGACAATGCTAAAGAATTAGAAAAAACTAGCAGTATTCCTTTTGAAGATCTATTAACTTCTACTTTTCTAAAAAAATATACTTCTTTAGATTCTTTAGAATTATTCATTAAAGATAGTCCATTCACAGATATAAATTTTAGTAACTTTGAAAATATCAGTGAACTTGAGTTAGATAATTATGTAAGAACTATTTCAAGTTTTTCTACATGGTCTGATTTTATTAAAACTGCTTGTTCAGAATATGTAAGAAATAAACTATTCAGTTAGTACATCAAATTCAAAATTTGCAAGTTGAGATAAACATTCTTCTAATTTCTCAACTTGTAATTTTGTTTGTTCTATAAGTTCTTTATACTCATCTAAATTAGTAATAGTGATTTTTACTTTCATTATCTCCACTCCTTATTTAATCTCTTGAACTACAGATTCTTTTCTAAGAAATACTTTAGCTCTTTCAAGTATTACCTTAGCTTTCCAATATGGAACATTGTGTTTTGCTAATACATTAATGACCTCATTTCTAATTATCTCTTCATCTTTCATATCGAAAGTATCTCTAGTTTCTGTATCTTTATATTCTCCACTAAAAACTTTATTTTCAGCCATTAAATACATCGGTTCTACTGTCATTTTCTTTTCTCCTTTTAGAAAGTTTAATATTCCCATAAAAAATCTCCTTTAACAAAGTTTAATATATTAAACTTTTAATTTAAAAAAATATCCTGAACTTTTACATCAAGTGCTTTGGCAATCTTTAATAAAGTATCAGTAGTAGTTGTTGTATACGTTCCTGTTTCTAGTCCGACAATAATTGATCTAGATACACCACTGATTCTAGCAAGTTCTGTTTGAGATAAATTTTTCCTTTCACGGTACTCTTTTATTTTATATCCCGTATTCACTTTTTAATCACCTCCTAGCTTATCTTCTAAAATAAGTTTAATATATTAAACAAAAAAAGTCAATAGCTTTTTTAAAAAAGTTTAATATATTATACATAAATTAATTGACACGGTGTTTAATATATTGTACACTTATAAATAAGGAGGTGGAAGTATGAAACTAGGTGATAAAATCAAACAGTTTAGACTTGAAAAAAAATTAACTATGCAACAACTAGCTGATTTATCAGGAAAAAGTAAAGGTTACATTTCTATGTTAGAAAAAGGAATTAATCCACAAACACAAAAACCTATTGAACCATCTTTAGAAGCAATACAAAGTATAGCTAAATCTCTTAATGTAGATCTAGAAGATTTAATAAGTGATACTGAAGATGTTATTAGACTTCCAAAATTAAACAACCCACTTGTTGAAAAGATAACTAATACTGTAAGAAAACTTAACAAAGATAATCAAAGCAAAACATATCAGTATACTAAGAATCTTTTACATTTTCAAAATAGAACTGTACAGGAAGTTTCTATAAAATATAAATCTAAAGAATTAACTGAAATTTTAGTAACTGAAAAAGTTGCTGCTGGTGTTGGTTATTCTTATGGTAATAATGAGGTAACATCATTCTATACAGATCGTGAAGATTTAATGCAATATGATATGGCAACACGTGTATTCGGAGATAGTATGGAGCCTGAATTGTCAGACGGTGACATAATTTTATTAAAACAAGGTTATGATAATGTAAATGGTGATATCTATGTTATTGATTATGATGGAAAAAGTTATGTAAAAAAATTATATAATGATGGGAATCGTTTTGTACTGAAATCAATAAATAAAAAATACTCTGATATTATAATTTATACATCAGATATACAAGATACTTATTTCAATATTGTAGGTAAAGTTGTAGATAGCTTTACACCTGTTGAAAAATAAAATATTAAAGGAGAAATTGAAAATGAAATTAAAAATATTATTAAGTTCTGTACTAGCTACTTCTATTATTATTAGTGGCTGTTCAACAAAGACTGAAAATACAACTACCCAATCTGCAGCTACTCCTCAAACATCTAATAATGATAAACAAAGCACTATTATCAATGAAGGTGGTCTTCATTCTGAAGAAAAATTTAAGAAAGAAACGAGTGTAAGTAAAGAAAATAATGCATTCAAAGTCACAATAACTGGAATCAAATTATCCACATTATCATTTGATAATACTTTTAATGCACAACGATTACAATCTGCTAAATTAGAAGCAAATACCGAATATACATCTGTACTTCTAAGAATTAATATTGAGAATAAATTAACTAAAAATGCTGATATTAATCCTAATACTAGTCATTTACTAATAAAAGATACTAAAGAACAAGTTGAACAAAATCAATATATAGCAGGTTGGAAAGAAACAACTTATTTACCTGGAGCAGAAAAAGAAATGACTATTTTATTTATTGCAAAAAAATCTAAAGTAAATGATATTAAAAATATTTCACTTAATATAGATTCTCCATATACACAAGGTGATTACACTAGATATGAATCATTAACTGTTGATTTAAATAATATTCAATAAATCAACTGTTAATTTACTAAAAATAAAATATATGTTATAATGATATCAGATAGGGCAATGCCCACCGTGAAGAAGTCTTTTATCATTAGATAAAGGCTTCTTTTTCTTTTTAATTGGTCGAATTCGGTCAATTTAAACAAATAAAAAACTCTACACTAACAAGCGACCAAACTAGATAGTGTAGAGATACAACAAGAATTTTAATAAAATAAAACTCTCTTTTATTATAACATGAAGGAGGTGCTTCTGTGAATACTATGGATACAGAAAGTGCAAATATTTTAAAAATACTAGAAATACCAAAAGAAACTAAATATTGGTTAGTTCGTGCTGGACGTGGAGAAGAATATGAAGATTTTAAACAGTCTAGTAGCATAGGGATTCAATACAATCAAATATCACTTGAAAATTTAATTCAATTGGAAAAAATTTCTATTAATGTACCTGAACTCACACCATCAGGACGTAAACGAAAATCAGAAACTATAGAAAAAGAATATAATAAAAAGAAAAAGGATTTATATACTAGTTTAGTTTTAAGAAATATAAAACCCAAACCGTCAAAAAATGGTGCATCTCAAATAGGATCTAGATTACAAAATTTTTATAACAAAATGAATATCGGTGATATTGTTATAGTTCCTTATAGAAGTTCTAGAAAATTTTTAATAGGTATTATTTCAAGTGAAATGTATGAATTAACTGATGATGAATGTTTAGAGTTAAAAAACAAAGTTGAATTAAATTCAATAGGGCAAAAAATATCTGTATGTAAGAAAAGAAGAAAAATCACTTGGGTAAATGAAGTTAATAGAGAATGGATAAATCCTAAACTTTTATATACCGTTAATATGCACCAGTCGGTTATTGATATAACTGATTATGGAAAATATATAGACAGTTTATTATCGCCCGTTTATATTAAAGATAATGTAATATATGGCAAAATATCTGTACGTACAAAAGATAATATAAATTCTGAAGTTTGGGAAACGCTATATAAAACTATTAATAAATTAAAAAATAAAGATGATGTAATTGACATAAAAAGTAATGTAGAAAGTCCTGGTTCACTCTTACTTTCAATGAGTATAGGAGTAGTATCAAGCTTCATAGGCTGTGTTTTATTTTTTTCTAAAGAAATAAGTGTTTTAGGTGTAAAGTTTCAAGGTATAAAACGTTCTCTTAATGAAGCGAAAAAAGAAAAATTAGAAAATAAAAATCTAGAAATTAAAAATGAAAAAGATAAAATTGAACTAGAAAAACTACAAAAAGACCAAATTTTAGAAGATAAAAAACGAGAATTAGACTTATTAGAAATTAACAAGAAAATATCAGATTTAAGAAATCAATCATCTGAACAAGATAGAGTACGAATAGAATCAATTGATTCTGAATTAGAATTGCCATCTATTAATAATGAAATCGAAAATCAATAATAAAAGAAAAAATATTATCACTAATTTCATTATGAGGAGATACTTTAAATACTGTTAAAGTAATTAAAGAAATAAAAACTACCCACTTAAAAGGCAATAAAAAATAAAATAAACTGTATATTATTGATAAAATGAATAAATAACCACTAATAACTTGTAACTTTTTCATTATTCTATCTCCTTTAATTTTATAGTATTATTATACCAAAAATAATTGATAATTAAAACCAATTAAACAAAAACAAATAAAAAAACTCAACACTAACAAGCGACCAAACTAGATAGTGTGAGTTTTTATCAACCGTAAGTCCATTTTGAGTATCAATATATCGTCATACATTAATAATGCTCTCAAAATTACTTAAGATGTGGAGCGAACCTCGCTCATTTAGTTAATTATAACACACATCTTAATATTTTAAAAGAAAGGATGTGTATTTGCTATGCAAAAAAGACAATTACCAAATGGAAAATGGCAATTTTCAGAAGGATATAAAGATAAAGACGGAGTCTACAGACGAATCACTGTGATTAAGCCAAATAAAACTCGCTCATCAGAGAAAGAAGCCTACGAGGAATTACAAGAGAAAATTAGAGAAAAACTTGAAGTTAAGATAGAATTAAAAACAATAGGATATTATAAAGAAGAATTTTTCCAAATTAAAAAGAATTCTGTCAGTATCAATACACTTGCCTCTTATAAGTCAATTTTAAAATTATTAGATGACAATCTCAACCTTAAGGATATAAGCAAATTAAAATTCGAAAAAAAATTGATTAAATATAAAGAAAAATATTCTCCAGGACATGTTAAGCTTATCAAAAATATATTTAATATATTTTTCAAATTCATAAAGACTTACTACGTCCCTACATTTGATGTGGTATTAGAGTTTTCATTATCCAAAGAAGATAAATTTAAAGAAAGACAAAAAATTAAATATATAGAAACGAATGAAATCGAAGAACTACTATCTTCAATCACTCATGCTACCACTAAAGATTTTGTTACAGTTCAATTATTAACAGGATTACGTGCAGGAGAATTATTAGCACTCACTCCTAAAGATATTGACATAAAAAATAAGACACTTACAGTAAATAAAACAAAACACGCTTCAGGTATTTTTACATCACCTAAGACATTATCAAGTATGAGAACTATAGAAATTGACAATACAACTATAGATATACTTATGAGATACATGAGTGCATCTAAAACTATTTTTGACACAAATCTTTCTACACTGAATCATAATTTAAAAAAACTAAACGTTTCTACTCACATGTTTAGGCATACTCACGTTGCGTTATTAGTTGAAGCTGGAGTTCCAATCAAGGTTATTTCTGAAAGATTAGGACACTCAAAGATAGATACAACCTTAGATATATATACTCATGTAACAGAAAAAATGAAGTTAGATCTTAGAACAAAATTAGACAAGCTTTGCTCAGATTTTGCGCAGAAACAAAAACAAGCCCCTTAAACATTAGTTTAAAGGGCTTATTCTTATTAACGGCTGTAGTACTCAACGATAAGTTGTTCGTTGATTTCTGGGTGTAATTCACTTCTTTCTG
>ERZ773263.196-NODE-196-length-45445-cov-8.302071_pt1 | contig 45445 bp, 45 predicted proteins | sample MGYA00511076_ERZ773263 | MGnify/ENA primary metagenome ERZ773263 (study PRJEB29015, sample SAMEA2738155) | human oral metagenome | biome: human oral; feature: human-associated habitat; material: saliva | place: China | collected 2195 ... | reverse complement strand
AACTTTAGTATATCAGATAAGCTTGTCTTTTTTTGTTGCACCTCATTTTACAACGGGGCTTGCATGAAAATTTACAAAGCCATGTTTTACTTTTTGCTTACTACTCCAGTGAAAGAACTGGGGAAGATTTTTATAGTAAAATCTTGAAAACGGTTTCTTTGATGTTATAATGAAGATGTATAAAAAGGAGGATACCAATATGGCTTACAAAACTACCTACCCCTACACCGACGAGGTCTTGAAATCCTATGATAATGTCACGGATCAAGACATCGAAAATGCTCTGGCCGATGGGCACGCTCTTTATAAGGCTTGGCGGGAAAAGGATCAGCTGCAAGAACGCAAGGCTATCTTACACAAGGTGGCTGACCTTTTGCGGCGGGACCGTGATAAATATGCCGAAGTCATGACCAAGGACATGGGTAAACTTTTCCTTGAAGCCCAAGGGGAAGTGAACCTCTGTGCAGCAATCGCTGACTACTATGCTGATAAGGCGGAAGAATTTCTCAAACCACAGCCCTTGGAAACCGATACCGGCGATGCCTACTACATCAAGCAGGCTACTGGGGTTCTCCTGGCTGTTGAACCTTGGAACTTCCCTTTCTATCAAGTTATGCGGGTCTTCGCTCCTAACTTTATGGTAGGAAACATCATGGTGCTCAAGCACGCTTCTATCTGTCCAGGCTCTGGCCAAGCCTTTGAAGATTTGGTCAATGAAGCTGGTGCACCAAAGGGGGCTTTCAAGAATCTTTTTGCCAGCTACTCTCAAGTTTCTGATATTATCGCCGACCCTCGGGTAACAGGCGTTTGCCTGACCGGTTCTGAACGGGGCGGTGCTTCCATCGCCGCTGAGGCTGGTAAGAATCTGAAAAAATCTTCTATGGAATTGGGCGGCAACGATGCCTTCATCATTCTGGATGATGCTGATTGGGACCAACTCAAGGAACTTCTGCCTGATGTTCGCCTCTATAATTCTGGTCAGGTCTGCACCTCATCCAAACGCTTCATCGTCTTGGAAAAGGATTATGATAAATTCTTGGAAATGTTAGTGGAGGCCTTCAAGACCGCTAAGTGGGGCGACCCAATGCAGGCTGACACGACGCTGGCTCCCCTCTCATCTGCTTCTGCCAAGGAAGAGGTCTTGGGTCAAATCAAGATGGCTGTCGATAATGGTGCCAAGGTTGCCTTCGGCAATGAAGCCATTGACCATCCTGGCTACTTCGTCAAGCCAACCATCTTGACCGACATCACTAAGGACAATCCTATCTACAATCAAGAAATCTTCGGCCCTGTGGCATCTGTCTATAAGGTTGCTAACGAAGAAGAAGCGATCGCTCTGGCTAATGATTCTAGCTATGGTCTGGGCGGTACGGTCTTCTCCAGCAATCCTGAGCATGCCGAAAGCGTAGCTGCTAAGGTTGAAACCGGTATGTCCTTCATCAATGATGGCTGGGCATCCCTGCCTGAACTGCCATTTGGTGGTATCAAGAATTCTGGTTACGGTCGGGAACTGAGCCAATTAGGCTTTGATACCTTTACTAATGAGCATTTGATTTATACGCCTAAGAAATAATTCAAGGTCCTCATAACTAATACTCAATGAAAATCGAAATTAGCCGAGGCAACGAACTGAAGACAGTACTGGAGTACGGCAAGGTGAGTTAACGACGGTAAATTTTGATGTTCGAAGAGTATAAGAAAAGAGAGATTGGAAGCCCAGTCCCTCTTTTCTATATTTAGGAAGCTCCAAATTCGAAGAGTTTTTTAATACCTGCAAACCTAGAAAAGCAGGCCCGATAGTTTCAATACTTCTTAATCTTCTAGGCCGATGCGTTTGAAGATGTCGTCTACCCGTTTGGTGTAATAAACTGGGTTGAAGAGCTCGTCAATCTCCTCTTGAGTCAGGCGTGAGGTGACTTGCTCGTCGGCTTCCAGAAGGGGTTTGAAATCAACTTGGTTGTCCCAAGAATAGGCGGTCTTGGGTTGAACCAAATCGTAGGCTTCTTCTCGGGTCATGCCTTTTTCAATCAGCTTGAGCATGACCCTTTGGCTAAAGATGAGACCGAAGGTTGAGCCCATATTGCGAAGCATATTTTCTGGGAAGACGGTCAGGTTCTTAACGATATTGCCGAAGCGATTGAGCATGTAGTCAATCAGGATGGTGGTGTCCGGTGCGATAATCCGCTCTGCAGAGGAGTGGGAAATGTCGCGTTCGTGCCAGAGGGAAACATCCTCGTAGGCGGTAATCATGTGACCGCGGATGACCCGAGCCAGACCGGTCATGTTTTCCGAACCGATTGGGTTACGTTTGTGAGGCATAGCAGAGCTGCCCTTTTGACCCTTGGCAAAGAATTCTTCCACTTCACGTTGTTCGGACTTTTGTAGGCCACGAATTTCCGTTGCCATGCGTTCGATAGAGGTAGCGATGCTAGCCAAAACAGCGAAGTATTCGGCATGCAGGTCACGCGGCAAAACTTGAGTAGAAATTTCCTGCGGACGGATACCTAAATGTTCACAGACATATGCTTCCACAAAGGGCGGAATGTTGGCAAAGTTCCCAACAGCACCAGAGATTTTCCCTGCTTCCACGCCAGCGGCAGCATGTTCAAAACGCTCAATGTTGCGCTTCATTTCGCTGTACCAAGTGGCCAATTTAAGGCCAAAAGTCGTTGGCTCAGCGTGAACACCATGGGTGCGGCCCATCATGATGGTCATCTTGTGCTCGCGAGCCTTGTCGGCAACAATCTTGGTGAAATTTTCCAAATCCTGGCGAATAATGGCATTAGCCTGCTTGTAGAGGTAGCCATAGGCCGTATCGACCACGTCGGTCGAGGTGAGACCGTAGTGGACCCACTTACGCTCCTGACCCAGACTCTCGGAAACCGCCCGGGTAAAGGCGACCACATCGTGGCGGGTCTCTTTTTCTATCTCTAAAATGCGGTCCACATCGAAGGCCGCCTTGTCGCGAATCTTAGCGACATCTTCCTTGGGAATCTCACCCAACTCAGCCCAGGCCTCATCAGCCAGAATCTCAACTTCCAACCAAGCCTTGTACTTGTTCTCTTCACTCCAAATGGACGCCATCTCAGGGCGTGAATAACGTGTAATCATTTTTTGTTTTCTCCTCAATTCATTGTTCTACTTTTGAGACTTATAATCTCATCAAAATTTGTTTCAGAATCTCTAATTTCAGAATTAATTTGTTTAACAAGATCTTCTGCTACATTTTGAAACAAAGCTTTATCTGTCATATTCTTTAATTCAAAATCTATAAGCTTTTCTTTTTCAAGCACGTATTCAAAAATTTTATCAAAAAACTCCTTTAAATCTCCTGATTCCGAATTTTCTAAGTTAATTGAGCAATCTAGCTCTTCACTATAAAGTCCAATCTCTTTCCCCTCAGCAAGATTATCAAGTTTTACTTGTAATTTTTCAAATTCCATATATAACCCTTCTATTTGTGAACATTTCCTCGCTACCTTCTAAATGTAGTAGAGCAACATCTTCCCATTTTAACGTCTCTAGATCTGCATTAATTAATTGATTACTATACATGTTACCTACATAGAATACTGGCTTTTCATGTACAACATCATAGTCGCAGTATATCGTCTGACTTGGCAATGTATTAATAGCAATATTGGCATTATGAGTTGATATAATTACTGTCTTCCCTCTATCTCTCAATTCTTTAATTTTAGGAATTAAATATGTACTGATATACCGATTCCCCAAGCCTCTTTCAATTTCATCAAATATATAGAAATCATACTGGTTATTTTCTAATATCGCACTTATTGAAAGTATAGCTTGCTCCCCTTCAGAAGGTGTATAGTTTTTTGAGTTCCCTGTACTATCAATCAAAACAACTTTATTAAACCGCTTGATAACTTTATCCACAAAATCATCTATATCTATCCCTTTCTCAGAAGCATCAAAATATGAATTTATTTTAGAAAAACTTGAGTCAATCTTGAATTGATTAATTTTTTTCATCAAACTTCTTCTACCAACTAATCCATTTCTATCAAATGCAGAATCAGTACTATATTTTTCTGTTTCTGGTAAAACTTTAATTTCTGTTTCTAGTTTAACCTCTCCCTTTTGTGGTAAAACACCTAATTTTTTAGTTTGTCTATCTTCAACATCCTTGAATAGGTCTATTAGAGATTTATTGTTCTTAATACGATTCAACCGTTTTCCAACCAATTCTGCGAAACCAATATGGGTTGGTGCAGAATCTGAACCTGTTTGTTTTTTTATACTTTCCTTAATACTATCAATAGAGTTAATGACTCCTTTATTTGAAAAAGCTCCTTTTATTTTTTCTTTTGAATTGCTTAGAATATCTAATTTTAACAAAGTTAATTTTGAAGTTAATTCATTTTGAATAATTGATTCTCTTAACGTATCCTTATTGATTCTAATCACATCATCAATCTTTTTAAAGTTTCGCACCGTCTCGCTTAAAATTTCCGTATTAGCAGCTCCAGATACTCTTGCATTTCTTTTATTGATCCTAGCTGCATTTTTATTTTTTAATTCAGACTGCCTAAATTCTATTATTTTTTGAAGTCCATCATACTTATTTAACTCAGAATAATCAAGTATTGCTCGTATGGTTATTCTAATTTGATTTCTTATTTCTTCATCAATTACAACCTTGCTGCTTAACTCATTAACTATACTCTGATATTCATCCTTGTAATCTTTACCTTCATGAAGAAAGACATTTTTCCCTAAATTTTTTAAAGTAGGAAATACATAGTTTTTCACAAAAATAGTTTTACCAGAGCCTTTTTCTCCAAAAACAATATTAATATCTTCAAATATATCAACTGATGTTTGTAATTTAGGATATTCTTGTAGTTGATCGCTTTCTGAAACGTTATATTTTTTCGTATCTTCCAGTATTGTTTTAATAAATAGTGATGGATTTTCTGCAAGCGTATAAAACTTAGCAAAAGAATCAATTTTATATTTTATTTCGGGCAACACAATTTCATTGTATTTTGTCCAGTCTTTTACATCGCTACCAAATAGTGCTAGGTCATTGTGAGCATTGATTATTCCCATTGCCTGTAAATTTTTAGGCTCTAGTATTACAAGATACCCTTCTAAATCCCTTCTAAGTTTATTGGCCTCATCAACAGTAAGTCCTCGTTGCTTATCTTTCAAATAAAAATGTGGAATTACAATTAATTCTGATTTTGAGAAAGCTTTTACTTTAGAAGTAAATTCTTCATAATTCATGATGTAAGAGTCGTAATCTCTTGTAGGTTCATCAAATATCTCATCAAATTTTTCTTTCTTCTCTGGACTAACTATCACAATAATATGCCTATGTTGATCATTGAATAAATTAACATCAACTTCCATACCAGGAAAAATAGTTAGTTCTTTATCGAGATTTTGAATTTTTTTATATTCTTCAATATCGAATTTATTATGATTCGTTATTGAGCAAATTTCTACATTATTTTCTCTCATCTTTGCTACAAAATCTTCTGGGGAAATTTTCCTTTTTTTACCATCACCTTGCTTGCAAATTTGAGTATGGATATGCAAATCAATCTTTTTCATTTTATACTATCCCTGTATTAAGGTTATACCTTACCATTCAATCCCACCGCCTGCATCGCTGCTTTTTGGGCGTGAATTGTGAATTAGGGTTGTGTCAAAGAGGGGCATATCGGTATCGCTTTGTTTCACTAGGAGGCCGATTTCTGTGCAATCTAGGATGACTGCTTCTGCGCCTGAATTTTTGAGCTGCTCAATGATATTTAGGTAGGCTTGCTTAGACTCTTCTTGGATATTCCCCAGACACAGTTCGTCATAGATGATTCTATTAACCATCTCGACGCCTGAGTCATCAGGGATAAGCACTTCCAAACCAGACTCAAGGAGTTTTTCTTTGTAAAAATCCTGTGTCATAGTGTATTTGGTCCCCAGAAGCCCAACTTTTTGAATACCTTGCTCCAGCAAAGTATCAGCGGTTGCTTGGGCAATGTGCAAAATAGGGATGCTGATGCGCTGCTGAATCTGCGGCGCCACCTTGTGCATGGTGTTGGTACAAATTATGATAAAATCTGCACCAGCTTTTTCTAACTTAAGGGCGACATCGCTCAGGACTTGGGCACTTTTCTCCCAGTCCCCTGTCGCCTGATAATGTTCAATTTCCGCAAAATCCACGCTGTAAAGCAAAATTTTTGCTGAGTGCAGACCGCCCAGTTCTTGCTTGACAGTCTCATTGATAATCTGATAATAGGACGTCGTGCTTTCCCAGCTCATCCCGCCAATTAAACCGATTGTTTTCATATTGTCCATTTAAAAACCAACTTTATAAATTATTTTATATCAGAGTATAGGATTCGATTATTAATTACTCTAAAATTTAATAACACACTCTAATCAAAGATAATCATTTTCAACATCTTCTGCTTCTACAAAAGTAACCTGATAGTTCTGTAAATCAGATATAGAAAATGGCATCACAAAAATTGCAAAACACAGATTCCCTATATCCCTTAGGTTAAGAAGTACTTTGAGTTGATATTTAGACAAGCCTCTTACTTGGTATTTTCCCTTATCTGAAATACTGTTGTTTAGAAAAAAGTTTGCCATGTTTTTTGAATAAAATAACGGAATAGCTGGCCTATTATATGGTACTGTAAGGTAAGAACCTGTTGTTTCACCTTTATCAACTTCCATGATAGTCCAAAAGGGTTCCCCTTGAATTTTTTCATCGGGTAAAAAGCCTTTTTTCAAAACTCCTGAAACAATATCAATGATTGAGGGTAAGTCATCTACTGTCATTAACTTTATCCCATTAGATTCTGCAAATTTTTGTGTTCCGTCTTGGAATCCTACTTGTGAAATCATCACTCCAATCATATTACCCATTCCAACATCGTGTAACTTTGTAGAAAAATCACGAATTTCTTTGATAGAAACTCTATTTTCCCAATCTTTACATTCTATTGCAACTCTACAATTAATGTTTAAATGTGTAAATTGATAATAGACGTCAAACTCATTTGTAGCACCGCTTTGACCTTTTATAGTAACCTTTGTTGAAACTAAAGTATTTTCATAGTCGTTTAGTTCCAATAGACGAGAATATATATATTGCGCATAGTCCTCGAGCTTCTTTCCTGTATTGACCATTCTACCAATCCATCCCTTTCCCTAGTTCCTCAACCTCATCAGGTTTATCACTAAATACCGTGACATGCCCCATCTTGCGGTTGTGCTTGGCTTCTCGTTTACCATAAAGGTGGAGGTGGGCGCTAGGGTTAGCGCGGACATAGGCTTGGGCTTTTTCCATATGCTGGCCGAGGACATTGAGCATGACGGCTGGGGCATGCAGGTGAATAGCTGGAAGTGGTGCGCCTAAGATACCTAAGATATGAGTGTCAAACTGTGAAAAGTCGCAGGCCTCGATAGAATAGTGACCTGAGTTGTGGGGGCGCGGTGCGATTTCGTTGACAATGATGGCATCGTCTGTCGCAAACATTTCCACGCAGAGAGTGCCAGACAGCTCCAGCTGTTTGGCGATTTGCACCGCTATGGCTTGCGCTTGCTTGCTCAATTGGTCAGGAATGCGGGCTGGGACGATAGTCTTTGAAAGAATGTTGTTACGGTGGATATTTTCCTGAACTGGGAAAACCGTCACATCCTTGCCATTACCCGACACGATGACCGAGATTTCTAAGTTGAAGCTGACAAACTCTTCCAAGACACAATCAGCTGACTCCGCTAATTGGCGCGCGTCAACCAGATTTTCTGCAGACTTGATAACCACCTGTCCATGCCCATCATAGCCACCAGTCGCTGTCTTAAGGACGTATTTTTTAGAAAAATCCAAATGGTCCAAATCCTGACTGGAGGTCACCACCTGATAAGGGGCAACCGTCACGCCAGCCTTGTGGGCTAGGAAGTCTTTTTCAAAGATGCGGTTTTGGGAAATGCGGAGCAGGTCTGTGCCCTGCGGTAGCTGACCTGGCTTGACAACAGCGTCAAGGCCGTCTGCATCCACATTTTCAAACTCATAGGTCAGCACATCGCAGCGCTGGGCTAATTGACGCAAAGCATCTACGTCATCATAAGGCGCCACAATCATATCGCTGACCTTGGAGGCCGGGCAGTCCGCAGCAGGATCCAGTGTCACCACCTTGTGGCCCATGTAGATGGCGGAAATCGCCATCATCTGCCCCAGCTGGCCGCCGCCAATAATGCCAATGGTTTTAGTCGAGTTCATAGCTGGACTCCTCGGCGATTCTGCCTTGTTCTTTGTGGAAATCAGCTAGCGCCTGAGCGATTTTTTCGTCCTCAATAGAGAGAATGCGCAGGGCAGTCAGGGCAGCGTTGGTAGCTCCCGCTTCACCAATGGCCATGGTTGCCACAGGCACACCGCCCGGCATCTGCACAATGGAATAGAGGGAATCCAATCCGCTGAGGGCGCGTGATTTGACAGGCACACCGATGACGGGCAGGGTGGTCTTGGCCGCTACCATTCCTGGCAGATGGGCCGCACCGCCCGCGCCTGCGATGATAACCTTGATGCCGCGGCCGCGTGCTTCCTCAGCATGCTTAAACATGAGGTCTGGTGTGCGGTGGGCAGAGACGACCTTCTTTTCATAGGCAACGCCGAATTTGTCCAAGACCTCGGCGGTTTTTTGCATAGTGGCCCAGTCGGATTTGGAGCCCATAATGATGGAAATGATTGGTTGCATTTATTTCTCCTTTAATAACTAGTTTTCATTGACGCCTGCTGTTCAACAGCTTTTATCGTGGCAGGAGCCACACTATAGTGGCCAACGGTATGCTCAACAAGCTTTTTCACACTCTTGGGATTTAGCAATAGGCGAATCGTAATCACGACCAAGGGAATGACACTTGGAAAGTCATGCCTAATCGGAGTCAACACCTCAACGCTGTCGCTTTTAAAAAGCCATTCTCTGATTGTTTGCCAAATTTTTCTTCTGCTCTGGGTTCTTTCAGCAGTCCCGATAATTAAGGCTAACAAACTGTGTGTTTTTACATCTGGCTTACCGACACAAATATCCGTTTGAGAATCGTTGCCCTTGGCTAATTCTATCAAGATTTTCGGGAAATTCACTCCCGCTTTATAAGCATTGGCTGGCTCAACCATCCTGGGATTGCATTCGATGTAATAGAACGCATGATTAACAGATATGAAGTCTAAGGTTAGACCGCCATGCCATTTTAAATGACGTCCTATCTTTTCGATATGTTCTCTTGTTGCTACAGATTCTATACTTAATCTGGCGGCTGCCGAACCACCAGCACCAGATCCAATCTTTATACTAGAGTGCACAGCAAGTAATTTCCCATGGTTAAATACGGCTTGAACTTGACCGTACTGCCCTGCTATATCTTGCTGTGCCATCCATCTCTCATTGCCAAACAGCTGACGCTTTACTAGGTTTTTTAAATCAAGGTCACTCGTCACTTTATAAACTGAACGACCAGCTGTTCCGTAATCGGCTTTGAGCCAATAAGGGTAGGGTAAATGGATAGATTCTAAGTCTATCACATACTCCCACTTAGGAATTGGTATATCTAACTTATCTGCAAGTTCCGCAAAAGCAATTTTCCCTGCCACCTCCTGAAACGTCTCTGCTTCAGAAAGAGCAAGCGGTAAATCCGATGATAAGAGGGATTTTCCATTTGCTAAGAGCCACCCCTCTTCATGGGTTGGCAAGATAGCCTTATAGTCCTTCTCTTCTAGCAACTGATCAAGCTGCTTTAAATAGGTCAAAGGAGAACGATTCACATCAACTGTTGTAAGCATGTGCGTCAAGCGACTGAATGCCGCAATAGAAAACCTATCAGGAGATAGTACATCTACCTTATACTTCTCCGCCAGCAAGACTGTGAGTGTTTCCCTTGAAGTTAGACTGGCCCCTTCTAAAAATAGCAATCTATCTTTCATTTTTTTTGTCTCTTTTTACACTAAAAGGTCTTCTAATTGTCCTTGTCGAATGAGATCCGCTAACCCTTACTTACACAACGGCGATGATTAGCTGTATAGGATCGCTAAAGCTCGCCTTTTTGCTAATGCTTCATTTTATTTATGTCTTCTGCATCAACGACATGGTAACCTTCTTTTAGCAGCACTTGTGCAAAAAGTCCACGTCCTGCTACCTTTTTTCCTCTAAATGTGCCATCATAAACTTGATTAACACCACAAGAAGGACTTCTAGATTGAAGAATCGCTAGGTCAATTTTTTGGTCGACAATAATGTCCATTGCTGTGGTGACGCCCTTTTCATAAATTTCATGGACGTTTTGACCTGAAATATCATAAACACAACCGCCTTTTAGTTCGGCGGGTTCGCGAGGTGTTGGTAAACCTGCTAATAATTCCGGACAAATCGGTATAACTTCCTTGTCAGCAACATAATCAATAACATCTTGATTATAATTATTTTTACCATTATACTTACAATTTTCACCTAGAAGGCAAGCACTGACGAGTACACACTTTTTATCTGTCATAGAGCTTTAGTTCCAATATCTTTGCGATAGAATAGACCTTGAGTAGCTTGCTCAGATAGTTTTTGGTAGATTTTGTCCTGAGCCGCTTTGACAGTATCTGCTGTGGTGACCAGCATGTAGACACGACCGCCGTTTGACAGCAGAGCTCTGCTATTTTCAGCGAACTTAGCGCCTGCATAGTAGGTGATGATGTCGCCAGAAGTCTTTTCTGGCAGCTCCACGCCTTTTTCATAAGCTAGAGGGTAGCCCTCAGAGGCAACCACGACGCCCAGCGTCACGCCTTGTTCTGTCCAAGTGAGGTTTGGCTCCTTGCCATCCAGAATGTCGCTGATATTTTGCGCAAAATCGGAGGTCAGGCGAGGCAGGATAATCTGGGTCTCAGGGTCGCCGAAGCGCGAGTTGAACTCAATGACCTTAGGACCGTCAGCCGTCAGGATGAGCCCCGCATAGAGGACCCCCAGATAAGGCCGGCCTTCTGCCATCATGCCTTCCAGCACCGGCTTGACAATGGTTTCCACCAACCTATCCACCACGCTTTGAGGCAGGTGAGGAACTGGCGCATAAGCGCCCATGCCGCCTGTGTTTGGCCCCTTGTCGCCGTTATAAGCCCGCTTGTGATCCTGAGCAGTCGGCAGGATGTAGAACTTGTCGCCATTGACAAAGGCAAAGAGGGAGAATTCTTCCCCGTCCAGAAATTCCTCGATGACCACGCGCGCACCTGAGTCGCCAAACTTATTGTCCAAGAGCATTTCATGGGCTGCTTCTACCGCTTGCTCCACGGTTTCCGCCACGACCACGCCCTTGCCCAGTGCTAGCCCATCTGCCTTGACCACGATAGGCGCACCCTGCGCCTCGATGTAGGCCTTGGCTTTTTCAAAGTCGGAAAATGTGCCGTAGGCTGCTGTCGGAACCCCGTATTTGACCATGATTTCCTTGGCAAAGTCCTTGGACCACTCCAGCTCCGCTGCTGCCTTGGTCGGACCAAAGGCTTTGAGCCCAGCTGCATTGAAATCATCAACAATTCCAGCCGCTAGCGCATCATCAGGACCGATGAAAGTCCAGGCAATGTCATTTGCTTTGGCAAAATCAATCAGCGCAGAATGTTCGGAAATTCCGATAGGAACCAGCTGCAGACCATCAAGCGTCATCCCGTCATTGCCCGGCGCCACATAGACATCCTCAACCCCGCTAGACTCCAACAACTTCTTAGCAATCGCATGCTCGCGACCGCCAGAACCAACAACCAACACTTTCATAAAGCCAATTACCTCACAAATTCTCAGAAGAAGCCTTCTTTACTTAAAGAGCCGATTTTTCGGAAAAAACCGACCATTTCACGAATTATACAGGATTATTATAACAAAAAAGTTCGCCTATTGGTAGCAGTAGGCGAACGAAAAACGCTACAAAAAAATAGGATGTTGCTATCGCAACATCCCTTACAAAAACGTCTGTTTTTTAATGTTGTGTATTATAATAACAAATGATTTATTTCTTGTCAACAATATAATTTACTAATGTTTTTATAAATTTATAATCTGATTGAATAGTTGCATTAGTTTTCAGTAAAGCTCCTTTTTCCATCATCCTATTACTGAAATAATCATTCATTTCAATAAAACGATGATACTTCACTTTAGTACTTACAATATCGTTGTACATCAATAATAAAGCTGTAAATTCTAAAATAACTCGAACACGAAGCCTTTTTTGTCTAGCGCTTTTAGATATTGAGGATATCAACTCTACTCTTTCTTTCAGAATTCTTGGAGGAATAACAGATGCATCATCTTTTAGATTTTCAAATAAACAATTATTATGAGCACACCCATTTCTTAGACTTCTAATTAGATTAATAACATTATCTTGGTTTAATAAATCGGATTCACTAATTTGCAAATTCTCATCACCAAATTCACTCCTAAGTTTTTTTTGACAGAAAAAATAAAAACTAATCAAATCACCAAACGTTAAAATTTCAACAAGAACCCATACAGGGCAATCTTGACAATTAACACTATTGTCACTCTGGCCAAATGTAAAATACTTCTTTACTAGTTTTCCACAATAAGAAGAACTTCTTAATCTACGAATGTTTTGTTTGATATAAGTATACTTCTCATTGCTAAGAAAATTATCAACATATTCATATTCATCTATATTTAATCTATCAAAACAACTAACAATATATACCTTTAATGCATGTTCAATATCTAGACACATCTTATAAACCAGATGTCTAAAATGCATATCCAGTACAGATAATTCTTGAAGATGTAAAAAATCTAAATTAATATATTTTCCTTTTTTGGAGCCACTTGAATACTTGTTAAAATTTTTCCTATAACAAGCTGTCCTAAAATAATTGTTGACACCTTCTAAATACGTCTCCGCATCCTCTTCTTTGACATACTTAAAGGTTATTCCTTTCTCATCTTTCATTTTATTAACCAATTCGGATGCACTCAACTGCCTTTTCATATACATAAAACCCTCTTGCTAAAAGTAATTTTAAATCATTTTATCAAAAACAATGATAATTTACCATAAGATTACAAGCACTCGCATCATCCCGTTCTCATTATATCAAAAACACCCAGCCGTCTGGCTGGGTGTTTGGCTTATCTTGAGTGATAAATCAGTCTTAATTATTGAATGACACGTGGACGTGGTCCATGTGGTTGGCGGTGTCGCTACCACGGTCGGGCATTTCGTTCCAGGTGTAGGCTGGACCATAGATATTATTAGTTGGCGCATAGAATTTTTGCTGATAAATCACGTAAGAGATGTTATTAGCTTCCATGTTTGAAGTAGCGTAATCAGCGACTTCTTGACCGAGTTGGGTGTTATCGTAAGTCATAACATCGACAGCATTACCGGTACCGTGGTCGCCTGAATCACCTTCACGGTAGCCTCCGATGTCAGTTGTTCCATATTGGTTAGCTACGTTATTAGCAAAGTTAGCGGCTGACGGAGACATACCATCTGTGTTGACTGATGAATTTTGTGGCGCCGCTTGCTCGGTTGCTGTAGGTTGCTCAGCTTCTTGAGCTACTGGAGCTTGGTCTACTTGGGCAGGTGTTGCTTGTTCTTGAGCTTGGCTTTCAGATGCTGGTGCTGGAGTTTCAGATTGGTTGTCTTCTGATGATGCTGCAGGCATTTCTGAACTTGCTGCTTGATTATCGCTCGCTTGCTCTTGCGAAGCCGCTTGGTCACTTGCTTGATTATTATCAGCTTGTCCTTGATCCGCTGCTGGTTGTGCAACTTCTGACGCTCCTTGAGCAACCGTTTCTGATTGGGCTTGACCTTGGTCTGCCGCTTCTGATGAAGCTGCGGTTTCAGAGCCTTGGGCTTGCTCTGATGCTGGTGCTTGAGGTTCTGGCATAGCTTGACTTTGGTCTGTTGCTGGGGCTTCGCTTGAAGCTGGTGTTTCGATGGCATCTAAGGATGTGGTTGTATCACCAACAGTTACTTGGTTGTTTGACAAATCAACAGAAGCTGGTGGAGTTTCTTGACCAGCGCCCTGGATAGTCACATCAGTAGCATTGTGGTTAGCATCATAGGTTGCTGAGATGACTGTCCCTGGGAAGATAACATTAACATCAGCAATTGAGTTAACCTTAGCCAAGACGTTGACATCAATGCCCATAGCTTCAGCGATGGTGCTGAGCGTATCGCCTGATTTAACGGTGTAGGTTGTGGTATTACCTTGGTTAGCCAAGTCAGCCTTAACCTCTTCAACTGAACGAGGAGCCCAGTTTTGGTTGGTGCTTGCTTCTTCAGCTTGCACTTGAGTTGCTGCAAAGACAGATAAGGCAAGGGTTGAGGCTAGTAGCATTTTCTTGTTGAGTTTCATGTTATAGTCCCTTCTTATTTTAAGCAAAATCTTCGGCTAAATCAGCCGTCACTCTCAATATATTTTTCAATACGGTATCCATCCTATCATAGATTTTTGGAAAATCCATCCCATCGGCTCACTTTAACAAAAGATTAGTCTGGCTGTAATATTCGTTACACAGTACTAGTTAGTAACATTTGCAACTAAACCACCCCCCTGTTTTGAATCGCCTAAAAATATTAACTTTTACTGGCTGGGGGGAAGCTTCTGTTGGGTAGCAGGATTAAAAAACAGCTAACAAAAAGGCCCGACCTCTCGGACGAGACTCTGTCTGATAGCAGGTTTAGTCGCTTGGCCCCTGCTTATACTGTTCAAAGAAAACTTGAATTTTTGGCATGAGGCCGTGGAGCCAAATAACATTAAGGAAAATGAGGGGCACCACTATCACTAGGTAGAGAAGAAATAGCCCAGGGCTTGTTACCGCCTGTCCATAATGAAGCAGCATAGGGATTACCAAGGGTAATTCTATGAGAGCAGTGACGACACCTGGGACATAACCCTTAAAGCTAAAACAGATAAGATAGTGGGGAATAAAATGGAGACTGTATCCCGCTAGAACAGCTAGATAAAAAAGTTGATTCCCACTGGCCTGACAATAGAGAGCAACCAGTACTAGAAGGAGCAATTCCTCCAGCACCCCAATAGAAAATGCTGAGCCATCCGTGACAGCACCAAAGAAACGGATCTTGAATTTTTCCAATTTGCGAGCTTCTCGTTGTTTCCACAAGGGCATCATGATGATTTCCTCAAAATCATGGATAATAAATAAAATTGGTAGAAACCAGTAGGTCATAATTAAAGACATTTTTTCTCCTTTACTTGAACTAAATTAACTTATAATAGAAATAAGTTGACTGTAGTATAGAAAAATGATCCGGCAAAAACAAGAGGTTTAAAGTATTTGACACAGTTTGCAGCAAAGTGTGACAGCTGCCAGCAAGCAAAGGAGATGAGATGATGCCATTAGACATTAAGCAAGAAATTGAGGAAGCCCTGTTTGACTTATTGGCTATTAGAAAATCACTCAAGGCCATCAGTATCGCTGAACTCAGCGAGCATGCTCAGGTTTCACGACGAACCTTTTACCGCTACTACAGGTCCAAGGAGCAGGTTCTAAGGGCTTATATCGACCGCTTGATGGACGATTACTTTAGACAGATCCAGACCATAGAACTTGCAAGTCCTGAAGACCTTATCCGCTTTTTCATCGGCTATTGGACCAGAGAAGCCGAACGAATGAAGGTTTTACAAGAGGCGAATTTGCTGGGCCTGGTTCCCAACCAGTTTTACAAGTCCCTGCCAAGATTCCGAGATATTATCAAGACAGCCCCTTGGCATCCCGCCAAGCAAGACCAAAAGCAACTACTCTACGACAGTCGCTATCTGGTGGGTGGCCTCTACAGTATCCTAGATGAATGGCTGCGGGAGGACTACCCAGAAATGGGCGTTGAGGAAATCACCAGATTAGCCCTCAATGCCAGCAAACGGATGCGGTGACATGAAAATTAGACCTACAAAACACTCAGCACTGGACCGATTGCATTAAAATGACGATAAAAGAAGAGATTGGGGAAAACTCCAATCTCTTCTTTTATCAATAAACAATTTTATGCAGCAGTTGATGATTAACGGCAAACACCATTATGGGTGAGCTAACTCTAGAGTCAAACCTTACCGAGTTTGTTCTACTCCCCTTTTCATCAATGTCTAAAGTGGCGAACGCCGGTGAAGACCATAGCCAGGCCATGCTTGTTGGCGGCGTCAATGACTTCTTGGTCACGGATGGAGCCACCTGGTTGAACGATGGCCTTGATACCGCTGGCTGCGATTTCTTCCACATTATCGGCAAAGGGGAAGAAGGCATCGCTGGCTAGGACGGCTCCCTCCAGACGACCCGCAGCATGTTCCAGGGCAATCTTGACGGCACCAACCCGATTGGTTTGACCAGGGCCGACACCCAGGGTCATGTGGTCATTAGCAACAAGGATACCGTTAGATTTGACATACTTGATCGCCTTCCAGGCGAATTCCAAGGCTTCTTTTTCTTGTTGGTTCGGTTGACGCTCGGTCACGACCTGCCAGTCGGCTGGATTTTCCTTGATGGTGTCTTGGTTTTGCACCAGAAGGCCGCCGACCACGCCCGTGTATTCTGCTTCAACTTCACTTTGGTCTTGAGCATCAAATGGCAATTCCAAAATCCGCAGATTTTTCTTCTTGGTGGTCAAAATTTCCAAAGCCTCTGGAGAATAGCTTGGGGCAATGATGATTTCCAAGAAGATGGCGTGCATTTTCTCAGCCGTCGCTGCATCGACCTGACGGTTGAGGACAACGATGCCGCCAAAAATGGAAACGGAATCGGCTTCAAAGGCGTAATCCCAGGCTGTTTCGATATCATCGGCCTGACCGATGCCACAAGGGTTCATGTGCTTGAGGGCGACGACGGTTGGACGATCCTTGAAGTCGCGAATAATCCGGATGGCTGCATCGGCATCGCGGATATTATTGAAGGAAAGTTCCTTACCATTGAGTTGCTTGGCAGAAGCGATAGAGTAATCGGTTGGCAGACCCTTTTGGTAGAAATCAGCATCCTGTTGCGGATTTTCCCCATAACGCATAGCCTGCTTGAGGTCGTAGGTGATAGTCAGTTTTTCCGGCTTGCTTTCGCCAACTTGCTTGGTGAAGTAGTCTGCAATCAAGGCATCATAGGCAGCTGTATGGCGATAAACCTTGGCAGCCAAGGCTTGGCGAGTTGGATAGCTGGTTTGACCATCTGCTTGCAACTCTTCTAGGACCTTGGCATAGTCAGCAGGGTCAACGACCACGGTCACGCTGGCGTGATTTTTAGCTGCTGAGCGCAACATAGATGGTCCACCGATGTCGATATTTTCCACAGCATCAGCATAGGTCACATCGGGCTTGAGAATGGTTTCCTTGAAGGGATAGAGGTTGACCACGACCAGATCAATCAGTTCAATCTTATTGTCAGCCGCAGCTTGCAAGTGGCTGTCCAAATCACGACGCGCCAAAAGACCACCGTGAATGTTTGGATGGAGAGTCTTAACCCGACCGTCCATCATTTCTGGGAAGCCTGTCACATCGTCAATAGCAATGGTCGCAATGCCTGCATTGTCAAGGGCAACCTTTGTACCACCAGTTGAGATGATGTCCCAACCTAAGCTCTTTAGTTCGCTGGCAAATTCAACGATGTCAGTCTTGTCTGAAACACTAATCAGTGCACGTTTTGTCATGATTTCTCCTTTGGTAATTCAATTTTTGAAAAGTTTTTATCTATTTCGCCAAAAAATTTTTCCACTCTATCTTTCCCAAATTCAGTGATTAAACCTTCCTTTTGAAACTTAAAACTCTTAATTTTGTCCATAAAAGTATATTCCATTTTTTCATTGTATTCTACAATCATGTCCTTATAATTTTCGAGCATCATTTTTTGTGAATTTTCTAGTGAAAATACCTTTGCTTTCATGGCCAGTAAGTGGATCTAAAATTTTGGGCAAATAGATGACATTCCATGGGGCAGCGAATGCGTAGCAATTAAGTGTTTTACCAAATATATGTGATATTTGGTAATTTACTAATTTCTTTTTCTTATTACTATTCTTTTTACTATAGTCCGTGTATTTTTGTAAAACAGAAGTTGGCTTTTGGTTATTGCTTTTATCTATTTTAATAAAGTCAATACCATAAACGTGCTTATAAAAACACCTCAGCAATTCCTCAGATTCTCTATCTTTCTTATTACCAAATGTACGAACATAAACAGTATTGCCTCGCTTGTTTATGCCTTTACTTCTTTCATCAATTGACTGTTTTAAATCTTTCCAAGCTTCCTCTGCCTCTGGATACTCAATTTTATAAAGCGAAGTATTTGCAAAATTCCACAGCTCATTTAAGATATCTGTATCAGACATACTTGGAAAGACTTTTTCAAAAAAAGTTTATAACCATCTAATTCGTTATCATTCATCATTTCCTCTCCACTCCCAGGCTTTCTAGGACTTGGGGGTAGAGTTGGTACTCATGTTGGTGAATCCTTGCTTCAAAGCTGTCGATGGTGTCATCAGCTAGGCGGGGAACACGAACTTGCTGAATGACTTGGCCAGTATCGACACCGCTATCTACATAGTGCACGGTCACCCCCGACTGGTCAACGCCTGCATTCCAGGCATCTTCGATACCGTGAGCACCAGGAAATTCAGGCAGGTAGGCGGGGTGAATGTTGATAATTCGTCCCTGATAGGCTGCAAGCAAGGTCGGGCCAATAATTTTCATATAACCCGCCAGGACAACTAGGTCAATCTGGTGCTCGACCAGAAGGTCAACCAGAGCCTGCTCGTAGTCAGCTTTGCTGGCAAATTCCTTGAGCTCAAAAGCGAAACTGGCCACGCCCAGCTTTTTCGCCCGTTCAAGAACATGGGCATCCCGATGGTCACTAAAGAGCAGGTCTACAGGGAAATTTTCCGCGATGACCTGAAAATTTGAGCCGTTGCCCGAAGCAAAAACTGCAATCTTTTTGCCCATTACTTAATCACCACACTAGCCTCGGTCTTTTCGACAATGCGACCCAGCTCATAAACCGGCTCATCCGAGATTTCCTTGACTCGTTCAACCTTGTCAGGACTGACCGCCAGCATAAGACCAATACCCATGTTGAAGATTTCAAACATTTCTTGGTGCTTGATTTGGCCGTATTTTTCCAGAGCCTTGAAAATTGGTAGCACTGGCACCTGGTCTTCTTGGATTTCAGCTGCCAAATTGTCCGCAAACATGCGAGGGACATTTTCCACAAAACCACCACCGGTGATGTGGGCAATGCCGTTGACCAGACCTTCCTTAACCAAAGGCAGGACAGCCTTGACATAAATCCTAGTTGGCTCCAGCAGGGCCCCCTTGAGGGGCTTGCCTTCCAATTCCGGCAGAACTTCGTCACCCGTATAATCGGCGAAAACCTTGCGGACCAAGGAATAGCCATTGGAATGAATACCTGAGGAAGCCAGACCCAAGAGGACATCGCCAGCCTGCACCTTGGACCCATCAATAATCTGAGATTTTTCGGCGATACCGACCGCAAAACCAGCCAGGTCATAGTCATCCTGACCATACATACCAGGCATTTCAGCGGTTTCACCACCAATCAGGGCAGCACCGGCTTGGACACAGCCTTCGGCCACGCCAGCGACAACCTGCTCCAGTTTGGCCGGTTCGTTTTTACCAGTCGCCACATAGTCGAGGAAATAAAGGGGCTCTGCTCCAGCAGCGATGATGTCATTGACACACATGGCCACACAATCCTGACCGATGGTGTCGTGTTTGTCGTACTTGATGGCCAGCATGAGCTTGGTGCCAACGCCGTCCGTTCCTGAAATCAAGACAGGTTCCTTGATGCCAGTTTGACTCAGATCAAACATGCCACCGAAGCCACCCAGGGCTCCCATGACACCCAGACGTTCAGTCCTGGCTACGTGTTTTTTTATTCGCTCGACAACCTCGTAGCCGGCTTCAACATCAACACCCGATTGGGCATAAGCATTTTTAGACATAAGATTTTCCTTTTTTTCTATTGTATAAGAAGAGATTTGACTTTTCTCAAAGCCTACAAGTTAATCGCTTAGTTTCTAAAGAAAGAGGTTTTCTCCTTAAGACTTTGCAGGTAGCGTTCTTCATAGTCGTAGAGAGGGGTTGGGTAATCGCCATCGAAGTAGGCGACACAGAGACCACCATTTTGGGCATCGGTCTCCAGACCAACCGACTCAATCAGGCCTTCCTTGGACAGGTAGGTCAGGCTATCCGCACCAATAATCTGCCGGACCTCTTCCACATCGTGGTTGGCCGAAATCAATTCCCTGCGGCTCTGGATGTCAATGCCGTAAAAGCAAGGATACTTGAGCTCAGGGCTACCGATAGCCACATGGACTTCCTTGGCCCCTGCTTCCCGCAGAAGCTGGACAATCCGCCGACTGGTCGTTCCTCGAACAATGGAGTCGTCAATCATGACTACTCGCTTGTCCTTGACCACGCCCGAGACGGCCGAGAGCTTCATCCGGACCCCTTGCTCCCGCAATTCTTGGGTCGGTTGAATGAAGGTCCTTTGGGTGTATTGATTTTTAATCAGGCCCATTTCATTGGGCAGGCCAGATTCTTCAGCAAAGCCCATGGCTGCTGATAGGGAGGAATTAGGCACGCCGACCACAATGTCAGCCTCGTGATTGAATTCCTGAGCCAGGCGACGTCCCATATTCTTGCGGGCCGTATGAACATTGACCCCGTGAATAGTGGAATCGGGCCGGGCAAAATAGATATATTCCATAGAACAGATGGCAAGCTTAGTGTCAGTCGTGTAATTATCAAACTGAATCCCGCTGTCATCAATGATAACCAGCTGTCCAGGCTCAACATCTTGGACCCATTGGGCTCCGACCACCTCAAAGGCACAGGTTTCACTAGAAACCACCCAGGATCCATTTTTCATCTTGCCGATGGAGAGGGGCCGGAAACCATTGGGGTCCAGAGCAGCAATCAGCTTATCCTCAGCCATGATCAGATAGGCAAAGCCACCCTTAACGGTATTGAGGGCCTCCTTGACCTTGTCAATAAAGTTGCTCTTGCGGATGTGGCGAATCAGGTGCATGAGAATTTCACTATCCGAGGTGCTGGAGAAAATAGCCCCCTTATCTTCCAACTCAGCCCTCAAAGTCTGGGCATTGGTCAGATTCCCATTGTGGGCCAGACCTAAATGGCCGTCGTGAAAGCGGAAATGAAAGGGTTGGATATTATCAATGGTCGCTTCACCAGCTGTCGCATAGCGAACGTGACCGATGGCACTCGTTCCTTTTAATTTTGCTAGGTCATCAGGGTTTCGAAAGACTTCTGAAACCAGGCCAACATCGCGGTGACGTTTGAGGTTGCCCGCATCATTGACCAGAATTCCAGCCCCTTCCTGACCTCTATGTTGTAGACTGTGGAGACCAAAATAGGTCACTTGGGCAGCTTGAGGATGTCCCCAAATTCCAAAAATTCCACATTCTTCATTTAAAGATTTTACTTCGTACGTCATTGTTTTTCCTAACGTTTCTTTTATGCTATCCTCTTTAAGTGCTAGCGGACGCAAGTCCTTACCTGCCTTCTATCACGAAAAGCAAACATACAGTCTCAGTTTTAGACGGTTGATCAGGGCGGAAAGCACTTGCAACAAACTTACTGGTTTTGCCATCGCCAGCTGAAAATGCCTGACAAAATTGGAGGGAGCAAAGTTGATGAAACCGACCAGCTTTGTGAGGTATCCCCCATAAAACGAACCACAGGCAGTACTGAGATAGGGTAAGGTGAGTTACCGATGCGACATTTCGTACAAACTGTCGATACTATGGCTTGTACGAAATTAGTAAGGGACATAAAGAGCTGCATGGCAGTTCTTGTAGCAGGCTCAGTTGTAAAAATTATGGGCTTGCCTGTCCGTTAGATCGTTTTGATTTCGAAGAGTATTATTTGCCAGTAAAGTAGCGAACCGCTGATTCAAAGAGCTTTTGGTCCTTGTTACCAGGGATGTTTTGGAAAAGTCCGGCTTCCCAGCGTTCTGAGTGACCCATCTTACCAATAATTTGGCCATTCTTGCTGGTAATGCCTTCAATAGCATGGCTAGAGCCATTTGGATTGTATTTGGAATCCATACTTGGTTGCCCGTCAAAGTCAACATATTGGCTCCAAATTTGGCCATTGTCCCGCAGCTCCTTGAACTCTTGGTCGCTGACAACGAACTTCCCTTCCCCGTGGGAAACAGGGATAGCGTGAATGTCGCCAACCTCAAGATCCGCCAGCCATGGTGAATTGGTATTGGCAATCCGTGTTTCTACCATTTTAGCCACATGCTGGTTGGCATCGTTGTAGAAGAGGGTAGGACTGTCTTCATCAGCTTCTTCAAAATTACCATAAGGAAGCAGTCCGGATTTAACCAAGGCTTGGAAACCATTACAGATGCCGATGATGAGGCCGCCTCGTTCAACAAAGCTGTCAATTGCTTGGCGAACCTTTTGATTGAGCAGAATGTTAACAATAAACTTGGCAGAACCATCTGGTTCATCGGCGGCCGAGAAGCCACCGGCAAAGAAGATGATATTAGCCTTGTCAATCTTGTCAACCATGGTGTCAACAGAAGCTTCAATAGCTGCTGCATCTAAGGTGACGAAAGGCACTAATTCTACTTGGGCACCAGCTACCTCAAAGGCCTTGGCCGAATCGTATTCGGAATTGGTACCTGGGAAGACTGGAATGTAAACCAGAGGTTTTGCAACCTTGACTTTCGCTTCTTTGACAGCATCTGTCAAGACGGCTGGAACACTCTCAAGGTTGGTTTCTTGCTTAAATTCTGTTGGGTAAACTTCCCCAAGTTTGCCTTCAAAGGCTGACAGAAGCTTGTCGCCAGATAACTTGACACCATTGACAAGAAGTGTAAAGTTATCGCTAGTTTGACCCAGCTTGACAAGTCCGTCAATCTCGGCAGGAGAGCTAAAGACAAAGCCTCCCAGTTGACCTGTCAAGCTGGTGTCAAGCTTGTCAAGTTCAACTTCTGCCCCGATATGATTACCGAAGGTCATCAAGGCTAGGCTTTCCAGCAGGCCGCCATATTTAACAGCAGAGGCCGCTGTAATCTGATGCTTATCCTGGAGGCTGGCAAAGCTAGCAAAGTTACTCTTAATTAGATCAAAATCAATGGTTTGACTGAGGGCTTGACCAGGAATATAGTAGATATTTTCTCCAGCTGCCTTAAATTCAGGTGAGAGAACCTTATCGCTATCAGTTGTGGTTACCCCAAAGGCTACCAGGGTTGGCGGAACCGTCAATTCTTCAAAGGTACCAGACATGGAGTCCTTACCACCGATAGATGGTAGGCCTAATTGGCTCTGAGCCTCAATAGAACCCAGCAAGGCTGCTAGCGGTTGGCCGAAGCGGTCGGCCTGTTTGTCCATCCGCTCGAAATACTCTTGGTAAGAAAATCTTGCCTTAGACCAATTGGCACCAGTCGCCACTAGGCGAGCGGTCGCTTCGATAACAGCATAGGCTGCTCCGTGGTAGGGAGACCATTCAGCCAAGTAAGGGTTGTAGCCCTGAGCCATAACCGAGGCCGTCTTGGTAAGACCATGTTCAACCGGCAATTTTTGCACAGAACTTTCTGTCGGCGTGATTTGGTAACGACCTCCTAGAGGATGATTGACAGTTGAGCGACCAACCGAACTATCAAAGATGGTCTGCAGACCCTTTTGACTAGCGTGGTTGAGGTCGGCAAGAACTGCCAGGGTATCAGCTTCCAAGCTGGCTGGCGAAGTCTGACGAACCTCAGGCAGGTCCAGCTCTTTATCGACAACCTTGGCATCCACTACGACCCGAACACCGTTGGTATCGAGGAAGGAGCGTTCAATATTGACAATAGTATTACCATTCCAGGTCATGACGAGGTTTGGTTTTTCCGTAACTGTCGCCACAACGACAGCTTGAATATTTTCTTGGGCGGATTGAGCAATGAAGGTGTCCACATCTTCTGGACGAACGACAACAGCCATCCGCTCTTGACTTTCAGAGATAGCGATTTCGGTACCGTTAAGACCAGCATACTTGAGCGGAACCTTATCCAGATCAATTTCCAGACCATCCGCCAGCTCACCGATTGCCACGCAGACACCGCCAGCTCCAAAGTCGTTAGACTTCTTAATCAGGCGGGTTACTTCCTTCTTGCGGAAGAGGCGTTGAATCTTACGTTCCTCAAGGGCATTCCCCTTTTGTACTTCTGCACCAGCGGTTTCAACGGACTCAACCGTCTGCACCTTGGAAGAACCCGTCGCACCACCGACGCCGTCACGTCCGGTTTTACCACCAAGCAAGATGACAACATCGCCAGCCTCTGGTTTTTCACGGACAACATTTTCCTTAGGAGCTGCACCGACAACTGCTCCCAGCTCCATCCGTTTAGCAACAAAGCCTGGGTGGAAGTATTCTTTAACATAGGTCGTCGCTAAGCCGATTTGGTTCCCGTAGGAGGAATAACCATGGGCAGCCGTTTTCGAAATAACCTGTTGCGGCAACTTCCCAGCTCTGGTATCAGCAATCGGAGTCGTAATATCACCCGCTCCTGAAATCCGCATGGCCTGATAAACATAAGAACGACCTGAAAGTGGGTCACGAATGGCACCACCGATACAGGTTGCCGCTCCACCAAAAGGTTCGATTTCTGTTGGGTGATTGTGGGTCTCATTCTTGAACATGAGGAGCCAAGGCTCCTTAACCCCATTGACATCCACCTGGATTTCTACCGAGCAAGCATTGATTTCATCAGAAACCTCCAGGTCGTCCAGACGGCCATTGGCCCGCTCATAACGACCGAAAATCGTTGCCATATCCATCAAGGTCTGAGGCTTATCATCACGCCCCAATTCGTGTCGCATGGCCAAATACTTATCATAGGTTGCCTGCAACTGCTCCTGAAATTTGGACTGAGAAAAGTCAAGATTTCTAAGCTCAGTTTCAAAGGTCGTGTGACGACAGTGGTCAGACCAATAAGTATCCAAGACCTTGAGCTCGGTTTCCGTTGGCACCCGCCCCAATTTTTTAAAGTAGTCCTGAATGAAAACCAGGTCATCCACTTCCATAGCCAGACCTTCCTTGGCCTTATAGGCCTTGAAATCTTCAGCTGAGTAGCTGGGAAAGAAGTCGAGATTGGGAATGGTCTTGTCAGAAGCTGCAAAGGCCTGAGGAGCCAAGGTTGCATCAATATCCTTAAAGCGAGAATCAACCGGATTCAGCAGGTAGTGCTTGAGGGCCGCCAATTCATCCTGGGCAATATCCTGATTGACCAGATAAAGCTGGGCTGTGTTGACCTGAACATCTGAACTTCCCCCAAGGAGCAGGAGGGCTTCCTTGGCACTGGCCGCCCTTTGGTCGAACTGGCCAGGCAGAGCTTCGATAGCAAAATAGGCAGAAGCTGCCAAGGTCTTTTCAATGTCGATCTGGTCCAAGACCTGATCGGTCACCCGTTCAGAAAAAATGTGAGCCTGGGCCTTTTCCAAAAGGTCTGCTGGGATATTGAACACATCATAGACCTGGATTAGACGCAAGTCTTTCAAGCTTGACAACTGTAAATTATGCCTCAATTCCGCCACCAGAGAGCTAGCCTTAACCTGAAAATCGGCCTTCTTCTCCACAAAAATTCGCTTATCCATGATTAATTCCTTTGTATTAAATTTCCTAACTTATATTCTTGAAGAATCAAAAAATCCCTCGTCAGCTCACTTTGCTGTTCTTCGGTAATGTCTGACCTTGCGACACTCAGATAAAATAGTCGATAAGGCTATTTTATCTGAGTTAGTGAGAGAGCTAGGCAATCGCCATAACGATTGCCCTTAGACATCTGCCACTTTAGTGGTTTGATGTCTTTGCTCCTTGCAGTTTTTCCAAAACAACTTCGTAGACATCGGTCAGATTACCCAAGTCTCTGCGGAAAACATCCTTGTCCATGTGATGGCCTTCCTTGTCCCAAAGGCGACAGTTGTCTGGTGAAAATTCATCCGCCAAAATAATCTTGCCATCCTTGTCGAAACCAAATTCCAACTTGAAGTCAATCAACTTGAGACCAATTTGACTGAACCAGTCGCTCAAAAGACCGTTGATCCGACGGGTTTCTTCCTTCAGAAAGGCAATCTGCTGATCATCGGCAATATCCAAAAACTTGACGTGCTCATCATTGATAAAAGGATCATCCAGCTCATCATTTTTATAGTAAAACTCAACAATCGGCGTCTCAAACTTGATGCCCTCTTCCAGACCGAAACGCTTGGCGAAAGAACCTGCCGTATAGTTGCGTAAAACCACTTCCAAAGGAATAATTTTGACCTTTTTATTGAGTTGTTCTGTTTGCGACAACTGCTTGACAAAGTGGGTCGCCACACCAGCCGCATTTAACTTTTCAAAAATTAAGGATGAGATTTGATTGTTCAGCACGCCCTTGCCCTTGATGGTCTCCTTGCGAGCCCCATTGAGCATGGTTGCCTGGTCCTTGTAGACCGATACAATCTCGTTCTCATCCTCAGTCGTATAAATATCCTTGGCTTTACCAGTGTAAATGAGTTCTTTTTTCATGAAAATGTTCGCCTTCCCTTTTTGTTCTCCTAAATTTTAACATATATAGGAAGAAGGTTCAATGTTTTACAGACAATACAAAAAACAAAAACAAAAATAGTTCGCTATTCACGAACTATTTTTGTTTTGCTATTCTGTTAAAAGAGAATAAGGGACAATCGTTTTTATTGACCGAGATAAAAACAAACTAATTGCAAAATTTAACCCAACAAAAGCTAAAGCAAGAAGAAACAAAACTCCTAATGAAACTTGAAAATGGTTTTTATAAACTCCAACCAGACCTAAAACTTCCTGATTTAGTAAGGGAATGAGAGAGATAGCTAGCAGAATGGACAAAAATGCGGCCAGTATTATAACAGGAATAAAGCCAAAAATTAACTGGAAAATCAGTTGCTTATTGGACCAACCTAGAGCCTTATAGATGCCTAGCTCCTGCTTGCGTCTGGTAATCAGTGAATTAATAACCACAAACAAAACTAAGCTAATCATAAATATGGAAAGTGTAAAGACAGCACCTAAGACAAGAGCAATAACTCCCGTATAGAGCCTACTACCAGTCTTAATAACTTGATCGTAATTAGTAGTTTTTAAAGAACTATTTGAATAATTTGCCTTATAGTCCCTTATGAAATGTTTGGTAGATACTCCTTTCTTTAGATAAACATTCAAATGATTCTGTCTCGTTTCAGCAATCTGATGATAGCCCGCCGCTGTCAATTCACAAACCTGTCCTTGATTGTTGACACTTTGGATATAACCTGTAATTTTATAGGTGTGGAACCTGCTATTGTTATCCAGTCTAATCCAATCACCAATTTTATAATGATGAGCTAAGGCACTGCCAATTGCCACCTCATCACTGGTCGAGGGGTTTCTACCTTTATAAATAATATCATTAGTCAACTTAGAGAAGTCTGGTGTTACAAATGCTGTTAGACCTCCATCAGGACCATTGACAGACTGAGTAGAATAATCTAAAACTTGTTTAACTCTGGAGTCGCTTTTAAGCTCCTTTTTTATATTTTGTAACTCTTGAGGTTTGTCTACAGTAAAAATAGCAGAAGGGAGCTCTTCTGAAAGGGTTCTTAAAAAATTATCGGGCTTACCGGCAGTATTATAAAGCAGTGTCCCTGAGAAAGCGAGTAACATCATGAGTCCTACGGTTAAAACAAACAGTAGCATATTTTGCCAAAAAGACGCAAATACTTGCTTTAAGATTAAAGCCCCCGAGATTCCTAGCTTAGAATTTGCTAGGGAAAAATGATTCGAGAATCGCCGAGTAGAGTCTGTTCTCCTAACAGCATCAATAGGGTTGAAGCGATGAATTTTTCTAGCACAAAGATAAGTTAACCCACCTGCTACTCCAGTCACAAACACCACAATCAGACACAGAGCATAGCTATCAAAGGTCGGCTGAAAGGAGAATCCCGATTGAACTGCTAAAAAGGAAGCGAGAAAAGGAAGAACCAGATAGGAGGTTAGAACCCCCGTAACCGTAGCTATCATGGCCACCAATAGATAAGGAAGCACTTCTGAAAAGATAATCTTAGCACTGGTATAACCCATTGCCTTAAGCACCCCCATATTAACCACTTCTGATTTAAGGTGATTTTGAATTCGAAAAGCACTCAAGAATAAGCTAATGATAAAAACTATCCCAGCTACTGCTATAAAAATAGCAATCAATAAGGTGCTCATCATGGTTCTCGCCTGCTTGACGGTTTTACTATCTTTAATAAGCACAGCTGTAATACCTTTGTCAGACAAGAGCGAAGTCAGTTTTTTCTTCACCACACTAAGATCTGATGACGAACTTACCTTTAGAGAATATTCCGCAACTGAATGTGCCTCTTCTTCCTTGAATAGAGACTGATAAGCATTATGGGGAAGATAGATCCCAATAACATTAGTACCGTAATTGCCGTACTGCATCTCTTCCACGGTCCCAGCGACAGAATAGGTGTAGTCCTTTTTGCCTATAGTGTAGCGTATTTTAGAACCAAGGGGAAAGCCTCCTAGTTTGGAGATATAATTAGGGATATAGACACTCTGACTGGCCACTTTACTAGATTTTGACAACTCAAAGCGATTCAAATTCCTTTTCTGACTACTGTCGTAGAAAACTGTTGTCATTTCAAAGTCTGTCCCTGCAAAATGATGAACCTTAGCCTTGGTAAAAATCCCTTGATGACGCTCTACAAGAGTCACCCCCTGAATTTTATCAATCTCTTTTAATAGGTCTTTACTGTCTTGTTTCTGGGAAATCAAAACATTCAACTGGGCAGTCTTTAATCTGTTAAAGTTCTGATCATAGGCTTTTGATGTTTGAAAAGAGAGAACGAGGGATAGATTGACAATGACCGCTGTCAAAAAGAGCATCAAAGCGAAAGAAAAATAGTGACGCTTTTGCTTCCTGAGATTTTGAAAAGCAAGAAACATACTTACCACCCCATTTCTAAAAGAAACTGATCAAATTTTTTCTGACGCTCCTTGTCACCTAATGCCTCATCAAACTGACATTCACCAAAAATCTTCCCATCTTTGAGATAGATAATCCGGTTTCCTCGTAAGGCCGACTTTTTATCGTGCGTCACCATCACAATGCTTTGCCCTCCTTGATGAAGCGAAGAGAAAACATCTAAAACAGCATCTGAATTTGCTGAATTCAAAGCCCCTGTTGGCTCATCCGCAAATAAAATATTGGGCTGATTAATAATTGCTCGAACGATTCCTGCCCGCTGGGCCTCCCCTCCCGAAACTTGCGAAGGGAGTTTGGCTTGAGTTTGCTCTGAAATAGCCACTTGCGCAAACAAATTCTTGGCTTGGGCTAGCAATTCCTTTCGCTTTCTTGTCAGTAAGGTTCCTGCTATTAGCACATTATCCATAAGATTCTGCTCTTGCATGAGATAAATTTGCTGAAAAACAAAGCCACATTGTTTCCTACGAAATTTGGCCAGTTGATCGCTGGTCATTTGGGTGATATTAGTACCATCAATATAAACTTCTCCTTCTGTTGGTTTGTCCATTCCCGACAAAGAATAGAGCAGGGTGGATTTTCCTGCTCCCGAAGCTCCCATAATAACTGTAAAATCTCCTTGATAAATCTCAAGATTTAAATGAGAAAAGATCGTCTCTTGATTATTTTTTTCACCAAAACTTTTTCCAAGCTGATGGGCCGAAATGATAACCTGTTTAATCATAAGTATCCTCCTTTTAACTAGGTCGCTCATACTATAACGAGAAAATAGAATCGCGACCAGCAACTATGATTAACAAATTATCTATTTTTGCTACGCTTTGTAGCGCAATTCTTTGATACGAAAACAACCCTGACTCAACCTGCTAAATAGGTTATAATAGTGCTATGCTACGAAAAGTAGCAAAATTTTATTAAATGACAAACAAACTTGCTGGTTCTCCAGTCTCACTCAAGGTAGAGTAAAAGAGTGAATAGGCTGAGACCAGAAAATTAGACCTCAAGCTATTCACAGAACTATTAGAAATAAGGAAATAATATTATGGCACTTGAACAAACCCTTCGTCACTATCGCAAAGAGCTGGGGCTCTCTCAGGAAAAACTAGCTGAAAACCTTAATGTTTCCCGTCAAGCCATCACCAAGTGGGAAACTGGTGGTGGTCTGCCTGATATCGGCAACCTGCAAGCCTTAGCTAATCTCTTTGAGATTTCTCTAGATCAACTACTCCAAGAAAATATTGCTCAACCGACCAAAGATTTTCTCTATCAAAGCTACACCAGTTATGATATTGACAGACCCAAACGATTTGATCTCAAGCTAGGAGTTGCTCATGAAATCCGGCTGCAAATAGCTGAGAATGAAAAAATTGAGGTCTATCTCAAATCAAATACTATTGAAAAACTAGAACAGATTTGTAAGCTTAAACTTGACGATCAAAAAAAAGCTCTTGATGTGAACCTGAAACAATCTCAAGACTTGAGTCAGAACCAAGCCAAAGAAGATCTAACCATTCTAGTCAAGTTGCCAGAAAAATATCTAGAAAATTGTGAGATTGCTGCTAACTGCCAAAAGCTAGATTTACTTGGAATAAAAACGGTTAATATTGAGTTTGATGGGCGAGCCTCAGAGTTTACCATCAAGGACTGCCAAGGTCATATTGAACTGAACAATAACTTAGATAGTCGAATCATTCTAAGTCATTTCAAGGGCAAACTTGATCTCAACCAAGTTTCCTGCAGCTCCAAACTCTATGTTCCAAAAGATTTTCAGTTTGCCAGCAAAAAAAGATGTCTTACCACTAAAATGACCTTTGAAAAAAATGGTCAACCAACTAGCGACTTTTCAAATCCAAAAGCAGATAACACAATCGAGCTCAATGGTATCAAGAGTGAGCTGACCATTATTCAAGACTAAATAAAAAAGATCGAACAAAAGTTCGGTCTTTTTCTGACAGGATTAACCAATGCAAAGAATTGAAATCCTTTATCTAATAACAAAGTAAATAAACTGACAATCAACTTAAATAATAAAAGAAACTCGCTCTTACTCAATCCCATCGTTTTTCATTTCCATCTTAATATCTGCAATAATAGCAGGATCCTCCAAGATTTCCCCTAACTTTAGAGCTTGTTGATAAAGTTTCTTGGCCCTATCCTTATCCTTAGCGATTTTAACATAGTATTTAGCTTCTAATTCTAGAACCCCTGCCTTATAGGTGTGGAGTTGGGCTTGCTCAATAATCCAATGTATTTTCTTCAACAATGGCATGATATCCTTATAATCATCATGAAAAGCATAGACAGCAGCCGCATCCATAACTGCTACCAAAAATTCAATATTATAAAACTCGTCTGAACTCAGTTCTTGTTGGAGTAATTTTTGCTCAATCTGTTTGAAGATCTTTCGATCATAACTAGCTTCATTGCGACACTTTTGTAAAAAATAGCCCAAATAAAGGTAGTCATTAAAAGTAAAGGTTTTCTTCTTGAGCACCTGCTCGAAAGCATCATCATAGATTTCCTCGATATTGGGGATACGTTTATCGTGCATCCTATCCAGGATATTTTCTGACAGGTCCAAAAAGAGCAACTCATCCTCAGGCAGACGGTCAAAGTACTTGACTAAAACCTCGTTAATCAGGTCCAGCTTACGTTGAATACGTTCCTTCTCTGCATAGGTAGGAAATTTAACAATCCGTGCTTTCATTTCCCAATAGTCATCCGGTAATTGGATATCCCTACCTTCCAGAAGGTCAGACATTTTAATGTCCAAACGATCAGCGATAAATTCCAACTTTTCTAGAGTTGGTAGGGATTGGCCATGCTCAATCCGCTGCAACTGACGAATCGTTAACTTTTCTTCGTCCCCGCAAAATGAACTCTGCGATATTTTTTTCCGGTTTCTTTCGGCCTTAATCCGTCGTCCCAAATCTGCTTTTATTGTCATACTGGGCCCTCCAATTTAGTCCTCTGTTAATTATACCTTTCTATTCTATATCTGTGCAATATCAAAAAAATAACAGTTTAATGACATATCAAGCAATGAATTTGCACTTGGTCGCTTTCAAAAAGCAAAAAAAAAGCCTGATTTTCTCAGATCAAGCTGCTTTACTTATTTATCTAGAAGTAGAAGAATTGGATGTTCTGGAATTCCAATACGTGGATACCACCAAGAATCGCCAATAATAATCCCTTTGAAATCCCAGAGGGAACCACCTCGAATGGCCGCTAAGTCTTCCTCGTTTAGTTCTGAAAAAAGTAATTCTTTGGTTTTCATCTTTTTATCCTTCCTTTTTATATCTTTAAAGACTAACTTGCGCTTTTACACTAGCGACTTGTTGGCTATCGTTGGCTATCGCCTGTAAATCATGATTTCCAGAATTTGGAATAATATATTCCGTACCCAGATAAACGGCCCCCAATAAGCGCATAGCATTATTGAGCCAGTCTTTCTGGGTTGTGATTCGAGTGACCTGACCTGTAAAGGTCTTCATATCAGCCTTAATATCAGCAATTGTTTGCTTCGCCTCTTCCCTATTTGATGGCAAATCAAACACTTTTCGCAGCGAATCATAAATTTTATTTCCAACAGAAGCAACTGATGGGATGTAAAGCGGAGCTGCATTATAGACAACCGTCGTTGCAACATTCTTTTTGAGAGCAACCCGTTGAGCAACATTTCCTCCCAATGAGTGCCCGGTAACGACAATATTTTCAGCACCGTATTGACGGGCTATCTTGTCATAGAAATCATAAGCCGGTTGGTAGTGTTGTCCACGCGCTAAGCCAATTCCTATCAGATCTGCTCCAAGGGCATCCTGTAATTCATTACCATCGTTATTTGTCCCTGTATAAGCGACGATGACCTTCTGACTAGCCTTATCTCTGAAGGCTGCTCCACTAGTTCCTGTACGAGCATCATAAAAGTCGCTAAGATAGGTCAGATTATTAGGAACCGCCCGACCATCCTTCTGAATTTCCTCTAAAATAGTAGCATCAGTCGCTCCTCTGAGACGAGCCTTTTCAAACTCAAGAGTCAAGGCTGCAGCATCAAGAGTTGAAATACCTGACGAATGTCCATCAATGACCTTGTTGATATCCTGAGGCAAGGCTGTAGTAACAATCGCTTGTGAATCAAGATTATTAACCCCTTGAACAAGGTCCGCTTCAGAGTCATTCTGTCCTTCTTGAGTAGGAGCTGTTTGAGATGGAGCTGACTCAACAACAGCTCCGTCAGTAGCAGGTTGAACAGATACCTGTGATACCGGCGTAACTTCCACTTGTTTCACTGACTGATCACTAGTCTTAGTGACATCAGTTACCGTAGTAGATGCTTGTAAATTTTGAGAAGCTTCTGTCGTATCTTGGCCAGCAGTCTGTTGCTCTTGGCTGACAGTAGCAGAATCAGCCTGAGGAACACCTGTTTGTTGAAGTTGAGATTCATTTGCTCCTGATTGGTCCGAAGTAACAGTAGCTTCATCATCTTGAACCTGTTCTAGGGTCTGAGTCGGCTGGTCAGTAACCGATTGGTCATCCGCACTGACAGTATTTGCTCCTCCTACTAGTAGGACAACCCCTGCCATAGCCGTTAGAGTAATCGTAAGCCATTGTTTTTTTACCTTGTGTAATGTGTACTTCATTATTTTCCTTCCAATTAAGTCGGTATAAGATAACCTTTTTTATGGCCTTATTATAAAAGATATTATCCAAAAGAGGAACGACATCAATGTCACCCCTTTCCTTTTATCGGACGAACAACCTCTAGGAGCTTCAACATTTCACTTCCAAAACCAATTTAATGTCATAACAAAATCCCCAACTGAATAAAGTACAATTGGGGATTCTAAGGATTAACTGAACAAACTCAGCTGACTTTTCAAGACAAAGTCTGAATGTCCCACAACTAGGATTTGATGTTTGCCAAAGCTTTTTTCCCTAAAACTATTAGCGCTATAAGCACTAAAACTAAAGGAGCTGAATGACTCACTTGTCCAGAAAAGAATTTTAACGTTAACAATACTGCCATTATCGCTACCAATAAGAAAGCAATAACACTACCCATTTTTTTCATTATAAAACCTGAGGCCAAGGAAGAAACCACTATCCTCTCGGAGAAAATAATCAATACCATCATTTGCACAGATATGATTAGCTGCTCTGATGGGACTTTCTTTCTCTCAGCCTTTCCCTTCTCTAATTTTATTTCAACCTTCTACTAACTAGAAACTGATTTTAAAACCAGTAATCTATCTACCAGAGAATACCTAATAAACAATAACACCCCGACGAGCGATGTCAACAACAGATTTAAAAACATTGATCCAATTACCTCCTTGCACTTTCGCAAGGTCTTGATCTGTCAATGTCTGTGGATTCTTATTTTCTTTCGACATAACAATCTCCTTTCCACTATACCCAATTTAAATAAATTAGTGATATGTTTTCTTTATCACTATGGTTACATTATAGAAGAAGTCAATGAAAAAGACTAGTGACATTGATGTCACCCTGACATTAATGTCCCCCTTCATAAGAAACACGCTTTATCAAGAGGTCCACCTTCTGCAGAAAACAAAACGAAACTCCAATCGGATAGTTGATTGGAGTTCTTGCATCACTCACATTCCAAGTTTTTTAAACAAAGCCTTTCTTCTTATAGACAAGAGGTAACAAAGCTACCAGACCAACTGTCCAAACAAGCAATACCCAGAACTCATGACTCGTGTAAACTAGACCATGATCAAACTTGCCATGTACATATTCAAAAGGAACATATTTCATGGCCCTTCCAAAAACATTATCAAAATCATGGAAATAGGCTGTCAAAAACGTCAAAAGTGGTAAACCGAAGTAAACTGATAAGAAGGAACCTAAGATGTTTTTAACAAAGAAAATAACTAAGTTAGCAAGAGCATAAATGAAGACACCGTAAATAATAAAGTTTGCATAAAGGAATTTAGCAAAGTGCCGAAAATCTACCTCTGGGTGATGGAAGACGTATTTGTAAAGCGCCAATTCTCCCAAAAGGAATGTTGCTAAAGCCACAGATAATACTACACCGTCTAAAACCTTTCGAATAATAACTTCCGAACCGGACAAACGACTTGACCGAATCATATTAATCGTTCGATATTGAAATTCTTTTCCAAAGCTAACAACACTAAAGTAAATAAGATAGATATCAGCCAAGGTAGTATAGGCAGCAACGATGGCTTGGGCTCCCATATGAGTATCAGCATAAACATCTGAAAAAATGATTGCTCCACCTGCTAATAGAGTAATAGCTAACAGAACGAAACTACCCTTTGTAAAAAGTTCTTGCCTCAAAAAAATCGGCCGTAACTTAGTCTTCATTAAAAATCACCTCACTCAGTCCAACTTTTTCAAACTGTAAATCAATTCCTTGACTAGCTAAACCAGCCTCAATAGCAGCAGGATCAGTTACCAAAATATCCCGACCCTTATGTTCATAAGTCAGCTGATACTGATCTAATAAGCCTAGTAAATCCTTGGGACTAGTGTCAAAGCTATAAAGGCTATATTTAGCATGTTGTCCGTCATCAAGACTAGTCAGCCTCTGATTAGCAATCATAAAGTTCTTGTTACAGACTTGATCCAAGTTGGCCAAAATATGACTGGAGACAACAAAGGTAATCCCATACTTGTGAGCCAAATCCTTAATCAAATTCAAGAGATTATTAATCCCTTTAGGATCCAACCCATTGGTTGGTTCATCCAGAAGAATAAATTCATTTGAGGCAATGAGGGCAATAAAAAGCCCGACCCTCTGCCGCATCCCAAGTGAGAGTTTAGAGGCCTTTTTATTTAGATAACCTGCCACATCCAGGTCGTCCTTGAATTTATCAATAATATCATAGTCCTGTCCATAAAGACGACAGTAAAACTGTAAATTTCTTAAAACACTGATATGGGGATAGAGAGCTGGTTCTTCAATCAAAGCTCCCACACTAGATGCTTTGAGAGTTACCTTACCTGTAGCACCTGGAAGAATCCCTGAGATAATTTTCATCAAAGTCGTCTTACCAGCACCGTTGCTACCGACAAGACCGACAATATCTCCCTTATCTAAAGAAAAGGTCACATCCTCCAAAATTGTTTTTTTACCATACTTAAAATAAAGCTGGTTAACCTCTAAAACACTCATGATTTTCCTTTCGGGTTTAAAAGTAGTGGTAAAGCTTGACAATAAGCTTTAATATCCAAGAGAGTCTTCTCCCTTGGATATTAAAGCCGACGGAATCGGCTTATAATTAAGTTTGAGGCTTAAAGACCTGTTTACCTAACCCTATACCAGCAAAAACCAATACAACGATTTTCGCTGGGTTTATTGCTTGTCCCCATAGTAACTTTACTAGCAAAACACTAACAACTACTAGGAAGGCAACGATTATAGCTAGCCTTCTCATTAGAAAAATGCAGCAATTACAGCAGCGATCTGCCCAACTTTTCCTACTACTTTACCAGCATTATATGCAGTGTTACCACCAACAAGTTCTGCAAGTTCTTCAACATTTACTGTTTCATATTTTTCAAAAGTCTTAGTTTCCATGATTTTTCCTCCAATAAAATGATTTGATAATTTAATTTTATAAAATTAATTTAATTAGAATGCGTCCCAAACGCCACGAGCAAAGCTACCAACTTGGTAAGCAGCATCATAAAAAACGTTACCACCGATAAGTTCAGACAATTCTTCTACTGTTAATGTACTATATTCTACTGTTGTATCCATGTTATTAATCCTTTCTTAATTGCTTCTAATTAGTGTTTGTTCCAGCCATCAACAAGACCATGATAAGCACTGCTGAAAGCATTTCCGATAGAATGAAGGATGTTTCCTCCTTCAATAGCTGCCAATTCGTCAGTTGTCAATTCAACATAATTCATAATTTTCACCTTTTTCCTTTTTCAGTTTTACTTTAGTCCTAAACCTATAGATTAAGGACTGCCTTACAAAAGTTTCCTTTTGATAAGAGTTTCCTAAATAATCATTACCCTGGCAGCAATAAAATCAAAGACCTTATTAAATTTTTCGAAAGCACTTAGGATATTGGGGCCTGGAAGCCTCTACCAACCTAAGTCTCCAAAAAATTATCTCCTTAAACTTTAGCAAGTTCTTGGCCTACCAGCGCTTCTGAACCTTTCTTTTTCTTAAGCATGCTTATCCCCTTTCAGTTATAATTTAATTTCGAAATTAGTAGCGATAGCGTTTCCTCTATCGCTATGGTTTTATTATAGAAAAAGCTATCTAAAAAAACTAGAGACATTAGTGTCACCTGACATTAATGTCGCATCTTTAATAACAGCTCCTTTTCTATCGCTCTCAAACCCTCTACTCTAAACTAAATCTTCGACCTAGCCTAGAACCAATCGTCACGAGCCTACTATCAACAATTTGCGATTAGCTACTTCTAAATAATTAAAAAGCTCTCACCCTACTCGGGTTAAGAGCTTAACTTATCTTATTTACCCAGACGACCTTCCAGATAGTCCAACATATCCCCCAATTGCTCGATAGTCTCAATATCATCATCAGGAATCTCAATAGAAAACTCATCTTCAAGATTGACGACAAATTCCATTAAATCAATAGAATCAACACCAAGTTCATCTTTTAAAGAGGTCTCTTCCGTCACCTCCATATCCTCATGATGCATTTGTTCCTTAATCATCTGACTAATCTTATCAAAAATTTCACTTCTGGTCATTTGCTCTCCTTTCGAGAAGATTCATAAACTATTTTAGTAAGGGGTATTATAGGAGTTATATTCAATTTTCTTTTACAAGACTTCTATCCTTCTCCTTTCTTATCAATGATTTTTCTTAGAAAATTCATCCACAATCTTGTCCACAACTTGATTTTCTAACATAGTACGAACTTGCTTGATGGTATAATAAACAGATTTAGCATCACTAGAACCATGACACTTCACAACAGGAGCCTGCAGGCCAATCAGGACAGCACCCCCAGCTGATGAATAATCCATAAGATCGCCTAGGCCATAAAGAGAATCCTTGAGAAAGAAGGCTCCCAATTTTGCCTTTGTTCCACCGTCCTTAATTGCAGACTTCAAAGCAGAAAAAATAGAAAGTCCTGTACCTTCAATGGTCTTCAAGACAGCATTACCAGTAAAGCCATCGGTGACGACAACATCAGCTACTCCATTAAGAAGTTCACGCGCTTCAATATTACCGATAAAATTGACGGCGGGTTCCTGCGATAGGAGCTCGTACACTTCCTTGCGCAAAGGATCACCTTTGCTGCTTTCGGTTCCATTATTTAAAAGACCAACCCGAGGTTTAGCAACTCCTTGGACAGCTTCTGAATAAAAGGAACCAAGAATAGCGTACTGATGCAGGTGATGAGCTGTATTTTCAGCATTGGCCCCCAAATCCAACATGACAAAATTCCTCCCATCAATGGTTGGCAGGGTCGATAGGAGGGCTGGTCGATCAATTCCCTTAATGCGGCCGACCACAAATAGACCAGCCGCTAAAAGGGCCCCCGTATTTCCAGCAGAGATAACAGCATCGGCTTGACCATCCTTAACAGCCTGAGCCCCTAAGACCATAGAAGCCTCTTTCTTTTTACGAATGGACTTGACAGGTTCATCATCTGAATTGATTTTTACATCAGTATGGACAATAGAAACACGCTCGTTAGCTTTCAAATATTGCTTGATTTTTTCTTCATGACCATAAAGCTTGATTTTGATGTCGCTAAATTCTGCAAGGGCTTGGTTAATCCCTTCTACAATAGCCTGGGGGGCGTTGTCTCCGCCCATAGCATCCATAGCAATTGTCTTCATTATCAATCCCCTTTTTCGTCTCTTTAGTGTCAGTATTATAGCATAATTCAACTCGCTTTTCATCCCCAGTTAGTGACAAGTACCTAACAGTCAAACCGATAAACCAAGGTTAAATTTTCCAAGCCAATCTCGCTATGCAAGGTATCCCAAAACTACTTCGTGAAGGTCATCAAGTTTATAAAGCCAAACAAAAAGACCTAGGCCTAGTAGTGGCCCTGGGTCCCCTTCCTATTTCATAATATCTCCCCATTTAGACAAGTCATCAATAAATTTTTTGGACCTCAAATGTAGGCCGAGATAATTATCATAAATACCATCAATAAATCTCCGCAACCTCTGCTTCATCTCAGGTTTGACTGAAATCGTCTGTAAATCCTCAAAAGAAATCGATTGAAAACGATCTAGAAGATAAGGAACATTGGGATCCAAATGACTGCGATAGCTATCTTTTTCATAGTGTTGTGGACAGAGAAGTCCCGAATACTTGTAAGAAAAATCAAAAGGAAGACCAGCGCAGTGACAAAGAGCACAGTCATGAAAATTCAATTGAATCCCAAAGCGGTCCAAAATTTGAATTTCAAAAATATTGGTCAAAATCTCATAATCCAACCCCTGCTCCATCAATTCTAAAGTTTTAACCAAGAAGGCAAAAAGGGGAGCGTCATGACGACCATCTTCAATAGCAGCGTCCGCCAGAGCAACGATATAAGAGGCATAGGATAAGCGAAAAATATCCGCATTGATGGTCTTGAAGGTCTGGACCTCCTTAACATCATCAATATAAGAAAGCCCAGAATCATTGATTTTCATGAGAAAATCCGCAAGGGTCAAGGGCTGGATGACTGATGCCAACTTAGAGTGGCTGATATGTTTCACGAAAAACATTCGTTTGCCTGCTGTCTCTGTAAAGATCTTAACCAGCTTATCATCCTCACGATAGTTGCGGTTAAAGAGGACCAGACCACGTGATTCCTTAGTCTGCATACTGCTCCATAAATTCCTTCAATCGCTTCATAGCTTCCTGGATAGTCTCCATACTGGCTGCATAAGAAATCCGTAAGTAGCCTTCGCCATACTTACCAAAGGCTACCCCTGGAATCATAGCCACAGCCTTTTGTTTAGCAAAATCCTTCAAAAATTTGAAGGAATCTTGACCTTCTTTTACAGGTATTTTAGCAAAAATATAAAAGGCTCCAGTCGGTTTGATGATTTTGAAATTCATCTCATTCATTTTATCAATAATATAATCCCGACGCTTGATATATTCAGCCTTCATCGGTAGAGCATCATCCTTACCAACTGTCAAGGCCTCAATACCAGCAAATTGGGCATTAGTCGTCGCTGCAGTCACTAGATATTGGTGACTCTTAATCAGCTGAGCGGTCATTTTCTCAGGAGCGAAGATAAAGCCAATCCTCCAACCTGTCATAGCATGAGATTTAGAAAGACCGTTGACCACAATGGTTTGGTCCCGGAGATATTCTGCCAGAGAAACATGGCCTTCCTCAGTGTAGGTTAGCTCAGAATAAACCTCGTCGCAGATCACAAAAATCTCATATTTTTTCAGAACAGCTACTAGGTCTTTAATCTGTTGGCGAGAATAGGTCACACCGGTAGGATTGCTTGGATAGTTGAGCAAAACCGCTTTGAGCTCTGGTCCCTGTTCTAAAATTGCCGCTTCCAATTGCTCTGGCGTCAAAACAAAATCATTAGCTGTTGTGTCAATCTCGACAATTTCCGCCCCTAAAAGATTAACGATAGGTTCATAACCAGGGTAGGCAGGTGCAGGCAGGAGGACCTTGTCGCCAGGTTCTAAAATTGTCGCCATGGTTGCTGACAGAGCTTCAGTCGCCCCAATTGTTACGAGAATCTCTGACTCAGGAGCATAGGTCAAATTGTACTTTTCTTTGACAAAGTCCGAAGCTGCTTGTCGTAATTCCAGTAGCCCAGCCATTCCTGTGTAATGGCTCTGATTCGCATCAATGGCGGCCTTAGCAGCCTCCTTAACATGATCTGGTGTTTTAAAATCCGGTTCCCCTAAAGTCATTTTCAAAATCCCAGGTACCGATGAGATAGACTGGTCAAATTGACGAATTAGGGAAATTTCGATTTTTTCTAAATTCTTGTTGAAGCGCTTTGTTAAATCCATAGGAACACCCCTTATAAAATATTATCTTTATTATACAGGAAATCTTAAAAAATTCCAGCCAAGTCTAAAGGACAAAGAAAAAGCCCGAATTTTACGGGCTTCAATTATTTAGTAACTTCAAATTCAAAAAGTGGAGAAAGTGGACGTTTTTCGTGAATACGAATGATAGCTTCACCTATCAAATCAGCAATTGAAATCTGTTCAATTTTATCAATGAGGCGTTCTTCTGGTAGATAAATCGTATCCAAAACGACTAACTTCTTGATGGCTGACTTGTCAATATTATCAAGCGCAGGCCCTGAAAGAACTGGGTGAGTACAAGAGGCATAAACCTCTGTTGCCCCTGCTTCTGCCAAGGCATCTGCCGCATGACAAATGGTCCCAGCTGTATCAATCATGTCATCAATTATGATACAGGTCTTTCCCTTAACATTCCCAATGATATTCATAACTTCACTGGTATTCATCTTATCAACACTGCGACGTTTGTCAATAATGGCAATTGGTGTCTTGAGACATTGAGCCAACTTACGGGCCCGCGTTACTCCTCCATGGTCCGGACTGACAACAACGACATCCTTACCGACAAAGCCATGGCGAATAAAGTAATCGGCAATCAGAGGAGCCCCCATCAAATGATCAACAGGAATATCAAAGAAGCCCTGAATCTGAGCTGCATGTAAATCGACCGTCAGAAGGCGGTCAACGCCAGCTACTTCAAGCATATTAGCAACCAACTTAGAAGTGATTGGTTCACGAGAACGTGCCTTGCGGTCCTGCCGTGCGTAGCCATAGTAAGGCATAACCACGCTAACCGTCTCAGCACTCGCCCGTTTAAGAGCATCCACCATAATCAAAATTTCCATCAAGTTGTTGTTGACTGGTGAACTCGTTGATTGAAGAATAAAGACATGATGACCGCGAATAGACTCTTCAATATTGACTTGAATCTCACCATCAGAGAATTGCCGAATGGTAGACTTTCCCAAAGGGATTCCGATAGAATCTGCCACTTTTTCAGCTAACTCTTGATTAGAAGAGAGGGCAAAAAGCTTCAAATTATTAAACGACATGACTTCCTCCAAAGATTTTATCCTCTATTATTTTAACGTTTTTCATTCCCATTTTCAATGCAAAATAGAAAAGAAAAAGAGAGGACCCTAAGGACCTCCCCAATAGAATTATTTCATTATTGATAGATGAAGTAGTGTTCACCTGAAGAATTAATATCAAAGCTTCCACGATAGTCACCAATTGATTGGTTACCAGCATAGTTAGCTTCATTAACAGTAACAGTAGAACCATTTACTGACGTTACATAGGCAACGTGACCATAGCCACCACCATCATTTGGCCAAACAACAACAGAACCAACTTGCGGAGTTGAACCAGTTGTATGACCAGCAGCTACTGCACTAGAACCCCATTGATTTGCATTACCCCAGTAGTTACCAACCCAAGATGCTAATGATTTAACACCCCAAGTACATTGTCCAGCTGGATAAGTGTTTGTATCATCAACTGGTGCAGCCGCTGCTGAAGTAGTAGTAGATTGTGAATCTTGGTTAGCAGAATCATCGGCAGCTGGTGCTTGTTGAGTAGCAGATTGATCTTGCTGTTGTTGATCCTGATTTTGATCTTGTGCAGGAGCTTCTGAAGATTCAGTAGTTGGTGCATCACTCGCAGCCTCTGAAGCTGATGTTTCAGCCGAAGCAGATTGATTGTCTGCTTGTTGTTGCTGATTTTGTGTAGCAGCTTCTGATTGAGCAGCAGCTTGAGATGCAGCTACAGCTTCCGATTCTGAACTTGCAGCTGAAGCGGAAGCCGCCGCACTTGCAGCTTGTGCTTCGGCAGTAGACTTAGCAGAAACAAGCGCTTGTTTATTAGCCTGTGCTGTAGCAATTTCAGCTATGATAGCTTGTTGAGCAGATTCAACAGCTGCTTGTTGTTGAGCAAGAGCTGATTGGTTAGCTTGAATAGAGGCTTGGTTAGCAGCAACTTGATTCATAGCCGCTTGATTTTCTGCTTGTTTTGTTTCAAGAGCAGCCTGATCAGCTTGCTGTTGAGCCAATTGACTTTGACTGGCAGAAACAACTTCATGAACAGCAACGATACGGCTAATAGCATCTGAAATTGATTTTGAATTCAAAATCGTATTGATGTAGCTAGTAGCTGTATTGTTCTTTTGTGCATTTTGAGCTTGTGCTTGAATTGATGCGTTACGAGCAACAATCTTAGCTGACAATTCCTGAATTTCACCTGCAAGTGTATTAGACTGCGCCTGAAGTTCATTATTTTGAGCTTCTAGTTCTGCATTTTGTCCTGCAAGTACAGCTGATTGATTCTGGATAACTGCTGATTGCGCTTGAGCTGCTTGTGACTGAGCTGACAAGTTACTGATTACAGAATCTTGATTCGCAATTGCTGCATCATAATCATCAGCTTTTATAGTTCCAGCTGTTGTTGTAAGAGCAACACCACTAAGCAATACTGTTGATAAAATACGTTTTTTCATGATAATTAAACTACTCCCATATTGATAAGACTTTTATATTATATCAGAAATTAAATCTTCTAGTGTTACGTATATATTACAGTTATGTGATTATTTTGAACCAATTTTATGCACTATTTTATCCAAAAATATAAATAAAAGTGTATTAAAAACTAAAGTGATGACCAACTGATAAGTAACAAAGGAAAGTGGGTTATAGGTCGTTAAATGGAATAAATATGCTAAACCGTAAGCACCAACTTCATAAACAAAGATAAGGAGGAAAAAGCCCAGAGCACTTCTTGTTGGCGTTATAAAAAAACTTCTCCCCCGTTTAAGTAGGTAGACGAAGATAGGCAGCATAAAGAAGGCAACCCCAATAAAATTAAGATAGTAGCTATCATAGATTAAGCCTAAGACTAAGGCCAAGAGATAGGTAAAAAAGTCTGTGTCTAAAAACCTTAGTAGGAGAAAGGAAAAAATCAAGAGCAGATGAACTTGTAATAATACTGTTCGTCCCGCTAATGTCGTTATCAGATCTGATAACTGACCATCAATCAATAGAACAACGAAGCCCATAAGAGTGATAAATAATTTATTTTTTAACAACTTCATTTTAATTTCCTATCAAGGTCACATAACTGATATTATCCAAATCAGCAGTTGGTGTAACGTAAACTTTTCGCTTTCCCAATTCCTTAGCATCATTAACTGACGATACCTTTCCGACACTAATACCGGCAATGCTCTTACCATCTAAACCGCTGGTTACAACACTATCATCTTTCTTTAGCTCTTTATCGGCATTAAGCTCCTCAATAACAAGAAGATTTTTCTTAGCATTATAGCCAGTAAGTATTCCGTATACATCTCCAGAGGAACCAGAAATCTTCACGGGAATCTCATAAGTCCCTTCTGAGTTGGATATAAGTTGGATGCTGGCATTCGATTTGGATAAATCAGCAACCCGTCCAACCAAGCCCCCATCAGAAACAGCCAACATACTGGAAGATACGCCGTCGTTTTTTCCAACATTAAGAGAAAGACTTTCATACCAAGATAAGGTAGACCGAACAGTTACCTTACTGGTAATAGTCTTATAGTTTGAAAAACTCTTTTCGATTTCCAAAGCCTTAGATAAGCTTGAATTTTCTTCCTTCAAAGTATTCAAATCAGACGATTGATCACGCATCTCAGAAATACTTTTCTTTAGCTTTTCATTCTCGCTATAAGTTTCGTATAAATCAACTAACTCGTTTTTTGTATTTTCTACCACTTGGAAAGGGTAAGAAAATACAGAGTCAATTTTTGAAGTAAAGCCACTAATTGGTGTTGTTAAATTCCTTACGAAAACATTATTTCGAAAGATAAAAAAAAGAAGTGCTAAAAAAATTAAAAGACTTGTCACTGATAGAGTAAGAACACGGGAAAATCTAATTTTTTTCATAAGGGACCTCTTTTTAAGATAAACAAAACGAGATATCTTTCGATAACTCGTTACTTCACTAATACGGAGAATGGGGGATTCGAACCCCCGCGCCGGTTACCCGACCTAACGATTTAGCAAACCGTCCTCTTCAGCCTCTTGAGTAATTCTCCTATTAATGGGCACGAGTGGACTCGAACCACCGACCTCACGCTTATCAGGCGTGCGCTCTAACCACCTGAGCTACGCGCCCAAGTTAAAACTTGGTAATGTAATTTGAACAAAGTTCAAAGCGGGTGACGAGAATCGAACTCGCGACAACAGCTTGGAAGGCTGTAGTTTTACCACTAAACTACACCCGCTTATTAATAAAAGAAATGGCGCGAGACGGAATCGAACCGCCGACACATGGAGCTTCAATCCATTGCTCTACCAACTGAGCTACCGAGCCAAAATTGCGGGAGCAGGATTTGAACCTACGACCTTCGGGTTATGAGCCCGACGAGCTAC